>JAABUO010005747.1_pt1 | contig 14371 bp, 11 predicted proteins | sample 5559291 | NCBI WGS metagenome assembly JAABUO01 (sample SAMN10711878, study PRJNA513372) | rock metagenome | isolation source: Antarctica rocks | place: Antarctica: Victoria Land, Finger Mt sud | reverse complement strand
CAGACTACGACCGCCTCGTTTCGGGCATCCCCGTCTACTTCAACGCCGCGCAGGCCCAGCGGGCGGCCGCGCTGAACAAAGAAATCGGCGGGTGGAACGCCCTGCTGACCGACGCGCTGGCCGCGAACGGCGGCGGACCCATCCTGACCGGCTCGGACCTGGAGCCTAAGTCCAGCGCGGGCCTGGGCCGGACCGGCGCGACGCCTACGGTGTCGCAGGTCTTCGACGCGCGCGGCGCGAAGGCGTTCGCCGACTTCACGACCGCCCACACGGGCGAGATCATGGGCATCGTGCTGGACGACGCCGTGCTGTCCGCGCCGGTCATCAACGAGCCGATCCTCGACGGCGAGGGCGAGATCAGCGGCGGCTTCTCCAACCTCGGCGAGGCGCAGGGGCTGGCGAACCTGCTCAACGCGGGCGCGCTGCCCATCCCCTTGGAGCAGGTGCAGACGCAGTCCATCGAGGCGAGCCTGGGCAAGGGCGCGGTCACGAAGAGCATCACGGCGGGCCTGGTCGGGCTGGCGCTCGTGCTGGTTTTCATGGCCCTTTACTATCGCGTCCCCGGAGTCCTAGCCGACATCGCGCTGCTGATCTACGCGCTGTTCACGCTGGCGATCTTCAAGGGAGGCATGGGCTGGCTGTTCCCCGGCCTGGTCGTGACGCTGACGCTGCCGGGCATCGCGGGCTTTATCCTGTCCATCGGCATGGCCGTAGACGCCAACATCCTGATCTTCGAGCGGCTGAAAGAAGAGCTGCGGAGCGGCAAGGCCCTGCGCCCGGCCATTGACGCCGCGTTCAAGCGGGCGTTCACGGCCATCCGCGACTCCAACATCTGCACGTGCATCACCTGCATCGTCCTGCTGTCACTGGGTACGGCCAGCGTTCGCGGCTTCGCCCTGACACTCTTGATCGGCGTCCTGGTCTCGCTGTTCTCGGCGATCACGGTCACGCGGACTTTGCTGTACCTCTTGGTCAGCCTGTTCCCCGGCCTCGCCAAGAACCCCGGCCTGTTCGGGCTGAACGTCCGGTCGCTGGTCGGGCGGACCGAGGCGACCGAGGGGCGTGCGGGCCTGAACATCATCGGGCGGCGGAGGGTCTTTTACACCCTGAGCCTGGCGATCATCGTGCCCGGCGCAATCTTCTGGGCGATGGGCGGCCTGAAGCGCTCCATCGAGTTCACCGGCGGGACGCAGATCCAGGTTAAATACGCCCGCCCGGTCGCGCAGGCGGACGTGCAGCGCGCGCTCACCAACGTCGGCTTCAAGGACGACACGATCCAGATGGCCGACGGTGGGACAACGGCCATCGTCAGCGTCGCCGACCAGGTCAAGACGGCTTCCAAGCGCGACAGCCCCGTGTATCAGCGCATGACGACGGCCCTGAACGCACTCGGCCCCAACACCGAGCAGCAGTTCGGCAACGTCGGCAGCGTGATCTCTAAAGAACTGACTTCCAATGCTATTGGTGCGGTCGTGGTGGCGTCCCTGCTGATCGTGCTCTATCTCGCCGCCGTGTTCGCCATCGGCGGCTTCGTGGCGGGCCTGCGCCTGGGCGCGTCCGCCGTCGTCGCCCTGCTGCACGACGTGTTGGTCTTGATCGGCGCGTTCGCGATCTTCGGCTACTTCTTCGGCTGGGAGATCGACAGCCTGTTTATCACAGCGCTCTTGACCGTGATTGGCTTTTCGGTCCACGACACGGTCGTCATTTTTGACCGCGTCCGGGAGAACTTGCGGCACAAGAGCCGGGGGGAGGCCTTCGAGCCGCTGGTCAACCGCTCCATCGGGCAGACCCTGGCCCGGTCCATCAACACGTCGCTGACGGTCGTGATGACGCTGGTGGCCCTGGTCGTTTTGGGCGGGCAGACGACGCGGCTCCTGAACGTCGCCCTCTTGATCGGTATCCTGAGCGGGACGTACTCGTCCATCTTCAACGCGGCTTCTATCTTGGTGGACTGGGAGAACTGGCTCGCCAAGCGCCGCGCCAGTGCCCCCGCCCTCGCCACCGCGTCGGCGACCGGCGGCGGCGGCGGCGGCGCGATGGTCTACCCGAGCAGCGGGCCGTCCGGCAGCAGCGGCGGCAGCTCGCGCCCTGTCCCCGCCCCGCGCCCCGCCGCCCCGGTTCGCCCGCCTGCGCCCGGCGAGATACAGATCTCGGCGATCAAGGCCAAAAAGAAAGGGCCGACGAAGCGCTTCTAGGGGACACCCCGATCCTACCCCGCCTCGCAAGCTTCGCCCTGAGCAGTGCCTTTATCATGCCTTCACTCATACAGACACTCACACAGACACGGTGGACGGAGCCTGACCGCGACTCCCTCGCGGAGCAGACGCTGGCGCGTGAGCTGAACGTCCACCCGCTGACGGCGCGGCTGCTGTGCAACCGGGGGCTGACCGACACGGCCCAGGCCGACGCCTTCCTGCGACCCGAGCTGAGTCAGCTTTTGGACCCGCTCGGCCTGCCGGACATGGACCGCGCCGCCCGGCGCATCAAGGACGCCCTGGCGGCGGGCGAGACGATCTTCATCCACGGCGACTACGACGTGGACGGCGTCACGTCCACCGCACTCTACGTCCGCGCGCTGACCGCCCTGGGGGCGAAGCTGGTCTACCGCGTCCCCCACCGCAAGCGGGACGGGTACGATCTTAAGAGCACGGCCATCGAATGGGCGCACGAGCAGGGTGCCACCCTGGTGATCACGAGCGACTGCGGCATCCAGGCGCGCGAGCCGGTCGCACACGCCAACAGCCTGGGCATGACCGTGATCGTCACCGACCACCACGAGCCGGGCGACATCCTGCCCGACGCCTACGCCGTGGTCAACCCGCACCGCCGCGACTCGACCTACGGGTTCCCCCATCTGGCGGGCGTGGGCGTGGCCTTTAAGACGATGCAGGCCGTCGTCCGGCTCGTGCAGCCGACGCACGAGGGCGCTTTCATCCAGAAGTTCTTAGACCTGGTCGCCTGCGGGACGGTCGCCGACGTCATGCCGCTCCTGGGTGAGAACCGGGTCTTCGCCGCGTTCGGGCTGCGCCAGCTCGCGGTCACGCGCAAGGTCGGGCTGCGCGCCCTGCTGGATGGGGCGGGCATCAAGACCGACAAGCCGCTCTCAGCCGAATCAGTCGGCTTCGGCATCGGGCCGCGCATCAACGCCGTCGGGCGGATGGACGACGCCGCCGTGGCCCTCGACCTGATGCTGACCGGCGATCCCGAGGAGGCGCGGCTGCTGGTCGAGAAGATGAACGCCTTCAACGTCGAGCGCCAGCAGGCGCAGCGGCGGATATTGGAAGAAGCCAAGGCCATCGTCGGGTCGCGTGATTTAGATAAGACTCGTGTCCTGGTCGTCGCCTCACCCGGCTGGAACGCGGGCGTCGTCGGCATCGTGGCGGGGAAGCTCGTCGAGGCGTTCTACCGGCCCGTGATCGTGATTGGGGTCAACGACGCCGAGACACACGGCAAGGGGTCGGCGCGGTCGATCCGCGGATTCGACATGTTCCAGGGGATGCAAGAATGCCGCGAGCTTCTCGAGAGCTGCGGCGGGCACGAGATGGCGGCGGGCCTATCGCTCTCGATGGACAAGCTCGAAGCCTTTGAGGCGCGCATCAACGCCCATGCCCATGCGACGATGCGCGATGAAGATTTGGTCCCGCAACTCGCCCACGACGGCATGGTGGACCCGTCCGCGATCAGCCTCGACCTGCTGGAAGAGTGGGAGCGGCTCGCGCCGTTCGGCCAGGCGAACCCGGAGCCGCGTTTCGCCTCGCAGAACCTGCTGGTCTGCGACGCGCGGCGCATCGGCAAGGACATGACGCACCTGAAGATGCGCGTCCGGGCCGAGGCCATGGACCCGACCGACTGCATCGCCTGGGGCCAGGGCGACTGGGCCGACCGCGCGGGACCGGGCGACTTCCTGGAGGCGGTCTACACGCCCCAGATCAACGAGTGGAACGGCCGCCGTCTGCTCCAGCTCAACATCAAAGACCTGCGGAAGTCCGGCTAGTGCCTTACGAACGCCCCTTGGGCGGGGAAAATAAGACGCCTCAGACTGTTTTCTGACTCCGTTTTTGCTCCTCACCCGCGGGGATGATGCTCTGCCGGGGCTTTCCACAGCCCCGGCCCTAAAACCCAGCCGGCACCCTAGAAAGGGACACTCCCCGATGCCGCACCCACTCGGGCAGCGCCTGTTCCTCACGGCCACTCTGACCGCGCTCTGCGCCGCCCCCGCGACGCCCCGCCCCGCCCCGCTCCGCTGGGACAGAATACACGTCCTCCATCTGCTGCCGTCCGCCCTGTTCACCAAGCTGGGCCTGACGCACATCACCCGCAACGGGGACACGCGGGACGGCAGGCAGGGCGTCCCGGACCCGCGCTTCCCGCCCGGCCTGACGGACGTGGTGCCGTATGACGCCGACAGGCTGCTGCTGGCACGCGGGACGGCGGAAGGTCTGTACCTCTTCCGCCTGCGCGTGACCGCCGCCGATGTCAAGCCGATGCCACTGCATCTCAGCGCGACCCTGACCCGGCGTGGCGGCACCGAAGACCTGCCGGTCGGGACCGCAGAGCAGGAAGGCGTAGGCGACGGCGTCCCGACCGAGCTGCACATCGGCGACGGAGACTCGGCGCGCGTCTATCAGATCAAGGTCCGCGCCAACGCCGACGGCTCCTACTGGGTCGCCTGCCGCGCCAGTCTGCCGCTCCCCGCCCTACCCGACTCCCCCGGCCCCGCCATCGCAGACGTCTTCGTGCCGGACCGCATCTGGACCGCCCTGCTCAGCCGCCGCGTCCGCGTGGGCGGGGCGGCGACATTCTTCGATCTCGCCTCCGCCCGCCAAGCCGCGGCCCGGAAGCTGGCCGCCCCTAGCCCGGACACGCCGGACGATTACACGCTGCAAGTGACCTTGACGCGCCAGGACGCGCCGCCCTCGGAACCCATCCCCTCCCGCTAAAGCCATGCACCCATCCCTGCTGCCGCTGCTCGCCTCGCCCGAAACGGGTGGCCCGCTGACGCTGACCGCTGAGCGCACCGACGGCGAAGACGTGCTGACGGGCAGCCTGCGCGACGGCGCGGGGCACGTCTACCCCATCGAGGACGGCATCCCGCGCCTGCTGCCGCGGGAACTGTTGGAGGCGCAAAAGTCCGAGATCGCCGCACGAGACGCGCAGGTGGAAGACTACGACCGCATGGCCTTCCTGAACTGGTTCGGCCGGGTCGAGATACCGCTGACGCTGCGGGCGCTGTCACCCATGCCCAGTGACCTGCTGCTGGAAGCCGGCTGCGGCACGGGCCGCATGACGCCGACACTGGCGCGGGCCGTCCGCTCGGTCGTCGCCATCGACTTCTCGTTCGAGTCCCTGCGCGTCACCCGGCGCAAGCTGGCGGCGGCGGGTGTCGGGAACGTGTATCTCGTCCAGGCCGACCTCTGCCGCCTGCCGTTCGCGGATGACGCCTTCGACCGCACCGTCTCCTGCCAGGTGCTGGAGCACGTCCCCGGCCCCGCCGCCCGACGCGCTGCCGTGTCCAGCCTCGCCCGCACGGTCAAGCCGGGCGGGACGCTGGCCCTGTCCGCCTACAAGCATTCCCTGCTGACCCGCTGCTTCGGCCAAAAAGAAGGGACGCACGACGGCGGCATCCCCTTCTTCCGCTTCAGCCGCGCCGAGATGCGGGACACGCTGGCTCTGGGGTTTCAGGTCCAGAGCGTCACCGGCGCGCTGGTCTACCTGTACCTGGCGCGGTGCCTGCGGGCGGGCGGGGCCGCCGCGCCGGCCGCGCTTTAAACCCTGTAGACGGGCCTGTGACTATGGTACAATGTCGCTGACGCGCTTGTCGCGGCCTAGCGCCGTACCCCTTGGAACGCGAGCGGATACCCATGTCAGACGAAACCGAGCAGCAACCCCCCACCCCCGATGTCGAGGCCGCGGAGCCGCGCGGCCCGGAGACGCCGGTGTTCCAGTCGCAGGCCCTTCAGGTGCTGGAAAGCATGGGGGACGGCTTCGTCGCGCTGGACCGCGGCTGGCGCATCGTCTACGCCAACCGCGAGGCCTGCCGCATCAACCGGAAGCCGCTGGAGGACTTCATCGGCAGGCTCCACTGGGACGAGTGGCCCGGCGCGGTCGGCACCGAACTGGAGCGCCAGTTCCGCCGCGTCATGGACGAGCGGGTGACGGTGCATTTCGAGCACCGCTACCTGTGGGGACCCTACGATGTCTGGCTGGAGATCGACTGCTACCCCTCGGATGACGGCATCAGCCTTTCCTACCGCGACATCAGCCAGCGTAAGCACACGGAAGCGGCGCTAAGGCGCAGCGAGGAACGCTACCGATCCTTGGTGGACGCCACCTCGCAGACCGTCTGGACCAACACCCCCGAAGGCGAGATGCGCGGCGAACAGCCCGGATGGACCATGCTCACGGGCCAGTCGTTCGACGAGTACCAGGGCTACGGCTGGGCGCGGGCCGTCCACCCTGACGACGCCCAGCCCACGGTGAACGGCTGGAACCGCGCGGTCACCACGCGCACCCCGTTTGTCTTCGAGCACCGCGTCCGCACCCGCGACCGGGCGTACCGCACCTTTGCCGTCCGCGCCGTGCCCGTTCTCGAAGACGACGGCAGCATCCGCGAGTGGGTGGGCGTTCATACCGATGTGACCGATAGGAAGGAAGCCGAGGCGGTGCTGGAGCAGGCGCGGCGGCGGGAGCGGACCATCGCCGAGCAGCTCCAGGCCGCACTCCTGCCCGCCATCCCCGCGCGCGTACCCGGCCTGGAGCTTGCCGACTACTACAAGCCCGCGCTGGACGAGGCGGGCGTCGGCGGGGACTTCAGCGACGTCTTCAGCGCCGACAAGGGCGTCACCTACCTGGTGGTCGGTGACCTGTCGGGGAAGGGCCTGGCGGCGGCCAGCCAGGTGTCCGTCGTCAGGAACATGCTCCGCTTCGCGCTCTACAACGGGCGCTCCCTCGCGGGTCCCATGACCACCCTCAACCAGACCCTGGCGGAACGCGCCCTGCTCAGCGGCTTCACCACCCTGTTCGTGGGCCGTTACGATGCCCATGCGCGGGTGCTTTCCTATGTCAACGCCGGCCAGGAGGCGGGGATCGTGAAGCGGGCGGCGACGGGCGCGCTGCTTTCGCTGCCGCCGACGGGTCCCGTGCTGGGCACCTGGGAGAGCGCCGCCTACCAGGAGGAAGATGTCACGCTGGAGCCGGGTGACCTGCTCGCCCTGTTCACGGACGGCCTGACCGAGGTGGGGCCGACGCGGACCAGCCTGCTGGGGGCTGAGGGGGTGGCCGCGCTGCTCTCCGCGATGCCGCCGGCGGGGAGCGCCGCACGGGTCGTCTCGTCGCTGATTTCGGGCATTCAGGGGTATGCAGACGAGGGCATGGGCGACGACCAGTGCCTGCTGGTCGCGCTGGCGGTGTAACAGGGGTGTGCCGGGCTACTCGCTGTTGGCAATAACCAGGACGTCGATGCCCCGGACCAGCCGGATCAGGCGGTTGATGATCGAGCCGCGGACCGTCTCGTACCAGGCCGAGCGCATCGAGTGTCCGATCACGATCTCCGTGACCTGGTGCTTCAGCGCGTAGTCGGCCAGGGCCGAGGCCACATCCCGACCCGCCACCTGCTCGATCCGCATCGAGAGCCGCCCGGCCAGCGCCAGGTCCGCGTCCAGGACGCGCTGCTGCTCGGGAGTCAGAGGCCCCGCCGCCACGTACACGGCCACCAGGTCCGCGCGCAGGAAGCGCGAGATGCGCCACCCGCGGCGCAGCAGCCGGTCGGAGGGCTTGTCGGGGGAGATGCAGACCATGATCCGCTCCTGGGTCTTCCACGGCTCCGAAACCTCGTTCTGCTGCCGGTAGGTCTGGACCGAGCGGTCCACCTCGCCCGCCACCTCGCGCAGGGCGATCTCGCGCAGGGCGGAAAGATTCCCCTCGGTGAAGAAGTTCTGGAGCGCCTGGGGGACCTTCTCCGGCGGGTAGACGTCGCCCCGCTCCAGGCGGTGGATCAGGGCGCGCGGCGTGATGTCGATGGAGACGACCTCGTCGGCCTCGCCCAGCACCCAGTCAGGGACGGTCTCGCGCACCTTGACGCTGGTGATCTGCTGGACCGTGTCGTTGAGCGACTCTAAGTGCTGGACGTTCATGGTCGACAGGACGTTGATCCCCGCCGCCAGGATGTCCATCACGTCCTGGTAGCGCTTGCCGTGCGGGCTGCCGGGGACGTTGGTGTGCGCCAGCTCGTCCACCACGACCCACCGGGGGTGGCGCGCGATGACGGCTTCGGTGTCCATCTCCTCGAACGACGCGCCTTTGTACTCCATCGCCTTGCGCGGGACGATCTCCAGGCCGCCGATCTGGGCCTCGGTGTCCTTGCGCCCGTGCGTCACCACGAAGCCGATCACGACGTCCTGCCCCCGCTCGCGTTTGCGCCGGTTCGCCTCCGAGAGCATCTCGTAGGTCTTGCCGACGCCGGCGGCGAAGCCTAAAAAGAGCTTCATGCGCCCCCGGCCCGCCGCACGCTCCTCGTGCTGTACGCGGGCCAGGAGTTCATCGGGGGTCGGTCGTCGCGGGCTTTTGTCTTCAGCGGGCATCAGTGGGTCTCATCTGCTCCTCATTTTACCTCTTTGGGGGGGATAATGCTGTGAAGAGGCCCCCACCCCCGGCATAGAGGAGACGCCCACCCCCCTCCCCACAAGTGGGAGAGGGGAGCCGGAAGAGGTCGCCCCCCCACCCCCAATTCTGGGGGCGTCGGGAAGGAGAAGCGTCGGCGGGGCGGGTTCGTTTTGGCAGTTTTGGGCAGCGTCTAGGCCGGCATCGCTCAGGGCGGCGGTCGTCTTCTCCATCTCCTTCAGGCGCTCCCGCGCCTCGAACTCCACTTCCAGCCAGTTCTCGCGGTTCTCCCGGCAGTCCAATTCGGTCTGCATCGTGTCCAGCAATGCCCGGTCGCGGGCGCGGCCTTTGGACAACTGGGGGACGTCCTTGTTGAGCATCTTGACGGCGGTGTCGATCTGCCGGTGCAGGGCGGTCTCGTGGCGCAGGACTTTGTCCAGGCGGTCCAGGCGCTCGTCCTCGGTCAGCGCCTCGTCCTCGAAGATCTGGGCCTGCCAACGGTGGAGCCTTCGCAGACGCCAGCTCGCGGCGGCGATCTTTTCGACGTAGTGCCGCTCCAGGAGGCCGCGCGGCTGAAGCTGGGACGTCAGCTCGTCGGTGATCTGCCGGTAACCTTCGGGGTCTTCGCCGAGGGAGGGCAGGACGATGTCTCGGGCGAAGAGGCCGTGGGTGGTGGCATTGCGGGCGGCGACGGCCTTGCCCTGGGCGGAGCGCGGGCCGGTGGCTTTGGACTGGGCGGGTTCGTTTTGGCAATTCGCGCACTCTTTGGGGCCGCCGCTCTTGTGAAGGGTGGCGAGGCAGTCGCCGTCGCAGGTGAGGGCGCGGGCGGCGCAGAGGGGGCAGGTCAGGTTCATAGTCGTATGTCCTTTGTTCGGTCAAGTCGCCACAGGTGTCCGCGACGGGCGCAAGAAAAAGAAAAGCCGCGCCCGGTGTGGGCGTGGCGGGTAGCCGGGGGCGAGGCCCCTTGGCTTGGTGGTGAATCTCTGTCTACTATTATGGCAGGTTTGAGCTGGGTGTGTCTAGGGAGCTACTCTCCCGGCACCCACCCGAATCAAGCCGTAGAGCGCGTGGGGGTGTCAGCGGGGGTCGAGGGGGCTGCGGACGGCGTGGCCGGGGCGGCTCAGGACATGGGTGTAGATCATGGTCGTGCGGACGTCCTTGTGGCCTAAGAGTTCCTGGACGGTGCGAATATCATAGCCGTCTCCGATCAGGTGGGTGGCGAAGGAGTGCCGGAGGGTGTGGCAGGAGCCGTGCTTGGTCAGTCCGGCCTGGGCGATGGCGGCTTTGACGGCCCGTTGCAGGGTCTCCTCGCCGACGTGGTGGCGTCGGACCGCGCCGGAGCGGGGGTCGGTGGAGAGGGCGCGGGCGGGGAAGACCCACTGCCAGGGCCATTCGCGGGGGGCGCTGGGGTACTTGCGGGCGAGGGCGTCCGGCAGGAAGACGTTGGCGCTGCCGTCGGCCAGGTCTTGTTCATAGGTCTGGCGTGCCTGGGCGAGTTGCTGCTGCATGGCGGGGAGGAGGGTCTGGGGCAGCATGGTTACGCGGTCTTTCTGGCCTTTGCCGTCGCGGATGGTGATCTGGCCCATCGCCAGATCAACGTCTTTGACGCGCCCCTGTTCGCTACGCTCAACAGCGGGGTGAACAGGCGCAGACACTCCATCAGCCTCAGGCCGCCGCCATACAGAAGGGAGGCCATGAGGTGCGGCGTCCCGTCGAGGTGGGCGAGGAGAGCGTGGACCTCGGCGCGTGTGAAGACGACGGGGAGTCGTTCGGGGCGTTTGGCGGGGGCGATTCCTTCCAGGGGAGGCAGGGGGGTGCCGAGAACGTCCCGATAGAGGAACAGGACGGCGCTGCGGGCGACGTTTTGCGTGGAGGCGGCGACCTGGTCTTCGGTGGCGAGGTGGGTCAGGTAGCTTCGGACTTCCGCCGCTCCGAGGCCGGCGGGGTGTCGTTTGCCGTGAAAGTGGATGAACTGCTGGATGCGGTGGAGGTAGGCTTCTTCGGTGCGGAGGCTATAATGGCGCAGGCGGATCGCGTCGCGCACTTCTTCCAGAAATGCCGAGATGCTCATGGTGGGTCCCCATTCCGTGGGTATTGACAGCGTGTCGGGTGCGCTGTATACTGGGAGGCAAGCGGGGGGACGGCCCCCTCGTTCGCGGGCATTATACCCCAAAGGGGCGGTCCAGGTGCCTTTGCGGTAAATGCCTCATTCCCGGTACGTTCTACCGCAATCGTGCGGTAATGACTGCGTTATCGACGTGTTAGGCCGCGTCTGGCCTGCGGCATAACGCGGTACAATACTTGTTAGACCGCAGAACCAGGCAGCTACCGTAAACGAAAAGGAGCAACCAGAAAATGAAACACACAGACGAACAACAAAGCGATGTGATGCGCCCATCAACGGAGGAGACTCTCAGCCAGGGCCGCTGGCCCTATACCCTACTGGCCCCCATCATGGCGTGGACCTGTCTCATCCAGTCTCCCAGGAGCGACATCTGGATGCAGGTCAGCTTCTTCGGCCTGATTTTTAGTGCCGGGTTTGCCGTGGTCGGTTGGTGGTACCGGTGGCGTCTGAGCCGGTTCGTTCAGCCATCTTAAGCCCTCAGAGCGGAAGCAACACCGTCTGCGGTCTAACAATGCGCTGCAGCCGACGCCACCGCCACGTTTGTCTCTGCAAGTTCGAGTGGCTTTGCAGGCGGTGTCGCGGCTGAGCTTGGCCGTTGGGCCGCTGGATGGTAGCTAGAGTGCTTCACCTAGCCTTTTAGGAAACATGATGCCAAGGGGATACCGAAACTTCAAGCATAACAGAAATGGACGTTTTTTGTTGAGTATCGGAGGAATATGCATAACCGATACTCATACAGGATTTAGCCATGTCCTTGTTAGAAATCTACCTGCGCTTGACGGCTCTTCTCCTGGCGAACCATATCCAACATCAGTTGAGATTGAGGAATGGCAACGGAAATTGGTATGTGAGTTAGCAGGCGAGGACTTTGAGAGTGGCAATTAAAATCCTTTTACTATAACCAGCACAGCCAGCGGCCCAACAATGCGCTGCACCCGACGCCACCTGTGCCATTGGCTGTGCGAGTTCGGTTGGTTCTCTTCGGCGGCGTCGCCGGTGAGCTTTGGCGTTAGGTGGCAAGGCGTGGGCTATTTCTGATGCGTAAACATGATAAAGTCGAAATGCGCTTAATCAATGCCAAAGAGCATTTTGAGGATGTCAAGGCACATATCCATTTCGGCACGTGGTTCAAGGAAGATGGGAAGGATTTAGTTTTTCCTTCACCGTTGGATACGACTCATTCGGTAAGTGACCACATGAAATGGTTTCATTCCACGCTTCAGTTTGATCGCAAATACATTCGCCAACTAGAAGCGGCAGGGCTTCCGATGATTTGCCGTATTCGGTGTTATGAGCGTTCGGTATTATTGGAGCCAGAGGCCCTTTTGTTAGGCCACCAATTGCACATTCAGATCAAGATTGAGTACTTTAGCTGACCTGCTTGCCACCTAACAATGCGCTGCACCCGACGCCAGTAGCCTGCGTGTTGCATCTGCATACTCGTTCGGCTGTGCTGGGCTACTGTCGCGGGTGAGCTATGGCGTTAGACCGCAGGACGTGAGCCTGTTTTTCGCGGTCACAAAGGAGAGTTAATTGCGTACCTCGCAAGGTGGTGTTAAAGCGATGTTGACGTCGTCCACTAGCAAGAATCTGTTTATATTTCTGTTATTATCTCTGAGAATCTGCTGGCTAGTCATTTTAGGTTCACTTTTTCTTATCGCATTAGTAGCTGCCGGTCATGGCGAAACAGATATTTTTTGGGCTGTTCTAATTCTTGGTTTGCCTACGGTTTGGCTAATAAAAAAATGGCAGAAGCAAACGAAGTTTTTGCTGTCACTAATTTTAATCATTTCATTCATTGCATGTCAAATATACAGTGGAACGCCATCGGGAAAAGCTGCTTACGCTTCCTATCAACGCAGTAATATAGCCCGAGAGCAAAAAGAAGCGCAAGAAGCAAAACAACGGCAGGTAGCAGAGCAAACGGCGGCAACTGAGAGAGCGAAACAAAACAAAATTGCGGTGGCTGAGAAGGCTAGACAGGATAAGGTTGCGGCGACCGAGAAAGCAAAGCAAGGCGCGATTGCGGCGGCAGCGAAGGCAAAAAGCGACAAAGATGCCGCTGTAGCCCAAAAGCAAAAAGAAGACCAAGAAGCAAAACAACGATTAATAGCAGGACAGGCCGCTAGGGAACAAGTTGCACAGGCACAGGCAAAAGCCCTTCAACAAAATGAACAGCAAGCAAAAGAAAACGAAAAAGAGGCCGACGCAAATTACTGTAAAAAAGTGTTAGATATTGACACTCAGCTTACCGAATGCGTACAAACGCTTCACGATCTCTTCAGCGACCCAAAATTTGATGACGGCGACTGGAAAATGAGTGTGGTAGCTTCTTTGGCAGTAATGAACAAGCTATCCATTGATGGGCAAGCCATTTCTTGCCCTGCACGTTTCCAATCAGCGCAAAATTATTACAGCGCCGCATTAAACGAATATGAGAAAGCTAGTGATGATTTACCTCGTGCTTTAGACAACCAAGATACTGATAAAATGGAAGAATGTGCAAGTCGAATAACTCATGGAAGTGAACTGATGAAAAGCGCCACCCAGAAAATTGAGCGAACAAGTGGCAATTGAAAGGAGATAAGCGTGTGAATTATAGCGACTCATTGCGGGGCTACGGGCATTCCGTACACATTAGTTGTAATTTTATGTGTGCTTACTGTGGATATGATGGACGCCCCTTCCCAAATTGGTTACAACTTACTGTTGACCATATCGTGCCGACGAGTTCAGGTGGAACGAATGAAGCGAACAACAAAGTAACTGCTTGCCAAACTTGTAACTCAATCACAAGCCGTATGGTTTTTCCAGAGGGAACTACGCGAGAGCAAGCGTTGAAGCAGAAGCTGGCAAGAATTCGCGCTCGGCAAAAGGACTTTTTCAACTTTTGGCGAGAACAAGTTGCCCCACAATATCTGGCACATTGGCAATCAGAATTTTCGGCAACCGATACTGACATGACAACCTAATCCAGTTACAATACCATACCAGCCAGACGGCCCAACAATGCGCTGCACCTGACGCCACCCCCGCCGTTGCTTGCGCGTGGTCGAGGGGCTTCCTTGGCGGGCGTCGCGGGTGAGCTTTGCCTTTAGACCGCAGGACATACGGTGGCATCTGTGCGAAAGCGGGAGTAAAATTGAACAGTTATCAGTCTTATGAGGTATCTATCGGCCTGTGTATGGTGATTGCGGGTCTGGTCTCGCTCAGTGTTGGGCTTTACCGACTAAAGCATCCTGACCCACGGGTAACGCCACAACTGACGCTCGCGTGCAACCGGTTGATATTCATCCATTGTCCTTTGCTCTGGATAATGTCTTTGCAATTTTTTTCCATACGGTACGACCCATTTGTGCAACCCAGCTTACGCACAAGCATTTTGAGGGTTTTTGTCTATATCGGCGCAGTAGGTATCATTGTTAATTGGGTTTATTTCATCTTAGCGTTATGCAAGGAATGGAGAGCCAGAAGGCAGAAGCTTACCAAGCCTGCGGTCTAACATTGCGTTGCAGCCGACGCCCCCCGCCCTGTTTTCAGGTGCGTCATCGGGTGTCAAGTGCAGGCGGTTGGCGCGGCTGAACTTAGCCGTTAGACCGCTGGACAGAGGCTTTCGAGGACACTGTGAAACCCTTCGCTAAAGGCTTA
>JAABUO010005744.1_pt1 | contig 14375 bp, 18 predicted proteins | sample 5559291 | NCBI WGS metagenome assembly JAABUO01 (sample SAMN10711878, study PRJNA513372) | rock metagenome | isolation source: Antarctica rocks | place: Antarctica: Victoria Land, Finger Mt sud | reverse complement strand
TTGGCATTCGCACTGGTAGCATCGTCAGTGAATGGCTTGACCTAGGAGCTTGAACATGGCCGTACCTTGAGGTTGGGAAAGAGCTTGGAGCTCCAGTAGAACTAAGACGTTTGGTCGAGATAGGAGGTGCTCCAAAGATCAAGCCGTGGTTTGACCTAGGAGGAGCAAAGCTATCGAGAGTGATGTGGGGTTGCACATAAAGCAAATCCTTGAACGGTACTACGCCTGCCTCGCTCAAAGGAGAGTCGGAGCCTTTGCCAGGTTCAACACTCTCAGTCTTGGACGCGACAGAGATTGGTACAGACTGCCTGGAGCTCTTGGGGTCCCGATCGCGGGGCTGTCCCTGACTTGATGCCATGGTGGGCATGGTCAGTGATGATCAAATGTTCGGTGTTGGACGTTGGTGGTCGCATAATATAGAATGAGAGGAACTCACTTGATATGTTTGGTGCTAAATGGCCTAGTCTTTCGTCGTCGATCTTCGACAACACAAAGGCGGAACGTATATCCGGATCCCGGTGTCGAGAGCCGTTGGGGGGGTTGTAGAGTAGGGTGGAAATGATTGAGTCTTGAGCAGTGAATGATGGTTTTTGAGTTGGCAGAAAAAGGTGGACGAAATTGAGGAGAGAGGCAGTTCAGACACAATGAACAATCAAGCAGACATTTCAATATTCCAGAGACAGCAAGATTCGAAGTAAACACATATTCATACACAATCCTCTACTGGAAGAAGTGGAATGGCAATCAGGTACAAACGTGGTTGTTGTCATTTCACTGACGTCGAAAGTTGCGGCTCCTCTCCCCATGCTAACTTTATGCATAAATTGCATTGCGCTCGATCCGCGAGGGTTCTTGACGTCATGCCTGGTTCCTGTTTCTATATGTAGTGTAATATGAGATCTTCGACATTATGAAGAAGCCCGTATGGCTTAATGGTCTAGCGCCTCACTAGTATCGAACATCGAATATGAGGAGATTCTCGGTTCGATTCCGAGTGTGGGCAACATCTGGTCCTTCATCTCTTTTGCATTTCTGATTAACCACCACATGTACTGCGATGGCTTATATTATTTGAAGTGGGATAAGGATGAGGTTTTCCCTTCGTGGGGGGGTGGATGAAATCAAACCCTCCCAAAGAATGTATACTCACGTCATAGCTTTTCTCTAAAATATATCATCTTCGCTGCCCTTTTTGTACTGGTCTAGAACTCTCCAATTCGTTCATTTGACCTTTCATGTTTGCTTTTCGAGATTCAGCACATATCCCAAAACATCCTTCGTCTACAAGACATAGCATTGTTATCTGAACTACAGATCCTCTCACACTTCTACGCAATCCATGCATTTAATAAGCCCAGGTTGTCAGTCATACGCGACAATGGCTACAGATACTGCAAAATACAAGTTCAATCGTAGGTTTCGAGGGAAGAAAGACCACCTAGGCCTTGCTAAGTTGCTGCAGATTCGATGCTTCGGGTGAAAGATCCCAAAGAATCAGGTAGCTCTATACCTCTCGGATTTTACCTCTTACTAATGTTTGACACAGTCAAATACTATGAATTCCTGGGCATGAAACAAATCAGCAAACTCTCAATGCCCGAAGCCAAATTCGACAATTACTTCCTCGCCTACGACGCACCCAGTGCCTCTTCCGGGGCTCACTGGACTGACCGTGAAGGCGTGATCGAACTTACTCATAACTACGGCACTGAGAACGATCCAAACTACAAGATTGCCAATGGCAATTCAGAGCCGGGAAAGGGGTTTGGCCACATTTGCATCAGCGTGGATAATAGTAAGCAAAAGTCACACTCCATTGTAGCGGGCAGTTCATCTGACGAAGTTTTCTAGTCCAAGCCGCCTGCCAAAGAATCGAAGACGCCGGCTACAAGTTCCAAAAGAAACTCACAGACGGCCGCATGAAATCCATCGCCTTTGCACTCGACCCTGACGGCTACTGGGTGGAGATAATCGGACAGAACCCGGTCGAGAAAACCGAAGGCGTCACAACTACAGACACGGGGTCTTACCGAATGGTATATACCAAAAAGGCCACATCCACACCTAAACTCCCTCCCTTTCCCATGCCATTTAGTGTCTAACATGTCCGTGTCCCTATATAGAACCACACCATGATCCGCGTAAAAGACCACAACGCCTCCCTAACCTTCTACCAACAAATAATGGGCATGTCTCTCCTCCGCACCTCCGAAAACCCCTCCGCGGGCTTCAACCTCTATTTCCTAGGCTACCCCGTCCCCTCCTCCTCCGAGACCTCCGCCAACGGCGTCAACCCCACCGCCACCCGGGAAGGCCTGCTGGAACTGACCTGGAACTACGGCACAGAGAAAGACGAGAATTTCAAATACCACAGCGGGAACGAAGAACCCCAAGGGTTTGGGCATATTGCGGTCTCGGTGGACGATTTGGATAAAGCGTGTGCGAGATTTGAGGAGAAGGGGGTTAGGTGGAAGAAAAGGTTGACGGATGGGCGGATGAAGAATGTGGCGTTTTTGATGGATCCGGATGGGTATTGGTGGGTTTGATTCCATTGCTATTTCGTTGGTGCGAGCAGAAGGCTAATAATTGCGTGACAGGATCGAGGTGATTCAGAACGAGAAGATTAAGAGGTCGAGCAATTGGTAAAAGGATAGAAAAAGGAAGGGATTTGTATATAGGTTGGATGTTGTGTGTAGGTAGTATCATGGCGGGAAAAGCGAGATCTAGGTATATATAAGAGTGATATGACCAATTGACCAATTGGTTATATACTCTAATACTGACCGATAGTTCAGTCACTCTTGATATCGCTTCAGCAATTTGGCCCAATGGTTTAAGCCTCACCCCTTTTACCCTTACAGTGTAACTATTCAGAACATTGCAATATGGTGTGGCTTGTGTGCTTATAATACACACAAAACATCCAATACTCAAACCATCACTTACCAAAGTTCAACCGCGTTACCACCACCACCACCACAAGTCTAAATCCTATATTTCCTTTTTTCCCCTTCCACCAATCACCCACATTTCCCCCCCCAGTACGTACCGAATACATATTCTATAACACACATATAAAACTATATTGACATTTACAAACCAACTCCATGAGAAAAAGGCAAAGAAATTACGAACTCATATATACATACCATCACAGATCGATATAGAGAGACATGGGTTAGGGTTGGGGGTTACGCGTTGAAGTTCATATATAGATCCAAGTCAAGCAGCTGAGGAGTGAGGCACAGTCGTGTATGGAACAAACACCAAAGCGGTGAATGTGGCTCTCGGACGTACTGCTAGATATTTTGATGGGTGGTGAGGTCTTGTAGAGCGGGTATAGTGGGGATATTATGTAAAAGGGTGAAAGAAAGCAAAGGACGAATCTTTTGAGTCGGGGGATTTCGGTGATGCGTTGAAGTTTTCTACTGGGTGCTGCACGGAATTGAAATGGTGGGGTTTGATATGGTTTAGTATGTTCAAATATATACATTCTTTTCTTTTCCCTATCCACACTATATACAACTCCCCCTTCCCCCGCAAAATCAATACTCCATCGCCCCCTCAAACAACCCCCTCAACTGCTCCCTCTCCTCCCCAACCTCCTCCGCCAACCCAGGCGCCAACATCAAGACTCTCCGTTGAGGCAGCGTGCCCTCGACCAACCCCTCCACATCCTCCTTCCCAAACCCCAGCGCCCGCAGCCCCCTTGGCTGATCCCCCAAGCTTACAAGAAACTTCGCAATAGCTTCGCCCAGAACCTCGCCCGCGCTCTCCCGCTTCACGGTGGAGATATCGACGCCAAAGGCCTCGGCAGCGGCTAAGTGACGTTCTGGGTTCGAGGGGCCGGTAAAATTGAAGACGGCGGGCGCGGTGACGGCGACGGAGACGCCGTGGGGGATGATGGGCGTGGAGGTGACGTAGCCGGGGTGTTTGTAGCCCTTGTTCTGGCCGCTGACGGGATAAGACATGCCGTGGCACAGATGGACGCCTGCGTTGCCGAACCCGACGCCTGCTAAGGTTGCCGCGAGCAACATTTCGGACTGCGCTTCGTGGTCGTCGGGGTCTTTGACGGCGCGGGGGAGGTATTTGACTGTTTGGCGCAGGGCTTGGAGGCTGAAGATGTCGGAGATGGGGTTGGCGCCTTGGTAGGCGGGGCGGTTAATGGGGTTTTGCGGGCGTGGGATGCGTTCGTAGTAGGGAATTGCGGTCCAGGATTCTAGTGAGTGGCAGAGGACGTCGAGGCCCGAGGAAGCGTGGACGGCCGAGGGCATGGTGCGGGTGTTTAGGGGGTCGCAGATCCCCAAGGTGGGTTTGAGGGCGCGGTGAGCGATACCGGTTTTTGCTTTTTTGGAGACAAGGTCGAAGATGGCGGTGCCGGTTGTTTCGGAACCGGTGCCGGCGGTAGTGGGGACAGCGATGAGAGGGAGGAGGGCTTTCGTGATAGGCAGACCGCGGCCAAGGGGGGCGTTGACGAAGTCGAGGAAGTCGTTGTCGGGGAAGCAGGTGTAGAGATTCATGAGCTTGGCCGTATCAATCACGCTGCCACCTCCTACGGCGAGGAATGCGCTCGGCTGGTAGGCTTTGGCGAAGTCTATTGCTTCTAGGATCCTGAACTTGTCTCAGTATGCAGAAAGCCTCGGAAGACCATTTTCCTTCCACTCACGAGCTATCCTTTGGCTCCACTCTGGTCTGGTCGTATACGGTGAAATCGATACCTTCCGTCATCAAACCCTCGATGACCTGCTTCATTGCGTCCAATTTCGCAACATTGATATCCGTTACCACGCAAATCTTTTTGGCTCCCATGTTCTTGAAGTCCATACCCACCTCTTTCGTACAGCCTGGTCCAAAGCGTATGCTGGAAGCGGCCATTTCGAATGCATATTCCTTTGGCCTCGATGTGTCCACGGGCGTAGCGAGTGATCGCTTAGCTTGGATTAGAAGTGATGGTGTGTGGTGGTGATGACCTGGACTCGAATGGCATGGGCAATTGGGAGGATGTGTATACTGGACAGTTCGAAGGAGATTGATGGCTCGTTTGGCCGCTGTAGGGGCGACCCTGACACCTATAACCATTATATAAAGAGAATATCAACCAAGAAAACGTCTGAAGCCAATGACTATGGAACAGTATATGAGAGAACGCGATTGAAATTTCAATGGAAAGCTGCAGGAACTGGTTGAACAAGGTGAAGCTGGGTATCTGCGGGGGAAAGCAACTTCGAGCGTCATCCCACCCATCTTTAACACCGACAATCTCTACCTCGGCTGTTGATAAGCGAAATTCATCCATTCTGATGTTGGTGTCATGTATGATATGATACCGTAGCTAAAGTAAATACTCTTTCGTGTGTCTTTCTCTTCGAAATCTCAAGAGTGCCTTGGGTAGCAAGAATATCTGTACACTGGACTCAGTTGATATCTTCTTGTACTCGTACACTCCCGCCGATACGAGTACATCAGGCTGCCAACTTCTCTTTTCGCAAATCTCCGTCACCACGGCCACCACTGTTCCCCGTTATGGTAGATGATATATAGAGTCCTACTCCCTTTTGTTCCCATTCCCACCATTCTGGACCACATCGAGGATGATGTCTTTAGCCTGCTCCACCCCTTCCTTGGAGCCTACAATCTCAATCGCTGCACCTTTAGCCTGGTCCCGTGGCACAGTAATCTTGCAGCCGGTCTGCTTCCTGATTGAATTGATCTGAGATCCTCCTTGGCCAACGACGAATCGGTAAGTACGAGGATCAGGTAGAACCAGATAACCAAAGGAAGAATCCTGTTGCATCTGTGCCTGCTCAATGGCCTTCTGGAGCACACTCCGGGCTTTTGCGACGTTCTCAGATGAACCGTGCAATATCCATGGGATCTCACCCTTATCTGCACTTGCACCGCCATTATCGACGACCTCCCAAGAATGATTGGCCGTCGAGTTCGGATCGTCGGTGATTAGTGGTAGAGCTGCGCCACCGTTAACCTGCGACCTCGGGACCGCCGCAGGCTTTGAGGGTGGATGCTGTCCTGCGTGATCCACCGTGACCCCATGTGCATTACGCATGCGGCGGAAAAATTGGCCATTATCCGATATACTGTGATGCAGTCGACGGGGCACTTGAAGAGTCTCGCCCTCTTGATCCTTCACCAAAGCCAAAATGTGGTCTCGTGCCTTTTCAACATCTCCAGGCTGACCGGAAAATTTGACTTGAGAACGACCGGGCCCTTCTTGTGATATTTGCGGTACCTCAATATTGACTTTGAATTGAGATTCTAAAGATCTTCGAATTTCGCCACCACGGCCGATCAGCAAACGGTGTTTGTCAGGCGCCACTTCGATAATCGCTGTTATCTGATTGTTCCTCTGGTTGACGAAAGCTTCAATTGATGCAATAATGGTTTCGACCAATGCTTTGTTACCCTCAACACGAATAGTGTTTTCATTAGAGTCTTGGCGTGGAAATCGGACAGTGCGGGCAAGGTCTCGACGATCATCAGTGCCTCCAGCCTCTACGACGATGTGGCGAATGTTTGCGCCTTTGAGCAAGTTAGTAATTGCAACTCTACAAACAGTTGGAAAACAAGCTTACCTCCGCTGCCGATAAGCGCCTTGTGATGCTTTTTGTCAACGTCTATGGATTTCGCAACGCTGTCATCAAAGACCTTGGCCCTCTCTTCCAGTAGCTTCTTTGCTTCTTCAACCGACTTCTTTGTACCTTTAACCTGTATTTGTACACGACCCATAGGATCCGCACTTTCCCGATTCCCGGGGACATCGATCTGGGCTCCCGTTGCAAGTCTAATGTTCTCCATCTCCCGGCCACCTTGACCTATCAGAGACGGCAGCTGGCTTTGTGAAACAGAAATTGTAGCAGTGTGGGAATTGTCGATAGTCCATTGCAGAAGATTGAGCAGTTCATCTCTGGCTTCATCGGCGCCCTTCTTAGGGCCTCGAATAACGACCTCATCCGGAGCCTGATTAGCTCTACTATTCCTGTGCCCTCCCGCCTCACTTGCACCGTCTGCTACAGACCTATCATCACCACCAGCTGGTGCGGTCCGAGGGAATTGCACGCGTACGTTGTATCGGTCCTGGAGTCGATTCACCTGGCTCCCCTTGGCTCCTATCATATCGCGATGGTATTGAGGTTTGATCTTTAGTACGTGAGTGGCTTCATCCTCGAGCTTTTTACCCAGCGCTTGGATCTTCGATTTTGCGAGTTCAGCTTTCGCCTTCGGTCCCTTGACCTCGACTTTTCCGTCGTTGACTTGAATATCGACATCAAATTCCTCACGGTACTTGTTAATATTCTCGCCTCTTTTACCGATGAGGAAATTGGCATATTTGTGAGGGAAATCAAAGCTAGTGATGTAACCTCGCTCCTTTTCGTCCTGCTTTTCGGACTCTACGAACGCGATAATCTTTTCTGCCAGATCCTTAACCGCATCACTTGTCCCTCGGAGTGACACTTTTTGCTCTGACTCTACAGCACCATGTTGGACTCCGTTGCTTGCTCCGAAGGTAACTCGCACTGGGATCTCCGTGGGTGGGAGCTTTTCCTGTTCGATACGCACAAATTTACGAACCTTCTCATGGAACCTGGACCTGTTAGAATTTAACAATATAGCATGGGGTACATACTTACTTCGGTGGGACCTCAACGCTGGTAGCGTCGATCTCCTGTTGTTCCTGAACTAGGTTTAGAATGTGTTCTTGAGCTTGATGTAGAGCTTTTTCGAATTCCGCAAGCTCTTTGGGCGATGGCCGCTGTGAAGGCAGTTGATAATTTTCTGCTTCTGAAGGGCCTTCGTAAACTAGAACGACTTGCTGCTGTCGGCCCGTTGAGTCAGGGAGAAGCAGATATACCCCAAAGTTATCTCGCACATGTTGGGAACTTTGTTGTTGGACGTGCTGGTGAAAGAAAGGATCGACTCCCACATGCCTGATTCTGGTTGGAGGATGGGCATTTATCAGGTTTATGATATCAGAACGGGCTCTTATGGTATTTTTCCCATCCTTTGAGTAAACTTCCCAATTTGTGGGGCTATCATCGGTCATTGGCACAACAATGCGTGCGTCATATTGACCTTCAAGCTGCTCAATTGCCTGGCGCTGATGTAGATATCGAGTTAATGCATGAGCATGTGCTTGAGAGCCCATGGGAGCGTTTGCGTGTTGACGTGCAACATCCACGCTAGACATTTGCATACTGCTAGCAAGATTCATGACCTTCTCGATGCCAGATTCGATCTTTTCGTGAGGTCCAGTGACGGTCAGCATTTCCGTGTCGTCGGATGCAGGGGGCAGAACGATGGCACAGCCAGTGTCTTGAAGTAGGTCATGCAATGATTTACCATTGTCCCCAAGGATGAATTGATGCCGACCACGGTCAATGGCTAGCTGCGACAACGTGATCTGACGACGAAGTTGCTCCACCCGTCGTTCTATTGCGGATCGTACTTCTTGAGCCACAAGTCTGTCGCCAGTAATCCTGATATGATTTGTTGGATCAGGAACGAATTGTGGTGGCACGCCGGAAGGGGGAGTTTGGGGAGGCGGCTGTGACGACCAAGTGTGATATTGAGGGATGTGTACTTGAACCTCCCTTCCGTTCTCAAGAGCATTGATGCTCGAGTTGTGTGGTCCGGCAATGAAAGGGAAGAATTCGGCGGGGATGTCTCGTAGACGCATGTTTACTGTCAAGGTACGCTCGTTTACGATGGCTTCGATTTCACGTCGTGCCATCTCTGCTGCAACTGCATCACCTTCGATGGACACGTCGATAGTCTTGCTATCATCATCATCCATGTCCGGGGTAGATGATTCTTCAGCCCTGGGCACTTGTACTCGGGCGCCGGTCCTTTTTTGTATGGATTGTACTACAGTCCCCTGACGACCGATGATATGTGATCGCACGTTCAACGGTATGGGGACCTTCACAGTTTGCTGCATTCTCGTCAGTCCTGATGTCGAAAGCTTGTCGAAAACCAACCTTTGATCCAACTTCTTTCGCCACGTCCTTCAAAGCTTGCCGTGCCGCATCCACAGGACCTGTGCCCTCGAATATTATTGCACCGCTCGGCCCAGGTCTCATCTCAATAGTTGCCTTTGACCTTTTGTTAATGCCTCGGAGTACATCTTGCAGAGGTTTCTTCAACTGGTCTCTTGGCAGCAGCTGCGATGGTGCAAACTGAATTCTCTCACTATGCCTACCAGGTATTGGCATATATTGAGGCATAGATAGTCCCCAGGACTGGGGCGTCGCCGATGCGTTGGTCGATGAAGGCGTTGGCGTGCCGGACGCTGGTGTAGAAGCTCGAGAAGACGTGGTGCTTGACATCGAACCAGTCCCATTCATACCGTTCGAGACAGCATGGCCCACAAAGCCCGGCTTCTTTGCTCCCCAAGCCCTGGCTACAGGTGCTTGAGCCTGTAGTTTGGGTGCACCACCCAATGCCGGGAACGACTCTTCAGATTTCATATCAAGGGCAGCCTTTGTGTCAGACTTGTTGGACACAGAGAGACCGTTAGGCTCATCCGCAGCTTTTTGCTTGCCAACAGCGTTTTCGGACATGCCGTCAACTGCGGGTGCCAGTACGGGCGCAAGGGCTCCTTCGGGGGCTTTTTGCGTTGATGGAGGGGGGTGAATAATATCTTCTTCATCGACGGCGTCTTCTATAGTTGCACGATGAGCCGCTTCAACGGCATGTTTCTCCTGTAGCCTTTGGGCTGGGGACAGGTGGTCTGAAGCTGCGGAGCTGCCGCTGTTTGCTGGAGCCTCAGTACTCATTTTACAATAGAGTAGACTGCGCGAGGACGGACGTAGGATATGTTCCGTAGATGAGGTGAAACAGAATTCGAACTCCCCTGGGAATAACTATTGCATATTGTGGGGAAAGGTAGAAACCCTGGAGATAAAACGTGGAGACGATTTCCCTTGCAAATGGATCCGAGGAAGAAGCAATCAGAAACCATATGATCAAGGGAAAGATATCAAGGATTCGTCAATCGAGTACTGTGAAGACAGAAGCCAGAGGGAAGGTGCCTTGAGGAAAACAGGACTCAAAGGTTTTAGATGGGAGTTGTCCGACTTGAAGAACCAAGGCTGAAAAGCGGCACTATCCGTGGATTACTCGTATTAACCCCATTCCGGCGCACATTTAGTTACCGCGTACACAGCTAGATTTGGCTACACTACTCGAGATTAGTACCTGATAGGCCTAGGGTTAGGGTTATGCTTGGTAGCTAAGTGTGCGCGGAAAGGGGGTTAATACCAGTGGCCCCAGACCATAACACCATCTTCGAGGTTGCTGAATTCATACGTACTCAACCATAGTACAATCTATTTCTAGTAGGTGCTGTAAGATCTAAAAAGACCAGTGATGATACTGTCCAACGAGATCTATTTTGGACTATTAAACAGAATACATGGCACAGAATCGGCGCTTTGGAGGGAACGAACGTCAAGAAGTGCACAAGATCTGAAATCTGTGTCCTTGGTTCATGATGGAAGATTGTCTAAGGATTATGATACTCACATGCAAACACCTGCATCTGAAAGTATTCAATCTGTGACGACCGACCTGTAATTGTGACAGAAGAATCTATCCCATTTGGTAACCAAAGTTCCACAACCCAATGAAGCAGTGCAACTATCTTATCTGAAATGGATTTGTGTGCAAGGGTTGCAGTCGTCACTTCTTGACTATTGAGATACTTAGTAACCATCTCCTGCTACCGACATTTGGACATTTCGATCTTGTGAACAATTCCAGCCAGCAATTGATGTTGATTGGACTGCCCTTGCTGCCGGACATACCGATGGAAAAAGTGACAACCCACTTCTTCCATCTTGTCCTGCTCAGTGAACGTTTGTTGATGTTTTCGTTTGGAATCCCGACCGCACGGAAACGTGGATCTTAAAGAGTCTTTCAGTAGATGGGCGATCCTCTTTACAATCCCTGTACGATAGCTCCAAGCAACTTTTAGAGGCTCCCTCCCCGCCGTCGCAAAGTCATCCTTCGGTGTTGGCATCTGCTCTGGGCCTCTGGCACAATCTTCTACTAGCTCTGATGATTATTGACTGTTGTTAAAATAGAAACTTGTGACGACCTTTCATCTCAAAGCTTCATATAGGTACTTTATCGCGATCATGAAACGATAATCTTGACGGGTGGAGAAATAGCAACGTTTTCTTTCAAAAGGAATAACTCCATTGGCTTGTCCAGCCAAACTTCCGCGCGCTAAGTCGAACAAGATGAGGGACGGAGAGCAACACCGTGAGCACCGCTCATCAAAGCTCACCAAACAGCCTCCACCAAATAATGCTGTTTTCAATACTAGGATGAGTCAACAAAGTATTCCAACCCAATTGCGAAGACATCCATCTGGTCCCCAGCAAACCCCGCTAAACGGCATCAACGGTCGCGATCACAGCCACCAACAACATTTCCAATCCCCTCAGACCTCATCCGATTCTTCCCTCGATCGCTCTCCAAGTTTGGCGTCTTCACGATTCGGCCGTCACACCCAGCTAGAAGCAAATACGAACGCACATCCCTACACAACTTCACGCCAGTCGTGGGATGAAAGGAGCTCGGATGTTTTGAACGGCGCCTCTCAAGACACTCTAGGCGGTTTATCAAAAATCAGTTCCTCCAAATCTTCTGGTTATCAAAACTCGCTGCGACGCCCTGGGCCGCCTCCATTGTCGCATACGAGTCCAGATATCAGGATGACGAGCCCTGCTTTAAGGCAGTCGGTGAGCTTCTCGACTAGCGATAGATCGGGGGAGGCCACACCGCCTCGCCCCGATGCTGGTTTGAATACACCGAAAAGATACTCGGATGAAGCAAATGGGGGGAGGAATTCGGCATTGTGGAAGAAAAAGAGTGGATTTTCAAGCTTTATGAATAGCATGCTGGGCTCGCCGCGTACTGTCAAGATTTCTCATCCCGAGAACCCAGTACATGTCACCCATGTAGGCTTCGATAATGACACAGGCCAATTTACGGTGCGTAAGAAAAGTCCTTCATTTCGCGATTGCCATCAAACCCCTTGGCTATACTATCCTCATATGATTATTCAATCTTCATTACTCGGTATTTCTGCGCAGCCATGTTGTAGAATATCTTGGCATACAGAAAGCGGTACTGACGATAAAATAGGGATTGCCTAGAGAATGGCAACGGATGCTTCAGGAGAGTGGTATCTCAAAGGACGAACAAAAGCAGAACCCCCAAGCTATTGTTGACATCATGACTTTTGTTGAGGAAAATGCAGAAGGCAAGGGTGAGGATGAAGTATGGCGCAAGTTCGATCACGCAAGGGCTTCTGAATCAGTACCATCTTCACTCAGTCTACTGATGCCAACTTCCAATCAACATCTATCGACCATTAACAGTCCTCCGGCGAGCCCACGGTTTCCCCAGAATGCTGAAGGAAGCTTTGAAAATCCACGTGCGCCCCCGCCAATTCCTCGGAGCGTACCGACCACAAACAATGCCGGGCCGAATGCGCCATCTCCAAATCAGCCTGTTCTAATCCCCGGCCGCCCGGCGCCTCGACCCCCAGGCGCACCACCAGCAGCCAACTATCTGTCAGTTTCGGTTGCACCACAGCCACCCAACGTAGTCCAAGAACCACCAGCTGGATATGGCCGTTCAAGTGAGGAAATAGTAAGCAGAAGTCGGTCACTGTCGAACGCCAACGATGACTGGAATCGCGATCAGGGTCTTCAGCGTCAAGTCTCCAAGTCCCAGGTAAATGCTCCTGTTCCATATTCGCGCACTACACCGGCAGGAAGTGGTAGTCCACTACCGTATCAGCACGCACAGGATCATGCTGCTGCTACTACCCAGCAGGCGCTTGCGAACAAGCAAATTGAGCGAAGTCGTAGTCAACGACAGGCACCCCCTCAGCAGGTCTCTCCAATCTCGCCACAGCAACCATTCAACGCTTCTCCTGACCCACAGAATGTCCCGGTTCCGGCCGTTCAGCCCCGTGCAGGAGCACCAACTCCGAGACGGCAACCGAAACGGTCTACGGGCATCGACATAGTAGCGCGGCTGAACGCCATATGTAGCACTGGTGATCCGATGAAGAAGTACAGAAACCTCAACAAGATCGGTCAAGGCGCATCTGGAGGCGTATATACTGCTAACGAAGTCGGTACAAACCGATGTGTGGCAATTAAGCAGATGAACCTAGAGCAACAACCGAAGAAGGATCTGATTATCAATGAGATCTTGGTGATGAAGGATAGCAAACATAAGAATATTGTAAACTTCATGGATAGCTATCTACGACAAGGAGACTTGTGGGTTATCATGGAGTATATGGAAGGAGGGAGCTTGACAGACGTGGTAACATTTAACATGATGAGCGAGGGGCAGATCGCCGCAGTTTGCAGAGAGGTATGGCAAAGCTTAAATCTGCCATCGTTAGATCAGAGAGACTTATCTAAAACAACCGTAGACACTGAACGGACTGCAACATCTGCACTCAAAAGGGGTGATTCATCGCGACATCAAATCTGACAACATTCTGCTTGCCATGGATGGGAACATCAAATTAAGTATGTCTCACTTCGGTCTCGGACCGTAACAGAGCTGATATCACACTTATAGCCGACTTTGGTTTCTGCGCTCAAATCAATGAATCGCAGAACAAGCGTACTACCATGGTGGGGACGCCCTACTGGATGGCGCCGGAAGTCGTGACGAGAAAAGAGTATGGCCGCAAGGTAGATATATGGAGTCTCGGCATTATGGCCATCGAGATGATTGAAGGCGAACCTCCATACCTCACTGAATCGCCGCTGCGTGCTCTGTATCTAATCGCTACTAATGGGACTCCAAAAATCAAAGAGGAGCATGAATTATCTCCGGTCTTCAAAGACTTTTTGAATTTCGCACTCAAGGTTGATCCTGAGAAGCGAGCGTCTGCACATGATCTGCTGAGGGTTAGTTACAACTTGCTCTTTGAGTCGATTATCTTGTTAACAACTTGCCAGCACCAATTCATGCAGACGGCAGAGCCACTTATCAACTTAGCTCCGCTGGTGAGATCAGCTCGGCAGAACCGTGCGCAGGAAAGAGCACAGAAAGGCTCTTAGGCTCAACTGTTATGTTGTCTTTACATATAGTACCTCAACGCGAAATGATGCATTGCCCGATACACTATCTCAGTGACTCAAATGAAATTTAGCCCTACGAATCCAGGAATCTCAACTACGATGTTCAAGGCCATTTCGTCTTATATCATCGATCTTACGAGGTCAGCCCACCGATGCAGTATGGAATAGCTGTAATCATCGTTGTATTGCATAGCTTTCCAAATCTTCGAGGCGGTTGCCAAACTTCAGTTCTCGCAC
>JAABUO010005739.1_pt1 | contig 14382 bp, 15 predicted proteins | sample 5559291 | NCBI WGS metagenome assembly JAABUO01 (sample SAMN10711878, study PRJNA513372) | rock metagenome | isolation source: Antarctica rocks | place: Antarctica: Victoria Land, Finger Mt sud | reverse complement strand
CAAAAGGAGATGTGAGAGGACAGGTTGTATTGGTTGCCAAGCTCTTTGGAGCGTCGGTCTAAGAAAGATTGAAAGGTTCGCTCACACTCCATTTCTTTTCTTCCTATTTTTTGCAACACAACCCTTTGACTTGTTTCCTGCTCATACCGCCTCGCAAGCCAATGTATCCTGATTCCTTTCCGAAACAGTGTCTTCTTCGACCACCAGAATAATTGTACAGATTCACCAATTTAATGTTTGTATTTACACCTCCCCCTCCGCTGATGGCACCAATGCCATCGAATGTACGCCCACTTCCACTTCCGTTGAGCGCAATCGAGGTAGAAACAGCATTCTGAGTGTGAGCGGTGAGGGGACCAAGGCCAGCGGCAACTATAGTGGCTCCGGCGGATAGTTCCAAAAATCGGCGACGATTGAAACGTTTCTTCATAAATGATAACCAGTCCTTTCTATTCGCATTCATTCTACTTGCTTCTGTTTGTCCGCATGAATGGACAAACGGAGTGGGATGGAGGCTCACTGAGCCTCCATCCCACAACTAGACTCCGATCAGTTGCCATTGCTGGTTGGCTTGTCCATTGCCCAGGTCCCACTGCTCAATGGTGGCACCATCGCTGGTTGACCAGCTAGTGACATCCAACACCTTGCCACTATTGCGGTTCTGGATATAATCTTATCCATAGTGCGAGGTCACGTTGAACTTCTGCCCGGCGGTATCGTTCGGTGCCCACTGCTCGTACTGCGTTCCGGCTGCGGTACTCGCGGAGGGGTTGTCGAGGGCGAGCCGACTGTTGCGGTTGTAGAACGAGTACGTGCCGTCGGCGTTCCGCATCGGTAGCCACTGGTCGTTACCGGGCTGCAGGCCACCAGCCGGCCACTGCACGATGAGTGCGCCAGGCGCCCCGGAGACATCTGAGACGTTCATGAGCTGCCCGCTGCGGGCGTTCTGGATCTCGTAGTAGCCGTTGCTCTCCGGTACAAATGTCCACGAGGCGCTCTCGTCACCGTTGTCGGTGTTCTGTACGATCTCCGCAGCGTTGGCGGTGGAATCGCCCTGTACGCCCAGCGACATGTTGCTGGCGACGTTCTGGATCTCGTACTTGCCGGAGAAGGGTGAAGCGGCGGTCGTCGGTAGCACCTCGAAGAGCCCCACCATGCCGTTCATCTCGAACGCATCTGGATTGGAGTCGCTGGTTGGATTTGTCCAGTCGTTCCAGGTGAGGTCGGCACTGTTGCGCTCGCTCCAGGCTTGGGCGGCATTGGAGCGCATGTAGGCGTCGTACTTGCTACACAGGCCGTTGTCGGTGCAGAAGTCACTGATTCCCTTGAAGAGCCAGTACTGGTAGGAGCTTCCACGCTCCGCGTTGTTCGCGACGATCGGTACCATGTTCAGGAAATGATCCGCGGTCCGCATCGCGTCGTCGTGGTACTGGCTGTTTCCGGTGATCCGGTACAGGTTGTTGGCGGCTTCGATGAACGATCCGGCGTTGTACGCGTTGTCGGATGCCTGCAGAATGGGAGATCCGTTGGGAAAGGCGATGCACTCGTTGACCACGCCGGTCGTGGTGTTGACGATGTTGGCGCGCACCCAGGCGTAGATTGCTTCCGCCTTCGTCAGGTACGAGCCATCACCAGTGATCAGGTAAAGCGATGTCGCGATGCTGATCATCGGGTTGTTGCTGAGTGAACACTTGCTGTACTTCGAGTTCATTTCTTCCCAGATGCCGCCACCACCGGCTGAGCTCCATCCCCGGTTGTACACCTGATTCCACTGGTTGATCGCCGTATTCAGCCAGGACGTGTTGCCAGTCTCCTGGTAGCCGCGCAAAACCGTGGTAGTCATCCAGCCGATGTCGTCGTTCCAGGTATCCGACGTCCAGTCCGTGCCCTCGTCCGCTAGGAAGGTGGTGACCAGATTGTTGACCAACTGTCGGTCCGCCGGGGAGTGGGTGCGCTCGTACTCGTCCTGCGCGACTTGGATGTCCAGTGCCGCGATCCAGGTGCCGGCACGCGCGGTGCCTATGCTCTTCAATTCGTTGGTGTAGTACGCCGTACTGCCGTTCTGCACCAGGAAGGAGTTGTTCCACGCCTGGAACACGGTGTCCGGTGAGGGCAAGGTGCCGGAGTCAGCCTGGTAATTGGAGTTACTCGCTCTATCGGCACGTGCGTGCGGAGTAGTAGGTCGCATGACCAGCCCCACACCGAGCGCGAGGAGAGCGAAAAGAACAACAATTATGGTGATACGGCAAGGACGTTGTCTTGTCATCATGGTACATTCCTTCTTCCGTTTGTCCGCATGAATGGACAAACGGGGTGGGATGGAGGGTCAGTGAGCCTCCATCTCCACAGCTAGACTCCGACTAAAACAGAATAAGACGTAGTGAGGTAAGGACATGCTCACCTCTGGTAGATATATGGGAACTGAAAGTCAGTTTCCACGGAAATAGGTCAAAAGGATGAAAACAAAGCACTAGGACGACAAGACGATAGCAGCAATCCCTGTTAGCTATAGAACAGGACAACCTGTATACTACATTTTTCCCAAAGGAAAGGGGTATTTGCTCCTTTGCATTTCCATAGGAAAACTATGCAAAAGCATCTTTGCTCATGAGTATATGTAACACAAACATCTTACTACAAGAAATGTAGTTCAGAAACCGGTTTCTGTCAAGAGACTTGGTACAAAATAGTACTTTTCGCGCCATTTATCTGTAAATGCAAACTAGTAAATGACATGAAGAGTAAGCACTTTTTGCCTCAAGGGTTAGCACCTGCCCTGAAGGATGAGCAGCTCAACCATTGATGGCGAGAGAAACCGCTTGAGATGCGGACCGTGCTGGATCGTTTTTGTACATTCGCGGGAGAATTTTTCCGCTTTTACCTGTTCTCTGCGAGCGAAGGTCTCGGACTAACCCGGCGAGATCGTTCCTTTTCGCCTAAAAGCTGGACCGAAGGAAAGGAGCTTTTGCTCATCATTCAAGCCCTTTTTGCTCGTGAATTTACAAACACCAAATGTGTGAACGTGCTTGCAGAGCCGTGCGGTTACTAGCAAGAGTTGAGTTGCTCACTCTTCAGGGCAAATGACAACCCTTGAGGTCAAAAAGTGCTCACTCTTCAAGTCATTTACCACAAACATTAAACTGGTGAATCTGTACAATTATTCTGGTGGCCAAAGAAGACGCTGTTCGGAAAGGAATCAGGATACATTGGCTTGTGAGGCGGCATGAGCTGTAAACAAGTCAAATCAGAGAAGCGATAGTCACCAGAATAATTGTACAGATTCCACTATCACAGTGTTGGGATTTACAACTGCCTAATCGCGTGAGACTTTGATTATGAGATGAGTTATGAGATTTATCAAGGAACATTCTACGCACGTGGAAGGAGTGCATTGCGACATGAAAAGGCTAACCAGATTGTCTCAACAAACGACCGAATATGACATGTGCAAAATCCTACGTTCTCTTTTTGCAATTACAGGATTTGCTTCTATTGAAGCAGAAAGTCGAAACAGGCATATAACCCAAATAACCTCACAGTAATATTCAGGAGATACCTCATGCCTTTTCCTGAATATTACTAAGATGCTCGCCAGCGAAATTTACAAGCAATTTACCCACGAACTAAAAACGTTGGCAGTTATCTCCGTTCTATGCCAGTTTGCGCGCAACCCGGATCATTGTCTCCAAACTGCGCTCAACATCTTCGTCAGTTGTCGCCCACGACGATACGCTGATGCGCATGGCTGTTCGTCCTTGCCAGATAGTTCCACCACACCAACAGGTGCCATCCATCTGAATACCCGAGATGACGCGCTGTGTCATCTCGGCATCTCCAAACATGACGAGGACTTGGTTGAGCACAACCTCATTAAGAATAGTGTATCCCGCAGCACGCAAGCCTTCCGCAAAGCGAGATGCGTGGCGACAGGTACGCTCAATAAGATCGGCGAGGCCTGATCGTCCTAATGAGTGCAACGCAGCCCAGACTTCGATCCCACGTGCCCGACGTGAGAGTTCTGGCGTGAAGTTTGACGGATCGCGTGTTGGACTTGGAGGAAGGTACGCCGCAGAAACCGACATCGCTGCCTGTAAAATATCTGGATAGCGGACAAAAGCGAGACCACTATCATAAGGCGTGTTCAGGTATTTATGTGCATCTGTTGCCCAAGAATCAGCAGCAGCATAGCCTGCTATCAGATGTGTTTTGGAGGGTGCAGCACATGCCCACATTCCAAAAGCTCCATCGATATGTACCCATGCATTGGCGGCTTGCGCTTTAGGGATGATCTCAGATGCTGGATCGAAAGCTCCGGTATCCACATTTCCGGCCTGTAAGCAGACAATGGAAGGACTAGAAAGATTCGGAAATGCATCAGCTCGCATTCGACCCTGCGTGTCTACAGGGACACGTAGGATGCGATTGCGACCAAACCCCAATAGCCCTAGAGACTTGAACAGCGTGACATGGGCTTCCTCGCCAACGACCACAGTCACTGGTGGTGCCCCAAACAGGCCATCGGCTTCCACATCCCATCCTACTTGTTTCAGGACAGCATGCCGTGCTGCGGCTAGACACGTAAACTGGGCCATTGTCCCACCAGTGACGAACCCCACACCCGTTTCAGGTGGCAAGCCGAACACATCGCAAAGCCAACGAATCGTAACATCCTCCAACTTTGCTGTAAGAGGTGTGGCCTCTGCCAAAACGGTATTTTGATCCCAGGTGCTAGCGAGCCAATTTGCAGCCACTGTTGCAGGTAACGCCCCACCGACCACGAAGCCAAAGAAGCGTGACCCGGCTATCGCCATCGTCGCAGCATTGTAGGAATCGAGCCGAGCCACCGTTTCTTCCGCAGTGGATGGATGATCAGGTAGTGGGACATCAAGCTCTGCTAAGCGGGCGATGACGTTGGGATCAGGGGCAACACCGCGTTCATTCAGCTCCTCCAGATACTGAATTGCCCGTTCCGCAGTGTTTATGAGCAGCTTACGCATGAAAAACTCCAAGTTTTTTACCTCAAGCATTCTTTGTCTTTGCAACTTCTTCCAAGCCAAGATCTCTGATAGCTTTCTCACGTAACACAAACTTTTTTACTTTACCACTGGTTGTCAAAGGATAAGCATTCACAAATTGGAAGTAGCGAGGGATTTTTTGATGGCTGATTGTGCCCGTACAGTAGTCACGTAACTCCTGCTCCGTAAGACGTTCACCATCCCTACATCGTATTACCGCTAATAATTCCTCGCCAAAGAAGGCATCTGGCACGCCTACAACCTGCACTTCAGCTACTTTAGGATGACGAATGAGGAACTCCTCGATCTCAGCGGGAAAAAGGTTTTCGCCACCACGAATTACCATGTCTTTGATACGGCCTACGATATTGACATGTCCACTGGCATCCATCGTAGCTAGATCGCCTGTATAGAGCCATCCATCAGAATTTATGGATTCAGCTGTCCTCTCTGGCAATTTATAGTAACCAGTCATCACCAGATATCCGCGCGTGCAAATTTCCCCATGTGCCCCACAGGGTACAGTTTCCCTTGTCACCGGATCTACAATCTTAACCTCTACATGCGGCAACGGAACACCACAGGTTGAGGCTCTGAGTTCAAATGGGTCATCTGGGTGGGTTTGTGTTATCGTACAAGAGGACTCGGTCTGTGCGTAAATAATTGATGGATTGGCACCCATGCGTGTATGTATCTGTTCCATTAAGGCTACCGGAACAGGTGCTCCCCCACAGATCGTCTGCTTAAAGGCGGAGAGATCATATTGATCCAATGCTGGATGTTGCAATGCTGCCAGAAACATTGTCGGGACTCCTGCCGAGATGGTGCAGTGTTCGTGACTGATTATTTGCAGAAATTTAGTCCGGTCAAAAGTAACCAATGGGTGGAGTACACATCCGGCAGCAAGTGCCACCATGATGCCAAGAATACAGCCACCAACATGGAAGAATGGCATGGGAATACAATATCGATCTGCTTGTTCTACCCCCCATCGCTGAGCCATGAGCAATCCATCATTGAGGATACCGTGATGAGTGAGTATAGCCCCTTTAGGGTGCCCCGTTGTTCCCGATGTATACACAATCATTGCAGGATCTAGTGGCATCACCGTAGCCTGTCGCTCAGTCAGGGCAGCATCACCTATCCCGGTACCTGCCACCACCACCTCGTGTAACAATGTGGGTCGCCAGTCGGTTTGTTCATCCAGGTCAATAGGAGGTGTTCCCATTAGGCTCACATAGCGTAACATTGGCAAGCGTTCACTCATGGCCTCCCCATGTGTGGCTTTAGGTGTGACCAAGGAACGCACAGTTGTCAAGTGGTTATATGTACGCACGTTTGCCATGAAGAACAATGCCTGTACGTCTCCCTGCCGTAGAATGTACTCAACCTCTGCTTCTTGCAAGAGTGGATTGATTGCCACGAGGACTAGCCCCACTTTGGCCGCAGCCATTTCAAGCAGAAGCCATTCTGGGATATTGCTTGCCCAGACCGCCATATGGTCACCCTTTTGTAGCCCTAGAGCCATCAACCCTTTTGCAACCTTGTTGGCTTGGTCACGATACTCTTCATAGGTCCAACGAATGTTGAAAGTATCACCAAGTTCAGGATAGCATGAATACACGATGGCTTCTTGATCTGGAATTTCCGTCGCACGAAGGTCTAAGAAATCACCAATTGTGTGGTCGAGCAACTCAATATCTTCAGTATTGGCCTGCCAATAAGACAGGCCATTGTTAATTATACTCATTTTTCTCCTAGTCTCTCCATATGGAGCGTTTTTATGCTCAAAAGCAATTTACTCTTGAGTAGTTACAAAGAAATATATTGTGGTATACTTTATACTTGCTCTTTTCGTTGTGCTGTTACTAATGCACCTTCAAAAGATTATACGCTTGATGCTTCGTAAAATACAGCGCATTGATAGTAGTTTAGCAGTCGTTTGATGGGCACACGATCCAACATTTTATCATGTCGCACGAAACCAACGCTTTTGAGACATCTCATCAGTGGAGTATCGCTCATCCCGGCCCAATGATGAGATTCTGACGTGCGGTCGCTACCACCTCTTTTGTGACCACCTGGAGCTGGTTCGCGACAGACCCCGCCAGATGATGCTTGACGTCCGTGGGTAATGACGTTGGCACAAAAATGAGTGTTTTGAATACTTCCTTTGGCTTGCCTACGCTCAAAAACCGAAGAAAGAAGCAAGCAAACGGTGCCATTCTCATTACCCAACGACGTCAAGCATCCCTTGGCGGGGTTTGCCACGGGGCTTCGGCAGGTTGTCCATAGGGAGAAAAGAGGGAAGCAAAGTCTTCATCTGTATAGAAGGGACTCAAGCTGTCACGCAAGGTGAGAGAGAGGTTGCCTTTGGGAAAAGCCGCATGAGCGACGCGCTTGGTTTCTTCAGGAATGATATCGAATGGCTGCGGATGTAAGGACATTGCTCTCCCCTTTCTTTTCTGTTCACGGTGCCTCTGTTCCTCTGAGAATATCACATTTTCCCTTCTTCTTCCCTGCTTGTCTATTCGGCGACAGTATCCATGGCAACACAGAAACCCGTTCCAGCACCGGTAGCACGTTATGTCACCGTTCAGGATGCGGTGGAGCGTCTTGGGGTGGCAGAACGCATGCTGCGCCGCTGGATTGAAGAAACGGACGAGCGCAAAAAGAAGTTTCACCACATCATGCGCGACGCATCTGGATTTGTGCGGTTGGACCTTGAAGAGGTCAAGCAGATCGCTCATGCGCGAGGGGGAGTGGTTCCATCGCCACATCAGCAGATCGAGCTGCTGCGTGAGCGTGTCGAGGCACTGGAAAGCGACCAAGCAGTTCAGGTCCAGCAGTATCAAGAACTGCGAACCACGGTGGAGCATCTTCAGCAATTCGTGACCACACAGATGCAGGTGCTCGCATCCAGGATGCCAAGCGAGGATGGACAGAAGAGTGAGCCATCTCTGGCACTGGCAGAGTTGCTCACTCACCTCACCCAGCGTCATGTGAAGAAGGTGAATGCACCAGAAGCGAGACGAGGCTTCCCACCAGGAACGCTGCGTCTGGTAGACTTTGCCCAGAGACATGCAACCAACCTTTCAGAAGTGAAAAAGTTGTATATGGCGCATGAGATTGATCTAGCCGTGTATCAACGTGAAGCACCCACCATCCGCAATAAACAGGAATGGTGGATCACCCCGATGCAGCATCAAGCACTGGCGGACTACTGCGAGCGACATCAGATTCCTTCTACCCCTTGTTCACAGTGCATGCCACCGACACTGCAAGAGGAATAAGAGCGATAACAGGCAAATAGCGCAACATGTTCTGATCCTCTTAGGGAGGATATTTTTTTCTCTTACGACGACCTTGGGTATTTTCCCTTATTTGGCATCGGCTCGCTGGGCTTGTCTTTCCAGCAGATGGGGCGGCACTTCACGCCGACCCGACCAACCGACCCGACCGATGCTACCCCCCTCCTTCGGCCTGTCGTGTCTCTGTTGCAAGCCTACCACCTGCTTTCAAGACCCTCCGCTTCGGATCGCGCGAGAAGCCCGCTCGCCTCCATCACCGTTGCCGAGTGTGCCTCCCTCTCTCCCTCGCCTCCCTCTGCTGTCCCTTTGCATGTTGTGGAAGGCCACGTTTCGTTTCATTCGAATGCAATGTTGCTGTCGAAATCATGGCAGACCAGGGACCGCGACACGGCGCGACAGTGACGCAGCTAAGGGCCTCTTTTGGTTATAGGCCTAACAGTGTGATAGTGACCAAAAGATACGACGTACCATATAACCGAGGCTGAGTTCGCTCTTTCTGTACGTTCTTATGCTCAAGAGCAAGTTTTTCTTCCCTGAAAAAATGCTTTTTCGCTAGGGACATCCCATGTTCCTCGGTTGTCTCTCACAACAAACTGATGGTTTTCACTCTTTGTACAAGAGCCTGTAGAGCCAGTTTATGCACTACCTCAACCCTAGTTATATGGTACGTCATACTTTTTCGTCACTATCACACTGTTAGGCCAAATGCTGCATAGACTAACTGTAATATTCAGGGGCCTTTTTAAGTTCTTGCCATTGTGATAGATCGTGCCCAAAAACGACCAGTTGCACCTGCTCACGTTGCGCAATGGCAAGCAATTTACGGGTGCTGGCCTTCAACTGCTCTTCATCCTCATCAACCGGACTGGCCTGATGTTCCGGCGTAAAGCTATTCGCAGAAGCCACGGCATCAATAGCGAGCAGAATCGGCCCACTTTCAGGAAGCCGTATCAGGACCGATTGATGGCCGAGACAATGTCCATCGGTCGCGATCAATTCCAGGCCGGGCACTAATTCCACGTCACCCTCGACAAAACGAGCGCGCGCGCCGGGGTATGTCCACTGCGCCCGCGTCAGCGCAAAGCGCGGATGCTGACTCGGCAACGCGTGCTCATAATGCTTCTTTTGCACAACCAGTTCAGCATTGGGGAACGCAGCATGATTGCCCGCGTGATCCACATCGAAATGCGTGCAAACAAGCAAATGAATATCCTCTGGTCGCAGGCCAAGCAAAGCCAGTTGCTCAACCACACTTTTCCCCAGCGTCGGTACCGAACCAGAAGGAGTGCGTTTTATATTCTCAGGTATGCCGCTATCGATCAGAATATTTTTCCCATCATCCGTCTGGACCAGGTAACAAACTGCTGGCACGGTCAGCGGAGGAATGGTCATAGTTGCCACCTGAAACAGGTAAAGCTTTTGTATACTGGTAGCCATATAGTATCTCCTCTATCATTCGTACGCTCACTAAAAACTGGACAAAAAAGAGCGCGCATCGTCCATCTTACTGGCTTCACTTTTGCGCAAAATTTTGCAGTGAGCGCTGGAGCAGGCGCGTAAGGAACACGCACTCGTCGTCGGAAAAGCCCTGATAGGCCTGTTCACTCACCTCATCGATCAAAGGGGCTATCACAGACTTTAGCGCGCGCCCCTGTTCGCTCGAATAGACACGCAACATGCGTTTATCGACCTGATCTGGTTTGCGCTGTACGAGCCCACAATGCTCCATGCGCTGTACCAAGCCGGTCATGGACGCACCTTCTACACCCAGTAGTTCCTGCAACTCGACCTGGGAGCGGCCTTCACTTTCCCAGAGCACCAGCAAAACCTTCCACTGAGACAGAGTAACATTATACTGCTTTAACTTACGATCCAAAGCCACGGTCATTTCATGGGCCAGACGATTGACCAGAAAACCGGGCGTGCTAAAGATATCCAACGTGCTCTCTTTTCTCATTTACTTTGTATGCTAGTTATGTACCGTCAGAAAGGTACCATGTCAAGAGCAACACGCGTATAGCCTTGCAACGAAATAATGGTTCTGCTTCACCTGGTAACACTTCGTTGCCTTTCGTGTAAATGAGATAATGCTGTGTCGTACTTTGAAATGCGTTCTGTGTCGTAAAAAATCAGTTTTCACGCACAGGAGCGAAGAAAATACGACATGAAGCGGGATCAAAAGTACGACACAGCATTATCTCATTTACAGAAGGCACACTGGCACATACCTTGCTCGATCAAAAATACGGAGAGCATTTCCTCCAGCTTACCAGTGACAGCATGATTGGAGAGCGCACCTCTCTTGTCGTTGAGCCAAACTCAACCAACTCACAGAGCATCTGCTATCCACGCTGCCCATTTTTCGTAGCCTAGAAATCGGCTACGAAAAATGGGCATAACCTCTAAGATTCTCTTGCTCTTCCTATGATTAACGATTGAGCCAGCTCAGGATTGTACGTGTGACGAGATCAGCGGCATCGTGCTGTACAAAATGACCAGCGTGGGGAATGGTCAGGAGCGTCCAATCGTTTTCTAGCCATTCCCACGTATTGTTCAGGCCACCAGCTAGCAACGCTTTATCTTGCAAACCATGAATTTGTAGCACCGGGGCCTGCACCTTGATAAGTGGCGATGTAAGCTCATAAGGCGGACGCGGATAGTTTTGTTTATAGTAGTGCAACATGGCCTCAAAATCGGAATGCTGGAAAGCCTCGATATACTGTGCCCGCGCAACAGGGTCCTTTACTTTCAACCACTCATCAGTAAGCCACTCTGCCGAAAGCTGCTTGTGTGCTCCCTCTTCCTGAAATGTACGAGCATACGCACTATTTGCACGCTGCTGCTCATTATGAATCAGTTCACGAGACGTTCCTCTGGGATGAGGCAAATTGAGGATAATCAGACGTTCTGTCAGAGCTGGCAGGTGTATCGCACATTGCCAGGAAATAGATCCGCCCCAATCGTGACCAACTATGATAGCTTTCTCTCTTCCAAGATGGCGAATAACCGCTTGCACATCTCCTATCAGGTAGCGCATCGCGTAATGTTCGCCTCCCTGCGGTTTATCGCTCAGATTATAGCCGCGCAGATCAAGCGCAGCCACCTGGAAATGGGGAGCCAACGCAACCATCTGATGACGCCAGGTATACCAGAAATCAGGGAAACCGTGGACCATAACAACCAATGGCCCCTCACCAATGCTCGCAAAATGGATCTTCACGCCATTACTATCAGCATACTCATGCTTCACATATGTCTCGACATCATTAGGAGCAATGGAAGGTATAGCGTTCTGCATTCTTTCAATTCTCTCTTTCCAACAAAAAATCACACACAATTCGATCTTGTCCCAATTTGGTACAAGAGGATACTGCTATGATACAGGGGAAGAGGCAAGCAGATATTTCACGTTCTTGCGTATTTGTGCAAAAACCTGCTCAGATCTCCGTAGTGTTCCGATAAGCTCGGAGAGTGAGGCCAAGACGTCGTTTGAAGACGCTACTCAGATGGCCCTGGCTTGCGAAGCCGCTCTGCAACGCCACTTGAGCCAGTGATGCATCTGTTTCCGTGAGCAACTGCCGGGCGAACTCAATTCGTCGTCCCAAGACAAATTGGTGCGGGCTCTCTCCTGTCGTCTGACGAAACAGACGGGAAAAGTAATATGGACTCAAGCCAGCTTGCTGAGCCAATTGCTCTAAAGAGAGATCTTGATCGAGATGCACCTGAATGAAGTCGGTCACGTGCCGCATCTGTTGACGCGTCAACGCCTGACTGTTTTCCACTGCTGGAGAACCGCCTCGCAGAAGATGAACGGCGAGTAGCTGAGCAATAGATTGCAGATAGAGCGTTTGGGCTGGAGCATGCCGCTTGAGGTCGTGCCAGAGGGCGAGACATATCTGCATCAGCAACGGGTCCTGGAAACCAATGTTCTCTGCTACTGTCACTTGTCCTGTAGCAGCACCTGCCAGTTCCTGAACTGTGCGAGAAACAATATCCGTATGCAATTGGAGCACCAAGGTCTGGACTGGCTGGGAGGAGATTGCTTGCCAGCGTAGCTCATAAGGTGCTCTACCCCCAGGTCTCAAGAAGAGATCTCCCTGGCGCAGATACTGACCTTTCCAGGGACCGTTGAGCTCTCGTTGTTCCTCATATATCGTTCCGCTCATGAGCAAGCCCAATGTGAGAGTGGAGACCAGAGGCATCTCCAATTGCTCGATCTCCCTTGGTTCACGGTAGACATGCACCACCAACCCATCCCAGGTACTCTCTTCACTGGAGTGCAAAAGAAGGGGGGAGGTTGGTTCATGTCTGGATGTTTCCATCAATGGCGATGATGGCATTTTTTTTGTCATATGGGATACCTCGTTTCTATGAAGATTGTCGCGCTACTCATGGACTGACACAGCTCATGAGGTTATTCCTGCGTACCGACAAAACAGTGTGGCACTGGCTTCAACTCATGTAATGTAAAGGGGTTGGCAAGAACAAAAAACTGAAGGATATTCCTGAAAATATAGCATATGACATGAAGCGGAAAATAAGCAAATAAGTACCTGCAATAGCTGCAGCGACTCTCTACCCACATCCTACCATATTCACCATTGTCGGCTCTACGTTGAGGAATCATTCTCATAGCCGCAAAGGAGATAAGCACGGCACAGTTTTATTTTTCATTGTTCACGATATATTTATAGAACGTGGCACGACTCTTGAAACCTGTCTGCTCCATGATTTCGGCGATACTCTTCTCGCGGGCCGCATACAGTTCTTTCGCGAGTGCTAAACTGCGCGGCTTGATTGTTTCCGTTGCCTTGGGCCGACCACCCTTTCGTCCCCTGGCCCGCGCCGCTTCCAGTCCGGTGGTCGTGCGCTCACGAATGATGTCACGTTCAAATTCTGCCATCGCTCCGACAATGTGGAACAGGAGTTTGCCCGTTGGCGTCGTGGTATCGATGTTCTCTTTGATGCTCTTGAGTTCGATGCCCCGCTCGCTCATCTGGTTGACCGTCTCGATGAGGTGACGCAGGGACCGACCCAGGCGATCCAGTCGCCAGACGACAATCACATCACCAGGCCGAGCCTTGTCAAGCATTTTGAGAAACTCCGGTCGATCATCGCGAACGCCACTCATTGTGTCCACAAAGACGCGCCCGCACTCGGCCTGCTGGATGGCATCCTCCTGCAGTGCGGTCGTCTGCTTGTCTCTGGATACCCGAATGTAGCCAATACGCATAGTGTGTACTCCTTGTCTCTCTCTGTTGATGAGTCTAGTGTACGGGAACTCATAGGAAAGTGCAAGCAGAATGGAATGTGAATTACCTATGAGTAAAAAGACGAAAAAGGGCCTGTTTTTGGGTCTATATGGAAGAGTTCATTTAACCTTCCAGCCTGTTGAAAAACTTTTTGTTGAGTTTATAGAACGTAGATGAGCTACACGATGCAATGCTTGACTGTCCCCAAAGCCAAGCAGAAAAGATGAGGTTGACAAAAGATGGAAGGGTATTGTGCAATGGAGGAGGAGCAACAATCATGATGGGTTTCAAAAAGCGGGCATTTGTCCCCTTGGTCGCCGTTTCCCTGGAAGAACTGGTTCCCCAGGATCATTTTTACCGACATCTACAAACAGTCCTGGACCTCTCGTTTGTCTATGAACTGGTGCGTCCCTACTATGCAGTTGCTGGACGACCCTCCATTGATCCCGTCGTGTTTTTCAAACTCCAACTGGTGATGTTCTTTGAAGACATCCGCTCCGAACGCTTGCTCCTGCGCCAAGTTGCGGATCGGTTGAGCGTACGCTGGTATGTGGGATACAATTTGGATGAGCCACTTCCCGATCACTCGACGCTCAGCAAGATCCGTCTGCGCTATGGCCTCTCGGTGTTTCGGCGGTTCTTCGAGGCGATTGTCGAACAGTGTCACCAGGCAAAGCGGTTGTGTTGCAAAAAATAGGAAGAAAAGAAATGGAGTGTGAGCGAACCTTTCAATCTTTCTTAGACCGACGCTCCAAAGAGCTTGGCAACCAATACAACCTGTCCTCTCACATCTCCTTTTGTTGT
>JAABUO010005738.1_pt1 | contig 14383 bp, 19 predicted proteins | sample 5559291 | NCBI WGS metagenome assembly JAABUO01 (sample SAMN10711878, study PRJNA513372) | rock metagenome | isolation source: Antarctica rocks | place: Antarctica: Victoria Land, Finger Mt sud | reverse complement strand
CGCATATATGTGCGGGACACGAGCGCGCAGCTGGTTGCGCTGGCCAACAGCAGCGCGACTGCGGCCGGCCTGCCCTGCGCCGACCTGCTGTCTGCGCTGACCGCCAACGCCAGCAGCAGCAGCCCGGCGGGGGCGGGGCCGGCGCCGGCGACGGGCCCGGCCGCGTGGGCGCCTGGCGCGCTGGCAGAGGCGACCGCCGCGTGCGCGGCGCAGGCCAATGAGACGGCCGCCGCAACGGCGCGGCTTGCCGTCCAGCTGCTGCAGGCGTTTGTTGACCTGAACGGGCGCGTTCCTCTGCCCATACTCCCGCACGCCAGGGAGGGCTCATGGCCGGTCTGCGCCTGCGTAGCTTTATGCCGAGCTGCCATGCGGGCACTGGCAGATGTTGGCAGCGTGTGCCTTGCACCCCGTGCGTTTGCATGCATGACTGGGCAGGCTCCCTCCTCCCCCGCGAGGCATGGCCTGCATGGCTGCTGGCAGCCGTGAGGCTGTCGCGTGAATGCAGCCCCTGCATGCCTGTTGCACAGCGGCGCTCATGATTCGGGCGCAAAGCAGGTTGCTCCCCGGTAGCAGTGTTCATGACTGGCCGCATGCAACTGTTGCGGCGTTACGCGACGCGTCTGGGGGTGAGCACCACGCGCATCGCCGTGACAGCCCGCGCGGGCGCTGCTGACGCGCGCGGGCGCCGCAGGCCGATCCCCATCCCCACGCTGGACGAGTTCATCCTGCTGCACCGCGTGGTGCACGCGGCCGTGAGCGCGCACCCGGACGTCCTGAGCATGGTGGACGGCGCGCGCCGCGCCTTTGGCTGGAACGTGCTCGGCGCGCGCCCGGCCGCCTCCCCTGTGCATGGGCTTGGCGGGGCAGCGCGCGCCCCGCGCACCCGAGTCCAAGAGGCCGGATGCATGCCGCATAGCTGCAGCATGTCGTCCGTTGCTTGTGGATCACACGCACGAAGGCGTGTCTTTTGTGTTGCTCAAAGGAAGTGCGAGCAGAGCATGAGCGGACACTTCCATGTGTTCTTGGCATTGGCGCATTGCTTGAGAACGAAAACACGTGGTAATTTTTGGCTGCAGCGGGATGGCCGTGCCTTTTGGACCTGCGCATGGCAGCCTGCTGCGGCTGGCACTGACACAGCGGGACTATTGAGCCTGATTACCTTGTGGCGCCCGCGCAGGCAACCTAATCGACATGGGCGGCCTGGCCTTTGCGCCGGCCTCGGAGGACGTGCTGCGTTTCACGGCGCACCTGGAGGCCACGCACCTGCTCTTCAAGGGAGCGTTTGCCGGCGTGTTTGAGAGCGAGTCGGAGGCAGAGGCGCGCCGCGCCGCGCTGCCGCATGCCGCAGCACTCTGTCTGTGTGGGAAGGGTGTGATGTATGGTCATGAGCTTGCTTGAGGGAATGCAGCCATGTGGGCAGCTTTGCACAGGCATAGCGGCGCAAGCCAGCACATTGTTGGAGCGGCTGTTTAACGGCGAAAACATGCATCGTTGACTGCTGACAGCCTGCGCCTGCTCGCAGAACTATGCGCTGACGTCCGGCAAGCGCACGTGGGCGATCGTCGTATTTAATCAGGCGCGCGCCTGGCGCTTTCCGCCATTTGTGTGTGTGTACCGGACTGTCTTTGTGGTGTGTCCGCCAGGTGCAGCACAGGCAATTGCACTGCATACATGCAAGGCATCCGCATGTCAGCGACGCTGCGACTCTGGAACGAGCGCAGTGATCTGACAATTTTGGTGGCGCGGGGTATGCAGGGGCCGTCAGCAGCTGGTGCAGGTGCGGCGCGCCACTGGCTGACCTGTCTGCCCGAAGCAACAGCAGCAGCCTTCACTGCAAGAATGACTTTCGACACAAGGTCTGTTGTGGCATTCTTTTGTTGGAGGAAGGGGCGTGCCGTGTCTGCTGGGACTGCTTGTCCTGGACTTCAATGCGTTTGCAACACAGATCAAATGTCCCACATACCTCTGTGCAGAGCTGCCAGTGACTGTGAGCCAGCGCGTCCGCGCAGACTACACCATACGCATGAACTTCACGACGGTGCCGCGGACGTGGGAGAAAGTGCGCAAGTGGACGCACCGCATCCCCGTGCACTACAAGGCGCGCGCCTCACTCCCTGCATGCGTTCAGCAGCGTTCGTACAAACATGTCGCTGGCCTCTCGGCAACAATGCCCGATGTGCTAAGGCGCACAGGTTCTTCTTACGTGATGCAGGGCCTGTCATGCATTGAAAGGCGCGCACCTTGCAGTGCAGCGGGCTGGCAGGAAGCAGCTGGACTTTCAGCGGCGGCGTGCGGCTCGCAGGAATACTATACCTCGGGTTTCTTAAGCCTCCAGGGGGCCGTGGACATGTACGCGCTGGGCCTGCGGCTGCCTGCGGCGCTGGACACCAGCCTCATTGCTCCGCCGGGCGCCAATGGCAGCGCGCGCGTTGGCGCGCCCACGGAAGGGTTCGGGCGCGACCCGGCGGGGCTGGCCGGCCTGGCTGCGTGGACGCAGTGGGGCGTGGTCATGCCGACGTCTGCTTACACCCACAACGACTTCTATGTGCGCGGCCCTGTCTGCGCCCAGTCCGCAAGCTTTGCAGGGACATGCAATTGCAACCGAGTTGGGTTACCTATTCACCGTTTGGTGTGCATTTTGCTGGGCGCTTACTATCACGTGCGGTTGCTCGTATGTCAATGTGGCGACCAGAGCTCACTTTCGAGCAGCCCTTGCCAGTCATGCTGCATCGTGTGAGGGGCTTGTGCACAGGTGACGGCACCGCTGCACTTGCTGGTCAGGCCTGGCATGTCCGAACGGGCTGCCGCCGCGTGCAGGATGCCGTCGGGAACGGCATGTTTGGGCTGCTGCTGTGCCTGGCGCTGGTGTACCCGTCCTCGTGCCTCGTGCGCGGCATGGTCGAGGAGAAGGAGACGCGCATGCGCGAGACCATGTGCGCTCCCCCAACCCCGCCCTTTGCCCAGCGCTCCATGCTTCACCATTTTTGGAAGAGCGCGGGCATGGAAGGCACGCGCGTCGAATGCCAGACTCCAGACGTGTTTGCACATGTGTGTGCAGCGTGCTGAGTGAGGGCAGGCCTGCCAAATAACTATCGTGAACCCTGTGGCTCATTACAAGGGGCTGCGCTTGCCCTGCAGGAAGATCATGGGCCTGCATGACTGGGTAGCGCCCACCGCCTGGATCCTCACCTACGCCGCGATGTTCCTGGTGGTGCGCCCCGCCCGGCCAGCCTGCCGACTCTGCTCGCGGCCCGCCTGCTCGTGCCCCGCCTTGCAGGCAAGGACGGTGAAGGGCAGTGCATGCTCGGAGCGCGGAGCAGCCATGTCGCGACCCTCGCACATCTGCTGCCATGTCACGGGCAGCTGCGCGCGCACGGGCCTCAGCCCGCTGACCGCTGGCGGCGCCGCGGCCGCCCGGCAGGCCTGCCTCGGCGTGACCGCCGTCTGCGCCGCCTCCTTCCTGCCCACCACCGCGCCGTCGCTGCTGTTCGCGCTGCTGGCGGCGTTCGCGGCGGCGCAGCTGGCGTTCGCGGCGCTGCTGGCCGCGCCGCTGGGCAACGCAAAGGTGGCGGGCGTGCTGGCGCCGGCCGCGCACTTCGTGTGCCTGCTGCCGCGCTACCTCTTCTTCCGCACTGGCGAGGCGCAGGTGGGCGGCGAGCGCCGCGCGGCGGCCACTGGTTCCTGACAGGGCGGAGCGTCGTCTGTGATTCAGTGCTTATGCGAGCAACGTGCGTGCGCTCAAACTTCATCACAGTGTTCTCACAGTGTAAAAACAGGCACATCTGGGACCTGCCATGATATGAGGCATGTGTGACAGCCTGAGCCCGCCGGTGGTTGTGGCTCTCTGCTGCGTGCCGATTTGTGGCAAAGCAGCAGCGTTGCGGGGAGCGTCGGTGATTCGTTGCCTCACTGAAGCACGCCGGAAGGCCGCTCTAGTGCTGTTGCCTGCGCCCTGCTGCCGGCGTGAAGCACCAGCGAGCACCAGCACGGCACCGGCACACACCAGCGCACCTCAGCGCTGAGCCGCGGGGCGCGGCAGGCGGTGGGCGGCAAGCTGGCGGCCTCGCTGCTGGCGCCGACCGCGTTCACATTTGTGGCGGACCTGGCCGGCACGGCTGAGGGCGCGGGCGCGGGCCTGCGCTGGGCGGACCTCTGGGCGGGCGCCTTCCCGCCGGGCGCCGCGCTGTGCATGCTGCTCGCCGACGCCGCGCTCTACGGCATACTGGCCTGGTGCGCCAAGCCTTACCCAATTTGGAGCACAGTGCAGGCTGCGTTACACAATTTATTCGTACGAATTCAGCGCTTTGCTGCCGCCTTGCACTGCAGCGATGCATGTGGCATCAGGCGAAACATCATGTGCGTGCGCAGCCGCTGCTTGCCGTAATGTGCGCCATTGTCGACAGGTACCTCGAGCGCGGGGCGCCCGGCGGCTCTGGGCTGCTGGAAACCCTAGCCGCCTGCGCCCGCGCCGCGCTGCGGCTGCCGCTGCGCGCGCGCTTGGGCGGCGGGCCTGCGTATGCGCGGCTGGGGCCGCCGGGCGAGGCAACAGCAGAGAGCACGAGCAGGGTGGAGCGGGATGGGCTCGAGGCGCAGCACAACGGCGCATGCGCTCATGACGGGTCTGAGGATGAGGAGGCCGCGCCCATCGCCGCGCGCCTAAGCTCCCTGTGGAAGGCGCGCCCGCCGTCCGCCCGTGCGCCAAGCGCGCACACAGCGGACCGCGGATGTTGCTTTCATGCCGACGCGCCCCCAGGCACGAGATACAGCGCAGGGGCTGCCAGCAGCAGGGGCGTGTAGTGCGTGCAGGAGCTGTCCTGCCTTAGGCAGGAGGTAAGGGGGAGCGTACGCATAATCTTTTTCGTATTCCTTGGAGCGGAGGTCTGGCCAGGCATGTTGCTCCTGCACGGACAGGCTGCCGCGCGTGCAGGTGTACGGGAAGAAGACGGCCGTGCGGGACCTGTCGCTCGAGCTGCGCCAGGGCGAGATCCTGGCGCTGCTCGGCCACAACGGCGCAGGCGCGCCCCTCTGAAACGACGACATCGCACTGTGAAAGGCGGGCATGTGTCCGGGCTCGACAGGCAATTTGTGCATCGGCAGGGCGTACAGTGTAATTGCGGCTCATGCTAAGGATGCTATGGGGTAGTGCAGTCATGCTTTTACACTCTTTATGTCCTCTTGAGCTGAACATGGGTAGGGTTTGGGGCGCATGGCCACTGCAACTGTGGGTGCGCATCGGCCGACGAGCAGCGTGCGTGTGCGCAAAAACAGGCAAGACGAGCGCGCTCGGCATGCTGACCGGCCTGATCAGGCCGAGCGCGGGCGAGTGCTTCGTGATGGGCCACAGCCTGGCCGCCGCGCCGGCCGCCGCGCGCGCGCACATCGGCTACTGCCCGCAGTGCAACGTGCTGTTCGACGCGCTCACGCCGCGCGAGCACCTCGCGCTGTTCGGCGCCGTCAAGGGCCTGGCGAGCAGGGAAGCGCGGGCCGAGGCGGCGGCCTCCATGCTCAAGGTGCGGCTCCCCGTCTGGGATATGTTGTTTGACCTGCCAAGCGGGGCCGCAGGCGGCATGCGCTGACTGTTGCACTTGCATGCAGGCCAAAAGCCTGGAACCATCCCACGCTAGCTCATGGCGCTAGAGCGTGCCGGCGCGCAGGCCCTGCATTGCCGCACAGGCCCTGCCTTGCTGAGCGATTGGCCGGCAGCAGGTCCCGTCGGGGGACACGCAGCGCCCGCAGGCAAGGCTCCGCGCACTGTGCGCCGTTCTGGGCCGGGCCGTGGGAGGCAAGCGCAGGCCGGGCACGCCGCGTGCGGGCTGACCGGGGCTGCGCGCGCGGCCTGCGTTAGGCGGTGGGCCTGGAGGAGAAGGCGGACTGCCGGGCGGGCACGCTGTCGGGCGGCAGCAAACGCAAGCTGCAGGTCGGCATTGCCCTGCTGGCCGACTCGCGCGTGGTGCTCCTGGACGAGCCCTCGTCTGGTGCGGCCCGGCGCCGCGCAGCGCCCGGGCAGCGGGCCGGGGCCTCAGCTTCGGGGCCCCGGGCATGCAGTTCTGGTGGCCTGCAGAGGTGCAGCCGCGCCGCCTCACCAGGCGTGAAAGGCCGTCGAACACCGCACTGCCTCCCTTGCAGTGCTTCCCGTTGGTGCTGCGCTCCAGCGGGCCCGGACGGCCGCTCACCGGCACAGTGCGCCGGCATGGCGCGCCGGCGCCCGGTTGCGGCCGCCCCCGCGCGGGCCGACGCGCCGCGCGTGCGCGATGGCGCTGTTTACCCGAACCCTACCCTACACCGACATGCTACCCTATATCACATCCTATGCGCGGCCGCAGGCGTGGACCCCGCGTCGCGGCAGGCGCTGTGGGCCATCCTGCTGGCCAGCAAGGCGCGCCGCGCGCTGCTGCTGACCACGCACTTCCTGGACGAGGCCGACGCGCTGGCCGACCGCGTGGCCATCATGCGCGAGGGCCGCCTGGCGGCCGCCGGCTCCGCGCTCGCGCTCAAGGCGCGGTTCTGCGACGGGTGCGCGGCCGGCCCGCGCGCGCGCCGCCGCCCGCCGACCGGCGCCCCCTGCAAGGATGCTGCACACCTCCGGGGTTGCTGCGCGGAGACTTGCCCTGGATGACGTCCCTTCTTATGCTTGCCAAATGGGCGCTGCCAGCTCTTGGCCCAGGCTGATGCCCCTGAAATAGAGATCGCGAGCGTGTGAAGCAATCAGGCTCCAGAGGCATGGAGTGCCCGTCCCGCAAGCGCAGGCGCGTGCACGGCAGACAGCACCCGCTGGCGCCGGCCGCTGACCCCGCCTCGGCTCGCCCTGATCCTGACTCTGACCCTGCCCCGCACTGACCCCGTCCCGCCCGGCCAGGATGACACTGACGGTGACGACCGCGCTGGCGGGCGCGCCGACCAACGTGCCCGGCCTGGAGTGGCTGGTCGCGGCGCACGCGCCGGGCGCGCGCCGCCTGCGCTGGTCGGGCGCCGAGCTGGTGCGCACGGGCGTTCAGGGTTAGGGTGGGGTGTGCATGTCACCAGACCATGCTGGTGTGCGTCCCAGGCCAGCCCTGGCGGCGCCGTGGTGGGTCGCGCAGCCTGCCCGTGCCGTTGTCGGCCCGATGTGGAGGCGCATGCGCAGGCCTAAACGTACTCGCCTTGCCACGCACGGGTCCCGCTCAGCGCGCGACCGCCTGCACGCCGCGCTCACGGCAGCCGAACGCCGCAGGTGTACCAGCTGCCCGCCGGCGGCGGCAGCGGCGGCGGCAGCGGCGGCGGCGGCGCCGTCGCCGATCTGCTGGACGCCCTGGAGGCCGCGGGCCCCGGCCTGGGCATCGGCCACCTGGCCGTGTCCGGCCCGACCCTGGAGGAGGTTTTCCTGGCGGCCGCGGCGCATGCGGACGTGGGCGAGGACGGCGCTCCTGCAGACGCAGGCTGCGTAGTGAGCCGCGCCGCCCCCAGACCCGCGCCGGGGTTGGCAAACCCGGCGGGGCCTGGCCCGGGCCGCAACGGCAAGGACGCGGCGGCGCCCGGCCGTCCCGCGCATGCGGTCCTCGCAAATGGGGCTGCGCTGTCGGCCGAGCAGGCTGGCGGCGCGTCGGACGGGCCGAGCGTGGCTGCACAGGGCGCCGGGGCTGCAGCGCATAGAGGAGGAAGCAGTGCGGCGGCGCGTGGTGCAGACGCAGAGAGCCCTGGGCCGTCTGGCAGGCTGGGGGCTGCAGTGGAAGGGGCGGAGGCCGAGCGCCGCGGGGAGGCGGCAGCGGGTGCTGTGCCGGGGCTCGACACGCGGCTGCAGGGCGGCGAGCAGCCACCGGCCGCGGCTGTGGGTGGCAGGGCCCAGCTTGAGCGCGCCGGCGAGCAGCCCTGGAGGGATAGCGGCGCGCAGGCGGCGGCTGTGACAGCGGCGGCGGGCGCAGCGCCAGATACGGCGCCGGGCGGCGCGGCGGCTGCGGCGCGGGCGCATCGCGCACGCGCAGATGCGCACCCTCAGGGTGCCGGCGGTGTGGAGCTGCAGACCCTGGCAGGGCATGCAGGCCTGGCGCCCGATCCGGCGCTGCAGAGTGCGGCGGCTGCAGAGCGGGCCGCCCCTGACGAGCCGCGCCAGCACGCTGCTGGGCATGAACCTCGCGGCAAGAGCGCGGCGCCGCCTGATGCCAGCAGGCCTGCTGTAGGGGGCGCTCCTGCAGCAGGGGAGCGCCGCGGGGGCGAGGCGGAGTGGTCGGCTGTGAGCCTGGAGGATGCAGGCGCAGACGCTGCCGCACAAGCCCCTAGCGGGGCACTGCTCGGGGCGGCTGGCGACGATGGGGCTGGCATTGAGAGTGGGCGGTGGCGGCGGCGGCGGCGCGGGCGGCGGTGGTGGGTCGCGTTCCGGGAGATGGTCCGCAAGCGCGCCATCACCGCGGGTGCGCAACGGCGGCCTGGCACAGGGCTTTTGCGCCTGCCTGGATGCGTGCTGAGCTGGCGGTGCGGCGGCGCGCTGCCTCTGCCCATCAGCTCCGTGTCACGTCACCCCTGCCTGTGTCCTGGCGGTGCGGCAGCGCGCTGCCTCTGCCCATCAGCTCCGTGTCACGTCACCCCTGCCTGTGTCATTGCATGACGAGCCTGCTTCGCGCGCGGGCTCAATAGCGCTGCTGGCCTTGCCAGCGCTTTGCACTGTGCGTCCACAAGCCTGCTGGCCTGCACAGAGTAAGACGGGCTGGTGCGGCCCTGCAGCGGTGCCGGCTGCGCGCGCAGGCCGCGACGTGCGCGGCGCGCTGCTGACGCTGCTGCTGCCCGTGGCCGCGGTCGCCGCCGTGCTGTCCGTGCTCAAGCTCAACATTGACCCGACCGCGCCGCAGCTGCTCCTGCAGCTGCCCGAGCTGGGCCAGACAGGGCCGCTGATGCTGGCAAACCCTCCCGATGCCCTGGCCGCCTGCATCACCAGCCACCACCGGGGCGCCGCGATGCGCGGGGCATGGGACCGCAGCAGCGGGGTGCTGGGGCCGGCCGGCGGGCCGTGCGCGGGCGCGCTGGCGTTTGCGGAGCAGGCCAGCGGGGGCAGCGCGCCGCTCGACAGCTGGGACGTGTCGCAGCTGCTGCTGCGGGAGGTGTACGCGGGTGCGCGCCGCGCTCCATTTATTAGGGTTACATGTTAGGTTATGTTTGGGTTTATCAGTCCTGCCGCACACGCACCTGGCAATGACTTGGTGGGCCTGTTGAGCCGTCAGGATGCCCATTATACATGCACGACTGCGCTCAGGCGCTGGGGTGATCTGTGTGCAGCAAAGGCGCTTGCAGCGCTCATGCGTGCAGGGTCCATGGCCTCGCTATGTCTCGCAGGCGGGCCGGCGCAGTATGCGGCCCTGGTCTTCGACGACCCCGTCCTCGCCGGCATCGGCAACGCGTCCAGGGTGGACGCGTCGCAGCTGCTGGCACTGCTGCCGCTGCTCGCGGCCGCGGCGCCGGCCGCGGGCGGCGGCGGCGGCAGCGGGCTTGGGGGTTTGAAAAGCCTGGGCCTCGGGCTGGCCGCCGGCCTGGCGCCGGTCGCGTGGCTGGCGTCGCCCGAGGCGCGCGTGGCCAGCGGCTTCCTGGCGCGCATGCAGACGTGCGCCGGCCCGCCCCGGCGCGCCGCTGCGCGAGGCCGCAGGACTGCTGTGCAGCATGCGCTGCTCCTCTCTCCAGGGCTGCTCTCATGATGTTTCTGAGCCTGTGCGCATGCTTACTTTGTGTTGCAGCCAGGTGCGCCCTCGCTTGGCGCGTGAGCTGTACCCAGGCACTGCGTGAAGTGCATGCTTGTGCCATCCACCCGCTTTCCTGCTACTGAATAGGTACCATTTGAAACATGAGTCATAGTTGTATTTGTAAGCTTACTGCGCCCTGCCCAAGCCAAAGCTCTGACCTGAGAAGAATATAATAATGCATCGCGCAGGTATCCGCCGGTGATGCTGCTGCACAATGCCTCGTCCTCGCACGCGCTGCCCGCGTTGGTGTCCGGCCTGCACGAGGCCTTGGGCGCCGTGGCCGCGCGTGGCGGCGCCGGCCGCCCGCGCTTCGCCGCGCGCACGCACCCGCTGCCGCTCACCACCGCCGAGACGCTTGCCAAGGACGGCGTGCTGCAGGCGCGCCACTCGTTCTGTCGTCCCTGCCGAAGCCGTCCTTTGCGCGTCTGAAAGCCCATCTCTGCACGCGTGCGCCCGTTGTTTGGGCATTGGCCGGCCGGTCAGCACAAGCGGCTGTTTAAGGCAAGCTGCGCCGGTGCTCAGGCGCAGCGGCCAGCCAGACGAGCGCGCTCCAGGCGACGTGAGACACGCGGGACGGCGTGCTGCACACCCTAACCCTAAACTCAACCTTGACCCTAACCAGCCGGGGGCACGCAGGTGCTGGCGACGGTGCTCGTGCTGGTGCCCTTCTGCTACCTGGCCGGCGCGTTTGCGGTGGCGCCCGTGGTCGAGCGCCAGAGCCAGGCCGCACACATCCAGCTGCTGTCGGGCTGCCCCATGCCGCTGTACTGGGCGGGCTCCTTCGTGCGGCCCCGACCCTGCCCTGCCGACCCGCCTGCCAAATGAAACTGTCTGCAGCTGCGCGCGGTCAGCATACCACCTGTGCTTTGTATGCAGCTCGCCCCGATGCTTGCATGAGCGAGGATATATGGTCATGCATGTCTGCGACCGTTTTTTAGCGTGACGCACCCGCGCACCTGGGCTGCTTCGGAGTGCATGGCGTGTGCGTGCTGACCCGCCCGGGGTGCCTGCAGGTGTGGGACTATGCGATGTATGTTGTCATCGTCCTCCTCACGCTGGCAGCATTTGCGGCCTACGGGGACAATGCAACGGTCGGCACGAGCTTGCAGGTGCGGCAATCAGGCTGCTTCCACCTTTAATTTCGAGAGCGTGTGCCTGCATGTGAGCAGTCGTGCATCCCACCTGACAACCCCACCCAACATCTGGAGTGCGCTTGTCTCTTTGCGGCTATAGCTTGTGTGCATGTGTGGCACATTGTACTTGCATGTAGTAACCTGGTCCGATGGTGCGTTTGCCTCCAGCAGCCAAGGGCAGGACACATACCCAGGCTGCGTCACGCCTGCTTCAACAGGACGTGCTGGACAGGTGCTGGGGACCTCCTCCGTGCTCCTGGCGTACGGCGCCGCGGTCATACCCATGGCGTACGCGCTCAGCTTTGGCGGCTTCACGAGCGCGTCCGCCGCCCAGGTGCGGCGGTCGCAGACGCGCTGCAGCACACGCGCGCAGGGTCGTGGGCATCAGTGTGCATGTCGGCGTGGTGCATGTCGGCAGCGGCTCATGCGCTTCCATGCATTTTCACACTGCTGTGTTGCTGCCTGCAGTGGAAAGCAACTTTACCGTGAGACCTGAAACGGACCTTGGCTTGCATGACGCACACGCTTCATGTTCATGTTCTTGAGGGGGCTGTGCGAAGGCGCGGCCGCGCGCGGCAGGTCGCCATCGCGGCGCTGGCCTTTGTGTGCGGGTTCGTGGCGGTGGTGGCGAGCTACGTGATGTCCGCGCTGCCGCAGACCCAGGCCGCGCAGCGCGCGCTGGTGCACTTCTTCCGCGTCGCGCCGCCGTTCCTGCTGGCGCGCGCCCCGGCCTGGAGCCAGCTGGATAGACGCATGCATGGCATTGCGGTTTGGGGTAGTGCCTTCCCCTCTACGGTAGTACCCTACCCAGTTTTAGGTGCTTTAGTCTGCGGTTGGCAACCTGGGGCCCTCACGGATGCCCGCAAGGGCAGCACAGATGCCCGCTAGGGCAGCATAGTCTGCAAGCCGTGCGCTGCTGCCCGCGCCTTGTCCAGGCGCCAACGCCGGCGCCGTGCTGGGAGAGGCGGCCGTGCGCTGACGCGGCCTGCGGCGCGCGCCCAGGGCGAGGGCCTGCTCGAGCTGACGCGTTACAGCTACATGAGCAACCTGGCCGGCGCGCGCCGGGCGGCGGCTGCGGCGCAGGCCTCCGCCGCGCTGCCGGCCGACGATGGTGCGGAGCAATCTTGCTAAAGTCTGCCGGCGAACGGAGCGGTGTCGCATGACAAGGCACATGGCGGCGCTGCTTGACAAAAACTGATGTGCCTTCAGCATCGGTCTGCGCTGCCAGCTTGGTGATATGATCGCGCATATTGCCATACTTGATGGGGCGCATCTTGGGCCGGTTTGCAGCCTTTGCTGGTGCGGATGTATGCTAGGGCCCAGCAGGTCTGGTTGGCTTGCAGGATGTCCGTCCCTGTTGCGGCGGGCAGCTGAGGCGCTCGTGGGGCATACAGGCATCTGGGCTTGGGGCACGCTGGGCCGCCCGGTCGCACTGCTGCTGCTGGAGGCGGTCGCGCTGTCAGCGCTGACGCTGGCCCTGGACTGGGACAGCCGCCACCACGCCGTCGAGCGCTGCCGGGCCGCCGCCCGCCGCTCGGCGCACAGGCGCGGGCCGCCCAGCGCCGCGCTCGTGCCTGGCCCCCGACTCGCTCGGACTGTATGATCATATGTAATACCGTCTGAAACTTGAAACTTATTGCACTCTTATTGTCAATGCCGTCTGCATGAGGTACGGCGAGCCCGGGAGCACCGCTTGGGTCGGCACACCTTGTGGCTTGTCCCCTGACCAAGCTGTTGTCAACCTGAGGCTCTCTCAATAGCGCGTCTTCGGGGCTGTGCAGGCTGTGGCGAGCCGCTGCGCGCGCCGCGGCGCCGGCGCTGCGGCGCGCAGGCCTGCGCGTCCCGGCACCGCGCGTGGAGACGCTGGACGGCTCACCCGACGGCGCCGCTGCGGCGCGTGAGTGCGAGCAGGAGCTGGAGCTGGCAGAGCTGCCGGCGGACCTGGAGGTCGGGGCAGGGTTAGGGCGAGGATTTGACGCGCACCCGATGCGCGCGACGAGCGGCGACCTGGAAAGCGGCGGCGGCGCAGCGGCGGCGGGGGGCGGCGGCGGGGCGCTGTTCGGCCGGGCCGCGGAGGAGGACGAGGATGTGGCGGCGGAGCGCGCGCGCGTGCTCGCCGGCGGCGCGGCCGGCGACGCGATCGCGCTCGTCGGCCTGCGCAAGGCGCGCGCCCGCCGCGCGCGCCCTGCAGCGCGCGCACCTGCGCTTGCCCTGCGGGGGCTGTGCGAGGATCTGCACGCCCTGCTGCGGCGCCCCGCAGCTGCTGCGGGTTGCCCAGCTGCCGCTTGTGGGAGGGGGCGTTCTGGCGCCGCGCAGGCCAGTGCCGGAACCTCTGATATGATAGATTTAGGGTATTTGACCCTAGATATTGTGCTTGACACCCTTGACAAGCGCTTGCGCGTGCCGCGGCAGGTCTACCCGGGGCCCCCACTCAAGGTCGCGGTGGCGGACCTGTGCCTGGGCGTCCGCGCCGGCGAGCGCTTTGGCCTGCTGGGCGACAACGGCGGTGCGCCGCACCGGCCTGCCGGCCGGGCGTGCAGCGCCAGCGGTCGCGTGCGCTGCGCTTTGCCACGGGGCGGAGGGCCTCGGCAAGCAGCCCCGCAGAAGCCCGCACGCGCGGGCCATTGCTGGCACTCCGCGCGCATGCAGCGAGCGGGGTAGCGGAGCAGCCTCAGCTCGATGAAAAGCGGCGCGTGTGTATGTGTGGCCACAAGGGCAACCGGCGCTGGGGGCGGGCGCCCGGCCTGCACGGCGCGCTCAGGGCAGACCGGCGCGCGCGCGCAGCGGGCAAGACGACGACGCTGCAGATGCTGGTCGGGCGCGTGCAGCCGAGCGGCGGCGGCGCGGTCGTGCGCGGCGGCGCCGCGCGCCTGGGCTTCTGCCCGCAGCAGGACGCGCTGCTGGAGCTGCTCACCGGCGCGGAGCAGCTGGCGCTGTACGCGCGGCTGAAGGCGCGCAGGGTAGGGTTAGGGTTTGTAAAAAAGAAAGTATATACATGCTATGCTCGTGCGTTGTACGGTGGCGAGGTATGTGAGTGGACACGCTGGTGCAGCTGCTCGCAGGCGCAGAGCATTGTCATGAAAGTGCATGCATGGAAGCGAATCCGTCTGAGGGTATCACAAAGCGGGCTGATGCAGGCAGGTGGAGTTATGGGCGAGGCCTGCAGCAACAGTGGCGCGCCTGAGGCTGCAGGGCGTGCCGGAGTCTGCTGTGGCGGAGCAGGTGGCGGATGTGCTGCGGCGGGTGTCGCTGCCGCAGGTGCGCCTCCGGCCCTTCACCCGTGCCGCCCACGTTGCGCTGCCGCTGACTGCCCCCTGCGCTCCGCGAGTGCCCGCGCCCATGCACCCACTCCATGTGCTGCCAGGGGCACATGCAAGCCGCGGGTGTGCGTGCACGGCCCGCGCCCGGGCAGGCAGGGCGGCGGCCATGAGGGCTGGATAGGATTTGGGTAGGGTCGCCGCGCGCAGGAGATGGCGGCCCGGCCGGCGCAGACGTACAGCGGCGGCAGCAGGCGCAAGCTGTGCCTGGCCGTCGCGCTCATCGGCGACG
>JAABUO010005736.1_pt1 | contig 14384 bp, 16 predicted proteins | sample 5559291 | NCBI WGS metagenome assembly JAABUO01 (sample SAMN10711878, study PRJNA513372) | rock metagenome | isolation source: Antarctica rocks | place: Antarctica: Victoria Land, Finger Mt sud | reverse complement strand
AGCCGGTCGCATATCTCACCAGCACGAAAGCGTTCATGGGCCTGACGTTCACGGTCAATGACGCAGTGCTCGTGCCGCGCCCAGAAACTGAATTGCTCGTTGAATGGGCAGCGCATCGGCTCGGCACGCGAACCGATAGCGCGCGGATCGTGGAGGTCGGCACGGGTAGTGGAGCGATAGCGGTTTCCCTCGCGACCATGATGCCGCATGCCCGCCTCTTTGCCTCTGACAAATCCCTAAAGGCTTTATCTGTTGCGCGGCTGAATGCGCGGCAGCATGGGGTGGTCGGACGCGTCGCATGCGTCTGCGGTGATCTGATATCCTGGCTTGGTCAACCCGTTGAGATGATCCTCGCGAATCTTCCGTATCTCACCGATAAACAAGCAAATGCAGCCGACCTCCGCGCGGAGCCGCGCGGCGCGCTAACCGGCGGGGGAGGGGATGGATTTGGCTTGTATCGTACCCTCATTCCGCAGGTCCCTGCGCGTCTTCTGCCTGGTGGCGTTTTCGCGTTCGAGATTGATCCATCGCAAGCGGACATTGCCGTCGCGCTGTGCGACGCAACATTCCCGTTGGCGATGATCGCTGTCCATTGTGACCTCGCCGGATTGGCACGCTTCATAACGGTTGAAACTCGATTTGCTTGATGCGCGCGTCCCCAAGAATGTGCAGGGCGCGCTAACGGCGGATCAGAAACGCGCGTTGCGGACGGTGATCGCGACAATTAAACAGGAGGCATGATAATGACTGAGCGAAATCCTGCCCATGCTGCCCAGAGGGCGCCCACACCCGACCTGGAACCGTTGGAGGTGACCGATGAGAATTTCGGTGATCTGCTCATCCAGAGCGCGAAGGATGCACTCGCCTATGTACGCGGCGAGCAGACCGGCACCCGCGTGCGGATGCGGGCCGCCGTTGAACCCGCGCTGACAATGTCGCCGCCCGAAGTCTATGATGCCGCGCACATTCACGGGTTGCGCGTACGGTGGATCGTGAGCGAGTAACTGATACCGTTCGCCATGATTACTCGCACATCTCGTGAACAGGCCTCCGTAGTAGTGTGAGGTCGCGCGTTGGCCCTGTGCCCGGGTATCTGTTCCTGATCGCCCATCATCTGCGCGTACATTGCCGCGTGCTGCCGCATCCATCACGCCATCGCTATCGATCCATACCGTTCGCGACAGCCGCGCCCCGCGTGTTATGCTACGCGCAGTTTGATGAGCGTTAGGCATACGCGGGAGGCACGGATGGGGCGAACATTCAAGCGATTGCTTGTGACGGGTGGTGCGGGCTTTATCGGCAGCAACTTCGTGCGTCGCACACTCGCGCGGCGACCGTACGAGATCGTCGTCCTCGATAAACTGACGTACGCCGGGAACCTCGCGAACCTCGCCTCGGTGGAAGCCGATCCGCGTTTCACCTTCGTTTGCGGCGATATCGCCGATCCCGGTGGTGTTCAGGAGGCGATGCGCGGCTGCGATGGCGTGCTGAACTTCGCCGCTGAGTCACATGTGGACCGCTCGATCATGGATGGTAGCAACTTCGCGCAGACGCAGGTCGTCGGCACCTTGACGCTCCTTGAAGCGGCGCGGCAGGCAGGCGTCACCTGCTACCTCCAGGTCAGCACCGACGAAGTCTACGGTCATGTCGAGGACGGCGTCTCCCGCGAAAACGACGCGCCCGCGCCGCGGTCGCCTTACAGCGCGACCAAAGCAGGCGCCGATCTCGTCGTCAACTCGTACCACATCACGCATGGACTGACGACGGTCATCACGCGCGGCTCGAATACCTACGGGCCGCACCAATACCTGGAGAAGTTGCTCCCGGTTGCGATCACCAATGCCATAGACGGGAAACCCATCCCCGTCTATGGCGACGGTATGCAGGTGCGGGACTGGCTCCATGTGGACGACCATTGCGACGGGATTGACCGTGTGTTGCATGAGGGCGCGCCTGGTGAGGCGTACAATATCGGTGCGGAACACGAGGGGTTGGGGCACGGGCGCACGAACCTCGACGTCCTCCGTGCGCTTCTTGACGTGCTCGGTATGCCGCACGACGCCCTACAATTCGTTGGCGACAGGCCGGGCCATGACCGGCGCTATGCCCTCGACTGCGAGAAATTGCGCGCCCTCGGCTGGCAGACGGAACTGCCGTTCACGGTTGGTCTCGAACGGACGGTACGTTGGTACGCGGAACATCGCGATTGGTGGGAGCCACTCAAGCAGGATGCCGGATACGTTGCCTACTACAACCGAAACTACGGCGACCGGGGGAAAGTCGTCACCGCCCGCTGATCCGGGGGTGATCTTCTTGCAGGCGGACCTCGCCGCCGCCAAGACGAGCCATTACGCCGCGCGCGAGAGCGGGGATACTGTCGAACTCGTCGAGCGCCCCGATGGCGGCTTCACCCTCGTGCTGATTGACGGTCAGGGACACGGTTTTCCGGCGAAATTGCTCTCGTTGCAACTGACTGCCAAGGCGGTCGCACTCATCAAGGAGGGTGTGCGGGATGGCGCGGTGGCACGGGCCGTCCATGATTATCTGCACGCCTATCGCGGTGGTCGCGTCTCCGCGACACTCGACCTCCTAACACTCGATCTGGGCACGAACAGCATCCTTATCTCGCGTAACGCGGATGTGCCGGGCGCGGTCTGCCGCGATGGCGTGTGGTCACTTCTGCCGACCGCCTCCGGGCCAATCGGCATCCGCCGCCACGCGCGCCCGGCGATTGACCAGTTTGACTTAGCGCTGGGATTGCAGGTCGCGCTCTTCACGGACGGTATCGCGCATGCCGGCGAACGCTATGGCACGCCACTCGATGTGCTCGCGGCGCTACCGGCACGCGCCACTGAGTCGGTCGGCGCGCAAACGCTGGTGGACACGTTACTGGCGGCGGCAGTGACCGCCGACCGGGGTCTGCCAAATGACGATATGACGGTGGTCGCGTTGACGATCACTGCGCGCGAGGAGCGCGCCGTTACACGCCATTTGCATGCCAATATCCCGCTCATCCTGCGCCGCCGCGATGGATGAGCATGGCGGAGAGACGGAGGAGCGACGACTGAGGATTACGGTCGTCGGGCACTGCGCGGCAGGGAAGTCCACGCTCGTCGGCGCGCTTCGCCGCCATGGCTATGACGCGCACGCCGTCGCACAGGAGCACTCCGGCATCACCTGGCTCTGGCGGCACGCCGCATCTGATGTGCTGATCTACCTCGACGTACCGCTCGCTACCGTGCGCGCCCGGCGCGGCGCGGAGTGGCCGCAGGCCGTCTACGATGCGCAAGAGATACGCCTCACTGATGCACGAGCGCATGCGGATTTGGTCCTTGATTCGAGCACGGAATCCATTGCGACGATGACTGCGCGGGCGATTGCATTTCTTCGCAATTGCGCTCTACAGTCTGATTAGCGCGGTTTCGGAATGGATTCCCGCGACTACGCATTCTTGACGTATTTGTCGAAGAAGACGAGGTTGGACTGCACGTACTCCTGAAAGCCCGCGCCCTGAAATGAATGGGGCTGGCCCTGATAGGTGTAGTATTCGATGGTCTTGCCTTTCGCCGTGAACGCATCCCGCAGTTTCTCTGCCCACGCAATCGGACAGATTGGGTCGGCAACGGAGTGGTGGATGGCGACCGGACAATCCACGCGGTCGAGATAATTGATCGGCGACATGCGGCGGTAGGCCTCCGCGATCTGGTCAGGCGGCCCGTATTGATCCGTGACTTTATCCCCTTCGCCGCCGCTACTCCCCGGTGTCGCCCAGCGAGTATGACGGGCAATGTAATTGTCCACCTCATCGCCGGAGACGGAGCCATAGAGTGTCGCCGCCTTGATCTGCCCCTGCGTCGTCACGAGGACTTGCTGGGTGATCCCGCCGCCCATGCTGTGGCCCATCATGCCGACACGGTGCGCGTCCACGGGCGCGACGAAACGGATCGCGTCGAGAAGGTTGCGAACGTCATAGGTGTAGCCGGGCTCCAGTTGGTACTCGCCCTTGTCCGATCCCGCATAGTTGCGGTAATCGGTCGCGATCGTGACATAGCCGTTGGCGGCGAAAAAGAGGTCCTCGCGCAGGGTATCGTAGCCGGTGTCATAGGCATTAAAGGCGAAATGCCCGTGATTGATAAGGAGCACCGGCCACGGCCCGTTGCCCTGCCCGACGGGTAGGTACATCAGGCCGGTGATCGTCAAAGTATCGGAGCGATGCGAGACAACGAACGCCTCGACATCGTTGTCTTGGACGCCGTATCTATTCGTGACGGTGAAGTCGCCGCCGTTCTGCGGGCGTTGCCAGATCGAATCCATGTATCGTGCGACCGGGCCGGGCGGGAGATCGTCGGCGACTGCCGGGAGGACGGGCATCGCGGCTGCGAGGCCGAGACTGACCGCGCCCTTCAAGAGCGTCCGCCGACGGATCGGGTTTGAATGTTTCATGGCGAAAACCTCCGCCGTAAATTAGCTATGACTGTCGGACGAGAGCGTTACGGACGAGTTCGGCGGCGCGTGTGCCGCTGACGACCGCCCCTTCGATTGAGGATGACTCGGTGTATTCACCGGCGAGGACGAGCGTGGGAAACCGCGTCAGGTTCGACGGCAGCCGCTCGCGTGTGCCCGGCGGCTGGGCAAACTGCCCGAAGGCCGTATAGTGGACATCCACCAACGCGGCCTCCTGTGCGATGCCGGAATGCGGGAACCACTTCGCGAGCGTCGCAATGACTTCGCGTGGCAGTATTTCCTTTCGGTATGATGCATCCGCGCATGCCTCCGCGACTGAGGTGGCGACGAGCAGATGCCCATGCCCGGTCCCGTCCGGGTGTGTCGTGTTGGTGATCTGCGCCGCGAGGTGGAAGCCCGTTTCCATCCGAGGCTTGTTGGCCACTGCGTCGCTATTGACGAGGATTTTCTTGTCGGGATACAACGAGCGCGGTAATTTCCACGCAAGGGTCGTCGCGGGTAGCCCCACGGTCGGAATGCGCTGTGCGACCGGCGCATCGAGCGGTTCGAGGAGCCGCCGCGCTTCCGGAGCAGTCACCGCAAGGACAATAGCCGCGCCTTCGATCCGCTCCGTCGCGCCATCATGCCGCACAATCTCAATCGCCGCTACACGCGTGCCGTCCGCGCTCGGAACAAGCGCCGTGACGCAGACATTTGTCTCGATCGCGCCTCCGGCAGCACGCACCGCCGCCGCGATTGCTTTCGGGATCGCGCCGAGGCCATCGCGTGTTGTCACCGTCGGGCCGGAAACGAGCATCTTGTAGAGGAAGCGAAAATCCTTACTGCTCGTATCCAGGGCGGCATTGAGAAAAATGCCCGCGAAAAAGGGTCGGAAGAAATGCTCGATGCCCTCCACGGAGAAGCCGAAGCGGCGGAGATACGCGTCGGTCGGCTCATCGTTTGTGTCCGCCCAGATGTCCGCGATTGGTGTGCGAAGAAGGAGTGCGCCGAGCGCGCCAAGTCGCGCCTTGTCCGCCAGGGACAGGAGCGGAAAGCGCGCGAGGTCCTTCGGATTCGTGCTAAAGGTGAAGGGCGCGCCGTAATCGAAACAGATCGCGCCCCGGTCATAGGGGCGGATCAGGCCGTCATTGAAGCCGACATCGTCCATTAAGCGGTGTGTCTCGGGATAGGCGCGAAACAGCACCTGGAAGCCGTCGTCAATCGGCAGGCCATCGTGCATCCGCGTGCGAACGCGGCCACCGACATCATCAGATGCCTCAAAGAGATGCACCGGAATACCGGCGATGGCGAGCCGGTACGCGCACCCGAGGCCAGCCATGCCGCCACCGATGACGAGAACGGGTTGTTGGTTGTTGGGTGGTATCGCGGATGCCGCCATTGCGTCCCCCGTTGGTGATGTGAGCCGGAATGATCGTCACGGGAAGCGGAGAAGTTTTTGTGACAGCAGGCCAGAGGTCTGTCGCCACCTGTTGTTCGCCGTTAACTCGTATACAGCGGCCCGACGACGCCCGTTGCCGCCATCGCCGCGCGACTGACCTCCCCAATCACTTGCTCGCCGGCATGCTGATCGGGGCAGTTTTCGCAGTAGACAGCGATAATCAGGCGACCGTTCGGCGCGAGGATGAATCCGGCGTCATTCGTCACGCCCGGTACCGAACCAGTCTTCGATCCCCAACGGATCGCGCTGTTCTGCGGCAGATAGCGGGCGATGCGGCTATGATTCTGTTGTTTTTCGAGCATGCCGATCATCGCGTCGCACGAGGCCCGCGATGCCGCCTCGCCGTCGAGAATTGCGCGGATCGCCTCGGCGTAATCGTTCGGCGTGGCGAGATTTTCCTGCTCATCCGCATTCGCCGGGCGGCCCTTCATCTCGCGCCCAAGCACTGAGTTCTTCATGCCGATGTCGCGCATCGTCCGGTTCACCGCATCCATCTCGGCCATGCGGATGAGGATATTCGTCGCCATGTTGTCGCTGATCGAGATCATCAGGTAGAGGAGATCGTTGAGCGTCAGTTCGATGCCCTGATGGAGATAGAGTAGCACGCCACTGCCCGGTGTCATGTCCGCTTCTGAGGTGACGTGCCGGTCATCAAGGGATCGTTTCCCCGCGTCAATTTGCCGGAAAATCTCCACCATGATGGGGATTTTCACCGTACTCGCCGCGCCGAACTTCCGGTCGCCGTGATGCGACCAGTGTGCCCCATACGGCCCGATCAACGAGACACCAACCGTTCCGCTCTCGCTCGCCTCGACGACGACTTCCTCAACCATGCTCCAGTTCGTCGCGCTTTTTGTCATGCTCCCATCCCTCCGCTCGCTACCGCGCCGCTCGGTCACTATAGTCGCACATAATCCGGTGAAAAGAGACCGAGTTGCCGCGTGATCAACCGGGCGAAGTGATAGACGACGAAGATTTCGAGCGCGAACGGTAGATAGCCGATATAGCCGAGGATCGGCATTTCGAAGACCTTGTCAAACCCGACATAGGGAACGGTGTAGTACCACTTCGGCAGCGACCAGTAATTCCACATCTCCCAGAAGAATCCGCAGATCAGTCCGGCAGCCATCAGACGCGCGATGCGGGCAAACGACCGCGCGCGGAGAAGCCCGATAATGCTTGGCTCGCCGAAGTGGTCATTGATCGGATCGAGGATGAGCAGCAGTGAGAGCCAGAGGAACGGGAAGCACTGCTGCGGGAAAATGAGGGAGAGGGCGAGGGTGCCACCCCCGGCGGCGATCATTGCGATGGCAGTCTGCACTGACAATCGCGCCAACGGCCTGACCGCCTGCGCGCCGCCACCGAACGCACCGAGGAGTTCCGCGACGCTAAGCACAGCGGGAATGACGGTGCTGAAGGCCAGCGACGCCCAAAAGACGTAGGCGAGCGCGCCGTAGTGCTGCGGAGTCAGATAGTGCCAGTTTCCCACGTAGCGGTTCAGTCGCTCGAAATACCACCAGAAGGGCGCGGAAATAATGAACAATGCGACGAACGCACAATGATTCCGCCGCCAGAGCGACGTGCCACTCTGCGCCTCCGTCAGCGCGTCCACGATGAGAATGAAGCCAAGCCAGAGGGGGAAGAACGAATAATGCGCGAGCGGCCCGACGCGTGCCCACGCACTGACCCACGCGACCGTGTTCAGGGCTGCGCCGATGATGAGGCGGGGCAGCCATTGCGCCGGTGCGATGGGCGATGTTTTCAGCGGTGTCGGTCGTTCGATCTGCGTTTGCATGGTGCGTTTCATCCCCGGACGAGTGGCAAATGCCTGCGACAGTGTGCGCCCGCATGGATCGTGCCGCGTCATGGCAGGATACTCTTAGTGATGAGGATGCGGCTTCCCATGCGAACGATGACGCTTCTTTACCGGCCTGCCGCGTCGCCGCTTCCGCGCCCCTTCTTCGAGTTGCTCCGCGACCTCTTCGAATGTTGGCGATGCACCGATACGGTACAACCTGATACCGATTGATCGGCCCGCATAGTGACTTGATCGCTCCGACCCAGGTGTATAGGTGCAAATGCAGAGCACAAACACGCCGAGCGTGGACAGCAGGGCGCCAGGGAAGGTGATGATGTCGGGTGCGCCCGCCGCTGGCGCAATAAGAATCACGAGCAAACCGACGAGCATCGCGAGGACGAAAAATCCGCAGTAGGCGATGAACCGGTCCACTCGTGCCTCCGATAAGGAAATGCCCCAACCGCGTTCTTATGCTACTTGTGCCGTTCGAACCAATCAATGATCCGCTGGAGGCGATCCACGCGGTGGAGTGGGCCGCCGTCGCGGCTCATGCCGTGCGGCTCCTTCGGATAGCGGACGAGTTCGGTCTCGACGCCGAGTTTGTGCAGTGCGTTGTAGACCTGCTCCGCCTGATCCATCGGGCAGCGATGATCTTCTTCTTCGTGCTCGATGAAGAGCGGGGTTGTGCAGTGCGCGATGTGCGTGATCGGCGAGTTGCGCGCGTAGACGTCCGGTTCGTCCCACGGCATGCCGCCGAAGTAGTCGCCCAACCACAAGGTGCCGGTATCGTCCGCGAGCGCCAGTGTCGTCAGATTCGAGACGCACCGCTGCGTCGCGGCGGCGCGGAAGCGGTCAGTATGCGTGACGAGCCAGTCCGTCATGTAGCCGCCGTACGAGCCGCCCGTCACGTACAGGCGATCGGTGTCTATGGAGCCCTGGGCGATGACGTGATCCACGGCGGCCATGACATCCATCGTCGGCTTCGTGCCCCAGTCCTGATAAATGCTCGTGCAGAACGCTTCGCCGTACCCCTGTGACCCACGCGGGTTGCAGTAGACGACGACATACCCCTGCGCCGCGAAGTACTGGAATTCGTGGAACCAGCCGACGCCATACGTCGCCGCCGGGCCACCATGGATTTCGAGCAGGAGCGGGTATTTCGTGCCTGGATCAAAACCGGGCGGCTTGATGAGCCAGCCTTGAACCTGCTCCCCGGTGCCGTCCCCGGCGGGCAGCCAGAACTCTTCTTGCCCGCTCGGCTCGCGCTCGGAGAGAGTTTCCGCGTTCAACTGCGTGCGCTGGGTAGCACTCCCACCGTGCAGGGAGAGCGTGGAGATTTCGCCCGGATTCGTCGGCGTTGACGCACCATAGGCGAGAGTCGCGCCATCGCGAGAAATATCCCAGCCCGCGATGGCGTGCGTGCCTTCCGTCACCTGCGTCAGATCGCCGCCGCTGGCGGGAACGCGCCAGACCTGCGCCGTACCATTGATCGCGGCAAGAAAGTACAAATCCTCGCCGACCCACGCGGGCTGGCGACGGTCGTTCGCGCCCGTGTCGGACATGACGCCGGAGCCGATGGAGCGGTCAAAATCGGTGACGAGCGCGAGCGCGCCGCCGGTTGCTGCCACCGTCCAGAGGCGGTCATTCGCACCGCCCTTCGCCGGATACGTGTGGCCGACAACGGCGAGCGTCTTTCCGTCCGGCGACCATGCCGGGCTGCCGTACGCGCCATCGTGCGGCGTGACCTGCGTCAACACGCCTGATGATACGTCAACCGTCCAGACATCTATCCGCCGGTCGTGATCTTCGTTTTCACTGCGGTTGGAGGCGGAGGCGATCTTCGTGCCGTCCGGCGACCAGGCAATCTGGCCGACACCCATCGTGCCGCTCGTCAACTGCCGGGCTGCGCCGCCTTCAGACGGCATCACGAACAACTGCTTGCGTGTGTGGTCGAAGAAACCCTCGCCATCGAACTTATACTTCGCGCGGGTGATGATCCTCGGCTTGTCGGTGTCGTCCTTGTATTCAACATTGTGGAGCGGTTCGGGGAGCGACGGCACTTTGCAGAGAAAGGCGATTGTCTTGCCGTCCGGCGACCAGAGCGGTTCAGACGCCGCGTGATCGTCGTCGGTGGTCAGCCGGTGCGCTTCGCCGCCGTTCGCGACATCAAGGACGAATATCTGTCCCTTCTTTCCGCGATCGGAGACAAAAGCGATTCGCGTGCCATCGGGCGACCATGCGGGGTTCGTGTCCTTCTTTTCACCGCTCGTCACCTGACGGGCATCGCCGCCTGTTGTCGGAATGACCCAGATGCTCGCGCGGTTGCGATTTGCCTCGCCATCGGGCTGTGTCACGGTGCAGGCGATCCGCGATCCGTCCGGCGAGAGCGTGACGTCATCAACGAAGCGCAAACGAAAGAGATCGGTCGCGGTGATTCCGCGCGTACGTGTCGGTGCGGCAGAAGACATGCCATCATCCTTTCCGTTGGCGTATGATGCGCCAACATCGTCATCACACCATGCACGATACTATACCAAAGAGTTGCCGATGCGATTTCGTGAGGTGAGCAGTGGAACCGATACCTGTCGTCTCGCCTGTGCCCACCGACGCTGCTACCTGGTGGTGGCGGGCGCGCGGATACGTGCGATTAATGCACCCATTCCCGGTGGCGATGAACGCCGTCGCCGCCGTCGCTTTCGCGATGATTGCCGTACATGGATGGCCGGGAGTGCGCGTACTCTGCATCATCGCCGCCGCGATCATTGGTTCACAAGCGACGGTCGGCGTTGTCAATGATCTGCGTGATCGCGACCTCGACGCGGTCGCGAAGCAGGAAAAACCCCTGATCTCCGGGCGCGCGACCGTCCGGAGCGCGGCGTGCGTCGGTGTCGTCGCGCTTATCATGGCGCTCGTTGCGGGCGCGGCGCTGGGGCGATTGTCGTTGCTCTTTGTGCTCGCGATGACCGCAGCCGGGCTGGTCTACGACCTCTGGCTGAAGCGAACAGCAGTCTCATTCCTTCCCTACATCTTCGGGTTGCCGATCCTGCCGATCTGGGCGTGGATCTGCGTGCGGGACGCGCCACCGCGCCTCTGGCTCACCTATCCGCTCGGCGTGCTCGTCGGCTTCGGTCTCCATCTTGCCAACGCCTTGCCGGACGCCGAACGGGACGCTGCGGGTGGTATCCGAGGCATCGTCCAGGTCGTTGGGACGCGGACCGCGCTGCTCCTCTGTGTGGGATCATTTGCGCTCTCCATCCTCATCGTGGCAGCGTTGACGGTGGCGCGACGCGATGCGGCGGTGACTATCATGATAAGCGGCGCAGCGGCGCTCCTGCTTGGGGCGGCAGCGTCTGCTATGATGTGGCCGACAATGAAGACGCTGCAACGAAACTGGGGATTGCTGATTGGGTGCGCGATCGGCATCGCGGCGGCATGGTTGCGCGCACTCTCATAGGGGGCACATGACGCACGTCACCGTTACGGAACGCTGGCAGGTGTGGAATGGACTGCGGTATCGTGTCTGGGAGCGCCCCGTGCCGGGGAGCGCCACGCCGCCGCTGCTGCTCATTCACGGCTATGCGGCATGTGTCGAGCAGTGGGGCCGCTTCATCCGGGATATTGGCCCGGATGTGCCGGTGTATGCGCTCGACCTCGTTGGGTTCGGCGAGGCGAGCAAACCGCGCAATGTCGTATACGGCCGTGCGTTCTACCTCGCGCAATTGGAGCACTTTCGGAACGCCTACGGACTGGCGCGCGTCGTCGCGGTCGGCCATTCCCTCGGCGGGATGCTGGCGATTGAATGGGCGGCCGAGCAACCGGACGCAATCGCGTCGGTGATCGCGATCGCGCCGGGTGGCCTCCTCTCCGGTGACGAATTCAGCCCCCGTCCACAGGCGATACTGGAGAAACTGGCGACACCGGCGATCACCCGCCTGCTCTTCGGCGTCGTGACGCACCTGCCCTATCGGCTTCTCTCCGCATCCGCATACGCGGATCGCGCCGCAATGGAGCCATACACGCAGGCTGCACTGAAACGTGCGTTGCGATCACCGGGCGCGGTCTGGTCGTACTCCGCGATGATCCGCTATCAGGCTGCCTTTCACATCGTCGCCGATACGGCGACTGTCCGCTGCCCATTGCACATCATCTGGGGCACACGCGATGTGCAAGTGTCCCGCGCGGACATCGAGACGCTCGCGCGTCGCTTTCCGCACACGACGCTGACCGGACTCGACGGCGGTGGGCATTGCGTTCACGAGGAGCGATCCCGCGAAGTTGCCGCCGAGGTGCGCGCGCTACTCGTCACCGATGGCCTCCTCGATCCCGTACCGGCACCATTGATGGCGGCCGATTGAAGTGAAATGAGGCACCGATGGATGTCACGCTGCTTGGTACGGGATCGCCGATGGCGCCGGAGCGGAATGCAACGGGCTTGCTCGTGACCGCGCCGGGATGTGCGCCGCTGCTGATTGATACGTGCGGCGGTTTCGAACTACCCCGCCAACTCGCGAGAGTCGGGCAGCCGATCAATGCGTTGCACAACGTCATTGTCACGCACCGGCATATGGACCATGCGGGTGGCATGCCCGCGCTCTTTATCGCCTCGATCCCGCTCCGCATTTACGCGCTTCCGGACACGCACACCGGCATCCGCGCACTGATGAACGCCTGCTTTCCGGAATGGCCGATCCACTCCGAAGTCGAATGGATACCGATCGAGCCGGGAACGCCCTACAGCATCGGCGGCTTCGCGGTCCAATTCTTCCCCACCGAACATCGCGTGCCCACGGTCGCGGTGCGCGTGCAACACGGCGGGCGGACGCTTGGCTTCAGCGCGGACGGTATCCCGAACGACGGGATGATCGCCTGCGCCCGCGATGCCGACCTGTTCATCTGCGATGCGCTCTGCGCTGAACGCGACGGCGCGGAGCACGCGACCCGCGCGCGGTCGCTCATGCACCCGGTCGCTCGCGAAGCCGCCGCGATGGCCGTCGCCGCCAACGCGCGATCGCTCGCCCTCACCCACCTCGCCCGCTACGCGAACGCCGACAACCTCCTTGCGGAAGCGCGCGAAGTCTTCAGCGGCTCGGTCGTCGTACCCGATGACGGTACGCGCCTCTCGGTGTAGGGGGATGCACCGAACGCCCGGCATGACTTCCATTGGTTGCGTAGGCTTATGAACCGTGACAACTTAACCAGGTAATCGCTGCACAGGCTGAAGCCTATGTTACCAATCAGGCGCGGAAGTGCGGGAGCACATACTGACCCAGTTGTTCGACCGCCGCACGCGGGTCCGGGCCGAGGGGCGGACCGAAACTGAGGTGGCACGCGCCTATCGCGACGAGGGTTTCGAGCCGCGCAATGAGATCATTCGCAGTACCAATGATGCCGATGCGGAGCATTTTGTCCGTCACGAGTGCGCGGGCCTTGTCGGGGTTCCGTTCGGTCATCATGGCGTACTCGATGGGGGCAAAATCGGCTTTCGTCACGCCGAGCCGGTCGAGAATGAGAGGGCTGAGACCTGCGCCGTAGTAGGCAATTTTGTCGCGTAAAGCGGCTTCGGCGGCTTCGTAATCTGCTGAGATCGAGACCCAGAGACAGGCAGCGAGGTCAATATCGTCCATCGCGCGCCCGGCTGCAATCGCGGCCGCCTCGACGAGCGGACGGACGGTGGCGAAGTGCTCGGGCGGGAAGAGGAGCGGCAGCACGCCATCCGCGACCTCGCCCGCCAGTCGCAGCATCTTCGGCCCCATCGCGCCGAGATAGATCGGCACGCGACGCTGCGGCGCGAACCGAAGATATGCCTCCGGCGCCCACGCTTCAGCGGCGGCGCCGGAAAGGATCGCGTTGATCTGGGCAATCGCGCGCCGCATCGCCGCGAGCGGCCGCTCCGGCGCGATGTTCACCCACTTCAGGAGTTCCGAACCACCGGAGGCGATGCCGAGATTGAACCGGCCACCGCTGACCTCATCCAGCGTCGCCGCGAGCATCGCAATTTCGGCGGGATGGATCGTGTACGGGTTGACGACGCACGTCCCGATTTCGATGCGCGTCGTTGCCTGCGCGACAGCAGTGAGGATAACGGGGACCGACCGCAGGAAGAGATCATTGCTCACCCAGAACTGGTCGAAGCCCGCCGCCTCGGCAGTCCGCGCGAGCGCGACATAGTCCGCGACGGGGAGATCGTTGTTGAGGCGAAGCGAGAACTTCATCGTCCGTCGGCGATCAGCGCGTCGGCGTCAATCTCGACGAGATAACCGGAGCCGACGAGCCGACTAACTTCGACAAGCGTATTCGCCGGGCGCACGTTGGCAAAGAAACGGGCGTGCGCCCGCCCGACCGCCTCCCAGTCGTCCGCGTTTGTGACGTAGATGCGCGTCCGTACAACATCGGCCATCGTTGCTCCTGCTTCGTGGAGCGCCCGCTCGATTTTCTCGAGAATCGTCACGGCCTGCGCATGCGGATCGCCCGCACCAATCACGTTCCCGTCCGCATCCGTCGCGGTCGTCCCTGATACAAAGACCCACTCACCGACCCGGAGCGCCCGCGAAAACCCTACCCGTTCCTCCCACACACTCCCCGACGAAATTCGTTGCCGCTCTTCCACGCCAATGACCTCCATACTCGGTGGCGGCAGGCTTTCCAGCCTGCCTTCTCAGGCGGAGGTGCAGGCTGGAAAGCCTG
>JAABUO010005734.1_pt1 | contig 14385 bp, 4 predicted proteins | sample 5559291 | NCBI WGS metagenome assembly JAABUO01 (sample SAMN10711878, study PRJNA513372) | rock metagenome | isolation source: Antarctica rocks | place: Antarctica: Victoria Land, Finger Mt sud | reverse complement strand
TGCGAATTATAACATTTATAACTTATTTAATATTAATAAAATAATTACATTTTATTAATGTTACGATTTATAAAGCACGAGATAAAAAACGATATGATTAATATCTCGTAATCTTTATAAAAATATGTTTATAATTTATTAATGCGAAATGTTTCTTAATAAATTCATGATCTTTTTAATGTTTATGTTAAAAGCACTCTGTTAACGCGAAGCGACTGTTACATTTAATAAAAGAACTCGCTTTAATCGTAATATTTAAAAGTTTACTTATAAATTAATGTAATGAGTAATGCGAGTAAATTAATAAGATTAATTTAAACGTCGTTATAAAAATTTATCTAACTTATAATATTGCGAAAATAACGTAAGAACTAGATTAAAAAGAGCGTAAAACTTTATTATTATTTAATAAACATCGTGAAATTATTACGCAGAAAAAATATATTATTCTTATTATATAAAAACTCTTTAATGAATACTTTATTAATAAATTTAAGAAGTTAAATAATTAAGAGTTAATCGTTAAATATAAATATTATTACATGTTAAGAAAGTAATCGAAAACTATTATTTAATAACGTAAACAGAGTTTCGTTATCTTTAAGTTTTATAAGAATTATAATTTAAAAAATTAAATCTTTATTATTATAAACGATCTCATATAAGATTAACGTAAACGCTTTTAATTTTTATTAAAAATCTTAATATTTAAAGATTTATTAAACATTAATAAATTAATACGCTATTTAAAGTATAATAACTAAAAGAATCTTTTAATTCTTTATAATTACACGAGAACGAGTTTTAACGATGTAAATTAATAATACATAAAATTAAAGAAGAATAAAAGCTTTATTAAAGTAGTATAAAAATATGTATAGTATTTTTAAAAGATAATAATTATTCGCTTTAATAATTAAACGTTATAATTAAAGAACGATAACTTTATATTAATGTAATTATTATCGCATATATATAAGAACGTTTAAATCTTTTTAAATGTAAAGTATTTTATAATAACGATAAAAGATTAAAAGAAGCTACGATAAAAGACAGAAACTTTAAACAAGATAAAATTCTAAATCTGAATTTAAAAAAAGAAGAAAAGAAAAGAATCGCATGTTAATTTCATCACATATATGCGAAAGATAAACAAGATTCGTAATTTAATTACGCTTTTAATTATAACAAAGTATGTAATTAAAAATAATATTACGATCATCGTTAACGAAATAAAAAAAAAGCATTTAAAAACTTTAATGTTTATTATTAATTTATCGTATTATTAAGCATTTTCGAAAATTAAACGATGAAAGCTTAAAGTTTTAATAAATAAATAAATTTTTACATAATCATTACAAGAATCTTAATAAACGTTAAAGTAAGTTTTTAATTTTTTTAATCTTTTTAATAATGTGTTTAATCTTATAATTAATAAGTTATTCATTTTTAATGTCTTTATATATTCGCTTATTATTATTTCTTATTTAAATATCATGCTTTTAATTATTTATATAAATATTAATCTTTTTATAATAATTATTTAACATAATAAAGCGTAAGATAAAATAAATACATTTAAGCTTAAATGCGCGAAATCGATACGATGTAATTAATTAATTTTAAAATAAAAATAATATTAATGTTAATAATAATCTCGAAATTATTATTAAAGAATTTATTAAGTGTTAAAAAAAGCGAGTGCTGCGAATAAAAATTACGAAAGAAAGATACAAGTATTATTTAATATGTAAGAATAATTCTAAATTCTATTTAATAAAAATTTATAAATTTTCTTTTAAAGTTAATTTAACTAAGCTTATCTCGATATATACTTCAGTAAATAATATTAGTTAATGTTAAATTAACATAATTTAATTAAATTTACTACTTCGCACATGTAAGTAAAAAACGTGAATTAAGTAACTTATGTTAGTTTAATTATTAAATTACGAAAACGACGCGTTTACATTTTATAATTAAAATTAACTAATTATTAACAATGTTCGTTATAATAATATAAAGACGCGTTAGTTTAATTATTCTTTACTTCTCGCTTTTTATTTTCGTACTCGATTCTTTTTATTTATTTTTTTATCTTTTTTAATTACTTTACTTTTAACGTACGTTATTTTCATTAACGATCGTATACGATTATTAACAAGTTTTAAATATTAACGAGAATTAAAAATATAAATTATTAAAGAAATAATATAATAAAAAACACGTAAAGAGTATTATTCGCTTTAATATTAAAAATATATAAAGATGTTTATTAGCGATAACTTTTAATTTAAAAACTTAAAGAGCGCGTTACACATACGTTATCTTATTTAAAGAAGATATTAAACTCGTTAAGCTTAATCGAAAACGAAATTAAGCATTATTTTTAAAAGATTTATTAATTTTTTTAAGTAAATTAATATTTCTCGTAAGTCTTTATTCTTTATTATTTTATTACACATTCTTAATAATATATAAATAACTTAAATGTAAAATAATAATAAAACGTATATTACATTAAAACGTTAAAAAGAAAAGCGTTTTAATTACGCGTTAAAATTTTTAATTACTCGTAAGCGTAATAAATTTATTAAAATATCGCTTATATACGAAATTTAACGATAATAACGAGCGCGACACAGACGATAATTTATAATATAAGATTAATTAAGATTATTATAAAACTTCTCGTTAAAATAATAATAAAAAAGAAAACATACTTATATATAATGAGTCTTAATTATTATAAAGCATTCTTTTACGCGTAAACTCGTGATAATATATATTATTAAATGATTATTAATTAATTTTAACTTTATATATATTCATATTAAAAGTCGCGATGTTTTCAAAATTATACGTTTTAAAAAAATTAAAAAAAAATTAAAAAAATTATTTCTTCATGATTTAAAAATTAAAGAGTCATGTTTATTAATCTTATAAAAGAAATATGAAGAAAGCAGCGTTAAAGATTTAAAGTATTATTAAAATGAAATATAACGAAGTTTTATTACGCTTTATACGACTTTAAGAAACGAAGAATATCTTTATTTTAACTGAACTTAAATCTTTAAACATAAATTAAAAGTTAATTATAAAGTAAATATATAATTACATTACAGATTTACGTTATTAAATAATCTTAAAGATTAAAGAATAAATTAATAATTATTATAATTTTATTAAAATGTTAAACATACGAGATTACGTAATTAAGCTTTTACATGAAAACAGCTTTATCGCTTTAAATTTTTTTAAGTACGTCATTTTTATTTACGAAATGAAAACTAATTATTTATTAGCTTAATAAACAGCGATTTTGTACAAAGATTATATATTTCTCGCTTAAACATTATTACTTTATTACTTAAAGTAATTTAAATCGTTATCATTTAATTAAGACGTATTTTAATTCATTACGTATAAAGATAATAATCTTCATCGCGATTATTATATAATATTTAATTCGAAAGTATAAAATAAAAGAAAGATTAAATTAATTATAATTCAGCGAATCTTTTATAATTAATACGTTTAATTTAATAATCGTTAATTACAGAAGTTAAATTAATATATATTAAATGTATACGAAAGATTTCTTAATAATTTATAATTTAAGTAGCTAAATTAAGAAAGATAAATCATTATTCTTACATATTTTTAAAATTAAGCTCATTAACAAGTAAGTATTAAAGATTTATTAAACATTAACGCGATGAAATCTTATGTAAATTTTTATTATCATAAAGTAAATGATTTAAAGAAGCTTATAAATGATACGAAAGTATTTAATTTCGTAACGTTTACATCGCAAGAAATAAAATTAAACTTTAAATATTTTTCTTAATCATAATCGTTAAGTTCTTTACTTAGTCTTACTTTAAAAGCTTCGCGTCGCGAAAATAAAATAAAAAGTTCTTCTTTAACGATATAAATATAACTTAACTAAAGTTTAAACTTTAATAAACTTTATAATAAAAGAAATTAAAGATACATTAATAAACGCGAAAGATTTTATTATATCTCTTAAAGATAATTAATATACACTGCATAATAAAAACGTTAATGAGAATTTTTATCTTAATTACGACTTAAAATACTTTAAATTTCTTATAGCGATTAACGTAAAGCAGAAAACTAAATTATAATATTTAATAAAGAGCTTTATTAAAAACGTTATTTTTAATGATGAGAATTTATATATAATTATAATAAATCATGTACAAAAGATACAATATGTTAAAGTAATGTAAAATGAATTTAATAATTAAAACTTTTTAAAATAATTATTTCTTTACTGAGTAACGTTATCGTCGTAAGCTTAAAGCTCGTTAAAGCGTATTATTTAAAAACTTTAACGAGCGAAAGCGAAAGCGAGAACAAGAACGAGAACGAAAGCGAAAGCGAAAACGAAAGCGAAGACGAAAGTTTATAAAGTTACGTTTTTTAATGACGATAACGTTAACATAAGTCTTTGTAAAGAAATTAATCTTACGACGAGTAACGATAATTATAACAGTAATAAAAGTAAATAATAAAGTAAATTATAAAATAAATAATAAATAAAATAAAAGTAATCGATTTATAATACATATACATTTTATATATAATAAATAATATTACTTATAATTACGACGTAAATAAAAACGAACATTAATATTATATATGTTATGCAGCATTCATTATTTACATTTAATAAGCGTTTTACGTAAATTATATAATATATATAAGTTAAATAAAAGATAATAAAAATAATAAACATGTTAAAATATTATTAAACATTTATTAAATAATAAATATAAACGAGATATTGCGTACTAAATAAAGCATTTAAAGACTTTAAGTATATTAAGTTAAAATTATCGTAAACGTATATATAACGTTATATATAAAAGACGTAATTTAAGTTATTAAACGATAATAATTAACTAACGAGACAAATATACTTTTATAAACTAAAGCGTGAATTAAATTATTTAACGAGTTTATTTATTACTTAACGAGCTTATTAAACTGCGTACAGAATTTGTTAATGTTATGTGTTTTTTTTTACATTTATACGCGTAATTTTCTGCGTTAAAATTAACTTTTATTAATAATATACGTATTGCAGAATTAAATCTTATTAAATTACTTATTAAAACATTTATTAAATTATTTTATAAATTATTTATTAAACTATTTCTTAAACTATTTCTTAAACTATTTTTTAAATCATTTCTTAAACAATTTACACGCGTTAAAGTTAGCTTTTACTAATAATAATACATTTATTAAATTATTTATTAAACTATCTTATAAATTATTTATTAAATTATTTTATAAATTATTTATTAAACTATCTTACAAATTACTTACTAAATTACTTATTAAACTATTTTATAAATTACTTATTAAACTATTTTATAAATAATTTATTAAATAATTTATTAAATAATTTTACAAATCGTTTATTAAATTATCTTTTAAATTATCTTTTAAATTATCTTTTAAATTATCTTTTAAATTGTCTTTTAAATTATCTTTTAAATTATTTACACGCGATAAAATTAGCTTGTATTAATAACTTATACGTGTTAAAGCTTAGCTTTTACTAACATCGTACACGCGTTAAAGTTAGCTTTTATTAATAACATACGTACTGCAGAATTAAATTTTATTAAATTATTTTATAAATGATTTATTAAATTATTTTATAACGCATTTATTAAACTATTTCTTAAATCATTTACACGCGTTAAAGTTAACTTTAACTAATAATTTACACGCGTTAAAGCTTAGCTTTTACTAACATTTAATACGCGTTAAAGTTAGCTTTTATTAATATAATTAAACTAATCGCGTTAAGTTAATACATCGAGCTCGAGTTAAGCTTTTAACTTGTTAAGACTCGATTTAAGTCACGATTTTAAAATCGAGTATTCGAGTTAAATTATAATGTTAAGATTAAGTATTCGAGTCGAGTTATAATGTTAATATTAAGTATTTAAGTCGAGTTAAAATGTTAATATTAAAACTTAACTCGACGATTAGTTTAAACATAATACATATTATATAATGAAATTTTATTAAATTATTTATTAAACTATTTTATAAATTATTTATTAAATTATTTATTAAACTACTTCTTAAATTATTTACACGCGTTAAAGTCAGCTTTTACTAACATAATATATATTACATAATTAAAATTTATTAAATTATTTATTAAATTATTTATTAAACAATTTATTAAATTATTTATTAAATTATTTATTAAACAATTTATTAAACTATTTCTTAAATCATTTACACGCGTTAAAGTTAGCTTTTACTAACATAATATATATTACATAATTAAACTTTATTAAATTATCTATTAAACGATTTGTTAAATCATTTACACGCGTTAAAGTTAGCTTTTACTAACATTTTACACGACTTATTTTTTATTACATTCTTTATAGCTTAATTTATAAATTAATTCATAGCTTAATACATAGCTTAAAACATAATTTATAATATATTTTACTTCGTAACTAAAATTAATAAAAAAATTAATATAAATTAATATAAATTTAACTTAAATCTAAAAAACATTTATAATTAAAAAGAATTTATTACACTTAATGCGCTTAATGCGCTTATGAATAAAAAGTTTACTAAAATGCGCTCGCGAGTAAAAAGATTCGCTAAAATACGCTCGCGAGTAAGAAGATTCGTTAATTATAATCTTTTAACGAAAATATAAAATTTTTTTACTTAATTAATTAACGAGCGTTAACGATTATTTAAAGCGCTTAAAGTAAAGTTATAAGATTTACAAATAACGTTAATTAATATAAATTAAGTTTTTATGTTATATTATTATTATTATATTTCTTACATTAATATATTACTAATTAAAATTAGCTTATGCGAGTTATTTACGAAGTTATATAATTAAAAAAAACTTTTAAAAAAATAAAACTAACTCGCTATTAACGTTATAACATTATGCTTAAAAGCATGTTAATATTAATATTATATACGTATTTTAAAATCATAAATTAATTTTATTTAACAGTCGCTTTCGTACAAGCATTCTTTTTAATTACTTTAATTAACTTGCAGTAATACGTTAAAAGCTACTATTAATTAAAAGTAAGTAATAATATTCTTTATTATATTAAATTATTTAATTAGTTTTATTAACATAAAATGTTTTATAATTATCTTTAATTTCTTTTTAATTAAAATAATTTATTAATAATTTAAAGTAATTACGACGACTTAAAGATAATTTTTATTTTATTATTATAAATAATAAAATAATAAAACGTGTTTAAAGTTTTAATAATCTTAGCGATAATTACACGTTAAGAACTTAAATCTTAATACTTTAAAGAAATGTAAAAACATTATTAAATTAATCTTTTCTGTACGTATGTAAATTATTAAAAAGCTTTTTATCTTTATAAAATTTTAATATAATTTAAACATCTTGTTAACGACTTTAACGTAAAGCGTTAAAATTTTAAATGTTTTTAATGTTTTAATAACGTAATGATTTTATTCTTTTTTTAATTTAATTTTAAAATGTTTATGTAACTTCGCGTTTATTTTAACTTAAAAGATTATCTTTAATGATAACGAAAATTACGTTAATATACTTATAATCGTTTACGAAAAATGAAAAAACGAGTAAACATTTTTAATATTTTCGTTAATTATGTTTTTCATTTATTATTAACGTTTAATTCTCGATATGCTTTTATTACATCGTTAAATATCTTTCTTAAACTTAAGTTTTTTTCTTACATTTTAACATGCTTTCTTAATAACGTGTAACATGTTTAAGCTGCGAAAACGTATTCTTATTTTTACTTATAAATTATTTAAATGTAAATGTATTAATACGATATATATCTTAATCTGAAAATTATTTATATTAATTTTAAATAATTTTAAGCTTATTAAAAATTATCTTGTTTTTATTTTAATTATTATTAAGTTCATGTTAAATTATTATATTATATATAATAATTAAACGTATTATTATATTATATATTTATTTTAATCTTATAAAAATTACATTTTACGTAAATATTATAAGTTAATGAAGCGTTTACGTTTATTTAATCATTTTATTTTTTAATTTTTCAAACGTGTAAATCTTACTTAAGTTTAATATTTATTTATAAACTTAATATTTTAATATTTATTTTCGTTTTAATATTAATCTCGTTTATTTTTAATAACGTTTTTATATTAAAATTTTTAAAAATTTATATTAAGTGTATAAACTCGTATTTAACTAAAACGAAGATAATTTCATATAGTTTTATTTATTTTTTATACACATTATATAATTTATTAAATATTTTATAATTATTCTTTATACTTTTTTCGTATGTTAAAATATTAACGTCGTTTACGAATTTATAACGTTAATTTTAAGTTTTAATTATATATATTATTTAATTAAATTAACGTTAAAAAAGAAATATAAAATGAGTAATATTAATAATCTTTGCGATATATCTGCGTATATTACTTAAGTTTCGTTTTTATAATCATTTATAATAATAATAATAAAATTTCTTTTAAAAACTGAGAACTTAGTTAATTATATACGTTAATATGCGGTTTTTTCGTAAATTATAAAATAATCTTACGTATAATACATTATTAAATGCGTTAATCTTATTTAAACATAGTAAACTAATTATATAATTCTTATTACAGTTTTAAATCGTGTATATATTTCGTTAATAGCTTAAGTATTAATTTTATTAATTTAACGCGTCGTTTTCTTATTTATTCTTTTAAAAATAACACGTTAAATTTAATTAAATAACTTAATCTAATCGTTATAATTAATTTTAACGCTTTATTTAACGTATTAAGTAAAATAATAAACCTGTAAGCTTTTAATTATATATAATCTTTCTTATTAAGTTTACGAAGCATTATAACATATGCTTTTTTAAAGACTTTTAAATAATAAGAAATATTAATATATATTTAAAATAAAGAATGTATTTATAATAAAAGTTATCTCGCGATCTCGCGCAGAGCTTTATTAATTATTTCATTAAGCTTAAAATTTTTATTAAAAGCTAATTTATATATAATAATCTTTATTTTATTTTCGTTAATTTCTTATAAGAAGCATTTATAGTTTGTAAAGTAAACTAAATTTTAGATTTTAGCTTAAGTAACATTCGTCGCTTAAAGTTAAATAAAATCTGAATTTAAGCTAGTCTTATTAAGCTAAGTTCTGCTTTTATTAATAAAATCTGCGTTCGTTTATATGTTACTGAACTGAATCTCGCTTTTGTTAATAAAATCTGCGTTTGTTTATATATCGCTGAACAAAAGTTAGCTTTAATCGCTTATGTTGTATATGTTATTTATGTCGCATATGTTATTTATGTCGCATATATTAATTCTTCTTTTTATGTTTATTATATATATTTATAAAGACTTATTTAAAGATAAATTATAATATAAAGCGTCGTTATAATAAATGTTATCGTTATATTTAAAAGCATCATTATTAATACATGAATATTCTTTACTTTTAATCGTTTGTCTTTTTAAAATATACATTAACTTAAATTAAAATAACTTAAAAAACGATTTAATTAATTATAATTTTAATAATGATTCGTAAATTATATTTTAAGTCTTACGCGAAGTATATAAAAATAACATTATTAAAAGTTATCTGTAAACGCGATCATTAAAACATTAAGCGACATGATTCGAATAATCTCATTAAGCATTTAATGTAAACGACTTAAAAAACGACTTAATTAATTTTAATTTCATAAAGATCGATAATCTTATTTACATATAAAGTATATGTCATGATTAAAGATAACGAATTAATGATTAAGAAAATAAAATGAATGATTTTTATTAATGTAATATTTCTTAATCTTCTTATTTAAACATTAATTATACGTACATGTTTAAATAAAACAGCTGTTTCAGTTTTTTAACGATAACTCGTTCTTTTATTCCTGAACTTTATATAAGTAATAGCTTTAATTCTTCTTTTATTAATTTTTTCATTTTCATCGTTATTTTTAACTTCTCGCAGTCTTTATAAAGCTTAAATTATTCGCTATAAATGCATTACAGTAACTTATTAAACTTAACGCATTAACATTTTTTATAATATCTTAAATTAATTTAACATTATTTAACATGTTTAATAAAGAAACTTTAATTATGTATTATTATACAGACGCTTTTATTATTATATTTAACGAATTTATTCTTATTTTAAACTTATAATAAAAACTGCTGTTAAAGAATAAACATCGTAAACGTAAAGCTAATGTTAAGTTATTTTTAAGAAAAGCTTATTAATTATATTTTAATCAGCTTACATCTTCTCATAATTTCATAATCTTTATTATTTCTTAAAGAATTTTAATTATTATAAGAATATTTTTTTATAATTATTCTTTAAAGTCTTTAAAAAGAAAATAACTTTTATTAATAAAGTAATGTTAATGAGTTTAAAGATTACTAAAACTTTTCTGAAGAATTATTTCTCGAGTATTTATAAGTTTTTTCTCTTTTTATATAATATTAAATTAATTACGTTTAATATTTAAGATTAAACTTAATGTATATAATCAGTGTTAATAGCTCGCTTTAAAGAATTTAAAAATAACATTTTTTAACGCTTAAAATTATTAGTTACACAGCATAATTAAATTTTTTTTAAGAAGATTTAACGAGTTAATATAATAAATATAATAAAGTTTTTAATTATTCATTTTAAAAGAAAGTCTTATAAGATTATTAAAAGTAATGTTACAGCTTACGTATCGCATTTTAAAATTAATTAAAGAATCTTTTACAAGCTCTTAACTTATTATAAATTACGACTTTTAATTTCGTTTCATGTTAATTTTATAATAACTAACGATTAACGAATAATTTTTTAAGAAATTTAATAAAAAGACGCAATTATCGTTAAATGAAATTATTAATTACTTACAAGCTGTATTTCGAATTTTTATCTGAATTTTCTTAAAGATTTAGCACTAAATTAAAGCATGAATACATTTAATTTCTGATTCTTTATTTCTAATTTATTTTTTAACTTTTTGTTTAAACTTGTAACGAAATCTTTTTAAGAAAAGATAATGAACGATCAGCATATTACTTATAAACTTTATTCGAAAATTACTTTCGAGTCGGTTTTTAGTTTTCAGTTAGTAATAAGCGATTCTCGCTAATTACTAAGAGCGTCTCATTTAAATTTAAAGGAAAATTAAATCTATCTTTCTGCAATTTTTACATATAAAATGTTTACTAAACATAAGAACACGAAGAGTTAAACTAAAACGAAAGTTAGTCGAGTCAGTAAATTAAATAGAAAACGCGTGAATTCATTTAAACGCATGCTAGTTATCTTTTTATACGAGTGCGAAGATTAATTTAAACAACAGATTTTAAAGAAAGCGAACATATCTTCTTTTATCGTTAATTAAATAACTAACAGAGTTACTGAAAGAATCGAAAGATTACGCATATCTTTACTAAATATTACTAATTTTCAGAATTAAAACGCGAACATTAAAAGATCTCGACGCTTAACTAAAGAGAAGAAGAATAAGCTATGTAACTACGTGATCAGCTTAAGAGAAAATCGCGATAAGAAAGCCGTGCAGCACATAGCTGAGCTGAAGCTTAACATATTAAATTCTTTTTTTAAGTAAATTATGTACGATAAAGAATACTGCAAAAAAAAGCAAGATTAAAAGACTTTATTAAACATACTCATAAAGATTAAACGTTATCGCTGAGCTTAGAAATATGAGCATTTTAACTTTAAACGACGTATCGTGTTTACAGACGAAGCTAGTATACGAAAAGAAGAACGACGAGACTTTCTACGATTATGAGTTAAATCAGATAAGAAATTTCACACAGACATGATTAAAATTAAGCAATTAACGTACTCAGATGAATAATTTTAAGACTCTTTTACATACGATGCGAAAGATCTCTGTTACACATTTTATATAAAAACAGAAAAGAAGAAATACGAGATCAGAACTGAGCTAGTTATTAAGAACATGACTGAAAGATCGAACAAAACGATCATCTTTCTCGTTACTTAAGCTCTTTAAGAGCTAAAATTTCAGAAAACCGAAAAGAAGCGAAGAGAAAAAGCTTCTCAGATGAAGAATTATCTGAAAAAGAAAATAAAGACGCGAAAGAATCGATTTAGCGAAGATGTAAATTAATATAAATATTAATAAATATTAAAAACAAAGCTTCTTTCTTTTATAAAGAAGCTGAATGCAGTCGAACGAGATTCTTTAATTATAAAAAACGAAACAGCTTCACATAAAAGTAAATGAAACAAGAAGTTATACGATTAATGAGGCCTGCATAAGCTCATGAATTAATCATCTCGTTCGCTCGATTTAAACTTAATAAAACAGACTTAATGATGATGTCGTTAATAAATTAATAAATAAAAGAAAATTTCTTTAAATAGGGAGAATATGAATGCATTATGAGTAGCTGCATAAGATACACTTTCTGTTAAGCTTATAAATAACTGAATTAAGCGTATATCGAAGATTATTAAGTTAATCATTAAGTAAAAAGACGATAATGATTTTCATGCCTAAACAGTTTATTCTTTAAATTTAAATGAGACGCTCTTAGTAATTAGCGAAGATCGCTTATTACTGACTGAAAATTAAAAATCGACTCGAAAGTATTTTAAAATCTTTTTTACACGACTTTACTTTTATAATAAAAAGAATTAATGAAAAGTTTAAAAAATTACATATTTAACATAAGTTATCGCATTATTAATAATCTTGTTTTTAATTATAATATGTAAAATCTTAAGTAATTACATATTTATCGTTTACAGTAAATTTAACAGCTTATTTAGCTTTTTCGCGATTTCGTTATTATTTCTCGAATCATAAATTTAAGATTAATTAATTATATTAATGTACACGAAATTAATTATTTACGAAAGCGTCGTAAATGTTATCTTTTTAACTTATATTTTCGCTTAATGTATAAATAAATAATTTTACTCATTAAAGAATTAAGCTTTATAATAATTTAATACAGCTGCTAAAAAAATTCTGTAAGTTAATTTTTCACGATCTTTAATCTCGAATTAAATTAATTACGTATGCTTAATTAATCTTAAAGTAAATACATTATTACTTTTTTAGCATTTTAATAAAATATTAAAGTTTAACTTAATTAATTAAATTATTATCGTACTTAAATCGTAAGAACACATTAAACGTAATCTTTAAAATTTAAAATCTTTATTAATTCGCGAGATTAAAGATTAAAAAACATTTAATATGTATAAAAAGATTATAAACATCACATTTTACAGTAAAGAAAACGAGTCGTATACTTTATACGAAAAGTAAATAAAAAGATTTCGTTCTTATAATCGTATAATAATATTATTTTATATAATTTTTCTTTTTATTTAACGTAATTATTATTAAGAATTTAATATTATAATTTATAATTTCTTAAATAAACGTAAAGTATTTAACGATAAAAAGTTTTTTTCATGTTTATAAGTTTAATGTTTTAAATATATTACATTTTAAAAATAATATTTAAGTAATTAAACATAAATATAAGCGATTAAACTTTCGTCTTAAACGAGTTAAAAGTTAAAATTAATTTATTTTTAATAATAACGTTTTATAATTAATTTTCATGTGCAGTAACACGATTAAAAATTAATAATGTTAAGCGTAATGTTAAGATTTATTAATCGAGTTATATATATATAATATATAAAGAAAACATTTCATCTTTTAATGTGCGACTTTAGCGATTAAGTTCTTATAGCTTTTAATAAGATAACGTTTAAGAATTAATTTATTATTTTCACGAGTTTAAATAATGTATAATTTATTAAACTGTGAGACAAGTTTATTAAACTCATAATGTTTATTTTAATATTATTAATTATTATGTAATCTTTAAAATGTATAAAAATAATCGAGTTTAAAATCTTTCGATCGCATTTAATATTTTAATAATAATCGCTTAAAAATTATAAAACTCGATTATTATAATCGCGATTAAGCGAAGTATATTTATGTCTTATTTAATTAAGTAATTACATTATTAATCTTATTAATAATTAATCGCGATGATTATAACGCGTACGCTCTTTAAGTTATAATCTTTATAAAGAACTTTCGTAAAATTAAGTTTTATAAATTATAACTTTTATATTCGCGATAATAAGCTTTAATTAAATCGTTATTATTAAACGTAAATTATTTAAATTAATGTAAAATCGTAAATAAGCGAGCTAACATTTAAGTTTTAAACATTAAAAGTTAAGTTAACGTTTAAACTAAAGTATGATATATATAAAAT
>JAABUO010005733.1_pt1 | contig 14386 bp, 6 predicted proteins | sample 5559291 | NCBI WGS metagenome assembly JAABUO01 (sample SAMN10711878, study PRJNA513372) | rock metagenome | isolation source: Antarctica rocks | place: Antarctica: Victoria Land, Finger Mt sud | reverse complement strand
CATTATTTTATACTTGTAAGCATCGAAGAAAGTAATAAAGATAATTAAATTCTCGCTTTCGAGACTCATGCGTAGTTTATTAAACGCGACGATAATATTAAGTCGTGTTAAATACTTACTGCTCTGAGATTTCTGACTAGTACTTCGTTTATTAAGAGAATTAAATAATAATCTTTCTTAGTTAAAGTATTTAATTTTCGATAATTCACGCAGAAGCGAAGACTATTATCTTTCTTTTTAACAAATAGTATTAACGAAGCGCAGAGAGCTTTGCTAAATGTGATGAACTTCTTCTTCAGATTTTTTTCTAGATACTTCTTAATCTTCTGCAGTTTGTAACTTAACATAAAGTATAATCGACTTCAAGGAGATTAACTCTCTTCTTTTAATTTAATCTTATAATCATATAATTAATGCGAAGACAACTGCGATATCTTTTCTTTATTAAAGACATTCAGAAAGTCATAATAAATTACTAAAAGCTTTTTCTTTAATTCTTTTAATGACATGATTAATGTCATTTCATTTAACTTCGCGAGCTTCTCGACTGAGTTAAGCGCTTTATTAATTTCATTAATAGTTAAGAAAAAGATTTTAACATTTTTATTCTTAATTAAGATTTAATATGCAGCGACTTTAATCATGATAATGTTAACAGAATCTTTCTTTTTAATTAACGAATTAAGTTGAAGTAAATTAAGATTAACTTAAATGCTTAATTTTCGCATGTGAACTAATTTAATGAACTGAGTAAATTTAATGAATCGATTTACGAGTTTCGAATTCGCAGATTATTTTAAAATAATCATTAACGTAATAATCGATTTTAAGTTCTTTCGTTTCATTTCGAAGATCTTGTTTAATTCAGATTTTAATAATATTAATTAGTCGTTTACTTTCGAGACGACAGATTTTAATGTTTTATTATTTAACGAGAATATTAATTAATCATTTGTCGAATTTATTAAAATTTAATTTCTTTTTAATTAAAAGTTTTTAATGATTATCTTATGCTGATTTAAACGAGTTATTAATAAAGATATCATTTCATTCTTATGTTCTTATCTAGTGATTAACGTATACAGAGTATAAGTAATCGGCTTTTAATTAAAAGTTTTATTAAATAATTGAATTAACTTTAACTTTAACAGCGATATTAACTGAATTACAAAGCGTTCGCATAATTCTAACATTAAAGATTTATTAATGAATGTCATGTTAATGACTTTAGTATTTATTAAAGCAGATAATCTGAATATCTTTTTTAAATTACTTAAGATGACGTTAACAGTAAACGATTTAAAGTTAAACGAATCATCGAGCATGTTAATGAAACAAGATATGAGTATGTCGCTCTTAGTCACTACTTTAACGAAAACATGTCGTTTTTCGAATTCGCAGCGATCTCGTGTACTTTAACATCTTCGTGACAGTTACGTGTTTTATGTTTTAACTTCTTACATTTAAAGCAAAGTCTTTTCTTAAACAGTTCTTTTTTAATAAAATTAACGTTTAATGTTCTGAGTAAACTGATCGCGACGAGTTAATACATCGAGCTCGAGTTAAAGTATTAACTCGTTAAGACTCGATTTAAGTTACGATTTTAAAATCGAGTATTCGAGCCGAATTATAATGTTAATATTAAGTATTCGAATCGAATTCTAATGTTAATATCGAGTATTCAAGTCGAGTTATGATGTTAATATCGAGTATTAACTCGAATTCTTAACTCGACTCGCTAAGACATGAAGCGATATAATATTTCACTTATTACTATTAAATATTAAAGTTATTACATCGTACGAAGTAGTTAATTATCTTTATTAAAACTAGTATTAAATACAGAGTTTTCATTGTATCTTCGTACGTTACAAATCGTACTTCTTATACACTTTAGTAATTATATATTAAATACATAATACATACGCTGTATGCTAGCGACATCGTTTATCATTACTGCTACTCATATATGACTGAATTCTCGTCGTATATTTAACAATTACATGATAATGTAAGAGAGTAATGCAAAAGAGTAATGCAAACAGGTAAAATTATTAAAAATCTTAATAATTCGTATATTTTATTAAAATCAGACATTTTATAATATATATTATTAATAATGTAACAGAATAATGCAAATAACGAAAAGATGATATAAAAGAATGAGAAAACAGTTTTAATTATTGCTATAAGTCTTTTAATAATAATGACGTAATAGATTTAAAAATAATAAATCTTAACATTTAACGTCATTTTCGATTGCTTAACGAGTCGAGTCGAGAATTTAAATCATAACTTAACTTAAGATTAATATCGAGTCGAATTACGATGTTAAAATCGAGTATTCGAGCCGAGTCATGATGTTAATATTAAGTATTCGAGTCGAGTTATAATGTTAATATTAAGTATTTAAGTCGAGTTATAATGTTAATATTAAGTATTTAAGTCGAGCCAGAATGTTAATATCGAGTATTAACTCGACGATTAGTCTAGTTTTAAGTTTCTTTCACGTAAATGATAATAACGAAAGTCGAGCAGTTAATTTATTAATGATAAAGCGAGTAGCTTAAGTTACTAATGCTTTAACGACTGATTGTGCGTTTAATTTCATTAGTTTAACATCGACTCGCATGTAAATATTAACGAACTCGTTTAAATTCGTAATTTATTCATTAAGCGTCGCTCGTTAAAGATCTGAGTTAATCTTATGCTAAAGATTATTTAATAAAGTCTCGTTATTATATTTTAATTTTATACTAAATCTCTGAAATTTCATTTAAAATTCATAAAAGAAGATCTTGTTCTGATATAGTCTTAAGTACTGTCGTTAAGCGATGTAACGACGATTAAAATCGTCATACATTTTATTAATTATTAATAATACATCTTTAACTTCTAGAAACGAGTTTAAGAAGAAATCTCGCATACGAGAAGTTATGTAATTAGCGACAGCTTCATTAACTCGACTTTTAATATAAATAATCTTTAACTCTTCAGTAAAAAAGTAATTCTTATTTATTTTCAGCTTGTTTCGCATTCGTAACAGTCAGTTATTTACATTCTGCGACGAATCTTTAAACAAGAATGAATTTAATAACTTAATTAACTTTAATATTCGAGCTTTTAAAACAGAAAAACTCTGTTAACTTTAAATGATCTTTAAATAACGAATAATTACGTTCTTGTCTCGTACTTCTTTTTGTAAACGCATTTGTTCAGCTTTTAACGCGATATTTATCTCGTTAACATTTTTTAACATCTGAGTTATATCGTTATGAGTCTCTATTTCAATATCGTGCTAATGATACATATATTTAATAAAGATAATAATATCGTCTGTTTCGTAAGCGATTATTTATTTTTTTAGCTTCATATTAATGCTAATCTTAATCATTTCGAGATTAAAGAATAACGTTTTCGTATTCTCTTGTTTAATATTTAATAACGCATTCGTATCTTTTTTTAATACTGTTTAATTCTGTAATAAAAGTAATTCTCTTTTAACACTTCGTAATTCGTAGCGAGCAGTGCTTACTAATTTTAATTTCGTGATTTTAATTATTACGTGAATAAAAAAATTGCTGATTAAAGTTTTAATGTTACTTAATTAAACTTTTCTGAGTTTAAGTTTCGCTGAAATTTCTAATTTTAATTCTAAAACAACGCATTCGTGTTCTTTTATTCTGTATTAGTAACGAGCTTAGTAAAGAGTTAATTTAGAACAGCGCGTTCGTATTCTTTAATTTTGTTCTAGAAATTTTTAATTTTTAACGAGCTTTGCGAACTTGATTTCTAATAAGATTATATAACTTGTTTTATATCGTTTACACGTTAATAGTAAGATTAATGAGCTTTAAACTAATGTTATGAGTTAGCATAAAGCGAATTATGTAAGTGTATTTTAACTAGAAGTTTAAAGTTAAAGAAGAAAGAAAATATAATACGCGAAGAACTTTATATTCACGAAGGCGCGCTAGATTACTAGCGTGTTAACATCAGCTTTAAGCTAGTCTATGATAATTTAACATGATTTATGTTAAACTAACTCTGAATTCAGACTGCACGATCGTAATAATTTACATACGTTAATAATATAATTATCGCTATTTACGTTAATGATTTATTAATATTAAACTTAAATTTAAAGAATATATGAAATTTAAAGAGACTGTTATTAAAACGATTTCGTATGAAAGATTTAAAATTAATTATTTAATATTTAAACATGTAAATAACACGCGATCGTGCTAACTTTACTATTTAAATTAATTAATTAATTTATATGAAACGAGTTATAAAACTTCTAAGTATGATTAATTATTAGTACTTTAAGACTTTCATGAACAGTAAGATTTAGCTCAGAAAGAACTTTTATTAAACGTTTAATTAATGAGTTAATTATTAAGCATTCTTTTAAGAAAGAAAGAATTATTAATTAATAATTAAAGTTTTATTATGAATTATTTATTAAAATAAATTAAATATAACACACGCGATAGAAAAATGTAATAAATATTACTTTAATCTTTTTTCAGATTACGACGTCGCTGTTAAGCGAATTATTTAATACTTAACAGAATCGTGTAAGTTAAATCTTTAATATAATTCTTTCTTTAATAAAGTTTTCGAAGAAGTAAAAAAAATTAATAATGATTTAATAAAATACATCGACTTCTTTTACGTAGATTGCTTAAATACTTAATACTTTATCTTAAAGTACATCTTTTTTCTTTAAAATAATTTAATTAGTTAATTATTTAAGCGTTAAACATGCGTCGTCATCTTTATAACAGAAGTAAAATACATAAAGAAATGTTAAGTCGCTATGAAAGTCACATTTCTGATTTAAGCTTTAAAGAAGATTAAGTACGAAGAATTTAACATTAATAGAATTAAAATTTTAACAGATAATTAAGCAGCTATTAAAATGACTGAGAACTTAATTAATCATTCTCGAGTTAAGCATATTAACGTGATTTATTATTATGTTAAGAACAAGATCGCTGATAAGCTCATGAAGCTGATGTATATATCGATTACTGATATGATGACAGATAAACTCATTAAGCCTCTGAAAGCTATTAAATTTGAAAGCTTCAGATTCATGATGAGAATGTTATTAAAACTAGAAGAGACAGTCTGAATAGCTTTATATTTATATATTTAAGTTTATACTGCTAAGAGGAAGAGTTAAAGATTAGGAATTACACGGTTGAATTAGCAGTTTCCGCCTAGTGAGGCTGACTATGACTCTTAATCAATGACTCATAATAACAACCTTTATATAGAGGGAGTTTTCCTCTCTAGATAGTTCTGCTTCCTTAAGCTTTATTAATACACTAGATGCTGTTATATTTCGTCTATCTACTATTAGCCCCTTTTTTCAAAGCATTCTTTGCTAAGTTCTTTACGCTCAGAATGTATGCAGTTACTCAGACGTCATCTTCAACAGTATTTCCGCATCCCACGCCATAGCCACAAATAAAGTATTCACACCACTGGCGATCGGCTTCATGAAGGTATGGCAGATTTGAAATTCAATAACGAAAGAAAAACCGGTAACTGATATTGTATATCAGTCTCAATAACCGAGTTCTCGATCGCTTAAATCTTGATAAAGAAAGGCGACGAGAGCACAGACGAAAGTCACGAAGACCGAGCTTAGATTAAGTATAGAGTTAACAAGGCAATCATTAACAGGTTTCAGTTTTAAAAGTCGATGTGCTTCAAGATACAGTATGTCGAAGAAACATGAAAGTCAAGTTTGAACTCACAATCCTTCAAATCTGAGACGGAAGATTGACTGCACCGCCGGACTTGAATCGCCCTCTTTTAAAATAAAAGGCGAGTAGCCAGATTTGAACCCTTAATTCTAAGAATAGATTCAGTACGGTTTAGCCCTTTAGTCTGGCTCCTCATGATTACACTTTCTACAGCAGCGAGGAGAAAGCTTCTGGGAGAGCAAGGCTCCCCGTAGAACGTTCCTCGATCATTATAGCGACCAGGATTAATCTTCGGGAAGGGCAGAGCTTCTAGAAAGACACTCGCCGGAGAAAAATCCTAGAAAAATGCTCCCATCTTAATATGACGGCGAGGAGAAAGCTTCGGGGAGAGCAGTCCCAGCAGAAGGCTCCCATGTCAATATAACAGTGAAGAGAATGCTCCCGGAAAATCATAGCTCCTATATTATGACGGCTAGGACAGAACTTCTAGGAGGGCAGGGCTCCTAAGAGAACGCTCCTGTGAATTCATAGCTTCCGTGAGATAACTCTTGTTCTTCTATCTTATTGTACTTTAATTAATGGAATTGAGTGTCTGTTCTCTTTAGGTCATGGAACTATACTCTATGTACAGTTAGTGCGAAAAAGTCTTCGGCACCTCTTTCACCAAAAAACTACCCCATCGCTTGCATCGAATATTAAATCATTAAAATGAATTAAAGAACTTTAAAATTTAAGCATATAATTTGCTAGCATATGCTTTATAATCTCTCAGTTTAATATTTAATATGTCAGCCCTTCGCTTTAATTACAGCTGCACATCTGCGGGACATACTGAAAATTAACTTATTTATTATCTTCTTTCGTATGTTTCCTCAGGCCTGCTGTAAAATCTGAAACAGCTATGTTTCAACTTCATCGTCTTTATTCTGCAGCGAATTCAGGTTCGAATAAACTTTATAAGCTTTCTTTTTCAGTAAAGCTTAAAGATTTTTAATAAAGTTTAAATCGAGACTGTACGAAGATCATTTTATAATTTTTATACTTATTTTTTGCAATCAGAGCTTCAATTTTTTAACTGCATGAATAAAAGCGTTATTTTACATGAATAATAATTCTAACTTTCATATGTTAGCTAGATTGTGATTTAAAATCTTAATATAAAAGATTACGAAGTAATCGTATTTTTTTAACTCTTAATTTCGTTTAAGCAGATACAAATCTGATTAATCAGAATTTTAAAAAGCTTCTTAAATTATTATTCGAAAGATCTTTTCATTAAACATTTTTATTACTTTATCTTTATTTCATTTCTGATTAAGAGTTTTAAAAACTCATTTTCGTATCTTATTAAATCTTCGAGTCACGAATATTTTATTCGATTAAATAACTTTTCTTCATTAATTCACGATTTAATTTTTATAATTTAATGCTCATTTTATTCGAAGCTAAGTAACTTCAGATGTTAATTTTAATCGCTTAAGAACTAGTTAATAAGAAATCTCGTGAGCTTTTAATATACGATCGAAAGTATTTTTATTAATATTAAGCTTCGTGTCGTGTTTCAGCGTATTTCAGATCGTTTTAAGATTTAATCGTATATAACGAAGCAATGCTCGAGAGTCTTTAGAAATAATGACTGTAAATCTGCTCGATCTGACTTTATTAACTTTAAAGAATGTTGTTTTAAGTCGTCGTAAAACGCTCTGAACGATGATTTAAGAAATGTTTAAATTACGTTTAATTTGAATGAGTTTAGCTTCTAGCTCAGATTAATCAGCAATTTTTCCTTTAGTCAGTAAATTAAGCTTCTTTCTAGAAGCCTTGTTATCAGAAATTAAAGTTAACGAAGTTCTTCTGAGCATTATGAATGAAGTTAAAGAAGGTGAGTTGTTTTAACGTGTCGCGTTTTCGCGTTTTAGCCGAAGACTTTTTCGCACTAACTGTATATCATATTTCTCTTGCTCTCCTCTCCTGAAAACCCTTTCTCAGTATTCTCATTTCTTGCAATTTTCTTTAAGAAACCCTCTTTTAACTTCAGTTCCTCCTCGGCTTTCTCTACTTCTTCGGAGAAATAACTCTCCGCTAGTTTGCCTTGTCTTCGGCGATTTCGAAATTTAAGCCTTGCTCTCTGATTTCCGCTTGCTAGATGGATTTTCTTCTCGTTCTCTTTTGTTGTAAAGCGTCGTTGACGTGATTCAGGACAAGTCATCCGCAATATATCAGGAGGAACTTGAATTCTCGGCGCCATTATTAGAAATCCTTTGAATATTCAAAGAATAAGCATGATCTAATTGGTAAATAGTAAACGACTAGACGGCAAGCCCGCATCGGGCAAGGCGCGTGCACGGGCCCCCCGCCGCTTTCGCGGGGTATAAAAATCCATTGCTCGTTCTTTTCTCTCTTCCTCCCTTTCTAACAGTCCCTTGCTTGGCCGCTGAGCAGCTGAGAGACCGTGCCAGTGAGGTAAGGGGCACCTTCAGCCAGAATCCGCAACCGCCCCCTGCAGCTTCGATGCCGCTGAGCAGCTGTGACGCTGGCCTTCTTCCCCAGCCCACCCCGTATTAGCTGAAGTACGAGCTCAGCAGCGCCTACACCCTCTCGCAATCTGCCTCGTCGTCGCACCATCACCATCCCTCGCAGCTGCGCCTCCGGAGACTGAGATGCCGCGGGCTTGCATTGCACACTTGGAGACCACAGCCAGTCACAGAAATGCCTCAAGATGACGCGGCCTGGCTTCTGCCTAGCAGCGCCGCAGATCGATAACGCGGCGGCAGCTTCATAGTGAGTTTCCCTTCTTACCGGGGCGCATTTCGTATCCGTCTTGATTACGCGGATATGAGCTGATTTCAGGCGGCAGGATCGTACGATACTCCTTTCTGGCCTTGAATCGGATCTGCCGATTGGATTGCGACAGTTACACGCTTGAAACCTGAGACGCCGGACGATATATAGATTTGGAATATCTAAGTCTGCCTGAAGCTTGCAGGAGGGCGGAGGATAAAGCAGTTTCCGAGATCCTGCGACCCCCTCTCTTGCTGCGATCGTCATTTCCTTCCTCCTCAGCTTTTCACGGCGTCGCCGACGATCGAGAGATGATACTGAGATCGGCCGATCGTGGTGCACCGCGAAGTGGAGGTAGTGGCCGCGGATAGGTATATTCTGGCTAGAGAGTGCAGGATCGACGGTCTCAAGGCTTTTTCAGCTGCGGTAGATCTCTGCGCGAGTGTGATCACATTGACGGCGAGGCAATGTTTCACGGAGAGGGCGTCAGAAGAGGAAGGAGCATGGCACAGCAGGCGTTCACAGCAAGTCGCAAAGCGTATTCTAGTTCTGCCAGGGAAGTGCGAGAAGCTTGTGAGGAGCCTACATGAACCCTTTGATTCCCCCGTCTCTGCTATCTTTTTGCAGTCTAGTTATACAGCTAGCAGCAAACACAGATTTTCTTGACTATTCCTAATTATTTCCACGCGCTCAAGATGGCCACTTTTGCCTTCAAACCGTATATCTACGTGCCAACCGCTCCGCGCTCGAAGAGCACAGCAACCCGCCGTAAACCTGCGCCAAAACAAGTCAGCATCCTCAACAAGCTCCAATACATCAGGTCGAGCGAAGCAGTAGTCAGCATACCGCGACCTGCAGCAGCAGCAGCAGATATTGATGGGGGCTGCAAGCCCAGAATTCGAGGTATGTGATAGAGATGTGTTTGGCTTATAGCGACAGTGACTGACTTGTGGGAATCTGACCAGGGACCGGCACTATTTACGGATGCAACGATAAAGCAAATAATGACGACGACGACGACCTCCCCATAATCGAAGAATTGCTGCTCACCAAGCTACAAGAGCAGTGCTTCACAACGCAAGACCAAGACCCAGATAAGACGGGCGGGAGTTGAAGAGGTAGCTTCAAAAGAGAAGGGCGGGTCTATTGAACATACCGGGTCAGCACAAAGCGACAACTCAGGCGGAAGCCCAGGTAAGAGTGCGCACTACCCTTTATCGTGGAAATGGACGACCAGTCTTTCTGACATAGCGTAGAAGATCCAATTATGCTGCTGGACGATGATGACTCGAGTTCCTCTGAAGCGGAAGTCGATGATGGTCCTCGTGCCGAAAGTGCAGCGGTAGACGAGGGCCTTCTCGACAGCCTAGAGACTGCCATCAACTCAACAACTCCGGCCCCTCCTTCTAATGTCGATGAGTGGCACGATATTGATGACTTCCCTGAGACGGCACAGCACTTGCGGCGCTGTGAACAAAATCCTTCGACGTCTGATTCCGTGTGCCTTTATACCCCTTCCCCTTCCCGTGTCTCGAGCGAGCCACTGCACGACAACACCAGTCCAGCAGGCCAATGTACGGTCCGTGCCAGATCCGAGGCCACGATATGCTCTTCTGCTCGTCGCCATCAGCCCTCACTTTGCGCCAGAGCGCCACCAGATAACCAGTCCATTCATGAGGATCGTCTTTATACTAGTCGAAGCTCAGCAGACGAACACGAGCTGGAGGTTCTTGGCTCTACGCTCGATACTGATCCCGTTAACGAGGGAAAGAATCAGCAGCAGGAGGTGAATGATCTGGCAGCGGTGGTGACGACCGAAAGCGTCGCAGATAACCATCCATCCGACGAAGATAGAAGCCCAAGGCCAGCCCACTTACAGACCTGCAATCCATCACCAAAGTCAAGTCATGATGAGGTGGGGGTCCATGGTGATAGTAACAGCGACAACGACCTTAATGACAATAAAGCCGACCTAGAGGATAATGATGAAGAACCACGTCCTATGAAGCGGAAACGGCCGTCCTTATCTCACGACAGCCTAATTATTCGCCAGAGGTCTACCCGCCAACATAGACTATGTTCCAACCCCCATCGGCGCTCTCCTAAGTCTTACTCTCCACTTGATCAGGGCTCAACAGTCGCCGCGGTCTCCAGCACTGAGGGTCGATTGCCTTCGCCGGCGCCTTCTGCACCACACACCACGGATATAGACATATCGCCCAAATACTGCAACCTTAACCGATCGTCTGGAGCCGCGCTGCCGACACTGACTGAGGTTACATTTCGTCCGCACTCCCCACACTACTACCCCTTCACTGCAGTGATCCGTGACGGCTGTGCCAAGCGAGGAGTTTCTTTTAGCCAGGTTACTCGGCTTATCGAGAGCATCGCCCATGTGGGGAAGATCGACGACTTCACTATCAAGCCAATGGAGTAACATTCGTTCCTCTTGACTTGTTTTAGCTGGTATACCTCGTCCTAACCCTCGTCTAGTAGAGGGACTATGTCGACTATAGAGGTAGGCCGTATTCACAGAAATACGACGCGTACGATATCCTGACTGGGAAATATATACATCGATTTAAGGGCATAACCGTAAACGTACTGTGAAAGTAGCAAAAAAGACACGAGGCCGACAAGAGGTCTGTATAAAAAGGACAGTTTTAGATAGTGTAAAGGGCCAAAGATTAGTTGTTCAATTCATCTACCTATACCTAATATCTTGATTCCTTCACTCTGTGACCAACCCATCTGACACCAATATACCTCATTCTGCCGCCACACTCGTGGTAGTACCTAGATTCCTATATGAACGCTACAGGCTCAAGTCATCAAGGTTCATCCGTCTCTTTAAATCGCAGACCAACTTTAATGATGCTTTGTCTTATGGGTTTTCCGTTGAGATCCTAGACAGTTCTGTTCGCTAGGTGGCCTTATCTTATGTCTGGGGCACTTCGAACAAGTCAAAGAACATCAGCATCGACGGAAGATAGCACGGAATTACACAAAATCTCCTTGCAGCCCTCCAAAAAGTAGAAGGACGTCACCCTGCTTCCCACTCGGAGCCATTGCTACTGTGGGCAGACCAAGTCTGCATCAACCAGAATAATGTGGAGGAACGATCGTCACAAGTGGCCCTGATGGCAGACATATACTCGAACGCCGACAAAGTTTATGTCTGTTTGGGTGATCCTAAACACGCCTGGGATGCTTCCGATGCAACACGCATCATTACTAGTCTCGCTCCACAGATCGACCATGCATTAACCAAATACGGCGGCTTCGATGAGATTCCTCACCTTCATGGCGACGAGGTCGACTCTTATAGCTTGTTGAATTGGGCTGCCATTAAAGAGATGCTATACGCCATGCTAGGACACTCGTCGAGTAACTTACAGGCATCCAGCTTGATTAAACCGAATTACAAGTTATCTGTTGAGGATGTGTATGTTGAATTTGTTCAGAAATGGCTCGAGGCAAACCGTCTACCATACTTGCTGTGGTGTTTTAATCACAAATCATCACCACCACCATACTCAGGTATCTCGACTCAAGTGCATAATGGTATACATATAGCATCCTGGTGTCCGCGCTGGAACTATATCCCCATTGGTGGCTCACGTATCAACGTCGAGAAGGAGCAGGGTTGGTACAATTCTTCGGCGGACGCGGGATTGCCTTCAGCTCAGCTTGTACTTCGAAGACTAACATGCGATTCTGTCGCCAGGACGTTTGAGACTTTGGATGAACTACCTCGTCAACTTGGCATCAATGCCGATTTTCGAAGCTCACGAACTGGAGATGAGAATCAAGTTGATCTACCTATGCTGGATCGTCTCGGAGTCTATAAGAGATCTAACATCCAGTGTCCACCATGTCGTGAGAGACATCATCAAGCCAGTGTCACAATCACGTGACCGATGATCAGTGTACGGTCCACTAGATACTGTACCTTATTCCGCGCACTTATGTAGCTAGATCATCCCACCTGCACAGGGAGAAACCTCCCCAGTTCAACAACATGCATAGAAAATACGACTCCTTACAGCTAGAAGCATGTTTACGAATTCAGGAAGCCCATCTCCTTCCAAGATGCCACATAGAGCTGCGCTACCTCGGCACTAACCGGCCCTTCTTTCACCATGATATCCGAGTGTTGCTTTGCCTTTTGCGTATCGAGGATCAAGCCGCCACAGGACATGCGCTCAAAATGGTACTCCAAGAAATCAACCAGGCGTGCAGCTGGGTTCTCCATCTCTGGAAGTAGGGGAGATCGGCGAACCCGCTTGATCCAAGTACTGAAGGGAATTATCCTATCCGACGGGATGTCGAGGGCGGCGGCCAGCACAGGCGACATTGCCTTCCATGGCTGACCGACGGGGTTGTCAATATGGTAGACGGGATATGCATCAGGAGCTGTCTCGTCTCCAATCTTCAACAAGTCGACCATGACCTGAGCGCACCTATCAACGGGGAGCCACATCAGTGTACCGTCAAAGTCTGGCCAGGCTCGCAACGTCTGGGCACTCTTCACCAAGAAGGCAAAGTGCTCTACCGGGTTCCAGAATCCACTCTTACTCGAGCCCGCTATCTGCCCGGGGCGTACAACCATAGGCCGGAAAAGCTCTGGATATCGGTGAAGCGTCTCGTCAAGCATGCGTTCGCAAGCCCATTTGGCTTCGGTATAGCCGCCAGGCAACACAGCCTCCATGAGTACGCGCTGCTCAAAGACACGCTGCTTTCCTGCATATCCAACGACGCCGATGGATGACACGAACTGGAAGCCAATTCGAACTCTCCTGCTAGGATCACAATCACGGGTTGCCATGGACCGCGCTAGATCCAGTAGGTTCCGTAGCGCTTGAAGCTGTGGCTCAAAAGCTTTGATAGGTCGTGTACCGCTCATAGGCCAGGCATTGTGGACAATATGAGTCCCGTTTTCCGACAGCCACTTGTATTCTTGCGGTGGAAGGCCCAGCTGCGGTTTGGATGTGTCGGCTTCCAGGACTCGCAGCTTTGCACGCGAGCTGGGAGACAGCTCGATACCTCGAGAGGAGAAGGCATCAGCCTGCCTCTTGTCGATAGGCATGCTGCTTGCTCGGTTGATGCATACAACCGTTGCAACGTCTGGGTGCTCGACGAACTGCTGCACAAGGTGGGAACCGAGACTCCCAGTGGCGCCTGTGACCAAGACAACGGCAGCACTGCTGGGTCTTGCCCAAGCCATCTGGCCGCGAGCAGCGTCGAGCTCTGGTGTGGACCATCCTTTGGTGAATTTAGTCACAAAGCCCTCGGCTTCGGTTTTGCCCGCTTCCACATCGCCTCTGTCCAATTCCATGGTTCCTGCCTCTGCTACTACACTCCCAAGAGCCTTCGGCAAGCGAGTTGCTTCTGGCTGTCCCGAAGCTAGGGCCATTATGACTTTTTGGAAGGCATTCTCAGGCAAGCTGCCGTCAGTCCAGTCAACGTGGCCGAAACCGGCAGTATGTAGCTCGCGCTCCCAATGCTCCGCGGTCACAACAGCGTGCTTACGCCCATCATCGAATAACCACCACCCCTCAAGTAAGCCGAAAACAAGGTCAACAAAGGGCACGATCTCAGTCATCTCCAAGATCATAACAAAGCCGTCTGGCCTCAGAGTTTGGCGAATATTGCGCGCCGAGGTGACCAGGTTGCGTGTGGCGTGAACGGCGTTGCTGGCCAAAACAATGTGCTGACCCTTAAGTTCATCGACGGGCGGTTTCTCAATGTCGTGGACTGCGAATCGCATGAAAGGGTACTGCTTGCCAAACGTGCGCCGCGCGTTGGCGACCATAGAGGGGGAAAGATCGGTAAATGTGTACTCCACAGGCATCTTCAAGGACGCCAGGAAAGGGGCTATC
>JAABUO010005731.1_pt1 | contig 14388 bp, 17 predicted proteins | sample 5559291 | NCBI WGS metagenome assembly JAABUO01 (sample SAMN10711878, study PRJNA513372) | rock metagenome | isolation source: Antarctica rocks | place: Antarctica: Victoria Land, Finger Mt sud | reverse complement strand
CGCCTCGGGGAAGGTGGTCCTCGTCCGGGTGTCTCGCCAGGATGGCCCGCGTGACCCGCTCCACAACTCCCGCGGCGCAGTTGGCCGCGCTGTCCCGCCACCTGCGCATCTGCTCCGCACTCAGCCAACGCGCCCTGGCCTCAGCCGCCGGGGTGAGCCTGCGCACCCTGCAGACCTGGGAGGGCGGGCGGGCCCCGACACCTCCGCTGCAGCGGGCCGCCGGGGCGGCCGGGATGTGGCTGTGGGCGCTCCCTGCACCACCCGAGGACCCTGCCGCCGACGCCGCGCTCGAGCAGCGGCTGCGCACGACCCACCCTGTCGACCACGTGCAGGAGGTCGTACTGCGGGACGGTCGGAGTGTCGCCGGGGTCGCACCGCCGGAATGGATCCGCTTCCTCGATGCCTGCCCGGGCGGCTGCCTGCTGGTGGGACCGGCAGCCGAGGCCTGCTGGCTCCCCACGCTGGCCGGCCGCCCCCTCGTGCTCGAGGCGCACCTGGTGGTGCCGTCGTGGTGGGAGCCTCCCAGCGGGTTCGGGGTCGTCCTCCGCCTCACCCGCACCGCCGGCCGCCTGCCCTCGGCCGGGGAACTGGCGGCAGCCGGGCTGCCACCGCACGTACAGAGGGCCTCAGTCCTCCTGGCCGCACAGCCGGGCGGGTCCATCCGGGTGCTGCACCCGGCCGATCTGCTGCTGACGGTCGGCTGGCACCCGGAGTTCGTGCGGGCGGCGGTGGCGCTGAACGAGACCGCAGAGCGCGACGGCCAGGGCCGCCACGAGCCCGCGCGAGGGCCCTACGCGTCGAACGTCTCACGGGCCGCACAAGCGCAGTGGCCCTCCCGAGCGGGTCGGTTGGCACGCCCGTCCGGCGAGCTGTCCCGGCGCCGCACCCGGATCAACCGCCAGTCACTGCCCGCTCGCCCACCACGGCCGTGAGCAGCGCCAGCCGCTCCTCCAACTGCACCTCGTCGACCGCGGTCACCGTGACATGACCGAGCTTGCGGCCGGGCCGCGGCTGCTTGCCATAGAGCTGCAGGTGTGCCCCGGGCACGGCGAGCAGGTCGGCGGTCGCGGGCAGGGTGCCGAGCAGGTTCAGCATCGCCGCCGGCCCCCGCAGCGACGGCGAGCCCAGCGGCAGGCCGGCGATGGCCCGCAGGTGCTGCTCGAACTGCCCGGTCTCCGCCCCCTCCGGGGTCCAGTGCCCGCTGTTGTGCACCCGCGGGGCGATCTCGTTCGCCAGCAACCGATCGCCCACCACGAAAAGCTCCAGGGCCAGCACGCCGACGTGGTCCAGGCGCTGCAGCAGCACGGTGAGGTACGACGCCGCCAACGCCTCGAGCGCCTGGTCGACCGCGGCGGGCACCCGGGACAGGTGCAGCACGCCACCGACGTGGCTGTTGCGCACCAGCGGCCACACGGCGAGCGTGCCCTCGACGCCGCGTGCCCCCAGCACGCTCACCTCGGCCGCGTAGGCGACGAGCTCCTCCACCACGACCCCGGGCTCGTGCCCGAGCAGCGCGACGGCCGCGTCGTACCCGTCGTCGTCGAGCCCACCGGGCAGCACGACCTGGCCGCGGCCGTCGTAGCCCCCCCGCCTGGTCTTGACCACGCACGGCCCGACGCCACCGACGGCGGCCAGCAGGGCGGCCGGGGTCGCCGCGGGCACCGTGCGGGGCGCGGGGATGCCGAGGGCGGCGAACAGCCGCTTCTCCTCCCAGCGGTCGCTCGCCACCTGCAGCGACTCGACGGACGGTCGCACCGGCTGGGGCAACGCGGCGAGCGGGCCGGTCGGCAGCCCCTCGATCTCGTAGGTCAGGACATCCACCCCGGCCGCGAAGGCGCGCACGACGTCGGCGTCGGCCGGGTCGCCCACCGTGATCGGCCCGACGGCCGCCGCGGGGGCGTCGGCCGTGCGCTCGAGGCAGCGGACCTCCAGGCCGAGCGGCGGCCCGGCCAGGGCGAGCATCCGGCCCAGCTGGCCGCCGCCGAGGACGCCGATCCTCACCGGCGGTCGGCCTGCGGGTCGGGGTCGGCGAGGACGGCGTCGCGCTGCTCGGCCTGGTGGGCTGCGACCCGGGACCGCACGGCAGCGTCGGTGGCCCCGAGGATGCGGGCGGCGAGCAGGCCGGCGTTGGTCGCGCCGGCGTCGCCGATCGCGACCGTCGCGACCGGCACCCCGGCCGGCATCTGCACGATGGACAGCAGGCTGTCCAGGCCTGACAGGGCCCGGGACTTCACCGGAACGCCGATGACGGGCAGCGGGGTGAGCGCCGCGATCATGCCCGGCAGGTGCGCGGCACCGCCGGCCCCCGCGATGACCACCTGGAGGCCGCGGTCGCCGGCAGTCCGCGCGTAGTCGAACAGCAGCTCCGGGGTGCGGTGCGCGCTGACGACCCGCGCCTCCCAGGTGATATCCATCGCGGTGAGAGCGTCGGTGGCGTGCCGCAGCGTGGGCCAGTCCGAGCGCGAGCCCATCACGACGCCGACCAGCGGCCGACCGTCAGACATGCGCCGGCCAGCGGGCCGGATCGGCGATGTCGCTGCGCGCGTGGCCGCCGGCGAGGCCGATGCACGCCAGCCCGTCGTACGCAGCACCCCTGGCCTGGGCGATGTCGGCGGCGGTCGCCGTGACGGCGAGCACGCGCCCGCCTGCGCTGACCACCCGCCCGTCGGCACCGCGCCCGGTGCCGGCGTGGTGCACCACGACACCGCCCCTGGCAGCGGCGGCGAGCCCCGTCACCTCGTCGCCGAGCCGGGGCTGCCCGGGGTAGCCGGGTGCCGCCAGCACCACGGTGACCGCAGCGCCCGGCCGCCAGGCCGGCTCGACCTCGCCCCGGAGCACCCCGAGAAGGGGGGCGTCGAGCAGGGCGAGCACGGCCTGGGCCTCCGGGTCGCCGAAGCGGGCGTTGAACTCGATCACCTGTGGTCCGTGAGCGGTCAGCGCCAGCCCGGCGTAGAGCAGGCCGGCGAACGGCGTGCCGCGCTCCGCCATCGCCAGCACGGTCGGCTCGAGCACCGTGCGGCGGACGTCGTCGACGAGAGCCTCTGGCAGCCAGGGGAGTGGGGCGTAGGCGCCCATGCCGCCGGTGTTGGGACCGGCGTCACCGTCACCGACCCGCTTATGGTCCTGCGCAGGCAGCAGCGGGTGCACGCCGCCCGCCTCGTCGACCACGGCGAGCAGGCTCACCTCCGGCCCGGCGAGGTGGTCCTCCAGCACGACGAGCCCACCGCAGGCCAGCACGTGCGCCTCGGCCTCGGCCCGGTCGGCGGTGACGACGACGCCCTTGCCGGCGGCCAGCCCATCGGCCTTCACGACGTACGGCGGGGTGAAGCGCGCCAGGGCCGCCACGGCCCGGCCCGCGTCGGTGTGCGCCTCGCTTCCCGCGGTCGGGACGCCGGCAGCAACCATCACCTGCTTGGCGAAGGCCTTGGAGCCCTCCAGCCGGGCGGCCGCTGCCGACGGACCGAAGACCGGGATCTGCCTGACCCGCAGCAGGTCCGCGGCACCCGCCACCAGCGGCACCTCAGGGCCGATGACGACGTGGTCGGCACCGACGTCCTCGGCCAGTCCCGCGACAGCGGCGGGGTCGGCAACGTCGAGGGACCGCTGCTCGGCGACGTCGGTGGTGCCGGCGTTGCCCGGCGCGCAGACGATGCTGCCGACCTCCGGGTCGCGGGCCAGCGCGAGGCAGAGCGCATGCTCGCGCCCGCCCCCACCGACCACCAGCACCCGGGTCACCCGAGCACCGTGACCCGTGCGGAGTAGGCGCTCCAGCGGCGGTCGGCGGTGAGCACGTCGGCGTCATCGACCTCGGCGGTCGCGAGCACCAAGGCGTCGGGGAGCCGCCGGGCCGTGATCGCGGCGCGGGCCGACGGGTAGTGACTCCATCGCGTCGAGCGCACCGATGACGACGCTTGCATCGAGGACTACCGCTCCCACTCGTCCCTCAGCGCCTCGAGGTCGGTGGCAGCCCAGAGGCCGGGCATGCTGCCGAAGACGTCGTCCCACGGGTCGTGCTCGCGCACAAGCACGACCCGCCCCTCACCGTCGACCTCGTCCCGCAGCTCATCACCAGGCCCGATGTGCGCAGCGGTGAGTGCCTCGACGGGCAGCGTCACCTGGTTCTTGGTCGACACGCGGGTATAGCCGCGGCGGCGCCTGGGCTTGACTGCCCTGGACACGGGTCAAGGCTAGCAGCGGGCACGCGCTACAAGGCGCCCACCACGTAGGCCTCGACCCGCAGCCGCGTCCCCGGCACCGGCAGCGGATCGAGCTCCACCGCCGAGCAGCAGACGTCGACCACACCCATCGGCGTGCGCAGTTCCACGTGCACCCACGCCTGCGCGGTAGCGACCGTGCGGCGCAGCGCAGCGCGCTGGACGACGCCGACCGCGAGCGCCACCGGCTCCGGCTCGGCCCCTGGGGCGGCACCGACGGCGAGCAGGCCGACCGCCGCGAGGGTGTCCGGCTCGTCGGCCGCCGCCGGGCCGACCGACTCAGCCAGCAGCGTCAGCGCGATGTCGCCAGCGGCCTCGCCCTGCACACCGAGCGCGAGCGGGTCGGCCAGGTCGAGCGCCAGGCCGGTCCCGGAGGTCGTCAGCTCCCCGAGCGCGAGTGCCGAGGGGGCGACCGGCGCCCGGGTCAGGAGGAAGGGCTGCCTCCTGGCGCCGGCGAAGCTCGGCTGCAGCACCGGCACGGTCCCGTCGGGGTGCACCCCGAACACCACCCGGGCACCGGACGGGTCGGTGAAGGTGACGCCCGTCCAGCCGTCCTCGAGGCCCCGCGCCGTGCCGCTGCGCAGCAGGGCCTCCATCAGCCGGTCGAACGCCGGCCCGTCGTCGTCCGGCTCCAGGCCGAGGCAGGCCAGGTGGGAGGCCACCCGCACATCTCCCGGACTCAGAGCAGGTCGCGCAGGACGATCGTCTGCTCGCGGCCGGGCCCCACGCCGATGGCGGAGATCGGGGCGCCCGACATCTGCTGCAGGGCCTCGACGTACGTCCTGGCTGTCGGCGGCAGGTCGCCGAGCGTGCGGGCCCCGCTGATGTCGTCGTCCCAGCCGGGGAACTCCTCGTAGACGGGCACAGCCTGGTGGAAGTCGGTCTGGGTCATGGGCATCTCCTCCACCACCTCCCCGGAGCGCAGCTGGTAGGCGACGCAGACGGGGACCGAGGGGAAGCCGGTCAGGACGTCCAGCTTGGTGAGGAAGAAGTCGGTGATCCCGTTGACGCGGGAGGCATAGCGGGCGATCACGGCGTCGTACCAGCCGCAGCGGCGTGGCCGCCCGGTGTTCACCCCGACCTCGCCGCCGACCACGCGCAGCCGCTCGCCGATCTCGTCGTCGAGCTCGGTGGGGAAGGGGCCGGAGCCGACCCGGGTGGTGTAGGCCTTCACGATCCCGATCACCCCGGTGATCCTGGTGGGCCCGATGCCCGAGCCGGCGCAGGCGCCGCCGGAGACCGGGTTGCTGGAGGTGACGAAGGGATACGAGCCGTGGTCGACGTCGAGCAGGGTGCCCTGGCCGCCCTCCAGCAGCACGACCTCGCCCCGGTCGAGCGCCCGGTTCAGCACCAGCGAGGTGTCGGCGACGTACCCCTCCAACCGCTCGGCGTAGCCGAGGTACTCCTCAACGATCGGCTCCGCGTCCAGCGCCTTGCGGTTGTAGACCTTGGTCAGCACCTGGTTGCGCTCGCGCAGGGCCAGGTCGAGCTTCGCGCGGAAGATCCCCGGGTCGAACAGGTCCTGCACCCGGATGCCGACCCGGCCGACCTTGTCGCCGTAGGTCGGCCCGATGCCGCGCCCGGTCGTGCCGATCTTGGCCTTGCCGAGGTAGCGCTCGGTGACCCGGTCCAGCGCGCGGTGGTGCGGCATGACCAGGTGGGCGTTGGCGGACAGCAGCAGCCGCTCGCAGCTCACGCCGCGGGCCTGCAGGCCGTCGATCTCCTCCAGCAGGCTGCCGGGGTCGACCACCACGCCGTTGCCGATCACCGGCGTGACGTCGGGGGAGAGCACGCCGCTGGGCAGCAGCTTCAGGGCGTACTGCACGCCCTCGGGGGTGACCACGGTGTGGCCGGCGTTGTTGCCGCCCTGGTAGCGAACGACGTAGTCGACCTTGGTCGGCGCGGGCTCGCCGGCCGGGGCCTTCACCCCGACGCCGAGCAGGTCGGTGGCCTTGCCCTTGCCCTCGTCGCCCCACTGGGCACCGATCAGCACGAGGGCGGGCACGGTGGGTGATCGTACGGCGCCTGTGCCTACGCTCGCGGCATGGTCCGCATCCCGACGCCGGGTGATGTCGTCAAGCTCGGGGTGGCGCAGGCCGAGGCGGTGCTCGCGCTGCCCGGCCTGCTGGTCTCGCTCACCCAGCAGGTGCGGCTGCTGACCGAGTCGCTGAGCGCCGTGCAGCGGATGGCGATCCGCGCCGAGGCGCTGCTCGACGACCTCGAGCCGGGGATCCGCCGGGTCGCGGCGGTGCTCGACGATCCCGTGGTCGACGAGATCCCCGAGACCCTGCGCGAGATCCAGGCCAACGTGCTGCCGGTCGTCCGCCAGCTGCGCGACACCCAGGCGCGGATCGCGACCATTGCCGACGCCACCACCCGGCTGACCTCGATCCCGGGGGCCGCCGCGCTGTTCGGCGCCCGCCGCCGGCCACCCGAGCCCCTCGGGGGCGGCAGATCTTGACATCTCGCCACGGACACGCCGGGGTCCGTGGCAGACCTTGACATCCGTCGTACGGCGAGAGCACGGCGTCGATGGGTAGTGACCCGTCATGACGCGACTCCCGCTCGTGCTCTGCCCCCTCCTCGCGGCCCTCCTGCTGTCGGCGTGCGGCTCCTCCTCGCCCGGCGCGTCGGCGCCCGTCGCCGGCGGCGCTCCCGCGTCGGCGTCGGCCCCGACCGGCGGCTCCGCGGACGCCACGGTCTCCGGGAAGGGCATGCAGGCGGTCACCCTGCACCCGGGTCAGCACCTGCGCATTGCGTCTGTGCCCGGAGACGCCTTCAGGGTCGCCGACCCGAAAGTTCTCGCCGCCGACGCCACCGGTTTCGCGGCCGCCGCTCCCGGCACCACCGTGGTGTCGGTGCAGCGCCGGCCCTCGTGCTCGCCCGGCGCCCTCTGCAGCAACCTGGTCCAGCAGGTCGGCACCGTGGCGGTGACCGTCACCTCATGACCCGTGACGCTTCGGGGCGACGTGAGGCTTTGGGCCGGCCTTCACGACCCCGGGGGCAGCTGCCCGTCGCTGACCGTCGAACCGCCAACCAGTCAGGTCAGCGCGTCCACCGCCGCGGGGTCGCCGTCGGCCAGCAGGTCCAGGCAGCGCCGCTCCTCGGCGTCCTCGCCGATGCGCCCCGCCGCGCTCGCGAGGGCGGCGACGGCGCGGAGGTAGCCGCGGTTGCCCTCGTGCGACCACGGGACCGGGCCGAAGCCCTTCCACCCGTTGCGGCGCAGGGCGTCCAGGCCGCGGTGGTAGCCGACCCGCGCGTAGGCGTAGCCCGCGACCGCGCTCGCCGTCGAGCCGTCGGTGGACAGGGCGCGCTCGGCGAGGTCGGCCCAGCCGGCGGAGTACGCCGGAAAGGCCGCCACCACCTCGACGGGGTCCGCCCCCCCGTCGCGCAGCGCCGCGGCGTCGGGCGGCACGGGGAGCAGGGTGGGCGGCGGGCCGCCGAGCAGGTCGTGGTGGTCGCCGTGCGCGTGGGTCATGCGCCCATCCTCACCCGTCAGGCCGGGCCCCAGACCGGTCCGGCCCCGCTGACGACGACCTCGGGGGCGCCGGGTCGTCGTACGACGACAATGCTGCGTCTGTCGCCGGTCGTGCGGTCCGGTCCGTCGCGCACCAGCGCAAGGCTGCCGTCCGCGGCCTCCACCACCTCGGAGGCGACGACGCCCAGGGGGACGCAACCGTTCCCGTGCGCGCACCGGTAGACGCTGTCAGCCGGGAGTCGCGTGCCCGCGGGGGTGCTCCGTGTCTTGCCGTGGCGCAGCGCCACCAGCAGGTCGCCGTTCCGCGTCCAGGACAACCCGCCGTACTCGGTGGTGTCGGCCAGGATCGCCGGCAGCCCGGAGGGCCGCACCGACGGGGCTCCGGTCGCGCCGCCGACCACCACCTGGCTGTAGACGTCGATCCCGTTGCGGACGCTGTCGAAGACCGCCGAGCGGCTGCCGTCGGTCGAGTAGGCGAGCCGGGGCTCGCCGTCGTTGTGGGCGTCGTCCTTGCCCGGACCGAACAGGCGGCGCACCGACCCGTCGAGCCCGACGGAGTAGACGTGCGGGCAGTACCGGTAGTAGGTGCCGCTGGCCTCGGTGAGCACCGCGACCAGGCGGTCGCCGACCGCCTGCGTCCACACGGTGTCGCAACCACCGTCCGGTCCGGAATCCGGCCGGGTGTCGATGTCAACGGAGCAGGTGGCGCCGAGCCGGGTGTGCACCCGTCGTACGGCCAGCCCGTCCAGACCACCGGCGAGGTCGACGACCAGCAGATCGTCTGCATGGTGGCCGAGGTTGTTCACACCGCTGACCGGGAGGACGAAGCCGCCAGGCACCGCGAACACCTGACCGTTGAGCCCAGCTCCGACCTCGGGCACCCGGACGCGAGCGCCGGTCGTGGTGTCGAGGACCACCACCGGGTCGTCGTCCGGGGCGTTGGCCACGTCGCGTCGGGCGCCCTGCTCAGCCCAGGCGAGGTAGCGGCCGTCGAGCGACCAGGCCGGACCGTAGGAGGGCGGAGACCCCACGGTCACCCCGCCGGAGCTGCCGCGTCCCAGCACCTGGACACCGCTCGCCGTCGCGTAGGCCAGGGCCGGGCGGGAGGGCGGGACCCACGGTGACGCGTAGCCCGACGGTTCCGCGAGGGACCGCATGGTGGATCGGGCCGGCGGTGTCGGGTCCGATGGCCGTGGGCTCGGTGGTGCCGGCAGCACCAGCAGTGCGCCGCAGCCGCGCCGGGCCACTCGGGAGGTGGTGACGTCCCGGTGACGCCCGACCCCGGCCGGCGGTTGCCCCTGGCGACCGACGGCGGGACCGCACGTCTCGCCATGACCCCGGCGTGTCCGTGGCGAGATGTCAAGATCTGCCGCAGTCGAGCGGGTCAGTTGCTGGGGGCCGTGCCCAGGGAGCGCAGGTCGCGGCAGGCCTCGACCACCCGGGCGGACAGGCCCGCCTCGGCCGCCTTGCCCCAGGTGCGCGGGTCGTAGGACTTCTTCACCCCAACCTCACCGTCGACCTTGAGCACCTCGGCGTACTTGGTCAGCATGTGCTCGACCACCGGCCGGGTGAAGGCGTACTGCGTGTCGGTGTCGACGTTCATCTTCACGACCCCGAACTCCAGCGCCGCGTGGATGTCTGCGAGGTCGGAGCCGCTGCCGCCATGGAAGACCAGGTCGAAGGGCCGCTCGCGACCGACCGTGGCACCGACCTGGCGCTGGATCTCGCCGAGGATCTCCGGGCGGAGCTTCACGTGGCCGGGCTTGTAGGAGCCGTGCACGTTGCCGAAGGTCGCGGCGAGCAGGTAGCGGCCCTTCTCCCCGAGGCCGAGCACGTCGACGGTGTGCTGCGCGTCGGCGGGGGTGGTGTAGAGCTTCTCGTTGACCTCGTTGCTGACGCCGTCCTCCTCGCCGCCGACGACGCCGATCTCCAGCTCCATGATGATCTTCGCTTGGGCGCAGGCCGCAAGCAGCCCGGCGGCGATCGAGAGGTTCTCGTCGAGGTCGATCGCCGACCCGTCCCACATGTGCGACTGGAACAGCGGCTCCTCGCCGCGCGCGACCCGCTCCTGGCTGATCGCGACCAACGGCTTCATGTAACCCTCGAGCTTGTCCTTCGGGCAGTGGTCGGTGTGCAGCGCGATCGTCACCGGCGCCTTGGCCGCGACCACGTGGGCATAGCCGGCGAGCGCGCTCGCCCCGAGCACCATGTCCGCAACGGTGGGGCCGCTCGCGTACTCGGCGCCGCCGGTACTGATCTGCACGATCCCGTCGGACCCGGCGGTGACGAAACCGGCGATGGCGGCGTTCAGTGTCTGGCTGCTCGTGACGTTGATCGCCGGATAGGCGAAGCGTCCAGCCTTGGCCCGGTCGAGCATCGCGGCGTAGGTCTCCGGGGTGGCGATCGGCATGTCGACCACGCTAACCGGGGTTGACTGGGCACCGTGGCCCTGCTGGATCCCTCCACCCTGGCGGGCCCGACGCTGGTCGTTGCCGTCTGCGGGCTGGTCTACGTCGAGTCCGGTCTGCTCGTGGGCTTCTTCCTTCCCGGGGACACCGTGCTGTTCGCCGCCGGGCTTGCCTGCGCCGCGCCGGCGACGGGGGTCTCCGCTGTGTTGCTCGCCGGTCTGGTCGCCGTCGCCGCAGTCGCCGGGGACGCCACGGGCTACCTGCTGGGTCGGCGCCTCGGCCGGCCGGCACTGCAGCGGCGGGCCGAGCGGCGGGTCGGCCCGGAGACGCTGGCCCGGGCGGAGGACCTCTACGCGCGCTTCGGGCCGCTGGCGGTGGTGAGCGCCCGCTGGATCCCGTGGGTGCGCACCTTCACCCCCTTGCTGGCCGGCGCCGCGCGGATGCCCTACGCGCGCTTTGCGGCCGCGAACGTCGTCGGCGCACTGTCATGGGGCGCCGGGCTGGTGCTGCTCGGGAGGTACTCCGCACATGCGCCGGGGGTGAAGCACGCCGCGATCGGTGTGGCGGTCGCGGTGGTCGTGCTGTCCGTCGTCGTCCCCCTGGTGCTGGCCGGCCGCAGGCGCCTGCGCACCCGCCGTGCGCCGGAACCTGCTATCGAACCCACAAACTTGGTAAAGTAGGCCACCGATGGCAGATTCAGGGGGTGCCGTTGCGGAGCTTCGATGACGGCGCCTCGCTGATCGACCGGGTTCCGGCCGACATCGTGCGCCGACTCGCGGACGTCGACCAGGGCCGGGGCCTGGAGCGCCTCCACGTGGCCCAGCTGCCGGGGCTGCTGGACCGGCTCGCCGCCCGCGCGCGCGTCCAGTCGATCACCGCCTCATCGGCACTCGAGGGCGTGGTCGTCCCCGACGAGGGCCGCGCCGGCCGGATCATCGGCGGATCGGCGACGACGCTGCGGACCCGGTCGGAGCAGGAGCTGGCGGGCTACCGCGACGCCCTCGACTATGTCTGGCAGCAGGACTTCCATCCGGTGTCCACCGGGCTCGTGCTGCACCTGCACCGCCTGCTCCTGGCGCATACGGTCACGCCCGGGGGGACGTTGAAGAGCGAGGACAACCTGGTCGTGGACCGCCTGCCCGACGGCGGCCACAGCATGCGGTTCCGCCCCGTGTCCGCCCGTGAGACGCCGACGTACCTGCCGGAGCTGTTCGCCCGGCTGCAGGTAGAGCGGGACGCGGACCACCACCACCCGCTGCTCCTGGTCGGCTTGGCGGTCCTCGACCTCCTGGTGATCCATCCCTTCGCCGACGGCAACGGCCGGGTCGCGCGGATCCAGACCAACGCGCTGCTCTGCGACGTGGGCTACGGCGTCGCCCGCTACGTCAGCCTGGAGCAGCTGGTGGCCGAGTCCGCGGACGCCTACTACCGCACGCTGCTGGCTTCGACGCAGGGCTGGCACGAGGGAGCGCACGACCCGTGGCCGTGGCTCGGCTACCTGGTGGAACAGGCCGCCAGGGCGTATGCCTCGTACCAGGACTCGTCCCGCGCTGCGACGAGCGGTGGCAGCAAGCGGGACCGGGTCAAGCGCTACGTGCTGGACCAGGCGCCCCGCGTGTTCTCGATCTCCGACATACGTACGGCGGTCCTCGGCGTCGGCGACGGGACCATCCGCAACGCGCTGGACGACCTGCGCGCCGAGGGCGCCGTCGAGGTCGACGGCCCCGGTCGTGCAGCCAGGTGGACGCGGCTGGAGGGCTGACCCGCTAACGGCTCCTGGCCGCGGCCAGCAAGCAGCCGCTCGTCCGCCGCTAACCTTTGTGGTGTGATACTCGCCGCGAACCCGCTACAAGCTGAGTTCTACCTCAGCGCCGCTGGCTTTGGCGGCTTGGTCGTCCTCGCAGTGATTCTCTTCGCTGAGACAGGGCTGCTGATCGGGTTCTTCCTCCCGGGCGACACCCTGCTGCTGTACGCGGGTAGCCGCACGGTGCTCGACGACCACGGTCACAAGCCGCTGTTCTCCTTCGGCGCGGTCGCCGTCGCGGGCATCATCGGCGCGATAGCCGGCGCCCAGACGGGGTTCTTCATCGGCCGTCGCGTCGGGCCGCGAGTCTTCGACAAGGGCTCTCGGCGGGAGCGGGTCGTCCGGGCGGAGAGAGTGCTGCACCGCGTTGGAGAGGGTCGGGCGGTCGTCGCCTCCCGCTTCATCCCCGTGGTCCGCACCTTCATGAACCCGGCCGTGGGGCTGACGAAGTACCCGGCCCAGCGCTTCAGCATCTGGAACGCCGTGGGCGCAGTCATCTGGGTGCCGCCGGTCCTGCTGATCGGCCGGGAGGTGGGCCAGAAGTTCCCCCTCGACAAGATCGTGATAGCCGTAGTCGTGCTGTCGCTCGCGGCGGCCGCGGTTGGCGCGATCCGCGAGCGCCGGAAAGCGCGCGCCACCCGTTGATCGTGTGCCCCGTTGCTGCTCCAGGGCGTGGCAGCGGGGGAACCCGCTCATGGGCAGGGGCCGGGGAGGCTCACGCTGACCTGGTGCGGACACGTCGCCTCGACTAGGTCGATGACCTGACCTTCGAGTCGTTGGCAAGCTCCTCGAGAGCGAGCTCGGAGGACCGGCCGTCAGGGAGGTCGACGACGACGCGAACGTGGGCGCCCATCGCGCCAAGGTAGGCGCGCAGCGTTGACACCAGCAGGTCGCTGCGCGCCTCGGTCTGGGCCACGGCTCCCTGCGACACCTTGAGCCTTTTAGCGACCTCGGCCTGGGTCAGGGCGAGGGCGTTCCGCACGCTGGCCAGCGTCATCGCGTGCAGGCGATCCGCTTCCCGCATGTCTGCACGGACCGCGTCGATCTCGCGCAGGTCCGCTCGAGTCAGCAGCGCGTCGACCCGGTCAGTCGCGTCGCGGAAGGTCCGGTGGGTCCCTGTCACGTGTTCTCCCTCAACCATCGATCGACCATCGCCTCGGCGCGGACTGCTGCCGAGACGTAGAACTCGTCGGCATGCCTGACCTTGTCGAACGCCACCAGGGCGATCACAGCGACCCCGCTCGGGGTGAACCAGCAGACGATCCGCACCGCTGCATCGGCGTGGAATGCGTGCGCGACCCTCCACAGCCGGTGACGTCGTGCCTGACGGACCAGCTTCAGGCTCGCCGACTCCTCGACCGGCTCAGCCTGGAGCTCACGCAAGACCCCGAGGAGCGCCGCGAGCAGGACGAGGCGAGTCTTGTCCCCCTCCTCCGCCAGCTGCTCGGCCTGGGCGAGGACGTCATCGAACTCGTCCGACCACTCCACCCGCACGATCTAAGCATAAGGTGCGCCTGATGTCGGGTCAACCCTCAGGGTTGGCGCAGGACCCACGTGCTCAGGGGGTGCTCCACGAGCAGGCCGGGCCCCGGCACGGCGAGCTCGCGGAGCCGGTCGAGCACGAGCGGGCGCAGGGCGTCGGTCAGCCGGGCCTGCACGGTGAAGTCGAGCACCGCCCGGCCCACCGCGTCGTCCGGGTCGAGGCAGCACCCCAGGTTCAGCCGGCCTGACAGCGTCCCCGGCTCGGCACGCAACCCGGAGGCCACGACTGCGAGCGCCGTGGTCTCGGCCCACCATTGCGGCGGAGCCCCGGGCACCACCGGTGCCAGCAGCCCGGTGAGCTCGTTGAGACCGGTCCGCGGCGCGTGCAGCACCAGCAGCTCGCCCCCCGGCGCCAGCTGGCGGGCCGCCCGGGCGAGCGCCGTCCCGACGTCGGGGACGTAGTAGAGCGAATGCACGAACATGACCACGTCGTAGGCCGCCGGCTCCTCGACCGCAGCGTCGAAGGTGGCGGTCACCGCCGCCGCGGCGAGACCAGGCCTCCCCAGTCCGGCCATCCGGGCCGCCCACGCCGTGGTGCTGCCCGGGAAGGGATCGATCCCGGCGTAGCGGACCCGGCGCTCGGGGTCCCGGGTCAGCAGGTCGGCCAGTGGCGCATCGACCGCGCCGTCGCCGCACCCGACCGACAGCACCGACACCGGCTGGGCGGTGGCGGCCAACGAGCCCAGCCGGCGGCGCAGCCAGTTGGTCAGCAGGGCGCGCTGGTCCGAGCAGGCCTCGAAGGCGGCGTGGGCCTCGGCATAGGTCACCGGGTCCAGGGCCGGCAGCGGTCCGGCTGCCCGCAGCGCCCGGTGGAGGGCTGCCAGCGCGGGCGAGACCGTGCCCAGCGCCCGCATAGTGTCCGACCGTAAGGCCGCCGTCACCTCCGCGCCCCCTGGAAGGCTTGCATGCCAGCCCCGCCCCGCGACCCACCCAGCGACCCAC
>JAABUO010005730.1_pt1 | contig 14389 bp, 13 predicted proteins | sample 5559291 | NCBI WGS metagenome assembly JAABUO01 (sample SAMN10711878, study PRJNA513372) | rock metagenome | isolation source: Antarctica rocks | place: Antarctica: Victoria Land, Finger Mt sud | reverse complement strand
CAGATGCTCAGAGCATTCAGCGTCTTGAAGCTGATATCTCATCCAAGGCTCAGGTGCTTGCTGAAATACATGCTCACAGATCACATCTACAGGCTCAAGTGGATGAGCTGCAGCAAGCACAGCATGCACAGCAGGGCCGCTTTGAGCTGCTGACTCAGAGCTTAAACACCACAGAGTCTGAGGCATCAGCCACCGTCAGTCAGCTCTCAGAAGCCAATGCTGCAGTTGCTCTGCTCCAAACAGAGCTGGCAAAAGCTCAACGTGCAGAGCATGATGACTCACATGCCATCGCTCAGCTTCAGCAGCAGCTGCAGGCAAGCCAAAGTGCGGCACAGCAGCAGCGGCACGACCTGCAAAGCCAGGCAGCCACCATCAGCAGCCTACAGTCAGATGCCAAGGCATGTGGCAGGCTATCAGATCAGCTCAGCTCTGATGTAGCATCCAGTCTGGAGACCATGCAACAGCTGAGGCTGGAAATCAGCACCAAAACAGATGTCATCAACCAGCTGCAGTCTCAGCTGACCAGTCAGGCTGAGCGCATCTCAGTCACAGAGGCTAGGCTGGTGAGTGCACGCCATGAGGCAGCTCAGGCTAGGGTTGAGTCAGATGCCCTGGCAGCTGCCAGAGTGGAGATGCAGTCTGCCCTGAGTACTCAGGCTGACACGCTGCAGCAGCTGTCAGAGCAGCTGGAGAACAACAGTCAGATGATGTCTGGGCATCAGGCGGCAGAGGAAGAAGCACAGCTGCAGGTGGCTGAAGTCAACAGACTTCGTGAACTGCATGCAGACATGCAGGCTTCACACGCTCAGCAGGTGAGACACCTACGGCATACTTAGCTATGTGTTGCAAACTTTCTCTGTCAGCGGCTCAGTGACTATGAGACCTCACTCACTGCATTGCCAGGGTGTACATCCTACTTGTCAAGCTTGCATGTTGGACACATGCACAGCTGCTGCCAGTGCTAGAGATATGTGCATCAAGGGCAGGCTGTGCAGCAACAACCCATTCAGCGCCAAGTTGGATCTGCCCTGCCAAAATGATGTGCCATCTGCACTGGATTCGCAGGTGCAGGAAGTGCGTGTGGAGCTTCAGCAGCACAATGAGCTGGTAGCCACGCTGGATGCCCAGCTGCTGGAAAGCAACGAACTGGTAGCACACTTGAAGCAGCTGCAGGCGCAGGCTAGCTCGCAAAAGGCGGCAAAGAAGCAGCAGAAGGGTAAAAGTGGTCCTGCAGCAGTTGCTGGGTGGGTGGTCAAAACTGGAGTCACAGTGGGAGGTACCCTGCTTGCAGGCCAAGCTGTACAGCACTACCAAGCACAGCAGCCCAGAAAATGATTGCAATGTGACCATCTTGCATTGATCAACTTGATTTAGACATACCAGCAATTTTGCGGAATGAATGCCATAACATGAACAAGTGCTGATTGCATGCACTCTGATAATCAGAGTTGCCTTCTGGAATGAGATCCGAGCTGTAGCCATGATTGCACGTGGAAAAGGATTTGACAGTGGTGTTGTATTGACACCGCAGTACTCAGAATTGTTTTGCAATTGCAACACTGCAATGACACCGTCACTTGGCACAGCTGTGACTGTTAGAACAGTTTGCGGTGGTCTACAATGCATCATCACTCCAACAACTGCTTCAACATGACGTCATGGCGTCATGACACATCCTCTGTAGACGATTGAGTAACATCACACTCACGAGAGGCTGCATGCAGTACCACTCTAGAGGCCTCCCTTATGGCTTGCCAAATCTGCATCTTGGATCAGCAATGCACACCGTACTTTTTGGTCAGGCTGCGTACTTCGTACTTCAGCCACTCATTTGCATCAGTTGTAGTCTAGACTTGTGCGTTGCCTGACGTCTATGGATAGTAATCAACAGTGGCAAATCCAAAAGCAAACTTTACGGCACAACACACTGCATGGTATACAATGTAAGAGCGACATGACACTAGCACGCTGTTTGAAACCATCTGGGACATCTACACAACACCGCAGGGTGATCCAACATCATCTTGCTACACAAGCTCCGCAAATACCATGAACTCTCACCATTTGCAGGGTCTGCCTCCTCCAACTTCAAACATCTCAGATACGACAGTTTGGCTAGATTCATAAAGAATGATCCAGCACTGAAAAGGCACCTGATCTCAAGCTGACGCAACTCAGCAATGCTTGCCAGTCTAGCGAGAATGAGACACACTCCTTGTAAAAAAAGCCGATGCGTTCGACAGTGCCTACATACAAATCGGTGAGTATGTTCAGCCTCTCAAATGCTGGACCAATGTCAACAGGACCAGCCACAACAAGATGTAAGCTTTGCAAATATGGAAGGGTGCCTAGACCACACAGGTGACTGGGTTGACTGTGATTTCGTAAACTTAAACGAAGATCAGTCAGACAAGCCAGCGGTGAGAAATCAGCAGAAACACGGATATCTCCTGAAGCGCTCACGGAAGTGTCCAGACAGTCTACCCTATGTACAGCACTCATGGTGCAGTCTTCAGATATCTCCAAAGATTGCAGAGCAATGCAAGCCATCAAACCCCGTGCATGCAGCATGTCCAGGTCACTCTTTTGCATTCTGAGGTGAATGAGATTTGAGGCAAAAGTAGAGTAGCCTGAGTCAGAAACATGTGCCCTGTTGAGATCCAGATCTGTCAGGTGGCTCATGGATGAGAGGCTGCTGTAATGTCCCATGTTCAAAGCCAGCTTGGTCAACATTTGCAGCCCTTGCAAAGGTGTTAAGTCCACAGTGTCATGATAATTGTGACATGAAGAGTGCAAGCAGCAGGATGTCAGGGCTGTGAAGCTGGCTAGACAAATGACTTCACGCATGTGTCTTGGTCTTAGCTCAATGACTGTCAGACCAGAAGACTGATGCTGAAGTGCTCTCAAGTACTTGACAACATCCATGGACCAGTCATTTGCATGAAATGTCTTGACAAAAGCAGCTCTGGCTTCAAGCCAAGGCACCAAGCTTGCTGCGACCTGCTGACTGCGAGACTTGAGTTTCCCCTTGTCCAAAAGGATGTGGTGTCCGAGCTCAAGATGAGTTCTGAACACATTGCAGAAGCCCTTGCACACCAATGGCAGTTGCCAAAAGGATGTCTGGGCTTTCAGCATGACAGGACACCAGTCCCACTCAGGAGCGCCAGGTGTTGGCTCCAGCTCCTTGAACACTCTGGCCCACAACTCCAAAGGAAGAACAGAGACCTGGTCAGTCATAGCGAGACCTGCAAAATGCACGTTCAGTGTCAAGCATGAGCTTCAGCAGTGTCAAGGCTCTCTTGAAGCTTAGATGAGTTCAAAGGGATGTACAGGTTATGTAAGATTGCTCTTTGGTGCGCAACGGTTGGGATGTGAAAGTTTGATGACAAGCTGAAATACGAGTGTCTTGCAATCCAACGGTAAGCTGCTGCCAGAACTGCACTGGTTCGCTCTTGCCAATATTCCATGCAAGTCAGAAGAGCACGAGGGTAAATACCTCTTGACGGTTCTCAGCGCAGTCCCAAAGAAGCTACGTGCAGATCTTGCACAGGGCCGCAAAGACCAAGGCAGAGGCCACGCCACAGGTGCGAAGCTGCTTGTTCAGTGGCTTCAGAGTTGTCCTTTGAGCTACAGAGTGCCAGGCAGCTGCAGGCGTTGCGCGTGCGGATACAGAACAGGTTGCCGGGGCCTTTGATCGATTTTCTCAGTGAAACAGCGTGGTTTCAGAGCACAATAATGCACAAATTGCATCTGAGAAACATGGTTAAACGTGCCGTGCGAATTCCCCCTTAGGATGCGCTTTGCTGCAACCATTAGGTATGAGATCTGGCTGTGAAATAGATGCAGTGAACGAGGCCGAAGGTTTGCATTTCAGTGCACCTGGCCTTGTATTTCAAAGACAGCACATTGACTGACCGACTGACGTTTCACCTCTTGCCTGTCAACCTTCGCTTGTGTGATGAACGCAATGCTGACGCATTCAATTCTGAATCAGACATCGGCATTCTTTCAACTTGCAGACTTTACACCTTCAAGACCAATCTTTTGCGAACTTGAGTAGACTAAACACTCTATATTTTGGCACTCTCAGAGATGATGCAGATGTTGTCATACTCACATTAGGCTTCAAGCGCTGCATAACCTACAAGAGATGGAGGTCAGAGGTTGGTCTCAAGCTGATCTTGACGTTCTGAGCTTGGCTGCCCTGCCACATCTGCAGAGTCTGACATTTACAGACGCTCTAGCTGCAGGTAAGTCACCTGCATTTGCCATGCAGAAGCTCAGCAAGAGAATGGCTTTGGAATCGTCCAGAAGCTGTGTTGAACAAGTGTGAATGTGGCAACATGTGAAGAAAAGTTGTCGTCACCTACCATGCTTTATTCCTTTCATTGGACCAGCACACTTTCAGAAGTTTCTTGTTCGGCTGTGCTGCACTGGTCTGGCAGCATGAAAAGCAGTCGAGTCTAACGGTTGTTCTGAAACAGCAAGTTCACCTTGTCTATCCAGCATCATCTAATACTAGGGACACTGTTTTTCCACATGTGGAGGATACTTTTTTTGCATTGTGGGGGCATACCATATGTGGGACCCCGTCCAGTAAGGCCACACTTCAACAGATGGGCTGCAAACCGGTTGTATTGAAGAGGGCAATGCACATACCACATGAACAGTGTCTGTCAAGACAGTGTCAAGTGTTGCCATGTTGACCAAAAAGCACCATGCACAAAACCTGCAATTTTACAAGCTGTCACTACCACCTGACCAAGCCAGCCAGCTGAAGGCTGACTGCAATCATAACTGTACAGAGAGCTGCTGCAGTGACTTCTCTACGGCTGACTTGCCATTTGGTGTACAGTCCATTGCGGCCCTGATGCCCTCAGGCTGCCGCTTTGCATGGCTGCAACTGTACCTCTCACAAAGGCTAGTGCCAGTGCAAACACGTTTGACATGACAACGCTGTATACATAGCATGTGACCTTGAAGCTGATTTTATGACGTCAACACAGAGCTGTACACTATATAGCTGAGCACAAAGGGTGCAACAAAGTGCTTCTTGGTTGCAAACAAGTTGCATGATGTTGAAGTTTGATGCCAGGCTGTCATCAGCTGGGCATGAGTTTGCAGGTCTATATTTTTAAGCAATGGTGTTTACACATAATAGCCAAATGTCAAGTAGTACAAGAGGTCAGGCCGCACAACACAGGCCAAACTAAGGAACAAAATGTACATCAAGGGTTGAAATGTCTTGTAAACTCCAAGCCAGCAACAACATCCTGCGTAACCTTCTTGTTCAGAAGCTCAGTGTAAGGTTGCTGAATACTGATCAAAATCTTTGCTGATTTATGAAGCTACACATAGCATGGAGGCTCAATCGTTGCTGCCTCTCTACAAATCAAAAGTCTAATGCAAAACACAGGTCTTGTGCTACAAAGCGAAGTAGACGCTACCAAACCAGTCTTGTCCGTAACCCACAACATCAAACAAACCAGCCAGATCAGAAGGGAAAAGTGTAGTACCTCAGGAGCGCAGGGAGACTAACACTGCAAAAGCAACCAGTCAATCTAAACATACTGCCAAAGCCACAGAGCTACATGACAGCAAAAAGCATGACTTTGAATCTGGGTATCTGCTTGTTCAACAGATCAGAAAAGTCTCGGCTCACAGAAAACCAGATCAGCCAGCACACAGCCTGTGCTGTAGACAAACAAAGCCCTTGACAATATAACTGCCAAGTCAAGAAGTGCTTGCCCTATTGCAGGGCAGCATTTTTTAATCATTGCTGACACACAGACAAGCAAAAGATGTTTGGCTTGTAGTGGAGTGTGTGCAGTGGGAGTACAAAATGGAAGATGATTTCAGTGCTGGTACAGACCAGTCTTCCATGGAGATCCTCTAAGGGCAGCCTTGGAGCAAAACTCATGACTGCCAGCATCGGCTGCGCAGTACTGCCCTCCGCCAACAGCCCCACCAGCAGAGGCAGCTGCCCTCAGAAGCTGACTAATCCTAGCTTCCTTCTTCTTGCTGGCATTGCTGCCCTTGACCAGTCCCACCATCCACTTGTTGAATCCCTTGGAAGATTTCTCGGTCCCTGGGATTGCGCCAGCTCCTACAACGATGCTGCTCTGGGTTGACATGACGTCCTGGGTGGCCAGGAGGGAGTCTGAAATTGAATGCGGCGCCACAGCATGCACAGCAGCAATGCCAATGCTCTTGTTGCTGTCTGAGCCCATGCTTCTGTTGCTGTTGGATCTGTCAAGAGGAGCAGGAGTGGAAGGCATTGAGTAGTGAGTGGGCGAGTCGAGCTCAATGCTGCTGCTGCTGCCAGGGCTGACTCTGCGCACATACTCGAGGCTCTGAGCAGAGCTGGATCTGGAGATTGGCTCATTGATTTGGGAGGATGAGCTGGACGCGCATGAGTCTGAATCTGGACGGGTGTTCACCTGCAGTATGCATCCAATATGCTCAAAAACTTGATCAGCATTCATGCGTTCAAGCAGCATCAAAGCATACAAGCCACCAGTCAAACAATAGCATACATGTACAGTATGCCATCTGTGCGCAGTCTACTGATATTGGAGACATATGTGCAGGATGTGATAGCACAATTGCTTGCAGATGCACTGACAGCAAACACCAGCCATGCACAGCAGTTCAAAGCAGGACAGCCGCAACAACAGCATCCTGGTCAAAGACGGATACTCAAGCACACTCAGAACTGAGCTGCAACACCAGCAATCAAGCAATGCAGTGGAGATTGGCAGAAGCGTACCTCGTGCTGCAGGCGGTCCCTTTCAGCACGCACAGCCTCCAGCATGATGCTGGCCTGATGCTGCTCACTGTGAAGATGAGCAATGGTGGCCTCCCGGGCCTGCACCACCTCCCTCAGCTGACTCACCAACTCACCCTGCAGACGGACACTCAGGCTCAAGGACTGACCCTGAAATGCAGACAGTAGACAGAGAAGAAGACAGATGGCGTATAGGGGAAGGGGGTGACATGGTGGAAGAAGAAGAGGCTCTAAAGTGGGGTAGGCTGAGGAGCTAGGAGGCAGCAAGGGTGTGGGTTGGCACCTCAACAAGAAGCTCAATGGTAGCTGGCAGACACCAGCTGCACTGATGATGAAAAGTTATCCAATGCAGGCCAATCATTGCAGCTGAAGCCTGGGCTATAAACAAGCCAGCCATGATGCAAAAGCAACACTGAAAGAAGATGAAGAGGAAGAAGAGAGCAACAGTTGCACTGAAGCTCAAGCCCTGCAACAAGAGGGAACAGAAGAAGAAGGAGAAGGAAACAAGAAGAAAAAGAAGAAGTTAAAGGCTGCAATGAAGAAGATTCACCTTCTCAAGCAGCTGCGCCTGCATGCGTGCAACAGCAGCTGGAGGTCCCTCCTCAATCCTGCTCTGCTGAGCAGCCATGTGAGCCTGAGCCTCCACCAATGACACCGTTTGCCGCCTCAGGTCCTCCTGAGACTCAGTGCTCGCTCTCAGCTGAGTCCTGAGCTCACCAATGACGCCTGCTTGTCGCTCAAGCTCGGCCTGTAGGCCTGCTACCAGCTCAGCGCTGCTGTTGCTGTTGGCAGCCTTTGCCTCTTGTAGTGCTGTCTGAAGCTGGTCAACCAGGTTGCTAGCTGCACAAGCTTCTCCCTGCATAACACAGCAGCCAATACATTCAGCACTAACTATCCAGCAGTCTGATGGCAACTAAGCAGGCGTCATGCGCTCCAGTAAATCTCAAAGTATATGTGTAGCGGCAGCTTGCAGTATCTGCAGAATCAAGCAGGCAGGCAATGCAGACTTGTCAACCAAGTAGCAGAACTGCATTGATACTGCTGGAAGATACTGCAGGAAAATTGAAACATGAAAATTGGTATATTGCCGGCAGTACAAAAATCAACTTTTTATAAGGTGCAAGGGCACAGTAAGGTGATGACAGGGTGCTGACCTTGAGCAGGTTGATCTTCTCCTGTTGATGAACATCATTGGCAGTCAGCCGCTCAATGATGTCGCTGCGCTGCTCCAAGCTGTGCCTCAAGCGTGCTGTCGCAGCTGCCTGGCTTGCAATCTCCCCCTTCAGCTCATTCACCTCAGCAATGTGCTGCTGCTTCTCTTCCTCACTCAGACCAGACTGCATTGCTGCTGCCTCATTCAGGTCCCTCTCGACCTCCATCAGAGCCTGCAGATGACCATCAAAGCTTAGCACGCTTGTGCAAGCTTTGTTACGTGATGTGGGCAAAAGCACATAGAACTGAAGCAGGTGGCGAGCAGGAAAACTACTACAGACCTATTGATGCCTTTCAGCAGTATCAGCACTATCTGCTGGCCGATGGGATTAGGTTGCAGTGCAGCACATGACATGCAGTCCAGTCAACAGTTTGTCATGTTTTCCTCATTGACAGAAACTATGTGAGCTGAATTTTTCTGTTGCTTAGAGCCATGTCACATGCAAATGCCTGGACATGGCACAAAGAACAGCAAGGTCTGAGCTGCGTTGGAGTATCATCATGTCAAGTCAGCTCACCTGAGTCTGAATGTCAAGGGCAGCCTTGAGCGCCGCATTGTTCTTCTCCTCAGCAAGCAGGCGAGTCTTCATTGCTGCCTCAGAGGCCTGAGCCTGGCGAGTCAGCTCCTGCTGCTTAGTCAGCTCCCCCTGGGTCCTTGACAGCTCAGTGCGCAGCTGGACGGCCTCCGAAACCATGGCAGTCTCGTTGCTGTGGAGCTCAACCAGGCGTCGCTTCATGCTGGCAGCATCAAGTTGCATGTCTTGCATCTGCTTCCCAGCATCCTGCGGTCAAGGCATCAACTGATGAGGTGCACAAAGAATGGTGCTCAGCCTAGTAGCTCAGCCTTACACATCAAGAGCAGCAATGCAATGATACAGATCTGCACAGCACTGCATGACATGGGCATGTGTTGGTGGCATGGTGATGCCAGGCCTTGATGTATGCTGACTGTACAAGATGTGAATAGTCAAGTGGCCTAGATCAGCATGCATTGATACATTGCATAGCATACAAAGCGCAGCATACAGAGTCGCAGGCAAACACGCAAAACAAGCAAAGACAGAGCCAGACACCAACTGAAACAAACAACCAGACACACAGACAGATGGACAGACGCAACCAATCAAAGCAACCCAGACACATGACAAGTGGCTGACCTTGAGCTGTCTGCTCTTACACTCCAGCTGAGCCTGCAGCGCGTTCTTCTCCAGCTTGAGCTTCTTCACCTCACCAGCTGCTTCCTTGCTGCCTGAGGAGGCATGCTGCATGAGCTCACGCAGCTCATCATCCTTGGTGATCAGGTCTGACCTCACCTTGGCAATGTCTTCCTCCAGAGTGGACACCTGCAGTGTAACAGTTGACAACATCAGCATTGAGTAGCGCAGGCACAAACATCATTAGACCATTTGTTTGTAGTCAGCATGCATTGTTCAGATTGAGATGCTGCTACATGTCACAGGATTGTCCAACAGGTCACAAACAGTACCTTTTGCTGCGCGTCAGTACAGTTGCAAGTGCATTGCAACTTCACTGACCTGCAGCAAAGGGTACAATGCGCCGGACTAGACAGCACAGAAGCTGATGTGAGCTGTTGAGCATTGAGAAGAAGAGCGCAGAGACTAGGGCAGAGGCACACCTTGGTCTGAAGGTCAGCAGCATAGGTCTTGGCAGCTTTGTCAGCTGCAGCTGCAGCGCCGTTCTTCTTGACTTCACCCTGCAGCTGCTCAATGGTGGTGGTCATGTGGGTCTGGTGGTGACGCAGCGCCTGCAACTGCTCCTCCTTCTTGCCTACCACCTTAGTCAAGGCCTGCACTTGCTTGCTCATGGCCTGCAGCGTGTAAAGAAACGGATTACTCTCTTGGGTGATGCATAAAAGCATCTGATGTGCACGCTTGGGAGTGGCTCGACACAACAAACAGGCAGGTGAATGCATTGACGGTACACATGTAAGAATCCCCAACCTAATTCACATGGCATGAATGTCAACAGTGAAACGTTGGTATTGACCAGCTGAGTTGACCCAAGTTACAATATCTAAGCAGCCACATTGACCAGCAATGCTACTGGAAGCCATTACACAAACAGCCGTACTGCAAGAAGGCTTTGAACAACCACCCCGCCCCGCAAGAGCAGACCTGAACAGGCACAAAGCAAAATCAGGACAGACGGCAAGTGTGTATGCCCACCTCTTGTGCAGCAGCATGCTCCTTGATGGCAGCATCCAGCTTCTCCTGAGCCACATTCTTGCTCTGAGTGGGCAGGTCAGTCATCTTTTTCTTCTGGCTCAAGCTCAAAGCCTCCTTGCTCAGTCCCAACAGCACCTGTGATGCGTGACAGATCATGTCAGACTTGGCTCAGAACAGCAATGTATGCTGGTCATCTCTGGTAGACATGGCATACAAGACCAGCTGGAGCAGCAAGATGAGCTGCTGCAGCAGCCATGAGCAATAGAGCAGCAAGATGAGCCACAGATGCAGCGTGCTGATAATCAAGCAGCTGTCATTACTGCTGCACTGAATTTATGGATGTTTGCTGTTGCTTGCAAAGCCATGCAGGTGGTCTTATCACCCTTCTGCATGTGTTGCACATATAAGTAATTGCAGCTCAGATCTTCAGCAGCAACAGCTGGGGAGCATGTGCAAAGCTGCTTCACAGACAGCTGCTTCACAGACAGTTGCAGCAGCGCAGAAAGTCTCTAAAGCAAAATGGGACCCAAAAGGAGCTACCAACAGGAGCAATGCACACCTTGTTGCCCACAGCGCTGGCAGAAGGGGTGGGAGTCTTGGCACGTGAGTCAGCATGGTCCTTCAGCAGGGATCTCAGCTTATCCAGGGCAGGGCTGTCAACAGTTTTGGCAAAGCCCTTGGTGATGGGAGCGGGCAGAGGGCTGCCTTGCTTTGGGGTCTGCTGGGGGGTGGGAGTGGGTGTGACAGGGGCCTCAACACATATGCCAGCGGCCTGCAACACATTTCAGTGTGAGCAACAATACTGAACTGTTCACTGCAAAATGTGGCTCACATATAGAGAGGGTGAATATGTACATGCATGATGACAACATGTTTGGTCATGCTGCTGCTGTTGACATGTCACACAGGCAGCTTGGAGGGAATGCTTGAAGGACAGATTCTCCAGTTAAACATGTCCAGCTGCATCAGCAGCAGATCAAGCTGGCAGCAGGCCACAAGCAAGGATCAACCTGAACATGCAGTGCATGCATACGCTATAACATCTATGTTAGTCAGATGATCACAGCAGGCGAACTGATAGTTACCTTGTCAGCATTGGGTGTGAAAGGCAGCAGGAGAGCTGGCTTTGCTGAAGCTGAGTTCTCCTTGTCAAGAATGTTCACATCCAGAGGTTTCAAAAAGCCAGCACGTCTGCTGATGCGAGGAGTGGAGCTGTCAACTGCTGACATGAGAGCTGCGTTTGCCTTGCGTCTGACCACTGATGGGCTGAGGCTGCGCAGAGCTGCTGAGTTGGATGCTTTCTTGGCAGACCTGGGGACTGCACCTGACTTGTTGGCTCTAGGGCCTGTAGAGGGTACAGCAAAGTCAGTGATGTGTTTGCACAAGCTGTGTGTGGACTTGATCTATGACACAGGACGTAAGAAGTGTGGCTGCCTAGCTACCCACCTGGAGTCATCCTGTCAAGACGAGGGTACACAGGGGTAGCCTGTACAGCAGGCTTGCTAGAGTTCACTGATGAGTCCGTGACAGAAGCATTAAGCACGTCAGAGGGCTGCTTGAGAGCTGAGAGGAGGTTGCGGTTTGCTTGGCGGAGGGACTTGCTCGCTGCCAACTGCAGATACCATAAACGTGATCAGAGACTGTCGGGTCGCAGCACAGCAGTTCGAACACAGCTTGTGCAATGATCTGTCACGCAGCTGCTAAAACTGCATGCGGTCTGTCGGGCGCCTTGTACTTGCAACTTGAAATAGGGCTTCGTAACGCAAACAGCTGTTCAGGCGGCACTTCAAAGTGAAGCAAAAGTCAAACGCAGGTCAGCGCCGAGAGTGTTATGAACACAAAGTCTGACGGCACTCGTAGGACATTGCATACATGCAGTTTTGGAAAGCAACGTGCGTAGTGTTGCAACTCGGTCACACTGCGCAACCTTGGCGGAGTCTGCATATGCAAAGCATAGGCACGGCTATCTTGCTAGCGACTAATGACAACAATGGTGCTTGCCTCTCGTCTAGAGCTGCTGTGCACTTCCGTCATTGCTTGCAATCTGGGAGACTGGCTTCCGATCGGGGCTGGGCCGCTTGATTGAAGCTGCTTGATGCAGATGCGAGGCAGTCGGGAACTGTCGGCACGGTCTACCGATGCTAGATATGCTTGCCGAGGTCACCAGTGGCACCGCAGCTGACTCCGATACTTGAATGCAGACGTCGGTGATCGGTCGTGATAGCCGTTGTTGCACCTTGTGACTACTTTGCTAGCTTGCTTAGGGCAAAGTCAAACCGAAAGGCCCCGCCGCTGTCAAGATGGCGGTAAGCAAATTGCAATTTACGCGTTACGATTTGGGCTTGTCGCCCTGACCGACTCGTGACTGCCCCGTGGTCAGACTGTCTTTCACGTGAAAGCGCAGCACGATCCACGTGCAGCCTTGTCCGATCAAGCGGTAAGACTGCGCGCTATGTTGTACTTGTTTTAAAGCTTCGTCCACGACAGCTATGGAGGATCATGCGTGCAGACTGACAACCTCAAGCGCAATCCGTACAACCGGACAACGAAGAGCTGACGCGAAAACACAGCCGTGTGAAAAACAGCAGTCAATAGTTACAAATCTGGCTGAAGCACACAAACATTATGAACTCAGATGCTGAGCATTGGCAGGCCAGGGTCTTGCACGTATTTTCAGGGGTCTGCAGCAAAGGTACATTTTACTCAAGCTTCAAAGAAAATATTTGCCCGCAAACTGAAGTTCGCAACAGTTCATTTGACAAGATATTACGGGATAAAGCCGCATCAAGCACAGACATGGCACTATGTATATAGTCAAATTAGGCAAATACACCTACACCTATACCCAGATACATATCTAGCTAGAGACACATGTGTACGAGCTTTGACTTGCCAGCTGCCACTCCGCTGCAATGCTGTAGAGCCACATGTGGCCTTCGAAGCCAATTGGTTGCAACTGCTCAGTAGGGAACGGACTTTGACCCCTCACTCACACGGATCCCGGAACAGCACACCAGTGGGGCTCTCAGCCTGAGTTGTAGCTACCTAAATATCTATAAATATCTGTATAGCGTGAAGCTTTAGTGCATCAATGTTGCTGGAAGCACACAGCTGCAAGCAATGTGAACGACTATGCATATGCATCATATGATGCATGCATGAGGATGTGGCTGACATTGTGACCGCATGAGTCTCTTTGTCAACGAGTTTTGTATGTTTGCGATTGGTATTGAGTTTGACTTTGATTTTGTTTTGGCTGCGATACCCCTCCCGAATCCCCGATCTAGTGTTGACAGACACACTCGTTAAGGACTGGGCCGCCGCATTGACCCGACGTCATGTAGCTTGGGTGCTGACCCAAACGCCCTGAATGCTTGACACAATGGACTGTGCCAGAGGCTGCTGTTGACTTTAGGTGTGGTGATGAGCCCAAAATCCGTGTAACATGTTGTTCACCAGCATCAATTACATAATCTCCCTGATGCTTTTAAGGCGACACGCACTAGTATGGGAATGGTCGTTGCCATTGGCATGGCTAGGTGAAGGTCGCTGTCCAAAGAGCCGCGGAATTATTGCGCAACATTTGCAGCTGTAGCAACTTTATGACGTCAACGATGCAGATCAGGAAGACTGAAGGGTTTATGGGTTTTTGGCCATGCTATATAGTGCTTGATTGCTGCAAAAGCTGCTTGCATGGAATCAAGTTGCCTGCCAATGCGGTGTGAAACGTACGTGATCTGTCGGTCATCTCTGTTAGCCTTGGCTGACAGCCCTACAGCGTTGTCAGAAAATCACCTGGTGAGTCTGCGGTCACTCAGTCAGGCTAGAACGAAACACTGGCTGCCATCAACAAAATGTTGTTGACATGGCTGCCCTGCGATCTTGATGTCTAGACTCTGTAGCGGCAAATCTGCTAAGTCAAAACTGCAGTGTGGACAGCTGTACTGTGACTTGCCCTGCTCAAACCCAAGCACAAAGCTTTTAGGTATACCTGTCGAGTACATTCAAAAGTTTGCTGCATGAATCAGGCGTGCAGATCTAGACTTGATGGGACCAAAGGAAGCATGCTGAGCAGCTTGAGTTGCTGGCAAGTATAAATGCCAAATTTAACTGCATAGCTTATACTCCGCTGCACTTTGGGCTTCACAGTACAACAGCACTGGTGTTTGTCACTCACACGAAGTCTGTATACATAGACTGATTG
>JAABUO010005729.1_pt1 | contig 14390 bp, 12 predicted proteins | sample 5559291 | NCBI WGS metagenome assembly JAABUO01 (sample SAMN10711878, study PRJNA513372) | rock metagenome | isolation source: Antarctica rocks | place: Antarctica: Victoria Land, Finger Mt sud | reverse complement strand
GGCACCGTGTGTGCGCGCGGAGGGTGGACTGCCACCCAGGACACTCCAGCGAGGTCGGTGGGGGCCGTCTTGTCTCCGAGGTCACCGCTCCGTTCCCATCACGACCACTTTTCGGATAGGCTGTAAGAAGAAACGACTAAGTGGAGGAGGATCGCCCATGGTCGCCGAACGTAGCGCCGATTGGGTGGCGGGGGCCCCGGCGGGGACGCGGACGGCCGATGTCGCGCTGCCGGTCAACCCGGCGTTATTGCGCGTGACGCCGCCGCGCGAGGCGGAGCTGACGATCGCGGGGCATGTGGAAGGGCTCTCCACGTTGATACACGCGCACGGGCGCGACGGCGTGGCGCTCGAGGTGGCCGGGGGGGTCGACGGCGTCGCTTTCTATGTCCGCGCGAGTTCGCCGGAAGACGCCGCCGACATCGGGCGATCCATGGGCGAGCAGTACGCGCAGGCCGAGGTGGAGGCGTTCGAGGGGCGGGACCCCGCGGCGCTCGCGCCGGGCGAACGTGCCCTCGCGCGCGAGTTGAGCCTCACCGAGCCCGATTATTATCCCTTGCGCACGGCCATGGTCAAGGAAGAGGGTGTCGTGACGTATCAGCTGCCGCGCGGGGTGCTGGTCGAACTGCACAACCTGCCCCCCGGCGTGCAAGGCGTGTGCCAGCTGGGCCTGTGGCGTCCCCCGCGGCGGTGGGGGCACGAGACGGAGCAGCGGCTCAGGCAATTGGAGGCGGATGAGCGCGCGCGCGAGCGCGGCACGGGTGGAGCGGCCGGCCGGCCGGGGAGCGAGAGCGTCTCGACCGACCTGGTGGCCATCTTCGCCCGCGCGCTCATCTCGGCGCCGGCCTTCTTCGTCTTCTGGCCGATTGTGTGCGCCGCGCTGGCGGCGTTCCTGTGGACGCACGCCGCGTTCACGTACAATCCCCATCTCCTGTCGTCCTCGAGCGGCGATGGGGGGGGCGACGCCGGCCGCACGATCGCCCTGCCCACGCACATCCACTACGCCGCGCTCGCGGCGGCGGCGGCCGTCCTCTCGCCCGTGGCGGGCATCGTGCGGCTGCGCATGGGCGGGGGACGGGCGACGCCGTTGACGCCGGACCGGCTGCGCGCGAAGCTGCGCACGCCGCCAGTCCACGCGCGGCTGCGCCTGATGGTGCGGGGGGGCACGGCGGACCAGCGCCAGGCCGCCATGGGCCGTCTGCTCAAAGCGTACGAAGGCTACGCATTCGGCAACGGCAATAGCTTCCGGTCGACGTCGTGCGACCCGCGCCGGGTGGCGCGGGTGGAGCGGGGTGGCGGGCGCTATGTGCTCTCGCTGGAGGAAGCGGGGAGCATGTGGTTCTTCCCGCCGGCGACAATGGACATCCCGGGGCTGCGGCGTGCCGGTTCCAGGCGGATCCTCCCCGCGCACCCCTCGCTCGAAGCGGGCGGCGTGCAGGTCGGCGTCTCGCGCGTCGGCGCGCACCGCGTGCCCGTGCACCTGCCGCTGGCCGCGTTCGTGCTGCACATGCTGTTCATCGGAGCCTCCGGCAGCGGCAAGTCCACGCTCATGAAGCTCGTGGCGCGCCTGATCCTCAAGATGCCGCCCGACATAGACCTCTCGGCGTACTACGGCCATCCCGTGCGCGGTATCCACCTGGCGGTGATCGACCCGCACAGCGAGCTGGTCGAGAGCATCGTGGGGGCGCTCACCCCGGCGCAGGCGCGCGACGCGATCTTCCTCCGCTTCGGGTGGGGCGATCGCAGCGTCGGCATCAACATCCTGGACGCGTACATGGGCCGCTCGGACAAGCAGATCGTCAACACCCTCAACAACATGGGGTCGCGGTTCTGGGACGAGACCTGGGGTCCGCGCATGGCGATGATCCTCGAGCACGCCTGCCTGCTCCTGCTGGCGGCGAATAGGAAGAAGCCGCGCGCGGAGCAGTACACGCTGCTCGACGTCATCCCTCTGCTCCTGAATCCGTCCTTCCGCAGGCGCGTGCTCAACCAGGCGGACGACGCGTATCACACCGACTATTGGAACGAGGACTACGACCGCCTGGACAAGCGCGAGCAGACCGCGCAGCGGTCGCCGATCCTGTACAAGCTGCGCAGCTTCCTGACCTCGGACGTGATCCGGCGCGTGATCGGCCAGCCCGAGACCACGATCGACCTGCGCGCGGCGATCGCGTCGGGCAAGCACATCTTCATCGACACCGGGGGCGGCGCCGGCGGCGGCGTGACCGAGGAAGAGGGCAAGCTGCTCAACGCGGTGCTCCTGGGCATGATCGTGGACATGGTCCGCGAGCGGGGCGACAACTTCGACCGCCAACTCTTCATGCTGGTCGACGAATTCCACACCATCCCGACGCGCTGGTCCTCGATCTACACCGGCCTGCGCAAGTTCGGCGCCGCGGTCGGCGTGGCCTCCCAGGGCCTGGCCCCGCTGGAGTTGACCGAGCCGAAGCTCAAGGAGCAGACGCTCAACAATGTCGCGTCGATCCTGGCGTTGCGCACCGGCGACGACGGCGACGGCGAGTCGCTCTCGCGGCTCCTCGACGAGGCGGTCACCTTCAACGACTTGAAGGGGCTGCGCGTGCGGGAGTTCTACCTGAAGGCCTCGGACGGGATCGAGCAGTTGCCCGTGTGCTCGGTCGAGACGGACCGGCCCGGGCCGACGAGCAGCGGGGTGACCGACATGCTGGCGGTCGCCACGGCTCGCGCCTACGGCCTCCCCAACGACGACATCGACCGCTCCCAGCGCGAGTGGAACGAGGCGCTCCACGCCTTCCTCACGGCGGAGTTGGGCGCCGAGGAGCGCCCGAACGAGACCGAGGACCTGCGCGGCACGCGGACGACCGGCGAGCGCGGGCCATCCGGTCCGCGCGCCCAGGCCGCGGAGGTGGGGCCATCGTCCACGGGCACGCCGGGCACGTCCGTCACGCGGCCCGCCGGGCGCGACGCCGGGCGCGACGCCGGCGAGACCACGCGCACCGAAGCGCGCCGGAAACGGCGCGCGGAACGAGACAAAGAGCGGGACCGCGAGGCCGCGCGCCTGGCGACCGCCGCGCGGGACGGCGGCGACTTGAGCGATGGCTTCGACGAGGGGGACTAGGCGATGGGTATCGGAGTGGCGTCTCCCCCTGCCCTGGTTGGATCTCCCCTCGGACAGGGCGGGGGCGGCGGGGGCGGCGGGGGCCGGGGCTCCCTGAGCGGGACCGAGGCGCTCGGCCTGGTCGTGCGGTGCCGCGTGCTGACCACGACGATCTTGGCGCGGGAGGCCGGGGTGTCGAACTCCCGCGCCGCCGAGGTCCTCGTCGGATTGGAGCGCAACGGACTCGTGCGACATGTTGCCGCCCCGTCATCCGAGCCGGCGCGCCAGAGCGTCAAGTATTACTATCCCACGGCGGACGGACGGTCCGCGATCGGCCGCGGCCCCGGGCCGTCGCCGTTGGCCCTGATGCCACGGGTCGCGCACCATGTCGCCGCGCACGCGACGCTGTTCGCGCTGCGCGCCGCGTTACCCGCGTCCGGTGGACGTCTGGTGTCGTGGCGGCCGGGACCGACCCACTGGCGCGCACGGGTCAACGGCCATGTGGTGATGTGCGAGGTGGACGGCGAGGCCACCCTAGCGCTGCCGGAGGGCGTCTGGCGCGTCGCCCTCCTCTATGACGGCGACCCGTCGGCGCCCGTCGCCGCGCTCCACGATCGATTGCGTCGGGTACGCGCGTTGCGGGGCAGCGCGGAATGCATGCAAGCGGGGGGGCCGCGCGTGCCGCCGTTGTTGCTCCTGACCGCGGACGCCGCCCGCCCCCCGGCGGGCGGCATCGACGGTGTGGCGTGGGCCACGCTGGGGGAGTTCGGACGGAACGGCCCCATCGACGCGGGGTGGCATGTGCTCGGCGCGCGCGTGCGCGGCGCGCGCCGTCTCCCGGAGGCGCTGGCCCTCCTGGGCGCGCCGGGCGCCACCTCGTCGCCCAGGTCCCCCGTCCACGTATCCGCATCCGTGCCGGATCTGGGCGTCCGTGTCGCGCGCCTGCGGCCGGGAGACCTGGACGGGAGGTCCGACGCGCCGTATCTCGTCGCCCTGGTCTATCCCCCGCGCGTCTACGCGCTGCTGCACGCCGCGGGGCAGCACCCCCTGATGACGGGGGGACAGTTGGCCGAGTGTTGCGGCATGCGCGCGGAGCACACGCATCGCCTCCTGGCGCGCGCGACATCGGACGGGCTCCTGCGCGCGGCACGCCCGACGGGGGGAGGGATAGGCCGGGCGCGATCCGGGCGCGATCCCGGTGCGCCCCGCACACGCCCGGATCGCGCCCAAGGCTATACGCTGATGCGACCGGGCCTCGCCGCGCTGGCACGCCGCGCCGGTCTCCCGCTCCCCGCGTATCGGGACATATGCGCGATCCTGGCCGAGGGGGGTGCGGGCGACCCCGAGGTGCGGCGGCTCCGTTTCGCGCGCATATATGGCGGGCATACCGCCGCGATCAACGCGACATTCCTCGCACTGCGCGCGTCGCTGCACCGGGATGGTGGCCGCCTGGAGTCGTGGCGCGGCGAATGGGCCTGCGTGACCCCATTCGTCGCGGCGGGCAAACGATACCTCCTCTTCCCCGACGCGGCCGCCACCCTCGTGGCGCCATCGGGGCGGGGCCTACCTGTCCTCCTCGAGGTCGACCGTGGCGCGCCCGCGAGCAAGCTCGCGCGTAAGGCGCGCCTGTACGTGGCCTACCACGCCTCGCGCGGCGGGGTGTCGCCGCCGCTGCTATTCGTGACCGAGACACCGGGGCGTGAGCGCATTTTCCTGGGGCAGATCGCCGCGGAGACCCCCGCCGGTTTGCCGCCGCTGGACGCGCGCGCGTGCACGCTCGCCGCCCTCTCCGCGCACGGTCGGGGCGGCGCGTCATCGGGGCCGGTCGCCCGCGTATGGGCGCGGGCGACCGGCCCCTGCGATCTCCTCGCGGCGCGGCGCGCCCCGACCAAGTGACGCGCGCGGGCGTCTGTGAATTGTCCTGGGAGCGCGGGCGTCTCGCCCGTCCCCGTGAATGCCGGGATGGGCGCCCGACGGGAGACGACGTGCCAGCCCCGGGGGGATGGCCCTTTTAAGGGTAGGTTTGGTCCACAGAGGGGGTAAGACAGGACAAGACACGGCGCTCTGCTAGGATGGAGATTGCAACAAAACCATCAGAGAAGGAGCGGGGCATGTCTTGTCCACAGGGAGTATCGCAGTGGGAGCGGGAGGTGTCAACGGCATTGTCCGTGTTGACACCGGCGCAGGCGCGGGTGTTGGCAGCATGGAGTTTTGGGATGATGGTGACGCAATCGTGCGGGTTGACGACGGTGGCGGTGTTCCTGGCGCGCCTGCTGGGACGCAGTTACGGAGCCCAGCGGCAGCAAATGCGTGAATGGTGTTACGCCGCCGCCGACAAGCGCGGGCAGAAGCGACGGGAGGTGGACGTGCCGTCCTGTTTCGCGCCGCTGCTACGATGGGTACTGGCGGCGTGGCCGCGGGGCGAGAAGCGGTTGGCGCTGGCGTTGGACGCCACGACGCTGGGGCAGCGCTTCACGGTGCTAGCCATCAGCGTCGTCTACCGGGGCTGCGCCATCCCCGTGGCCTGGGCGGTGGTCCCGGCCACCACCAAAGGAAAGTGGCGTCCACACTGGGAGGCGCTGCTCGGCCGCCTCGACGGAGTAGTGCCGGACGACTGGCTGGTGATCGTGCTGGCGGATCGGGGCCTGTACGCGCGCTGGCTCTATCAGGCCATTCAGCGTCAGGACTGGCATCCCTTTTTGCGCATCAATCAGCAGGGCCAGTATCGCCCGACGGGGCGCACGCGCTTCCGGCCGTTGGCGACGGTGGTACGGCGGGGCGACACGGGCTGGAGTGGTGCCGTGGACTGCTTTGCCTCCTCGTCCTGCCGGTTGACCTGCACGCTCGTCGCCCAGTGGTCGGAGCCGCACACCGACCCCTGGCTGATCCTGACCGATCTGCCGCCGGAGGTGGCCCAGGCGGCGTGGTATGGCATGCGAGCCTGGATTGAGTCAGGCTTTAAAGACTGCAAGCGGGGTGGCTGGGGCTGGCATCAGACCAAAATGACCGATCCGGCGCGGGCCAGTCGGCTGTGGTTGGTCATGGCCGTGGCCACGTTCGCCGTGGTGCGTGCCGGCGGGGCCGCCGAGAGTGGACTCGAGGCGCTCACCTGGGACGGCGTGCCTGACCTGGCTCCGGTACGCCCCCGCCGCACCCGCCCTCGCCTGCTCAGTTGCTTCCGCCACGGCGTGATCCGTGTGCTCGTCGCCGTGGTGCGGGGCCGCTGCCTGCCCCGTGGCCGCTTCCTCCCCGACCCCTGGCCGATGGCTGTCCCTCCACCCCTCCGTCAGGCCGTTCCCTGCATCGCGTGAGGGAGGCTCTCTATTGTGTTCGTTGTCTGTTTGTGCCAAACCTACCCTTAAAAGGGGGGATGGCCGACCCACGCCCGCAGACGGCCGGGACGGGCGAGACGCCCGCGCTCCCGGGAACGGACGCCCCGAGACTTCCGCGCGCTAACGGCTTTTCACAGACCCTAATGACGCGCGGGCGCGCGTTGCGGGCGCGCGGCAAACGGCCTATACTGCTTGATGTGACTTATGAATATACTGGCTCTGCCGAAACGCCGCGAGGGGGGAAGCGATTCCCGCGCCATCCCTCGCCGTATCGGCCACGGCAACGCCGGCAACGCCGGGACCGCGCGCCAGATGTAGACAGACGAGGGAGCGATGAACACGACGCACGAACCTATCCACGCCGACGCCGTCTCGGGTGGGACGCCCACCGCGGACGACGATAGGGCCAGCGGCGAACCCATCGTCGTCCCGCTGAGCCTCATCGACGCGGACCCCGACCAGCCACGCCGCAATTGGCGCCACGACGAGGGCGATCGCCGGATGTCCGAACTCACGCAGAGCGTGCAGGAACGCGGCATCCTGCAGCCGCTCCTGCTTCGTCGCACCGGCGACCGGTACACCGTCATCGCGGGGGGGCGGCGATTGCGGGCGGCACGGCGCGCGGTGCTGCAAATGGGCATACCCGAGGATGCGTTTCCCGTCCCGGCGATCGTGCAATCGCCGAAGGACGCGACCGAAACACTCGTGCTGCAGCTGATCGAGAACTTGCAGCGGCAGGATCTCTCGGCCGTGGACCAGGGTCGGGGGTACGTGCGTCTGCGAGCGGCCGGCCTGACCCCGGCGCACATCTCGCTCCTGGTGAAACGCGGCGAGCAGCATGTCCGCGAGATGATCAAGATCGCCGAGGATCCCGACCTGGCCGCCGCGGTCGAGAGCGGCCACATATCCAAAACCGTGGCGCGTGACATCAATCAGCTGCCCGATCAGCAAAAGGCCGAGTTGGTGGCGCGGGTGGTCAAGGGCAAACGAATCACCACGAAAGACATCGAGGCGACGCGCGCGTGGATGGCGGAGCATGACATCGTGAACCCACGGCTCGCGCGCCGGGTCGATCATCCCACGAGAGGGAGAGAGCTGCCGACCAACGGGGCCGTGGCGCCCCAAGATAACCAATGGGGGGCGTTCCCCGAAGGCGACGCGGGCGACGCGGGCGACGCGGACGGGTTACCCCCTGGTCTCACCGCGGTCGGCCAAGTCGAACTTCCCGCGTGGATGAAATCCGGCGGTCGCCCCGCGCCGCGGACGGATCGGGAGGCTCTCGATCAGATCCAGGAAGACTTCAACAGGACGCCCGCCTTGTTTACGCCCGCACCCTCGCCGACGAGGGAGGCGGCGACGGACGCACGGGCTAAGACGGCGAGCCGCGACATGGCGCCGATCGTGGACGCCAGCGCGACGGACGTAGACGAGGAGGAGGATGAGGCCGATGTCACCGTCATGTTCAACCGCTTGCAGAAAGAGGAAAACGATTGGGAACGACGGCTGCTGTCCGTCGTATCGCGCATGAACATCGACGATGTGCGCGAGTTACTGCTCCTCGGGAGCAGTAACGGGTTGACATGCGCGCTGTTGTACACGCGTATAGAGACGGAGTTGCGCAAGAGGTGATGCCAAGCGGGGGGCCATCCAGCGAGCGGTCGGGCCCGCTGGCGGCCGCATGGACAGGGGTAGGGGTGGCGCTGACGCCGATGTGCGGGGCGCGGCCATCGCTAGCGAACAACCTCGCCGTGGACACGCGATGGGCGGGCGCCACCCCTCAAGATGGCGCCGTCCCGCGCATCGGTGAAGGTGGAGGGGCGCGGTCTATCCAGGGCGTGGCCACATGCCGCGCCGAAGTGTCACGGCATGATACCCGTTGCCTAACGCGCCCAGGGCTCACACAAGACATCGCGCACCACGGACCAGAGCCCACGACGCGCGGAATGTGTCTGGCGCCCTGTGTCCCACGCGCCCGCAACCTGGTCGTCGTCATCACCCCGGTAACGCGCGATGGGCGGGGTCGGCGGGGCGGTCACCGGGGGGAGCGGCAGGTACGGGTCGGCCTCGACGATCCTGGCCCCGTACGCGCGATGGATCGAACCCGTCCCCACACGCGCATCCGCCAGCGAGTACTGATGGCCGACGAAGATCAATCGCGGCGTGGTCCTGAGGATATAGGAGCGGATGGCGGCCGACCCCGTATGCCTGGGGTCGCCGGGGTCGACGTCGTCCAGCAGGCCGAGGCCTCCACAATGCAGCAAGAGGATGTCCACGGGTTCGCACGAGGCGGCGAAGGCTTCCGCCTCCGCCTCGTCGAACTGGTATGACCCCGGCTTGTAACGGGGGGCATCCCTGGAATCCACCGATTTTGAGGCCATGCCACTCGACGATACGCCCATGCACATCCTCGATGCCGTATTTTTCCATGTACGTGCGCGGCCGGTCGTCGGGGTCGCGGGCATGGTCGTCGTGATTGCCGTGCACACCGAATTTCGGGATGTCGCGGGGGAGCTTTCGCAGCGCGTCCAGGTCGAAGAATTCGAGGTCGCCGGTGCAGATCAGGACGTCGGCCGTGGCGTAGAGATCGCCAAAGGCGGGGTCATGCCGATCCGAGTAATGTAAGAAACGCATTCAACGAACCTTTCAAGTCGTCTTTTTTGTCGTCGATCGATCCCGCGCGTCGCGGGACCTGACGACCCGGCGACGACATGTAGCCGGGGGATGTTCGCGCGTCGCGCCGACTATACCAAGGATACAGCCGACGGCGGGGCGCGCGCCACTGGCGCGCGCCCTCCCCCCCCGTCGCGTGGCTACATGTCGTCGACGGTGGCGCCGGGTGATCGTTGCTTGTATCATAGTGGTGAGGACGACGGCCGACCCTTCCCCCGGAGATGTCCGCCGATCATGTCCCACACCGCCGGCGCGGAGGCTAGCACCAACGATTGGCCCTCTCGCCGCCGCCGGTCGAGTCATGTCGACCGGCGGCGCTGACGCTCCCCCCAGCGTGCGGTGCCGTGTCTGTCACTAGCCAGCGCGCGCGTGTCGCCGCGCACGAAGAGAAGGGGGGAGATCCATGGAGACGGAGAAAACGACGGGACAGCAGGGCTCGACGCTGCTGACGCCCACGGGACCGGCGCCCCGGTTGGGGGATTACGTCTATGTCGGTGACAGGACCGCCTGGCGGGTGGTCGAATTGGGCGGGTTTTTAGGGCCCTATCCCTCGGTGCGCGCGGACGACGGGCAGTGGTACTATTTGGAAACGGCCTACGACGCCGGCCCCGGTGAGCGTTTCTGGATGCCGCGCGGGGGGCGTCACGGGCGTGAGCGGTGGGGATAGCGGACGGCGATGGGGCAGTTCGATCTGAACGCGGAGATATGGGTCGACACGGTGGCGGCGGCGGACTATCTGGGCCTGCGGCCACCCTCGCTGCGCGCCGCCGTGCGGCGCGGCACGCTGACGTCGCGCTTCAAGTCGCCGCGGCGTCAACTCTTCTGCGTCCGCGACCTGGATAGGTATCGGGACGAGCATCTTACCCGCAGCGATGGGCGTCGCGCCGCCGCTAAGGGTGGGGGGGGGTGACAGGCAGCGGCGCGGATCGCTACGGCGCTCCCCCTTGTCCCCGCGCTGTCGCGGCGCCGACCGTTCGGCGTGAACGCCGAACGGTCGGACGTTGCTCGCCTGCTGGCGCGTCCCCTCGCCACACCCCGGAGAAGGGAGGGCAATCATCATGGCAGCAATCAATGTGGTCTCGCGGGAGGAGGGGTTACGCCTGCGACAGGAGGATTGGGCGGCCGTCCATGGTAGCGCCGGACCCCGCCACCCCTTCGGGAAAAGAACGATCGCGAAATCGGGCAACCGAGGCGGCAAACGGACCGATCTCGGCGATCGGTACTACCGCAGCGCGTACGAGAGCAATTACCACCTGTATCTTCTCTGGCTCAAAGGGCAAGGCTCGATCCTCGCCTGTGTCTACGAGCCGTGTCGTTTCCTGTTTACGGCACAGCCGCGGCGCAGGATAGGCGGGAAGAAACGGCCCTTGAAAGGGCTCGTCAAGCATCCCGGTTATCTGCCCGACTTCAGTGTCACCGAATCCGACGGCGCTGTCATTTTCGTGGAAGTGAAAGGGTGGATGGATGCCCGCAGCCGCGCGACGTTGGGTCATATGGCGCGCTACTACCCAGACGTGCGCATCGTTGTCGTCGATCGCGCGGCGTACAAGGACATTGAACGGGCGTGCGGCCAGCTCATCTCAGGATGGGAGTAGCCATGCCGAACGACGGGGCCGTAGGAATACCCGCCACGCGGAGATACAATCACCGTAGGAGTTTGCGGCAATCTTTCGCCACGCCCCATGCGTGAAACAGGCTTGGCACTCCACACGGCTGAAGCCGTGGGAGTCATCACTGACTAACAGGTAGCTTCCCAGGGGAGGATCGTCCTATGGATGAGCAAGAGACGCTCGACAAGACGCAACCGGTCGCGGACCTATTCCACTTCGATTTCGCAGTAGTTCTCACGTTCACGGTCGCTGACCGCTTGCGATTGTTGACGGGCATGCGCATCGGGGATCTTGACAACCCGTACAAAGACACGCCCGGTAGGGGTGAATTCGCTGGCGACGCTCAACTGTTCCTTGGCCGCGGTGAACGCGCCGACACCTGGTCCCTCGATGCGTTCACCGACAATATGGTCGGCGTGGAGAGCAACGACGTGGAGCGAATGCGCGCGGTCATCATTGCTTTTCTCGACGATGTCGCGATACAGTGGTCCGAGCGAAGAACATGCTCCGCGACGTCTCGGGTGACAGACGGAGCGCAAAGAAGCCTGCGCTGATGGTGACTAAGAGAGTGATACCCCGTGAAACAGTGCGGGAAGACCGCGCCCGCCCACGAACGCCGGTAGACACGCGAGACATACCCGCGCGCTTTGCACCTATCCTCACCCTTATTGTATGGCCGCGCCGTGGGGGATATCCCCCACGGCGCGGCCATGGATCTCCTGACAATCGTCGGAGAAAGGGCCGTCATGCGATTGCCCTGATCTGTGCGGCCGTCGAGATCGCGATGGTCACGATAGGGCCACCGGGGAAACCACGACCGGTGAGGTAGGGCGTGAGGGCTGCGGCGGCGTCGACGCCACAGGCGAAGGAATCCACCTCGAAAGCCACGTTGTCGGCCGGGTCGTCGCCGGCGACGACCCGGCCAAGCGTGCGATGCTCACATTCGACCTCCAAAACACGCAAGGCAAGCAGGGCGAGGTCGTTGTGGCCCAACGCCCCCAGTCGCGCCGCAGCCGCGAGATACGCGCCGACGAAAGCGGTCTCCAGATGATCAAGCACCCAGAGGAACGACCAGGCGTCGCGCGTGGAGCCCAGGTGATCGAAGGTCGATCGCGGGAAATAGAAACGATCGGCGCGCTGGGTGGCGCCCAGCGCGCGCAGCGTATCGACATGCGCCATCTCTTGTGTGAGCGCGCCGCGTAAGAGGCCGATGTCACCGTACCCGTGCGCGCGTGGAGGGGTCGTGGCGTGAATCGTTGGCGCGATCAACCCCGTGTAATAACCTTTGGTGCTAGTGTCATAAGCTGAAGCGGGCGATGGAGCGATGGGTGTGGCCGTGCTCATCGACGGGGAGGCCATCCCATTGGACGAGGATGTTGAACAGGGCGACGGTGAAAGCCAAGCGCATGGTGAAGTAGCGCCAGGCACGATGACTCGCGTGCTTGGCGCGGCAGACCAGCGTGAGCATCGAAAAGGTGGTCTCGATGAGCATACGGTCGTTCCAGGTGCCGCGCGCGCAGACCTTCATGTTGGACGGATTGCCCTCCTTGCGCCCGAACGTGGTGTCGGCGAAGACGATCATGCGCTCGGCGAAGCAGGTGACGAGGGGGTGGAAGGTGCTGTCGTGGGCATTGGCGGTGTCCGCGCCCCAAGCGCAGACGAGGCCCCACTTATTGAGGACGACGCCGAGCGTGCCGCCGACGATCCAGCGGTGGTTGGAAACGCCCTTGCGCCCGATGCGGGCGAGCCGCCGCCGGCGCTGTTCGCGATAGGGGTGGGTCAACTCGACGCCATAGCTGTCGGCGACGCCGAAGATGGTCGGCTCCGCCAGGAAGCGGTCGGCCCAATCCTGGTGCGCTGCGAACAGGCGAAACAGGCGCGTGCGTTCGGGCAACCGTGGGAACAGCGGGCGGTAGTCGCGCTCTAACCAACGGTAGAAGGCCCGCTCACCGCCTCCTTTGAGCACGAACAGCAGGGACAAGGTCACCACCTCACTCGGACACAAGTGCGCCTGCGGGTGTTTCGGGATGTCGCTCATGGCCTCATCCACACGGTAGAACAACGCAGTGATAAAATCGACGGTGGACATGAGATGCTCCTCTCTTCATGATGTCTTGACCCCATCAGAATCGAGGACGCCCCATGTCCCTGTCAACGCGCATCAACGGGTGACCGTCCGTATCAGCCACTCGTTAACCACCCACGCAACGTTTGCTAGGAATTAGTAGCAAGGACGCAATGAAAATGGCGTTTCAACTAGCACCAAAGGTTAATAGAAAGTGGCCGCGAGTAACTCTGCGGCAAGCGCGGTGTCAAGGAGATCGCGGGGGGAGTCGACGCAGGACACGCGGGGCGGAGGAGACGCGGCCGAAAGCGGACCAGGCGTCGCTGCCAGCACAGCGGCCCCACTTGCAAGAGCGACGCCGAGGAAACCGCGACGCCCGACGCCAATCGGTTTTGATGGCGTAGTCAAAAGTACGGGCGGTCACGGGGCGACCGGGGCGACCGGTGCGACCGGGGCGCGGTCAGGCACGGTTAGACCATCGAGCCCCCTATTGATGAGTGTCATTAATCATAATCTCCTGCGCGAATGTTGCCGGGTGTGCCCGGTGGATAGCCGCCACTCCGATGGCGACCCCGACATCGATCGATGCACCGATGTGATCAGGGGTATGAGGTGACGATGCGGGTGGCGTAGACGCCAACAAGGGCGCGGGTCGCGGCCACGGGCGGCACCCCGACCGCGACCTTGCCGGGGCCAGCTGTAAGGTAGGGGGCAAGCGCGGTGTGGGTAAATGCGACCGTGTCGGGAGGCGGCGACGGCGGGAGAGGGCGGCCGGACACCGCGACCGTCCCGTCGACGAGGCGACACAGTAACCGATGCTCGGCCTCGACACCCATGATACGGGCGAGTGTCGTGGCGAACACGTGTTGCCCCGCGGAGAATAGCGCCGCAGCGGCGGCGAGATACGCGGCGGCCGCTGTCCTCTCCAACGTATCCATCGTCGCCAGGAACGAACCCGGCTCGGCGATGGACCCGAGTCGGGCCATGGTGGCGCGCGGCAGGTAGGCGCGCTCGACCGGTGCGCGCGCGCCGGCGGCGCGCAACGCGGATGCGTGTTTCACTTCCGCGTCAAGGATGGAGAGCATGTCCTTCATATGCGCGGGGATGCCACCCATCCACGTATCGGGGCGGTGGGGGTCCGCGCCGGGGCCACCGAGGCGGGTGTCATGAACGATCGCAACGTTTGTCAGCGCCGCGTGATAGGCGGCGATGGATACGAGCTCCGCGACAAGTAACGCGTCTAGGATTGACTGGACGGGCGCGGACATGGCGCGCGCGCGCGGCACGAGCATGTGCATAATCCTCTCTCGTACTAGATGTCGGCCCCGCCCTCTAACCGACGGACGCCCTCGTGTAAAGTATCGACCGAAACGGCCATCGCCTGTAGCCCGTTCAGGGGCGCCCACGTTGTCGCGACCGGCGCCGCCCCACCGCCCGCGTCGTCGATTGTTGCCGGACCGCTGCTGTTGTTGTATAGTGGGACGGGTGACGAGCTATCACGCCGCGCCGTATGGAGGGGATGCGATGGGTGCGTTCGGCGACGATGATGATCCGGGCAAAGGGGATGTCGATAAGCGCCGGGGATGGATAGACCCGCCGGGGAGATGGTCGATGGTGGCGCGCGGGCGACACACGCCGAG
>JAABUO010005722.1_pt1 | contig 14404 bp, 13 predicted proteins | sample 5559291 | NCBI WGS metagenome assembly JAABUO01 (sample SAMN10711878, study PRJNA513372) | rock metagenome | isolation source: Antarctica rocks | place: Antarctica: Victoria Land, Finger Mt sud | reverse complement strand
GCGCAGGGGGCGCACTGCGCAGCAGGCCGGTGTCGCGGTACAGGATGTCCTCGCCCTCGCCGCGCTCCAGCATGGCGGTCGCCTCCGCCAGCTGCTCCGCGGTCTGCACCGCGTCGTTTGCCACCAGGTGTTCTCGATCGCTGACCTGCGCGCGCGCGGCCGCCGACTGTCAGCGGCGGCGCCACCGCGGTCAGCCTTGCCTGCTGACGCGGCGCTCTTGCGCCTCGCAGCAGCTCGCTCGCGTGTCGCCTCCGCCTGCAGCTCCGCTGCACAGGGCGAGACTGTCCCTGTCGCTACCCTACCCGACCCTATCGCCTGGGGCTGTTGAGCAGCCAGCCGCTCATGCTGCTTCCCTGGGGTTTTGCCTCCAGCCTGACGGCCTACTGCCATCTGTTTATAGCTTGCGATGCCAGATTTAGGATTCGAGCAGAGCGATGCACAGGCTGCCAGACAGTCATCACAAGCCCGGTGCGCGGGGGCTGCTGGCCTACCACGCTGGCAGCAGTGCCTATCAGCTGAAGCACGGGGCCCCAGGCCTGACAGGGCGCACCGGCGCCTGCAGCACCACGCCCAGCAGCTTGGCAGCGGCGCGGTCGTCCGCGTACCGCTGCGCATAGCGCACCGCGCTCTGGCACCTGCGCGCGGCGGCGCCGCGCGCCTTTGCAACAGCCCTCGATACAGGCACAGGTTCGTGAGGCTCCAGCCGCATGTGCACAACGGTCAGACATACATCGCACATACACGCTGCGGGGGCCGCGGCCTCACCCAGTGCTGTGGCCCATGATCACAATGCCCTGCGCGCGAGCGGCCCACCCGAGTCGGTGACGTTCACTGGAGCCCATGCAGATTCGTGCGCTGCAGGCTGACATGCACGTTACTGCCCATGGCTGCAAACGTGTCTGTCAGGGCCTCATAATCGTGCAGGCACGCACAGCTGTGATGCTGCGCGATGGGGTTGTGCGCCCATTGCCTCCGGAGCAGGCCCATCCCTTTGTGGAGGACAGGGGCTTAGGCTCTAGGACAGGGGCAAGCGGACATCAGGTCCGGCTTTGTAGTATCAGGCTGACATCGGCGACAGCGGGGCTGCCGCATCAGAACGCACCGTTGAGCCAAAGTGCTGCCGCAGGTAGCGCGCCAGGAGGTCCAGCTCCTCCGCGTCCTCGTCCAGGCTGCCCGCGCCCCAGCCCGCGCCCGACGAAGTCAGTTGGGTGTGCACCAGCGTCCTGCCGCCGCGCCGCCCCGCGCTTGCTCGACGCCCCAGCCCCGGCCCAAGCTGTAGAGGGAGCAGCTGCGTGAGGAGCAGCGCCGTGCCACACCGCTGCCCCTGCAGCTGTTGTCATGCACGCCGGCACTGTCCTGGACGCAACGCCTGCACTGAGGTGTTTTGCCACACCACGTCAGGTGCAGACCCACCGCCTGTGTGCTGCGGCAGGCTCCCTGCAGACATCTGCATATGCCAGCCTTCCCCCTCTGCCCCTTTTGGCATCTGTATGGCTCTGTGGAGCCAAATGGGAAATGCTCACTGTCGTATGTCGCTACGAGGACACTTCGCTCGTAACTCTACACTGCAGAGCCCGAGAAGCGGCCCGCAGCTGGCTGATACACTGATGCATTTTTCTGCAAACCAGGGAGGCACTGGGAGCGCACCAGCCGCGCTCGCCCAGGCGCGAGTCCAGCAGCTCCCAGTACGGCGCGAAGAAGAACGCATCGGTCAGCCCGCCCACCAGGACCAAGTGCCGCCCGTGCTTGTGAAAGAGCTTTTCCCGGGTCCCCACTGCGTGAGGCCTGGGCCGCCCTGCACCGCCTCCGGGCCGTGTGGGGCATAGCAACGCGTTGGTGCACAACAGACGTGGCTGGGCTTTCGAAGCCCGTCACAAAAGGGGTGAGCCCCCAAGTCGGCGCTTGCAAGTGCCACGCACCAGGCCGTGCTGATATGAATGCGGTGTTGAATGGGCCGCCGGCGTACTTTATCAGGGTGCCCTGCGCCGCGACAAGGGGCTCCGCTTCCGCGCGCACTCCCGTCGATGCCTCGGGCATCGCGGCAACGGCGGCACACAGTGCCGCGCAGGCGAGCAGCAAAGCGCTCATGTAGGCATCACGTATGTCGACCCATGTCCTCAGACTCTGTCCATTTTCTACACAATCCCACCATCAGAGCATGTCACCCACGTGCCCTACCCCAGCCACGTGCAGAGCGCCAGGAGTTGTCTTTCCAGGTTTGACGGTAGCTGTGTGCACATCATGTACCATTGATAGACAGTAGATGGTGCAACACAATCTCATCCACTCATCTGTGCAGGATGTGCTCTGGGCGTATGCACATGTAAAAACCCCAACCACCCAGAATCACAACACGGCCGTTCCACCACCGTCCTCCCACCTGCAGGCACCTTCGCTCACACTCCTAGCAATGCACTGGCAAATTTTACACAGACTGAGGTGCTACCCTCACTCCAGTATCATACGATCCTTCCCATTGGAAGGATTGTCAAGTCATGCAGGGCTATTTATAGCTAAGCAACTCCCTCTCATGGACAGCACGCACACGGTGGCGCATGTTGAGCACGCAGCCGCTGTACCATGGAGTGCCAGAGAGCAGCCAAGCACACAGTGTATGTAGGAACAGAGCCATCAAGTTCACGGGTGGGCACTCGCGCTAGTTGGCATGTAAGCCAGCATGATGAGCAATAGCGCCCTATGGCAAGCGCAGACAGCCATTTGCAGACAACATGGTCGCGCATGGACAGCAGCAGAACCTGAATATGTGCAAAACTATGCATTTATCACTACCAGCAGCCAGCAAATTCCTAGCGAGGCCCGCACAGCGGTGCGGGCCCAGGGCGCTCATCGCTGAGACTGTGGCTCTTTTTTAGGCCCTCTTATTCATCTGGGGGATCCCACAACTGACGCCAAGCCCAGCCTCGCACGACCCGCTGAGGCTGCAGTCACGGCTATCATATGTCATAGCGCGTCTGGGCTCTGTCTGGCCTGCCGCCCGACGTCGGGCAGCAGGGTGGGCCGAAAAGTTGTCAACCTAAGTCAGCAAGCACCATGATGCTGTTCAAGCCTCATTTCACAGACGGGCACGCTGTTAAACGCGCCGCCTGCGCGCTGCGCGCCGAGCGCCACGGCTGCTGCAGCAGTGCGGCGCGACTGCGCGCGCCGCCGCCCCGGCGTCCCAATCAGCGCCGGGCGGCCCCGCGCGCCGAGGAGTTGATGCGGGCCATGAGCGCCATGACGTCGTCCACCGCCTCGTGCTCAAAGCCGTACAGGCTGTGGTCGCCGCCGGGCACCACCACGCTCTGCGCGCTCGGCCCCACAGCGGCCGAAAAGCGGCGCCCCTGCATCGGGATGTCCACGTCCGGGGGCACGGTGGAGTCATTGCCGCCCAGGATGAACAGCGTCGGCACCGCCGCCAGCGGGCCCAGGATGCGCTGCGCGCGCGACGTGCTCAGCGCCCGCCCCTGCTCCTACAACAAGGCGCGGCCAGGTGGGGCCTGGGCACAGGCTGGGGCGCACCTCGGTGCATGCGAGCAGGATCCGGCTCCACGGCAAGCGCGCGCCTGCAGCCTGCAACACGGCGCCCTACCCTAACCCAACCCTAACTTGCAAGCGCGGCGCGCGCCTGCAGGTCCGCGTCGGAGAGGTCGGAGGAGAACATGTCGTCGTCGCCGCCGCGCGCCGCGAGCGCGTGGAAGCGGTTGGCCGTGATGGGCGTGTTGCGCAGCAGCTTCTCGCGCTTCAGGATGTCGTCGCCCTGCCCCGCCGCAATCAGGGCGTCCGCGCGCGCCAGGTCGGATGCCGTGTCCTGCACATACTTCTCTCGGAACTCCCGATCGCTCACCTGGCCCCGCCAAGCCGGGGGTCAGGCGCCGGCTGCATCGGCGGGACAGGCAGCGCCGCGCCGCCCGCCCGCGGCTCCACTTGCGAGCGCGTGCAGCAGAGCAGCGCGCTGGGAACACGGGGCGTTGCTGAGACGCTGTCAAGGCTGGTCCTGGCATGGCGGCCGCTCGATGGAGAGCGGATGGCGCAGCGAGCGCGCGGACCACACCGGCGCCTGCAGGATGGCGCCCAGCAGCGGCGCCGCGTGCGGATCAACCCCGTACCCCCGCTGCACGTACCGCACGGTGTCCTGGCACCCTGTGGAGTGGCCCATCATGACAATGCCCTGCGGCGAGCATGGCACCAGGACATCAGCGTGCCAAGCTGCATGCAGCGGACCCGGCCAAGACCTCGCGGCTTCCTGGCCTTGGCACACCACGTTTATGCAGCGCAAAGCCGCACACAGCCCTTTCACAACGCTGTCAGTGCCGAGCACATGGGGCTGAGCACATTATTGATTGCAGAATGCCACGGCCGCTCGAGCGGCTCGCCCTGCTGCAGCGCCCATAAAGCATCAAGCTTGTGCAGCGCCGCGCGCGAGGCTGACAGCTGTGCGGCAGCGAGCACCTGGGAGTTGTAGAAGCTCAGCAGGTGCTCCGCCAGCTGGTCAAGCTGATACGCGTCGTCGTCCAGGCTGCTAGTGCCGTAGCCCGTCCCCGACGACGCCAGCAGCGGCTGGACCATGGACCTGCGCGGCGCGCAGCGGGTTACGGCAGGTCGCGGCTCCAGCGCCAGGTGGCCCTCCCGTCTGCCAGCCCTCAAAAGGCGCAGCCAGGCGGCTGAGGCCTCGGCGCCTGCCAGGACCTAGCAGGCAGGTCCACCACCGCCATCTCCCAGCACGCACACACATGGCCTCTGCACGGTGTGAGTCCTACAGCGGCGTTGTCAAGAGCCAACAGCTGACTGTCAGGCAGTGCCCCTGGCTATGAACAGAAGCGGTGCTGTGAGGCTTCGCACCATCGCATGTCGTTCAGCCGCTCCGTCAACAGTTGTACATAGCTGGACCAGGCACAGACCCGCCGTCAGCACGGCATGCACAGTGTAGCACACACATTGGCGCTGCAGCTCGAGCACTGCTTTCATCATAGATAGCTGCTCGGTGCGCTGGTCTGGGTTCACAGGGCGCACGAGGTCACGAAGAAGTCGTCTGTCAACCCGCCGACGAGGATGAAGTGCCTGGGGAAGTTGCCTGCAGAATGCCCCGGTAATGAGGCCCGGCGCCGTCATGCATGCTGCACAGAGCGCCACTCGGCAGGCAGCGCCGCACCCGTCATGAAGGCTACGTTTAGTATCCCGTGCGAGTACCGGAACAGCGTCCCGTTCAACGCGTCCTGGGCAGCTGTGCCCAGCAGGAGCGCGGCCAGGCACGCCCAGCGCCCCAGCGCAGCAAGCTGCATTTTGCACGTCGCGTGCGCTGCCAGCGGCGGCTGTGCGCTGCGCGACGGTGATCAACTTGCATGAGACGCCGGTGGAGCGCAGACACAGCGTGTTAACCCTCTGAGGGCATTCCTTGACGAGAAAAGTAGATTTACCCACAGTCCCCGAGGCTGTACGAACATGGGCTGCTCCAGTCGCGCTGTCAAACGCTTGGGTAGTTGAACGGTCATCAGCGTAAGCTGGGCTAGCTGGTGCTGCGCAGTTCAATACAGTGATCTGCCAATGGGTAATACCATGCTGACGTAGTACAGGCAGCCAACAGGGAGTTGCAACTTAAAGTAAGCCCGTAAAATCTGTGTGCTCCTCCACCAGCCTACACTATGCTAACCAGCTTGGCCTGGTCATGGCCCAACGCGGACACGTGCCGCGGCCAGTGCCTCGCCGCTCGGGTACAAGGACATGAAATGCTAACCGGTTGGCAGCACAAGCGCACGACGTCAAAGCATGGAGCGTGTCCACCGCCTGGTCCTTGCCGCCTAGATGCCAGCGGGTACTGCCAGGGCCTCACCGTTAGTCTCATGGACCAGAAGAGAGACCACGACTGGATCTACAACCTGTGCTAAGCGACCGCGAGCGAGCAGACGCTTAACTGCGCTTGTTCCGTCGCCCCCTGGAGGTGCCCCGCGTGCCAGGCGCACGCAGGGCGTGGTTGAGCGCCTGCTCGCTTGCGATCGCTTAGCGCAGGTTGCAAATCCAGTCGCAGTCTTTCTTCTGGTCTATGTGATCAACGGTGAGGCCCTGGCGGCATCCACTGAGTGTGGCACACGGGCGGTGGACAAGCTCACGCGGTGTCGCGCGGTTTGTGCTGCCTGACAGTTAGCAATATAAGTTCTCAGCTTGCACCATAGCAGGCGTTCATATATAGGCCTGTTGTAACGTGCGGCACCAGTGCCCTGGTCCACTACCTTGCTAGAGGCGTTCATGCTGGAGGCGTTCATATACACGCCTGCTGTAACGTACGGCACCAGTGCCCTGTTCCACCACCTTGCTGGAGCCTGAAAGAACACCAGGTGCCGCCTGGGCCCCTTCTGGGGTGCAGGACCAGGTGCGCAAGCGCAGCTGACGGCACGCGTAAGCCTGACCGGCCTCGCGGCGCCCTACACTACAGCCAGCACCACGTCTAGCCTCGTTCCTGTGATCCCACTACGAAGGGTTATGTCCTTGGGATAGACCGAGTCAATTATCAGTCCTGTGGTGGTCGTTCCTCCGTCCATGTCTTAAAGGTCCGGAGCTGGCTCGAGCGTCGCGCTCAAGGGGCGGTTCATTAAATAGAACCGGGGACAAATCCCCCCCTCTATGATGGCTATGAGGGGGGAGGCCTTGCTCGTGTAGCGCGAGTCCCGGGCACGCTGCTGGCGCTGACAGGCAGGTGGCTTGCCGTGCGTACAAGTGGCGTGCGCAACGCGTGCAAGTAGCGCGCAAAACGCGTGCAAGTAGCGCGCAAAACGCGTGCAAGTAGCGCGCAAGCTGTACCCCAAGTACCTGCGCTGCGTGCACAGCCAGCGCAGGCAGACATGGCACCGGTTGCAGCGGTGCTGACGCGGAAGACGTGCGCGCTGTGGTGCACGCCCTCATGCCCGAGCGCCAGGCTGCACAGGCAGCGCAGGCGAAGCGGCGCGCTGCGCGTGCACGCCGCGTTCGGCGAAGACGTGCGGAAGTTCTTTGACGGCCTGTCGTTTGAGAACTGGGCCCCGCGCAGCAGCCGCACCTGGAGGCTGCCTCCGACGCAGCGCAAGGCCGTGCAGACTGGTGCGTGCGCCGGCCACGCGCTGGGCCCATATGCACTATGTGCGGTGGGGTGTGCGGCAGACAGCACTGCCACACGGCAGTGGCGAAGCATTATGGGCGGACTTCTGGGCGGTGCTGTGTGGGAAGTTGCAGGCGAGAGGTTGAGCACTGAGAAGCGCCTGCTTGCTGCACCTGGGCAAGTGGAGCAGGCCTGCCGTGTATGGCTTCCACGGCCCATCCTGTGGGCCCTGGCATCCCGTGGCACCACCGCGTATGCTGGGGCAGAGCGCGGTGGTGCGCAAATAAAAATCGCAAGGCAACGGGGTGCTTCCCAGAGCCCAGCAGCCTAAGCGAGCGCACCTGCTGCCAGCTGCGAGCGAGCGCTGATGCCCTGGTGGCGCGGGCGCGGCAGACGAGAAGGCGGCGGCGGATGAGGCGTTCATCAGCAGCCTGAATGAGCGCATCATTGCCGCGTCGCGCGACGAGGGCGACGGCCCGGCGGCCGGGCCGCCCGGCGTGGCCGCCAGCACGTCTTTTGACGAGGTCGATGACGAGGAGCTGGCCAGCTCGCTGTCGGCGCGCATCGCGGGCATGGGCATGGGCGAGGGCGGCGCGCCGGCAGCGCAGCCAGTCAGCCCCCTGTGCGGTGCGCGGCCCTGGGTCGGCATGTGAAAGCCGCTGCTCGCGCAGCGGCGCGCATTTGCCAACCGATACTGTGTTGCTGTGTTGCTCCGCCGCAGCGCGGACACCGCAGAAGACAGCACACCCACAAGGCGCCTTGCTGAGCACACGGCAGTCTGCTTACGACTTCGCACGGTCTTGTTTCAAGCAGTACTGCCAGCCAGCACGGAAAAGGGCGCCTCATGAGCGCAGCAGGCAAATGTAAGGGAGAGGCGTGCGCTCAGCATGGTATACATAGATGTTGGCGGTGCCCTGCAAGCTGAAATCCTGGGGCTGCCAGGCACGGAGCTGCGCGAGCGCATACAGCGCAAGTACGGACGCACGTACGACCTGTCCATCGTGCGGCGGCGGCTGGCGGGCAGGACGATCGTGGCCATGAACGTCATGGTGCGCGCAGACCCGTCCCTGAAGGCACGCGTGAGGCTGCATTCCCACGTGGGCAGCTGTGCCGAGAGCCCCTTCGTGGTGCACTGCTGAGCCGCTGCAGCACTGCTGTCTGGCATGCACCGCACGGCATGTCACGAGCGTGCTTAGCGTGCGGCTGCGGTGCCGGCAGTGGACGCACCTGGAGCAGCAATCCTTCCCGATGTCCGAGGCGGAGTACATGGAGAAGCTGAACAACATTGCGTTCTACCTGGGGTGCGCTCCCCTGCCCTGATGCGTTCGCCCGGATATGCGCATGGGCCGCATGCTGTGCGTTGCAGGACGCCCATACCCTACCTGCCATGCCATTCCTTCAAGGAGCAAGGCGCCTGAGTTGTCGTGAACCTGACGGGCTGGTGGAGCAACATGTTGATGACTTGCATGCGCAGCCTCATGGCGCTGCCGGCAAACTCAGCACGGGCCTGGCGCAGCGCTCGGCGTGCGTGGCAGAGGCGGGCTGCTGGCACCAAGGGCGAGCGCAGGGCGTTGGTCCAGCGGCCGAGTGTGGGGCGGCGCGCAGGGCATGGGGCCAGACGGAGGTCGTGCGCGCGTTCTTCGACGCGCCGGCCAAGTCGCGCAACGGGCTGCCCGGTCGGCGGCCCGTGGTCGGCAACGCCATCAGCCTGCGCCTGGACCTGCCGCCGGCCGTCATCGAGGAGTGGTTTGGCAAGTGAGCGCGTGGAATGCGCGCGGCTGCTGGCCGGGCGGCGGGGCGCGAGAGCGCGCGCGCGGGACACGGACCTGCGTCAGAGTACTGCCTTGTCGTCAGTGCTGTCGCGGCAACTTGTCGACATTGGGATGGCGGCAACTGGTCGACATTGGGATGGCGGCAACTATAGGCGGCTGACTAGGCGGCTCTTTCAGGCATGCCGTTTGCAGGGGGGTGCGCAAGACCACCTGGATTCCATGGAGCCTCTGGGGGTGGGCCGCTGGGGTCAAGGGCAGCGAGTTGTGAGCCAACGAAAGGGCTGCACTGTTTGAGGCAGGGCAAACTGCAACGTGCTGCGTCCGGTTGATTGCGCCCTGAGCCTCCCCTGTCGTGTATGAAGTCGGCGGGGTAGCGGGCCGCAGCTACCTTGGGAGGTATGCAGCGGGAGCTTGCAAGGGCGTGTCTGACAGCAGTGAGCAAGGTAGGCAGGTGTGTCGCTGGTATCAACGTCGTGTCTGCTCAAAGGGTAAGGGCAAGGCAGGGACACGCTCACCCTCTGATGAAGACCCGAACTTTTGGGGCGCAACAAGGAGGGCGCAGGCTACTCCCGCAGCTCCACACCAGCATTCTTTTGCGCTTGGCGCCCGGCAAAAGCTTTCGGCCAGCCCTGCTGTGCTGAGGGTTTGCGAGCGCTCGTCTTGCAAGCGGCATAAAGCGATCGTGCTAGGCATGCAGCTAGCTGCGTGGGACTGCATTGAAGCAGTGTATGCTTACTCTATTCATATCTTTGAGAGGTTTGTACGACAGGAGGACAGGGCGTCATAATGCTTTTGCTGAGAGGCAAGCATGTGTCATTATTTCTTCCTCGCATTGCTGGGAGACTGCAGTGTACGCGCAGAGATTTGTGTCAAGGATGTGAGGTGAGTGGTGAAGGTGGCAATGAAGGTGATCCGCAGAGACAGTCTGATCCGTAAACTAGCTAAGCTGCGTGAGCGCCTGTGGTATGTTTGGCATGGTCGTGCGCACCTTCATATGAGCAAGCAACTCTTTTTGCACTTACTCGCCTTTGCGTCAGGAGCGCAGTAGGACCGCGTGGCTGTATGCGGCGCCAGAGCAGACTCACCCAAGAGCTTCAGACAGCTACCCCACAGCCTGCAGTGTCACATGTCCTGCTCACACATATCATGAGCAGTACATGCGAGTGCCAGCGCTGGCACAACTCATTGTCAGCGAGGTCACGCAGACCTGCAGAGCCATCCATTCAGCGCAGCGAAGGATAGGAGCAGTAATCACCCGCATCGCACTGGCGGCCGACCGGACGGCTCAGCCTGTCAGCGCCTGCATGCTGGGCAGCGCGCTGAATGCGCGCTGCTGCTCGGCCAGCATCGCGTCGGCCTCCTGCACCTGCGCGCGGGGAGCCGCCGCGCAGCCCGGCGTCAGCGCCTGCAGGCCAAGCATCCAGGCTCTGCGCGTGGGTACGTGGCGGGCGGCCCTGGCAGTACCCGCAGGGCTCTTGCGGCGGGCCCGTGTCAGCATGTCAGTTTGCAGCCGGGCAGAGAGGGCCTGGGCACGCCAAACTTGGCAGTCTCCCCCGGCAACTGCTGCAGAGTCCGAGCGGGGCCACGCCAGCGCCGGAGAGCCAGGAGGCGCGGGCGCGGGGGCGCGCCAGGCTGGAGAGCGCGCCGGCGGCGGCGGCGACGGCCGCGCTGGGCGGCGCGCCCGGCAGCGCGGCCTCCAGCTCGCCGACGGCCGCGCGGCCGCGCCGCACGATCGCGTGCAGGTGCCGGTTCTCGGACGCCACGCGCCGCATCAGCCGCCGGCCCTGCTCCAGCTCGCCCTGCGCGGCGCGCGCCGGGTCGCCCCGCGTGCTCTGCAGCACCGCACCCCTCCAGCTTCTGCTCTGTTGCGCTCTCTCTGTCTGCATGCGCGGCCTAGCCACAACAGTTCACATCCATCATCGCACGTGCTTTATAGACCGTGTCAGACATCCACGATGTCAGACTGCAGCGAGCTGCATGCAGCGGCATGGAGGCAAAAACAGGCGCGTGCGCCTGCATGCGCCCACCCCTCGTCTCTGCTGTGTGACGCGAGCAGTGCGCGTCGCGGCGCGGGGCAGACAGACGCAGCCGTCACCAGCGGCTCCCTCCTTGAGGCCGGTCCCAGCCGTCTCGCCAAGAAAGTATCGGCGCGCCTTTAACCCGCGCTTGCCGCGCTCGGTCTTCGTCCAGGCGATGACCTTTTCGTAGAGCGGGCGCGTGCGGTGCCAGAGCACGAGCGCGACCGCCAGCGCGGCGCCGGCCAGGCCCGCCAGCAGCAGGAAGGTGGGCCGGAAGCAGTCCGGGCCGGTGCAGGCGCCGCCGCCGCCGCCGTGGCGGCCCAGCGCGCGCGCGTACAGCGCGCCCGCCAGCCACGTCGCGAGCAGCGAGCTGCCTGCCGGCTGGTTTTGGTAGGGTTTGGTAGGGCTTTTTCATGCAGCAGGGGTCACAGCCGCTTCGACATATGCACAGCAGGTGGGCGCCGGCCAGCCATGCTGGCCGCTGCCGCTGTGCTCGCAGGAGGGTGCTGCAATGCTGTGCTGTGCTCGCAGGAGGGCTCCCCCGTCCAAGGTGTTCGGCCGCCAGGCGCGGGTGGCACTGCTCGAGCGGCCATTGTCACTGAGAGCAACCTGAAGCAGCAAGCTAAGCATGTAGGCTCAACATGTACGGGCGCGACGGTCTATTTCCCGGGCTGGAACAGCACCTCCTGCCACGCACGGAGGCAGCCTACTCACGTGCAGCCCCTTGCACCGCATGCGGTCAAGGCGGGGCCGCGCGCCTGCTGCAGGGCCCAGCTGCGTGAGCGCATAGTTCGTCGCAAAGTGCTGCAGCCCGAACAGCTCCGAGGTCACGGCCGGCACGACGCCCTGCCGGCCGCGGCGCAGGGCGGGCTTAGTTAGGCTGCCACATACCAAGGCACACGGACTCAGCCGGTCACCTCCCGCATGGCGCTGCTAGCTCGAGGTCCTAAAAGCATGCGAGGCCAGGGCCGCCGCTGGGGAGCAGACCCGCGGCTCCGCATGTTGCAGACCGGCGCTGCGGCGGGCCCGCAAGCACGCCTGCCATGTTCATGTACATGCAGGCGGCGCCAGGCTTGTCAACTCACAGGCGGCCCGCCAGGCACGGCTCACAGGGCAACCCCAGCCTGCGGGCCGGGCCGGCGCGCCGCGGGTCGGCGCGGGCCGGCGCGCGCCTGCAGGCCGCCAAAGGTGAAGCCGCTGAGGAAGGCGGCCGCGCCCAGCAGCGGCAGCGTCGCGAACGCGTTGAGCAGCGCGGCGGCCACCGTCAGCGCGGCCAGCGCGACCAGGCTCAGCGTGCGCGGCACGTCGTGCAGGCGCAGCAGCCGGTCCGGCAGGAACCTGCGTGCGGGCGCGGGCGCGGCGCTCGCGCGCATTTGACTGCAGAGCTCGTCGGCCCAGACTGAGGCTGCCAACAAGACACTGGGGCTGGCGGCGGGGGTGCGGGCGCGGGCGCGCGCCCGGAGGCGAGGCGGCCGAGGCAGTTAGCGATGGAGTACACCGAGATGAATGTCGCCTGCGCGCCCGCCTCGCCGCCCAGCGCGACCACCTGCATTGGGGTAGGGTAGCAGCCCTAAGCCCAACTCATCACAGCGGCGGCCCACGTCGGTATTGAGATGCAGGGTAATACACCCTACACCAGCACGGAGCGGCTGCCTCAAAGGCGCCCTGCCGCCAGCACCCGCGCCCGCCAGGTGCGCAGAGCAGAATAGCGCACCCCAACACTCCCTGCACTCCGCAGTAGTGCCCGGTGCTGAGGCTGCACTCAGCAACTAAGGAGGTGCCGATACCATGAACAGCACTGCAGCTCATGACATGCGCACACATCTCGCCTTGAGAGACAGAGGACACACTGCCGGCCGGTGAGAGCGACAGCACCCGCCGCAGCCCGGGGAGCGCGCCAGCTGCGCCATGTTGTTCAGCAGCGTCAGGCCCGCGCCGCTGCACGCGCCGTTCACGAAGAGCAGCATCCAGAACGAGTACGAGCGCAGGCAGCGCGCAGGCGGGCGGTTGCGGTACACGTCCGCGCCGCCGCCGCCGCCGCCGCCCGGCCCGCCCGGCAGCAGGACCTCTGCCAGCTCCGGCGGGTAGCCCTCGCCGCCGGCGTCCGCCGCCGTGTCCTCCTGCCGCCGGCGCCGTCTTGATCAACCAGCATGCTAGTAAGCAATCCCGCTGCAGCCGTGCAGCCCACGCGCGCCGCCGGCCGGGCGAGCGGGGCGGCCGGACGTGGCGCGCACGGTGGGCGGCGGCGGGCTCAGGTCGCGCAGGCGGCGCGAGCGCAGGCCGCCAAAGATGAGCGGGATGGCCAGTACAGGCAGCAGCAGGATGCCGGCCGCGCTGGACGTCAGCACGCCCGCCCAGAAGTCCAGGCGCTCCTCCTGGCGCGCGAGCGCGACCACCGCCTGCCGCCGCGGCGGCCGCGCGCGTCAGCATATATAGGGCTGGCATACCCTATTATTAACCCTGCCATACCAGGCGCTCCTCCTGGCGCGCGAGCGCGACCACAGCCTGGCGCGCCGGCAGTGGCGCGCGTCAGCATATATAGGGTTGATATGCCCTATCACTAACCGTAGCATACCATATAGCTTACCCTAAACGTCAGCGCGCGCGCGCGGGGGCCCGCCAGGTTCCCTGCCCGGCGCTGGGCCGCGCTGGTGCGGGCCCCGCCGCGCGCAGGCGGCGCTACGGCGGAGGCCCCGGGGCGCGCCGCCGCGCCCGCGCTCGCGCGGCAGCGCGGCTGCCCTCCGGCGCGCCCCGGCCAAGCCTGCGCGCGCTCTCAGGGCAGCGGGCCTGGGCAGGCAGAGCGCGCGGGTGCTGCGCTGCCGCGGCGCGGCTCCACGCGCGTTTGGTGTGCATCGCGCGATTTGCGGCGCGGCCTTCGGCAGTCGGTCACGCGGCGACGCAGCGTCCCCTGGCACACCTGAGATCCCACCGGCCCGACAGGGTCACGCGGGCGGGCCCCCGCCTGGAAGCTGGCCAGGCCGATGACGGCGGTGAGCGCCAGGTGGAACGCGTGGCTCTTGGTGTGCGGCTCCACCTGGATGTACGGCACCTGGCGCCGCCCGGCACGCGCTCGAGCCCCACGCAGCGGCACCTGAGTCCTTGGTCTGGCGAAGCGGGTTCGCTTTGGAGGACTGCTTGCGCTCCGTTTGACTGCCTGGGCCCTGCCAGGCAGCATGCTCCCGCGCGACTCGCTGTCCAGAGATGGCGCCGGGCGGCGACCGCAGCAGGCGCAGCCGTCCGCGTTGCTGTCGACGGGCGTGGCGCAGCAGGCACACCGGGGCAGGCCGGGCGATCAGGGCATGCAGAGCCGCGCGATGCTTTTGAAAGGAAGGCTGCTGGAGGAGAAGGTGCCCGCTCTGGCGGGCCGCGCGCGGGGCCGCACATAGTTGATGACGGGCGCGCACAGCAGGCACAGCAGCGCGGGCAGGATGGCCAGCAGCAGCACGAACGCGGCCGCGTCGCGGTCCAGGAACGAGACGTACAGCGTGACGAACGCCGACGCGCTCAGGCCCAGGAAGGCCTTCAGGATGCCGATCACGGTGCCCCTG
>JAABUO010005721.1_pt1 | contig 14404 bp, 16 predicted proteins | sample 5559291 | NCBI WGS metagenome assembly JAABUO01 (sample SAMN10711878, study PRJNA513372) | rock metagenome | isolation source: Antarctica rocks | place: Antarctica: Victoria Land, Finger Mt sud | reverse complement strand
AATGGCCTTGACAACGGCTTAAAATCCTTAACTTGTAGAAAAAGCCCTAAAGAGTGTGCCTGCGATAGTAGTGCCGCAGCGTGCCGGTCGCCGCCCCCCCTTCTTTCTTCAAGTAGCCGTACCTCGACCACTGCGCCCGACCGTGTATGCTAGTGGCAGGGGTTTGCGCAGCGAACCTGTACCCACTACAGGTCGCTCCGGTCGGCCCTAGGGGGCCTTCCTCCACGACCCTCCGTTCACGCCGCCCCATTGCCAGACATTCATGGCGTGCGACAGTGGGCCGCTTGAAAAGAGATAGGGGCGAGAGGGCGCGGTATGTACGCGATCGTACGAGTAGCTAAGCTCAAGACCATGGGCGAGATCGGCGCGTTGGGCCAGCACAACGAACGCACCCGCGAGACACCGAACGCCGACGCGGAACGCCTACAAGAGAACGTCCGATTGGCTGGTACAGGCGACTGGATGGCCGACGCGCAACGTCGCCTCGACGACGCGCCGATGATTCGCTCGGATGCGGTCCTGGGCATCGAGCACGTCATGACCGCGAGCCGCGACTTCTACACGCAGGGTGATGAGCAGGAGCGGGCCGCGCGCCTGGCCGAATGGACGGAGCGGAGCATGGCGTGGCTGCGTGAGCGGCATGGCGACGCCAATATCGTGGCAGCCGTCCTGCACAAGGACGAACTCACCCCGCACATCCAAGCCCTCGTCGTCCCCATCAACGACGCTGGACGCCTGAGCGCCTACACCTACACGGGAGGGCGCGAGAAACTCGGGGCGATGCAAGACAGTTATGCGCGGGCCATGGAACCCTTCGGCCTGGAGCGTGGCGTGCGGGGCAGCGTGGCCGTCCACGAAACGATCAAAGAGTGGTACGCCAAGATCGAGCAGCCCACCCCGGCGCGTGAGGTCGTGCAGGAACACACGGCCGTCGATAAGCCAAGCCGCATCGTGGGCAACCCCGATAAGTGGGCAGCGGAGCAGCAAGAGCGCATCGTCGAGCGCCTGGCGCCCGTGGTGGACGCCGCGCTTGTGAAAGCCACGTACTACGAGGGCCTGGCGGCGAAGGCCGAGGCAAACAACCTCGTGTTGCAGCAGCAGGTACGGACGCTGGAGCGCGACCATAGCGCGTTGCGTGAGGATTACCGCGCCCTGGCGGCGCAGGTCCGCGCTATCGACCTACCAACCGTGATCGAGCGGTTAGGCGGTCAGGTGGACCGCTACGACGCGCACAAGTACCGCCTCGACGACGAACATATCTCGATTACCGGCGAGCGTTTTTACAACCACGATCGACAGCAGGGCGGCGGCGGGGCTATCGACCTCGTGATGCACGCCGCCGGCTACGACTACCGCGAGGCCGTCGCCTACCTGAGGGACACGCACGGCGCCGAGGCGGCCATAAGCGCCGCGACGTGGCACGGCGCACGACAGGCGCACGACGATGCCCGGCAGATCGTGGAGCACGCGGAGCGCCCCGCCTTCCGCGCTCCGACGCCGGATGAAGGCCGCTGGTCACAGGTGAGAAACTACTTAGTTTCGGAGCGCGCCTTGCCCGCCACGCTGGTCGACGACCTGCACAACCGGGGCACGATCTACGCCGACAGTCGGAGTAACGCTGTCTTCATCCGGCAAGACGCGAACGGGCAGGCCACGGGCGCGTCGCTGCGGGGGACGAGGCCGGACTCGGAGTTTAAGGGACTCGCCGTGGGCACGCGTAGGGACGAGGGGCACTTCAGTTTCACGCTCGGCAAGCCCGAGATGTATGCGGCGCCCCAGGTCTATATCACCGAGTCGCCCATCGACGCCCTCAGCCGCGCTGCCCTCCTCATGCGTGCCGGCGAAAGGGGCGAGTACATCTTCACCTCGACCGACGGGCATGGGAGCCTGCCGACACGGCAGATCGAGGACGGAGATGCGCGCCGGGCGCTCATCCATTGTTCGTTCGACAATGACGCCGGCGGCGCGACGTTGTGGAAGCGTGTACAAGAGGCGTACCCGCGCGCCGAGGCTATCGTGCGAGATCGCCCACCGGCAAGGTGCAAGGATTGGAACGACGCGCAGCGTCAAGCCGTGCAGCACCAAGACCGCCAGGAGGAGCCGCGCCAGCAGCGCGAACAGGAGCAGGAGCATGGCCACGGACACGGGGGGGCACGGCGCGGCGGACGTGACGACCACGACGATAGACGGATCTAACCGCACGGGGCGTTGAGAGCCCGTGAGAGCGCATGAAGAAGGGCCGTCGGACGTTCGTGCTTTGTAGCACCTTACGCCGTCCGACGGCCCTGTCATCGCGCACAGCCAGGCATGTCTTTAGCGCTCTGTTAGCGCGTACTCCTGCTCCTGCTCTATGTCCTCACCCTCGACCAGGCCCAGGACGCCGCCCGCGGCGGCATCATCGCCACCGTCAACGCTATCCCCGGCCGCGTGTCCCTCGTCGGTCGCGGCATGCTGGCCGTACGCGTGTGCGCGTTCTTGCTCGTCGGTCAACGGGCCGTCCCCCACGTTGTCGCCGGTCGCGTCCTCAAACGTCGGGGCCGGGAGCGGGCCATCCGGGCGCAACGGACCAAGTGGGGGTATCCAGCTCTCGCCCTCGGCCGGGGCGCGGTCCATGACCTCGGGGTCGGTGTAGTAGCGGCGCTGGGTCAAGCGGGCGGGCGGGCGCTGCGGCATCTTTACCAGCAACTCGTCTTCCCCGATATTCATCACCTCGTCGGCGGTGAGGAGCGCGCGCTTGGTCTCCGACTGGCTCGCCCCGCCGCGGTCGGTGGTGACGTGGAAGCGGCCGCGCTGGACGTTGCTGCTCTGCGCCACTTCGGTTGTCTCGCCGAGCACTTTCTGACTGAACCAGGTGGCGTCGTCGTCCACCATGTTGGAGAGGCCGATCTTGGTGTTACACGCGGCCTTGATGGCGATAAAGCCGTTCTCGTCGTAGGTTTCCACGAGCTGCGAGGTGGTCTGCACGACATAGACGCCGTAGACGCCAGCCGACCGAAGCATGTTGAGCGCGGTCGTGAAGCGCGGCACGAAGCCGATGTGGCCCCATTCGTCGCCGTAGATCATCACGTCCCGCGCGAGCGCGCCGCCGGGCGACGTGCGGGCGCTCTGCCCGAGCGAACGGAACACGTCGAGGAAGAAGCTGGCCGTCAAGGGCCGCAGCTCCTCAATCAGGTCGGGATCGAGCGCCAGGAAGATCGCGACGGGCTTACCCTCCCCGCTGCCCAGACGGGACAGCGTGATCTCGTGGGTCGAGGTCGTGGCCTGGATGGTCGGCTCCGAGAGCAGCATGAACTTGGGCGCGATCTCGCTCCACACCGAACCTAACTGCTTCTGATTCTTCTCGATGCTGGCCAGGAACCCGCGCGCCCGCTTGCGCGCCAGGGGAGAGCGGCTGTCCTTGAGCTTGGCGATGACCCATTCCGCGCTGTGTCCATTCAAGAACTCGTCCAGGTGCGCCAGCGTGACCGTCGTCCCGGTCGGGTCATCCTGCTGCACGTGGAAGATCGCGGACATGAGGACGAGCTTGGTCCAGTTGTCCCAGATGGGCTCACCCTTGTTCTCGCCGTGGTTCTTGATCCAACTATCGCACCACAGGGCCGTCAGCAAGGGACTCACGCAGCAACTCAAGGGGTTATAGCCCATGCTTGTCTCGGGCGACCCGAAATTGAGCACCCACACGTCGTAGTGCTGCGTGAGGTGTGTGTACGCCTTGCCCAGCAGTTCGAGCTTGAGGTCGCTGATAATCAAATCGCGCTGTCCGGTCTCGCGCAACAGGTTGGGCAGGATCACGCCGCTTGTCTTGCCGGACCCGATGGGGCCGATCAAGAGCGTGTTGAGCACTTGCAGCGCACGGGTCATCGACACGCTCACCCCCGATCGCTCACCGAGCAGCAACGGGGTGCCGGTATAGCGCAGCGCCGGGCTGCGCATCTCCTGACGGGTCATCCAGCGCGCCGAGCCGTGCGCCGTCGAGGGCTTGAGTTTGCGCGGCCGTGTGTACATGAACCAGCCCACACGCCAGGCCACCATGCCCAGCAACACAAGGGGAAGCAGCACCTCGATGGCGATCACGCCGCCCAGCCCACCATGCGCCCGCGTGTGTAACCACGCATAGCGCGCATCGATGTTGGCCGTCCATTGACTCCACCCGATCGTCCGCACATGGGCGTTGAGCGGACTGCTGATGGCCTGGATCAGGACGGCGGGCGGGTACGCTAACCAGACGTAGATGTGCCGCCAGAGGCTTTGAGGCAGGCCCAGGAGCCACGCCAAGCCCGTAAAGGCGGCCGCGCCCAGAACGATGCGGCCGCGCCGGGACAGGCCAGCGTAGCGCCCCGTAACGCCCTCATGAATGTGACAAAGGAATCCCGACGGGTGGATCGTTTTCATGGTCTGCCTCCTACCGTATCCGGCGCTTGAAGACAAGCTGTATCGCGTTGGTCATGCCGTCGGGTGAGCCGATCCATTTCGCCAGAGACAGCGGGAGGACGCTCACCAACTCCCACCCATCGGCCCCCATGCGGTTCATGACCTCTTCGTGTTTCTGCATGTCACGCGCGCCTATCATCTGCGTCATGTACTGGAACGCGCCGCTGATGGCGGGGTCGTGCGTGGCGTGTCCCTGTGGTGTATCCGTCATCGACCTGCCTCCTCTGTCCTGTGCGTGGCGCTGATGCGGACGCGCGCCGCGCCCTCTCCTATCGTGTCTGCCGTCTCGCTGTCCGTCCCCGCGGCGAGCAGCGGGACAGCGGGTAGCGGTAACGCCGGACGCGGGGCGCGTCCGTGGCCGATAGCCGCGACAAACGTCGCGCCGTCGGCGCTCCCGCCTATCAGCGCCACCACCGTCAGCACACCACCGATGACGATGCAGGGCAAGGCCATAGCCGGCACGAGCACCGTACCAGCGAGTGTGGCCACCAGAAGACCCATGGCGGGGGCAAGCGCGCGGGTGCCGCGGTCGGGCGCGCCCACCTGGGCGGCGACGTCTTGCGCCTCTCCAATCTGGCGGGATAGTTCGTACCAGGGCATCCAGGTGTGCCAGTGGATGCGGGCCTTGTGTGGGGGGCGTGTCATACCTGTCTCTCCTCTCTTTCCTCTCTCGTCGCCTCAGGTCCGCTGACCTCAGAGGCGTGTTACAACAGGGCTTTGAGCTTGCCGCCAAGTGACGCGCGCAGGGAACTCACGGCCACGCCAATCCCCGCGTCCGTGACCGACGTGGCGACGACGCCCAGGATCGCGCCCGTCGAGCCCACGAATGAGCCGACGACGGCGGGCGTCTTATAGAGCAACAAGACGAGGCCGAGCGCGCCCAGCGCCGCCGAGAACCCGCCCAGGCCGCTCAGGGGACCGCCGCCGGCCAACATCACGGCGATCACCTTCAAGACCACAGCGTAGCCGATGGGCCAGAGCGTCAGCGAGAGGGTCATCTTCACCCACGCCGTGGCGATCATGTCCAGGTACGGCGACACATAACAGGCCATGCAGAGCGGACCCACCAGGTAGAGCGCGCCGAGCATGGCCAGCCCAAAGTCACGCACGACGACGGAGAGGATCACCAGCACGAAGGCCACCAGCATCACCACCACGGACAGGATGCTTTGCAACGAGATGATGCTGTGCAGGGTGTAGAGGGCGCCCCTGAGCGCTTGCCACGCGCTCTCGTGGGCATCCAGGGGCAGGCCGTTGATGATAGCGGCCGCGCCGTTGACCAGGCCGAAGCCCCAGCCCATGATGGTCGGATAGCCCGCGATCACGCCAACCACGACGACGGCGCGGCGCAACGGGCTGGTGAGTTTGGCGAAGTCACCATGGCCCAATTGTTCGAGGTAGCGCGCGAACACGCCGAAGATCAGGAAGCCGAAGAATAGTGTCCCCGCCAGTTCGCGCAGCGACGTCACAAGGTCGCGGATACCACCCCAAGACACCGCGCCGGGAATATCAGGCGTGTAGGTCAGGTCGTGCTGAAATGGCGCGACCATGCCGCTAAAACCGTCGCTAAAGACGTGCTCGATGGGTGAGAACAGCCCCACGACCAGGCCCGTGACCGCCGTGGCCAGCGCGCGAAAGAGCGCCCCGACGCCCGCGCCCAGGTCGGGGCACCAGTTCAATAAGCCGGTGCAGTACTGCGTGGGGTGCGCCGGGTTGACGCCCTGCGGGATCGGTGAGGGCGACGGGATGACCGTTGGCGAGGGGTACGGTGTCTGTGTCGCCGGCGGCGTGTAGGTCGGATACGGTGTCTGCGTGGGGATCGCCGTGGCGGTGGGTGGCGGTGGGTGCGCCGCCGCGCCTGCGGCGGCGGCGGCGGCAGTCAGACCCACGGATGGACGGAGCAGCACGACGGCTAGGAGAATGCCGATCGCCAGGCCGCGCACGCGAGGGGAGCGCATGGTCATGATGAAACCTCCTTACACGCCGCCGAGCAGGTGGAGCACCCACACGACGACGCCGACATAGACGGGTAACAGCAGGAGGAACACCCCCATGCTCACCAGGGGCACGAGGACGCAGAAGAAGAGCGTCACGGCTACGTCGTCGAGGGTGACGCGCATCTTACCGCTCCCCTCTCTTCTCGGCCAACTCGGCGATAGCGGCGGCCACACTGCCCAGGCGCGCGATCGCCTCGTTGCGCGCGGGCACGTCCGTCCAGGTCTCGGTCGTGAAGCAGGCGTACTCCAGGGGCGGGGCCATCACATCGACCTCGCCGCGGCGACGGCTCCCGTCCTTGGCCTGGCGGAAGAGAACCATCTGGCCCTCGTGCAAACTCGTCATCACATGCGCCTCCTCGACGGAACACTGCAAGGCGCGGGCGGCCCATGCCGCCGTGTCCTCGTCGTCGCGCACGTCGGCCAGGCGGAACACGCAGCGCAAGCTCGCGGCGTCGAAGATCGGCTTGGTCGCGGGCTTAATCAGCTCACTGACCTGTTGACTGGCAAAGGCGAGGATGAGCCCGATATGCCGGCTACGTTTGGCCCAGTTGGTCAACTCGCGCCCGGCGCCCATGAACTCGGACAGGAACCAGCCCTCATCAATCGCCAGGAACTCCGCGCTGGCGCCGCGCGTCGCGTCGAACGTGCTCTTGGCGCGCTGGGCCATCGTGTCCGTAATCACGAACAGCATCAACGCATAGAGCGGCGGGTCCAGGTCGTCGAGGTTCCAACACAGCACATCCTCCGCGATGTTGACGCGGGTGTGACGGTCCACGAGATGGGCATAGCGACCGTCGCCGTAGGTCGGGTCCGTCACGAAGGAGAGGAGCGTCGCGTGTACCTTCCCCAGGACCTCGCGCTTCCGCTCAGGCACACCGTCGGCAGCGGCGCGGGCCTCCAACTCGGCGACCAGCTCACGTTCCAGGGGCGCGTCCTCGCGGAGCAATGAACGTTCGTGGCCGGCTGTCACGCTATGGCGCGCGTAGACGGCCTGGATGGCGCGGTCCAACTCACTGCGTACCTCGCCGTCCAACTCCTGCCCCGGATTGCACAGCAGGATCTCATGGGCCGCGACGAGGACGCTGACCTTGCGGCTGAGTTTCTGGCCGGCGGGCAAGTCCCACAGGTTGATAATGGGCGGGTCATCCTGCTTACCGGGCGCGATATAGGCCCCGCCGCAGAGGTCCACGAACGGCGCGAAGTGGTCGGCGCGGGCGATCAGCGTCACACGATGCCCCCGATAGCGCGACCACAGAGCGCAGCGCAGCAGCCAGAAGGTCTTGCCCATGCCCTGTGATCCGGTCACGGTCATCACGCTCGTAGATAGGCTGGGGTGGATCAGATCGAGCAAGACAAGCTCGTGGCCACGGCTGGCGAAGCCCACCGGGAAGCCGGTCGGCGTACCAGGATTGTGCGCCAGGAACGGAAGTCCATTCCCGACGGCGCTGGTGTGCCAGCGCTTGGCGCGTCGTCGCGCCGTGTTCTGCCCGAGTGGCAACGACGCGCGCCAGAGCGGACCCTGGTAGCCGCGCCCTTTGCCGGGCTGGATACCCAGGCGCGTGCCGATGAGCGAGAGGGCGCGGCGCGTGGCCGTGTCCAACGCCGCCATGCTCTCAGCCTGGAGCGTCAGCACGACCGTAGACAACGCCAATCCCTCGACGGCGCTATGTAGGTCCTGCGCGAGCGCGCCCGCCTCGTGCAACGCGTCCTCGTCGTCAAGCGAGGGCAGGCGCTTACGTTCGTAGGCCCGGCGCACGGACGCGGCGGACGCCTTCCGCTTGCGCAAGACGCGCGTGCGCTCCCTGAGATTGTCCAGACCACGCAGGTGCCAGGACAGGCGGGCGGTACATTCGATGGCGATGAGGTCGCCCAGGTAGCCGGGGCTGGTGAGTTCCTTGGGCGTGAGCAGGTACAGGCTCCGGGTATAGACGGTCGCGCCGTCGGCGGTGGTGGTGTGCACGATCTCGCGGCGACGCTCCTGCCAGTGGCGGGGCGTCAGCGCCTCGGTCAGGTCCTGCGCATCGGCCAGCTCATCGGGTTGCATGGCGCCAGGGTTGGCCGTGCGCCACAGCAGGGCTAGCACGTCGGCGCGTCGTATGCGGTGCCCCACGAGGTCGGACGCCTTGACCTGCGCGAGCGTATCATCCACGGCCGCGTCGAGCCCGTGACGGTCGATCCGCTCCTCATCCACGCGCCGGAGCCCGAGCTGGTCGCGCGCCTCGTCGAGGACGCCGGCCAGACCGCCGCGCGCTTCCGGGGCGGGTGCGACGATGAGGTAGCCCGAGAGATCGGGAACGTGGGTGCGCGCCACTTCGCGCTCTAACCATGCCAGTGTCGGCGCGGCGATCCCGCGTAGTGTGCGATCGGACGTGGTGACGGTCGCGCTTACCGCGTCGATCACAGCGTCGGGGCGCACAGGGTTACTCTCGATGATGGCCTGCAACGCTTGGGCCTGAGCCAGCCCATGCACGAGGGCCGCGAACTCGCGGCAGACGCGCTCTTGGTCGTGCGCGCCGAGGCTGCGCAGGTTGAGGAAGGCGTCGACCCGCACGATAGCCAGGCAGGACCCATCGGCAAAGATGAGCGTCCCGTCTGGCTCGACGGTGAAGCAGCCAGGGCCGGAGGGTAGGGGCAGCGGGCCGGCGTCCGCTGACGCGGCGCGCGGCGGTTTAGGGACGCCGCCGCGAGAGGGCGTTGAGGCGTCGCCAGAGGGCCGCAACGGCCAGGCGCGACGGACGGCCCTGGCCCAGGCACGCGGCGGCGTGGCGCGCTGCGTGGGGCGTGTGGAAGGGGATCGGCTGGGTGTCATGGCGCGGCTCCTTGCTGATGTAGGTATGACGACGCAGGCTAAAGAACAGGTGTTGCCGGATCGTCGGCTCGCGGTTGGGGTCGGCCATAGCGTAGAACACGAGGGCCAAGCCACCGCCAGCGATGCTCGTCAGGATGATATGGCCAAACACGGCGAGCAGCGTCGTGCCGAAGACGAAGCCGCCCAGCCACCAGACACCGCCGGCGGCGATCCCGGCAGTGAGCAGGGCTACGGTCTGCGCGATGGTCAGATTGCCCGGTCCGCCGCGCCACGGCTCATTGGGGACGCGAGGGGAGCGGCGATTGGTCATGTTTTGCATAATGGGAGATCTCCCTGGAGACAGCAAAGCGGTGGACGCCGGCCGCGTCGACCAAGTCCACCGCTAGCCTCGGTGAGGACAGGTGAGCAGGCTATCGGCTACCCGATGTTGGCCCCGGCCTGTTTGGCGAGCGTCGCGGCAATGACCCGGATCAGGATCAAGAGCGCCATACCCACGAGGGCGGTCCGGGTGACATCGGCACCGTGGCGATAGCCCAGGATGCCAGCGAACACACCCATGAACACGCCGACGATCCCCAGGCCGACAGCGGCCAGGACGATCTGTGTCCCGAAGGTGTTAATTAAGTCGAGAAGTGTTTGCATCGTCTACGGGTCCTTCCCTGATGGTCCCGTGCCATACTGCATCACTCATGCATGGTAAAGTTGAAGGTGAAGCAGACGGTACGGCTCTACGTCATGGTGTGTCTACCTGTTGTTTCCACCGGCCGGGTCGTGAGCGCGACGCCGGCCTTTGTCGTCCCTTTCTCTCCTCGTGATAGTGCCCGATACCCCTTCCTCCTCATGCCGTTGCTGCTTACTACTCGCGCCCGCGAGGGTCGATGCGGTAAGGTGTGGCATCATGCCGTGTTGGCGTCTGACTGACGCCGATATGCTGTAGGCGGGCTGTCGTAGCCCGTTACAGCCATTCTAGCATAATTAAAACTTATATAGGATAGAATAGGATAGCTTAGGATATGGCTAGAGGGAAAGACACAGAGGCGGAACCGATGACATGGAAGGCTATCGTACGCTTACCCGAATCAGTCGGTGATCGTGTCGAGCAGGTAGCGCGCAAGTGGGGCGTCCCCCCGGCTGTAGCCGCACGTATCGTGCTGATGCAGCACTTCGGAGAGGGCCAAGATATAGAGAAAATGCAGCCACCGGAGGATCGCGCGGGAACGCCCTTTCATCAGAAAGAACAGAATAAGCAAGAGAGATAAACGCTATCCATTCTTCCACTCAGGAAAACACAGAGGGCGCTATCCCGGCGAGCACCAAGCCGCACGCGGGATAGCGCCCTCTCTACTTGAAAAAGATAATAGACGTGGCCCCGATGAACGGGCTACCCGCGCATCCCATGCGGTAGGCTGATGATGCGGGCGGTCTACGGTGTGTTTGGCACCTACGCACCGTGGGCCGTTCGCCTACTCTGGGGGTACAGACACGCTCGGCGCCATCAGAGGAGGGCACCCCGCCACTCGGCGTCGATCCAGTGCTGACACCGCTCGCGCCAGGTCGCCTCATGGCTGCCCGCGATGAACGTCGCCACCGCGGCGGTATTGCCCGCGCTGACGGTGTGGCCGCGCAGGTCATCGAACACGACCCATACTTTCGAGAAGCGATGGGAACGGGCGACGAAACGAGGGCGTGGTGTCATGGGCCGTCCTCATTGCCGGCACCGATGGCCGAACTACAGCGTGTCGCCGGTGCTTACCGCCTCAATAGCCCCATCCCGCTCGTTAGATGTCATCTCGGTGACGCTCGCTATAAAGCTCTGCATGTCACCACGTATGAGTCCCACGAGTCGTTGGAGATCATGAGGCGCGAGATGGGACGCCTGGGCCTCCCAGCCCTTGAACGCCTCATATAGGCCCAGTACAGGATCGGGATCAAATACTGTTTGATCAGCAGGGCTACGTACACGATCAAATACTGTTTGATCGTGTGATGCGGGACGGAGATCTCCCTTAGCGTTGCGCGCGGCCCGGCCGCCGCCTTTAGAGCGCGGATTCGCAACGCCGCTGGCTACTGCTTGCAACTGAGCAAGCCGCACGTCGGCCAGCGGCACAGCTTCACCCTCAGCAAGGCGCACGCGGATGGTCTCGCGATAGGGCGCAGGTAGGTTGTCAATCTCACGCGCCACACTCGGCTTGATCTGGCCCCGCTCCACCGCGTCCGCCAACATCTGATCATCGAGCAAGCGCAAGCGGTTGCGGATCTGCTGCCCCGAGATGTGTAGGCGCTCACCCAGGGCCTCGGCAGAGATCCCGTCGGCGTCGATGATCTCTTTATAGGCTCGGGCTTCGTCGAGCGGCGACAGGTCGCGGCGCTGAATGTTCTCGACAAGTTGCAAGGAGCGCACGCGGGCGCCCTCCTCGTCACGTATCACGACGGGCAACGTCGCGAGTTCGGCGAGTTCGGCGGCGGCGCGGCGGCGGCCGCCGGCAATGATCACGTAGCGCGTACGCCCATCGTCAAGCACTCCATCCTCACGCACGAGGAGCGGCTGCAAGACGCCGAACTCCTTGAGGCTGTTGGCGAGATCAAGGAGGTCCGCGACCGCCTCCTCGTCGATCCAGTCACGGCGCGGTTGCCCTGGATCGGGCACAACCTGGTCAAGCGGCACGGCGCGCGCGCCGACGAGGCGCTCTCCATCGGTCGTTAGAGGCGCGGCTACCGGCCGCTTCTGTGCGCGATCCATCGTGATCATGATGGGCGGCTGCGGCTTCCTAGGCATGGTGACCTCCAACGGTAAGCAGATGAGCGGCGAGGACACCGTACGCCTCTGACGCGCGCGACGTTGGGTCATAGGTCACCATGGGCATGCGTGCCGCGAGCGCCTCGCGGACACGGGGGGAGTACGGCACGAAGGGCGTGACGAGATCGCCGAACGACGAGGTGAGGGCGTCCAAGGCCCCGCGATCGTGCAGTTCGCGCGCATGGACAGCGCACGGCACGACGGCGGCCAAGTGCGCGCCGCCCTCCTCTTCCTCGTCGTTGATGAGTCGCACCGTGTCGAGCAACGCGTCGATGTCGTGCTGTCCGGTGAGGGTGGGCACGACGGCTAAGCGGGCGGCCCGGAGCGCCGAGGAGATCGCGAAACCCAACGCCGGCGGCGTGTCAATCACGATAGCGTCGATATCGGTCAGCGGGGCCAGCAGCTTGCGCAGCCGCGTGAAGCCCGAAGACCGCTCGGCGAGCTTGCCGGCGGCGGCCTCGATGCCCTGATCGCCGGGCACGAGCGACATGTTGCTGAAGAGATCGTCGCCTAGGCGCACGATCATGTCGTCAAGCGAGGCGCGCGAATCGAGGAGCGCCGCGCTGATGCCGTGCTCGGGCCGTTCGCCGAGCAAGATCCCCGTGAGCGATGCCTGCGGATCAAGGTCCACCATGAGCACGCGCAGATCCTGGGCGGCCAGCGCGCCGGCGAGGTTAAAGGTCGTCGTCGTCTTGCCCGCACCGCCCTTGCGGCCCACGACGGCGATAGTGAGCGGTGTTGACATCAGCCCTCAGTCCTCCCTCGCATCAGTGGCAGCGGTCTTACCAGTGTCCTCCAGGCGCAGCGGCCGGCAGGTGACGCAGATAGGGTCGGTCGTCATCGCACCCGTCGTCTGTATGGATGCGTGCAAGGGTGTGCGGCGGGTCTGGCGTGAGAAGAGCACGCCCGGCGCGATAGGCCGGCCGCACAAAGCACACTCGAACGCGACAACCGCGCGGTAGGCGGTCGTGACCACGCCATCGTCTAGCGTCGCCCGCCCAACCCGATTACTCTTCACACCCCTGCGTCCCTCGTTCCTCATCAGCTCTCCTATCTACGGCGATTCTACCACGCACGACACGGCTAGGGGCCAGAGGGACGATAGGTATCCCCCTGGCCCCATCAGTTCTCACCAGACGGCCTGTGGCCTTTAGGCGTGCATGGGGGGCGGGTTTTGGTCGGCCTGCTCCTTCGCGGCCGCTCTGGCGGCGCGGTTGTCGTCGCTACAGAAAAGCTCTTCACCCGCGACAATCGCGCGGCAGATGCCGGCGAACAAACCAGCATCGTGCGCCAAGCTGAGAAGTTGCTCGTTGTGGTCGTCGTCGCCTATACCGTTCCATTTCCCGATCCGGTTCTGGTAGTGCCACAATATATCTATGGCGTCGTCAAGCTCCAGGAGGGCCGGCCCCTCGGCCAGGAGGGCCGCTAACTGTTGGGCGCGGTGCTCCCGCAAGGAGTCCTTAGCCCTTTTTCTACAAGTTAAGGACTTTAAGCCGTTGTCAAGGGTCTTTTTGCAGCTTTTGGGCCAAACAAGCGCCTATCGCGTTGCGCAAACGCATGGGGCGCATGGTGAAGCGACAGCCTTGTGCGGGAGTAATGAGCGCGTGGAAGCACTGCGTACCTGCCGCTACGCTCCCTTTGCCACCCTGAGCGACGGAAATGTGGGTACTTGACATTTGGCTCGGAACCTTAACTTGTAGGCAATATCCTTAGCCGTGGGGGTGGTCTGCTGCTGCGGTGTGGTCGTGTCGCACGGCGTGCTGTGTACCGTGTTCTCTGTTGGTATGCTCATGATGGTTGTTTCTCCTGGGATCTATCTGTGTCGATGTCATCAGAAATCGGAATGGGTGGACCTGGGGCTAGAGGGACCATGAGGGCGGCCCACGCGACCACCCTCTACACCTGTGCCGCCTTGTCATCGCGCACCGCTCCTAGTGGACGCCTGAGCCACACGGCGCGCCCGCAGTGGTGGCGGTGGTAAAGAGCGGACACGACGCGCGGAGGGCAGTGCGGGCGCCTGCTGACGCCGCTCTGACTGAGGCGTATAGCGCGCCTCTGCCGCGTCCTGCGCCGCCGTCTGGATGGCCCCGACAGCACGCTCACAGAGCCGTACGGCGTCGTCTTGCCCACGCGCACGCGCTCGTGTTATGGCGTCCCTCACGGCGTCCAGGCCCTCGACAAGCGCCCCTAACGCCGCGCCAGGATCACGCGGATAGGCGGGGACCGTTTCGACGGTCTCTGCGTCCGTCAGGGGGTCGATGCGGACGCACACGACGTGGGGAGCCCCGTCGAGCGTGAACGGGACGACGACCAGGCCGCCACGGCGCTGGTACACAACGAGGGGCTTGTCCAAGGTCAAGTAGAAGCGCTCGT
>JAABUO010005717.1_pt1 | contig 14408 bp, 13 predicted proteins | sample 5559291 | NCBI WGS metagenome assembly JAABUO01 (sample SAMN10711878, study PRJNA513372) | rock metagenome | isolation source: Antarctica rocks | place: Antarctica: Victoria Land, Finger Mt sud | reverse complement strand
TCGCTACTCTCGCCTTTGCAAGTGATCGTTCGAGTTGGTCGTTTGAGAAGGTCTTTCCAGAACAATCGCTCGTTGGACCAGGAGTAACCGAAACCCTGATCAGGTCGCACGACTAAGGAATGCATGAAAGCAGCACCGATAGGAGCTGGTCTGCCCTCACCAGGAGGGATCTTTTCGATTTTGAGCAAATGACCCTCCTCCGGACTAAAAACGCCAATTTCCACAGGTATTTGCGTATTGTTTTCGACTACAAGAGGAGATCGGAACGTGATGTATTTGACATTATCGGTACCGAGCTTAACTTCAACCAACAGTCGATGCATCACCTTATCTTTCTTCGGCTTGAGATTGTAGAGCGTTTCCCCTTCACGGTTCACTGGGATTCTTTCAATGCTATCGAAGCCGCTACCTTCAAGCTTGATCCCAACGATACCAGTGCTACCCTCTGGAGAAAGATTTTCACGCATGGTGGTAGGGTCTTCGAAACGCCAAGGATACTCTTCTCCATCGCTAAGCTTCGCCGCTGAGCCTTGATCTTCTTCCCTTGTAGCAGCCCATACATTTAGATCGAAGCCTGTGTAATTCCGTATCCTATACGGTGCATCTGCTGTTCGTGGCTTGGATAGAACGTCCTCATCTGTTGACAAGAAGTCTGCGGATTTGGAGGCCAACGCAATGGTTGCGGAGGTGACTGTGAGCTCCATTACCTTGTGAGAGTAGAGCTCAACGGATAACATATCTGGGTTCTGGTTCTTCGACATGTGGAATCCCATCTGCCACGGCTCGATCAAAGGCTCCCAAGCGGATTTCGAGAAGTTGTAGACGTTGATGTATGTATCAAAGCTCGTATCGCTAGTCGTGGCACTGGACCAGTCGCGAACATCTACGTTGAATTTCTTTACACTCCAGTCGAGTAAAGGCAGTTCATGAAGGTCTCCGATCAGAATAACCCGAATCCCTTCAACAGTGGCAGTCATCTCTTCTCTCCTCATAACTATGGAACTCTGAGTAGCTGCTTTGCCAGCTTTCTCGTACTTCTCGACCCTCGCAGGTTTGCTAGACTGTTTCCCAACCGTAGATATCGGCTTTCCGGCTATAGATTTGCGTCTAGTAGATGCCGCGGTTGTGCCTTTGATCTCCTTGATCTTCTGTGGCTCTGTATCTTGGACCTTTCCACTGCTCTCGTTATTCATTACAGATGCCTTATTGATGATTTGCAATGCTAGAAGGATATCACGCAGCGAAAGTCGAAGAACAAGAGGTTCGACCTCTACCGATATGCTTGTTAAGGAAGACTTCGTGCCTTGTGAGCGATTATCCATGGACATTTGGATTGTGAAATCGTCAAGGATTCTCAGCCGACTTGTGTCAAATTTGTCCATACGACACAGGAACATGCCAATCTTTGTGACCTGCAGAGTTGAAGCGTTCTGTTGGGAAAGAAGTACCTGCTTCGTTCCAAGAACAATGGCCTCGGAATTGGAAATAGCAGGATTTGCAATCAGAATAATCTGGGGATCGACGATGTTGATGCGGAAAGACATAGCCATAGAGCTTCCATTGGATCCTTCAATTTCAGACTTGCCTTGTGATTTCACTGCTTGGCTCTCCCTAATTGGTGTGCTAACGCCGCTGTCGGGATCTTCAACCGGAAGAGTGCCTTCTTCTACAGTATCTTCCACCTGCATTGGCTCTTCCATAGACAAGGCAGCGTTCGCAAAAGCTTGTAAGGCAAACAAGTAATCAAAGGCAAGAATTATCCGAGGGCTGTCAATGGTGAGCATAGCGATAAGGTGCCTCTCTTGGCCACCAGACACTGAGATACTCGCCATAAATTGCTGCTTGACATCGTCGTTGATCAACGACATGACTTTTCGGAATTTGTTCGTTTCCCTGGTCCGGCTATCTTTTACGGTAAAGGAATTTATAAGTAGCTCAGATTCCAGGGAACTGTCACTCTTCATGCGGAGCTTGATCTTAGTGTCATTGAACGCGAATGTAGAGAGACTGGCAGCCTCAAGGTCCCCAACAGGCTCATCTTTTTTGGCCAAAATAAGTTCCAACCCAATTTTTCTCGCATTGAATACAAGATCTAGCTTGGTCCAATTGTCAGGCCTAGACTCCAATTCCGGTCCCTGATGCGTTGCAGCCTCGGGTTCCCTACTCTCTTCAACAGCTTTCTCGGTGATCTTCTTGGCTGGTTCAACAGTGGAATTGGGAAGTTCGTCCATGAGATTCTCTTCCTCTCCTTCGGGATCGGTAGCAAACGCACTTGGTACGGTTTTAGATAACTCCAGAAGAAATTTGAGCTGGGTTTGGCTGATACGCAAGTTGACGGGAGACATGTTGCCTTCAACTTCCAGGTCTGGTCGTTTGGAATTTTTCTGATGTTCAACCTGAGTCACTTTAAAATCAAGATCCACCTTGTCAATCATTTCTAGCTCTTCAGACTTATCTTCATCATAATGAAAATCCGAAGTAAGGCGAACATGTCGAAGCCCAGCAGATAACTTATTTGCAGTGATCTTGCCCTTGGACTCTTCAACTGGCACAAAGCTATTGCTCGCATAGATCTCACCCAGATAAGCAGTCAATAAATCTCGACGCTTCTCTGCCTCCATGACACGGGGGAAGACGATGATTGGTGTTTGGATCAGAATGTCAAACTGCATCTTCCCAGCTGTCTCTTGCATTTGACTTGCCTGGTTCGCTGCCGCCTGTCTTGCGGCATTGAAGATGGCTTGCATCTTACCGAATTTGACCAGGAACTGGATAATTTTTCGGAAAGGCTCCTCGAGAAAATTGACTTTAATGGAGCCTGACCTAAGGAATACCTTTGAATCATAGCCTGGATAGGAGTCGCCGTTAGGATCGTATGTCTGATAGCGAAAGTCGGCAAGCTCATCGCCTTGTATAGCGATCAACTGACGGAGGGGTGAATCTACCGAAGCTCCTTGATTGATATCGTCCAACAACGACAAGCTCCCAAGTCGAGCTGTAATGCGCATAGATCCCCCACTCAAGAAAACGCCAACGTCAGCTGTATTCAAGCTCAATGTCGCCAACCTTATACCATCATTATTGAGGATCAATGCGATCTTTTGAAGGTCGACTTTGATCCTAATTTTATCGGAACTGTCCGATTGTTCGGGTGTAGGGTCTCTCGCATCTTTCGTCTTTTCCTGAGCCGAATCCTCTCCGTCTTCAGTGATTTGTTGAGCATCCGTACTGCCATCGGGACTGGCGAACGTGATCAGGACGAAGTCCAACAGTGTTAGTAGCGTCTTCCTGGTTACGACTAAATTTAGGGTCGAAATTGACACGTCGAGATTTGTCGCAATACCCTCATAGGTGGACACAATATCAGGCGAATCTGTATTGACCTTGACGAATTTGACGTTGAAAAGATCTTTGCCGTCATGTGCACCATACTCTTGGCTCGATATTATCTGCTTGAACTCTGGGCTTGGGTCCGCCTCTATATAGTCCTCGACGTATAGAGATTTCAGGAGCACTTCTGCAACCATGTCGTAAGGACGCAAATAGAAATCCAATTCAAAATGCTCGGCCACAAGCTCCACCAGTAACTGATCTGGCTTGCTTTCTTCAGGATCAGATCGATACAATGAGCCTTGCAATTTGTCCACAGTGAACTTGAACTCAAAGTTCCTCTGGTGCAAATTGATCCCTTCCTCTTCGGTACGTTTCGCGCGTTCTTTGGGCTTCTTGTCGGATTCGTTGTCACTTTTATCTTCCATTACAAGCTCGTGTTGGGCCTGTGCCGAGATGGATTTAGACCTCGATCTTCCGAGAGCTTCTTCGGCCCTAGACTTATCAGTGACGTTGGCCTTTGTTCGTTTGACGGGCGCTTTCGTCTTGCCATCTAAAGGTTCGTCGCTTTCAAAATTAGGTATAGCTATATCAATAAGCTTCATCAGATTCTTGTACTTCTTATCCGATATGGAAGCATGCAAGACCGGTAGGTGGCCAGAAATGCGGGTCTTGGTGAGGTCTGTAGCTTTGGGGATAATCGAGGTTTCCAGCACGAAGTCCATATTAATTCGATCAATTATATGAAGATTCCTAGAACCGTCTTTCGTAATGAGTTGATCTTTAGTAACTTGGATGCCCGGGCCAATCAAGACCTGCGTAGAATCGAGCTTCAACAGGAATTTGTCGTACATCAAACCCTCAAGCTGTTTGAAGTCTTTTTCACTGTATTGTTTTTTTTGCTTTGATTGGATATCTCGTATGGTCTCCTTATCTACAAGCTCACTGTTCAAACTCACATGTCCAGCATCAAGAATCAAGCATAAAGTGCTCTCGGTCGTGATACTTTCCGGAATTATGATCAGCGGAGCTTGTATGTCGAGATGGGCGTTAAGTGTTTTGTGCTCTTCAAGAGCAAACTCAAGACCGGCTCTAGTCTGTTGTCTGATACCTTCTACCGTCGCGCCCGCTGTTTCTAGGAGCGCCCCAATAGATTCCATGTGTCTTTCTGGAGGCTTGAAGAATTTGGCCACTTCAACAACAAATTGTGGATTGTAGATAACCTCTATGCTCTTCAATTTCATAGTGATTGCAGAGTCTGCACTCTCATCAAGAGGGTTCTGCTCGAAGACAAGATGAAAGAGCGAGTCTTCCATAACTTTCTGTTCGGCCTTTGAAGTGTCTTCGCCACTTTCGAGGCTCTCAATGGGCTTGGCGTCAGATATCAAAGATGTGTCTTTGACATTCACGATTTGAGGGAAAAGACTACCTTCGGTCGTGCCGTCATAGACCCTCATACCGCCAAGACTGAGATCAGCGAGCAGAGAGTCGGGTCTTTGCAAACCCTTCGCCTTGAAATTGTCGAACATCAAACTCAGAATTTCGGTGCCTTTACCATGCGGGTCACGCTTCAGTGTAAAGCTTCCAGTGCGAAGAGATGACTCGACATGAAGCTTGACACTTTCTCGAGGCAGGTCGATACTCTCTGTGATAGCTTTCTTATCGTCCCAGTCTATCGCGTCGTAGAGCTCTTTCCTCTGCTGATCTGTCATCTCTGTGGTCTCCTCACCTTTCTGTGGCTCTTCCACTTTTTTACCACTACCCCATGCCCACTGCACCCAGGATTGTTTCTGAGGTTCCTTTTTGACGCCGACATTCTCTTTACGAAGCTGATTATGCGCAAGGGAGCGCCAAAAGCGAAGATCATCGTAGCTGAGCTTTCTCTCAAGCTTGTTAATCTCCTCTGTCTCACCAGGCGTCATCTTCTCTTCCTTCTTTTTCTTCTTGAACAACTCGATGTAACGTAATCGATCGTCTCTCCTTTCTCTCATGTAGTCCCAAGTCCATCGTCGATGGCGTTCTTGGATTTTTGTATGAACCGCTCGGAATGCAAATCCAAGCCATGCTTTGGGGTCCTCTTTGTGAGTCGCCTTGGGCTGAAGCTTCTTATACTCTTGATGGCGGAGGAAGTAATGAAAGAGATCCACCATCATCAAAGCGTCCCGATACTGCTCATCATCGAGTACAAATCCAAGTTCGTTAAAGATTAGACGGGCCTTGATCTTTGGCTTTTCGATCTTCCCAGACTTGTCCAACTCAACCGCGGCGCGACCACTCACCGGTTTCAACATATATTGCTGCTTCTCGTCAGTGTCGAGGGCTTGTCGAAATTTCTTAATCATGTCTCCATGGTCTGTGCCTTGTGCTTCGGCACCTACTTGTGCGCCTTTACCGGTTCCGAACAATTTTGTGTCTGTATTCCAGTAGAACGCCAATTCGTTTAGAACGGTTAGCTTGTTTGTAGTACCTTGAGAGGATTGAATGAAGCTCGGCCTCCAGTCCGAGTCAGTGCTCACAGCACTAAACTCTTTCAAAGTTAACCCAAGAGCAAAGGGATGCCCAGGTGTCGAGATAGAGTCTTCGTAGCGAATGTGGATGGCCTTGATGCTAACTTGGAGATTGTCAACGATGGCATTTGTAAGGCTCTCCACAAAGCTCTGGCTCTTCTGCTGGTCTTCGTTGCTTTGACCTTCCACATTCCTTTGCTTGAGAAGTTCGGCATTCTCCAGCTTCTCCACCTTGACCACATGTTCTCTTTGGGCCTCCTCTTCTTCGTTATATTCTGCATCTTCTTTCGGCGCTGCAAGGAGGAATATGTCTTCAATATTAATCCTGACTGGCTTTCCTCGCAGATTGGTCCAAGGTATTGACATTGTGAGTTGCCCAAGGTGGCCTTCGACGACGTTGACAGGGAGGTGGAGTTGGTCCAAAGCTTCCCTTCGAAGCTCCAAGTTGCGTAATTTGACATCTCCATTCCATATACCAACGTTCAGCTGTTTAGCATCGAAGTTCTTAACATACATGCCCAGAAACCTGTTGAGCAGGCCTGCGACTAGACCTTCGAGCATGATGGCTGATGTGAGCCGTTACCCTGGCAGGGAACCGCAATGCAAAAGAAGTCTCGATGGATGATGGTAGCGTTAGGGGGGACTTGGGATTTCTATCATGTGTCCTTAGGGACCATGACGGCTGCGGCAAGGGCACTGACGATGGCGCTGTCGACTGCTCTTACCACTATGATTTTTAGGAGGACTGTAGAGATCGGTGAATATGCCTAGGGTCCGTTGTCCAGTTCTACCTTCTTCATGGGGCCAATATAGCGCGTCACTTTGTGATACGGAGGATTCTAGATGTGGGCATTAGAACCTGGAACTGGTGATGCTGTTGGCGGGGCTGCCTGACACTGCAAGTTGGCAACCAAAATCTATTGAGCGACCTATGTATGAATCAGACAAAACACAATTGTCACGGACTGCGTTATTAGACTCATGCAAGCCATTTATTTAAATATCTGATGCCCGCGATCCAAACGTCTGGAAACCCGTTGTGCGTCGGAGGTGACAGCGATGACGTCTTAAGCATGCTTACGTAATAAGCCTCAACTTCCAATGGGCGGAAAGCTGCAGTGCTGTTAGAGTAACCACATCTAATTGAAGTTTGTTACAGCAACGTGCTTGTCCTGGGACCTGCCCTAAGGCTTGATCATCAGCTGCCCACTTAGGACTCGAGGTGATTAGAGGCCAATTGGCATCATGCTTCGTTCAGGGCCAGCTCACTCCTTGAGCCGGTCGACCCTCCGCATGATCAGCTCGTCCGGGAGCCGCACAACTACAAGAATCGCGTGTCGGAACGCTGAATCGAAGTCGACAACTCATCTTCTGGGCTCTGCGCAGCTTACAACTCTCTCATTGGCCGTGTACAAACCTTTCGGTACCGCCCTCCAGCGGTATGCCACAACCTCTGGGACCCCCTTCGATCACATCGATGAAAAACACGAAAAAGACGTAGCTAAGAGCGAACTCGAACCACATCCAGATGAAGTCTCCACTACTTCCTCAGTTCACCAAATCTTTCATGAAAAGGGGGTAGAGGAGGGAGAGAGGGACGAGGACATGTTGGCTGGTGTTTGGCAGGATCTGGTGGGAAACCCGAAAACATAGAGTGGTGGTAAGAGCACTCCGTCGCTGATTACGTGTCATCTAGGAAACGATCAAGGAAACTTTTGCTCTTCGTGAGGTACCCCGCGAAGCTCTAGTCATTGGAATGGCGGGTGTACTACCGTACCTTGCAACATCGCTCTCCACAGTCTACTTAGCATGGGACATCAATCATGCTGCTAGCAATGGGGAAGGATTCCTAGTATCAGGACCGACGGCTGAGCTCCTGCTGCACGTCATCGAGCCGGTTCAAATAGGTTATGGTGCTGTTGTAAGTGGCCGCTTTCATTGAGTGAACTTCGAAGGTAGTCTCTAAGTTATACAGATTATATCCTTCCTGGGAGCGATCCATTGGGGTCTAGAGTGGGCCAAGTATGGTGGTACCTTTGGTTACAGCCGGTATGCGATCGGAGTTGTCGCACCTGCAGTCGCATGGCCAACGATGCTAATGCCGGTTGAATATGCCCTCATCACCCAATTTTGCACCTTTACATTCTTGTATTTCATAGACGCAAGGTCTGTTGTTAGAGGATGGGCGCCTCATTGGTACTCGACCTACCGCTTTGTACTCACTTTCGTGGTGGGCGCCAGTATCGTGATCAGCTTGATCGGCAGAGGCCAGATCGCAGACAAGATAGGAAGGCTACCAGGTCCGGCCGATCGAATAAAAGCACTTCGGGACTCACAAATGGAGAGCTTGGAGAGAGAAGAGCGGGAAAAGAGGGCAAGGATTGTAGCTGAAGAGGAGGGTGCGGACGAAGATGAGGACGATGAAGAGTAAGGGGATGTGCGATTGAGCCTTGGGGATTCTGGTACTGCTTGACGCAGGGGCTATTGTAATGCATTTGTAACTTCCGATAATTGTAAATCTCAAAATCGTCATCAATCTATGTTGCGTTATCCTACCTTTTCTAACACGTCCTTAACAGCACTTATATATGTAAAAGCAAAGGAAGATGACGATGTTCCTGCCCTTTCTCGTTTGAACATGCCCATCGAACCAGCCTTTCCATAAACTATAATCTCACAATGCAACCCCTCCACCCCCGGCCCCCTCATACCCGGCCCCAAATAACCACCTACTTCACCCATATCTCCCTTCCCCACCTACTACCACGTCTGGCTCCAACATACCCAGCACTTTGATAATGCCGTCATTCCGCTCACCGCCGTCCAGCAGCACCAACTGGCAACCGTGCCGTTTGAAAACCTCTCGCTGCATTACTCGCAACATCATTCTATTTCTCTGGACGTAGATGTGCTCTACAAGGAGATTGTCCGAGATGGAAGGGGAGGGGACTGTATGGAGAACAATTGTTTTTTGGGGACTGTTTTGAGGAGTTTGGGGTTCAGGGTTGTATGGGGCTGGGGCGAGGGTTGCAGAAGCCGGTGTGGTTCCAAAGTGGTATATTTCCTTGTCCCTAAGATGAAAGAGCATGGCAAGCTCGGGATGGATCAGATGTATAACTACTCAGGGGTACAGGTGTCATATGGTGAATATTGTCACAATGGCGGATGGCCAGAAGTACATAGTCGATGTAGGCTTTGGGAGTGATGGGGCAACGCGGCAGCTGCCATTGATTCATGAGGAAGTTATGCAGAGGATTTTGCCGCAACACATGAGGCTTATAAAGGAGAATATTGCGGAGAATACGGATCTGGATCAGATGCTCTGGATTTACCAACGCCGCTATTCTCCCCCGGATGAATGGACTTCGATGATTTGCTTTACGGAAGTGGAATTTCTTCCGCAAGACTATGAGGTGATGAACTTCTGGATTAGCAAAAGCCGGAAGAGCTAGTTCACGTATCGGATTGTCATGGTGAAGATGATTATGGAGAATGAGACTTTGGTGGGGACGCTGAGTCTCAATGGAGGTAAGGTCAAGCGGAGAATCGGTGGAAGCGCGGAGAGGTGGATAAGTAACACTGAAGACGAGAGAGTTGAGGCTTTAAAGACGTGGTTCAAAATTGAGTTGACGGAGGATGAGAGGGAGGGGATCAAAGGTTTGGTAACGGAACTGGCAGGATGACGAAGGTTTGAGTTTGTATGGAATTGAATGCTAGAAATTACGTAAATCGTGATTCCATCTGTTTGAGTCAGTGGAGGCACTTTGTAAGATACGTAGGTAAAGAGAACGTACCCGCCATGGATTGTTCAACTCGAATCCGACCGGTGCTTGCACATTGTCCGTTTGTCCTCGTAGATATCCCGTCAACCGCCTATCTCGATCCATCACTGGAAAGTAAGTAAGCTGCTATCTCCAAAAGTATCCTAATGCCCGTACTTTGCTGTGCACTTGTTAACTTCATGGACCGAGACATGTCACTGATGCCGCTGGTCTTACCCTATCCCATGCATCTATCGAATGCCTTGCTCTCTTTCCTCCGTTCTGCATGTGCCTGACCTTTGCGAGACCAGCTCCAGTGAATCCAAACATCTATCAAACGTGTCAGGATACTGTAGGCTTGTGGAACGCAAAATTGTGGACATACTCCAAGCATAACCCCATATGGGATCAAGGCCTCAAAGGGAACACCCATGGTGGGAGCGACTCTTGTGATTTGTAGATTCCTAAGCGCAGCCTCCCAAGAGGCCTCCGATCGAAGATCAATTCTCTTCTGAGTTGTAGTGAATAACAATTGGATTGTTATTTGAATGAGCCATATGCTCCAGCAGCAGTGAGGTTGGACCGCCCACGCTAAGCCCTACCTGGATCCACCACGAACCCTCGTCGCTCACCAAAGGGGCGCATTCGCATTTGCTTTTCAGCCCCAACATCACTTCTATCACTCTCCTATCGCCGGATCACGCGTCGCAAGAGCTACCCAGGTACGTGAAATCGCGAAGTTGTCATATTGGAGGTCTTGCGACCGTCAGGCAATGAGCCTTGCGCGAAACGATCGCTGGTGGGGAAGTTATGCTAACATCTTACCTCCAGCACCGCATTTGATCTTTGACTACATCTCGAGAAGCCTCCGACTTAAAATTCTACAAGAAGCCCGGTCCGGTGTTCGAAGGGTCTGCTCCACATGATACGACTCCGTTACCACCGTTAACTACGCCTCCCGTCAAGCTACGACACTCCAACCTCTTCAGCTCTCTATTACAACTTCTTCCCACACATACTCTATGCCGTTCGCGTAGCTCAGAGCCAAGCTGGCGTCAACGGTAGCTTTAACGGTGGCAGCGGTGGTAGCGTCCCCACAAGTTGCTACTCACAACCCAGATGCGGACTACATCATGGCCGGCAGTGATATGGACGTGGACAGAGAGGAGGAAGCCGAAGTTGGATATGCCATGAGAGATGTTACCTTGAATGGAGCTGAAGAAGAGAGCAATATTTCTGGCGGGGATGTTGGAGCTGGTAGTGAGGACGATGAAGATGAGAACATGGAACCCGACGATGACGATGACGAGGCTGTGAAGCTTCCAAATGGACAACTTGACGCTGAAAGCGATGAGGATGCTGTTATGGAAAATCCGTCAGAAGTGGAAAGCAGTGCAGCAGAAGAAGAAGAAGCGGATGATTCGGAAAAAGACTCCAGTGATGCCGAATCCGCCGTTGCCGAGGAGTGGGAAGATGGCAGCGCCGAGGACGGTGAGGTTGAAGTGGCTACTCGTAACAATTGCGTGTAAGTCTTTCAATATGATGTTTGAAAAGCCAACGGAGCTGACAATACCTTAGGTTCTGTGGGCAGGATGAGGAACATGATCCATGCGAAGAGTATGAAGAATATATGGCATGTGCTGTTTGTGGTGATAATTGTAAGTTTTGATAATGAAGTCAAATCGTTCCCGGTATTTCTGAACTTTGAATTTTCGGACTAACCGAACCTGCAGCCCATCGGCAATGTGCCCGAGACGCCAAAACTCTTAGTCCAGACGATGGTTAGTCCAGAAAGCTTTCCTCTTCTTCCCACGCTTACCTGGTAAATCTTTGTTTATATTAACTGATTGTTCTTAGATCCTGCACAGTGGAGGTGTCCAAGCTGTGTAGAGAATGCTTTGGAGCCCGACAACACGGCCGAGGCCGCTGCAAGACGACGGTCTTCAGCAACTAAGTTCACCAGAGATCTACTACCGGCACAGAGCGTAAAGCCAGGTTCTCACTCCGTATTTGATACTCTTATTCTCGAGGGTGACACTCTTGATGGAAGTCGGTCACTGCGGAATAAGCGAAAAGCTTCGACCGAGGAGCAAGAAGAAGTAAATGCGCCCAACAAGCGGCGTAGAAACCGAGGTGCCTCCCATGCTCAGTCCGATGTCTCTAAAACACCAGCAGCGTCTCACGGTGCGGGTAATGACGTAGTTGAGGGCGTAGTAGTAAACGGTGAGGTCGTCGATGAGAATGGCAATGCTGAAGTAGCGAGTGCTTCAATCCGAAAATCAAGGTCATCCCGCTCCACTAAGAGGCAGACACTAAAGCCGTCCCAAAATGGCTTTGCGTACGTGTTAAAAAATGATAGTGAGAAGTTCATCCTCGGAATCCGCTTAGAGTCTGAAAAGCTTCTTCCTTTCATGGACCAAGCTGAGAAGAAACGACGACGTGAACGTGAACGCCGCCGTCAAAAGCGCGCAGAGATAGAAGCCCAGCGTAAGCAAGATCATCGACCTGCACCGTCCTTCTCATCACATTACGCGACACCATTTTACTCGTTCCACGAACGTGAGAACGATGAGCTCAAGTCCAAACCCTACGGTGGCATTCTATCCGAAGCAGACGCAGACACCTCTAAAACACTGCCCCTCGCAGCTGACCGGGCGAGATTCAACGAGGCACGTCAAAAAGCGGAAGAAGAGTGGAAGCAGAAGACGGTTTCAGAGGCTGAAAACGAGCCCAAAGGACGGTCGTCACAAAAGATTGGTGGTCCACCAAGTAAGATCAAGTTTGTCAACTTTGGTGGTTACGAGATCGAGACATGGTACGCAGCACCGTATCCAGAGGAATACAGCAGAAATCGAGTATTGTATATCTGCGAGTTCTGCCTCAAGTATATGAATTCGGATTATGTGGCATGGCGACACAAGCTCAAGTGTCCAGCCAAGCATCCACCTGGCGATGAGATCTATCGGGATAATTCAGTTTCAGTCTTCGAAGTCGACGGGCGCAAGAACCCTGTTTACTGCCAAAATCTTTGCCTATTGGCAAAACTCTTCTTAGGCTCCAAAACGCTCTATTACGACGTCGAACCATTCTTGTTCTATGTCATGACCGAGTACGACGAACTAGGCTGTCACTTCGTAGGCTACTTCTCCAAGGAGAAGCGGCCCAGTAGCCAGAACAACGTCTCCTGCATCCTCACTCTCCCCACGCACCAACGCAAGGGCTACGGTAACCTTCTCATCAGCTTCTCCTACCTCCTCACACGCGTCGAACGCAAGATTGGGTCCCCCGAAAAGCCACTCTCCGATATGGGTTTAGTCTCTTACCGTAACTACTGGCGCCTCGTCCTCTCCTACGAACTGCTCAACCAGACCAAACCTCTTAGCATCGTCGATCTGTCCAATCGTACAGGAATGACACCCGATGACATCGTTGCCGCTCTTGAAGGTCTACGAGCCCTTGTCCGCGATCGCGTCACCAAATCGTACGCGCTTCGTCTCGACTACAACTACTTCAAACAGTACATCGAGACCTGGGAAGCCAAAGGCTATGTCACTCTCAATCCCGACGCCCTAGTCTGGACCCCCTACATCATGGGCTGCAGCAACCTGGCGCACTACGATCGCGCTCCGCCTCTCTCGACTATCGCGCCTCGTGAAGGCGAAGGCGAAGAAGACGACAAGGCAATCGTACCCGAGGAAGGCGTCCAACAGACCACCAAAGCCGAAGCCATTGCCACCAAAGCCGACGGCGGCGAGAAAGTGGACGGTATAGCAGTATACGCCCAAGACCCCATCCCACAAATCAATGGCGACCCACCTAAATCCCCCCAACCCGGCGTCACAAAACCTTTACTCCACTTCCCCACCCTAGACAAGACCACCACCACAACCACTACCTCAGCCCTAACCCAACCCCCCACATCCACTCCCAACGGCCTCTCCCCCTCCATCCCATCCATCCCACCTACTCGCTACGAACTCTTCCCCCCAATTCCCGGCACCATCTCCACCCGTCGCCGTGGCGGCTGGCGCGGCGGCCCGCGGAAATCCGCTGCTGGTAAGAACGGCACGCCTGCGCGCGAGACACCGGTACGCAAGGGCGGGAAAACGGGTTTGGGACTCGGCAAGGGGAAGCCACTGGTGGATGTGGGAAAGGGGAAGGGGAAAGGAAGTCCGAGGGGCAAGGCACAGGGGAAGGGAGGCGGGAGTGGAAGGAAAACGAGGAGTGGAGGGGATGTCGCAGAGGAATGTGTTGGCGGGAAAGATGGGGTTGATGAGCGCGACGCCGAGGACGAGAGGGGGGGAAAGGAAGAGGAAGATGAATTCCATGATGCCGTCGATGAACGTGATGAAGCTGAAGAGGAGGAGGACGAGTTAGTGCTGCCGGACGGCGATGATGACAAAGATCCAGATGTGGTAGTTGACGAGAGCGACGGGAGCAGCAGTAGCGACGAGGAGATGGAGGATTGAGTAGTTGTGAACGTTTGCGTAACTCCTCGGACTTTTCTTTCTTTCTGTCTTTCCTTCATTCGCAGCGGCCAGGGAACGGGAAAGCGAGCGGGTTTTACGGGAGGAAGGTACGATAGGGCGCAAAGGGTAAAAACAATATCCCCAAGATGCAGATTTCTTAGGGTTGTACAATACTCGATCGTAAGGCTTAATGCGTCTCAGTCGGAAGAATTTGAAGAGAAAATTGGTTCCAGATGGTTTGAGGAGATACTTGCAAGATAGATTGCAAACGTAGCGGGCAAAGGAACAGCCTCATATACCCATCCCACTTCATCAAGTCCTGACTCGGGGGGGGGGCGGGG
>JAABUO010005715.1_pt1 | contig 14413 bp, 8 predicted proteins | sample 5559291 | NCBI WGS metagenome assembly JAABUO01 (sample SAMN10711878, study PRJNA513372) | rock metagenome | isolation source: Antarctica rocks | place: Antarctica: Victoria Land, Finger Mt sud | reverse complement strand
GCGTGTGATGGGGAACGCCTCGTGTTGCTCGATGATGCGGAAGTTGGCTGCTTCCAGCTCACGGACGGCTACAGCCAAACTCCCGTCGGGGCCATACCCTTCTGTTGCGTGCGTCCATAGGGGACGTTGCGGCAGGGCGGCAAGAAACTCGCCGCCGCCCGTGTCCATATCCAATAGGGAGCGGGCGTGGCTGATCGCGGCGACAACACTCTGTGTGTAATTCCAGGCGTCTCGTGTCCTAAGCATGATGCGTCGCTTGGCTAGGTAGGAGAAGTCTCATCCGGCGAAGGGTTGATTGTATTCGGCGGTCCACACGGCGCGGAGATCGTCATGGGTCGAAGGCATAGTAGTTCCCCCAGATATGCGGATCATATAAAGTGCCGTGCTGGATGCAAACGGCACGAGATACGCCGGTTGGGGGAACGGGAGAGGGCTATGCGCTGCCAAAGGCAAGGCGCTGGAATAGACAGCGCCTTCCCCACTTCGCCGTAGACAAAGGGGGAGGATGCATAGTCGCCCTTAGAGGCGACGATTATATAGCCGCGAGAAATCCCCTTCCCTACCCGGCGGATTGAGGGAAGGGGTAGCTACGCTCAGTCATGATGCTTGCTCCGACAAAAGGGATTTCACTCCCATCGTACCACACCAGCCCCACGTTTACGGTTGCGCAGCCAGTGTTTGTACCTCCGCCGCGGTCAGCGCGCGGTTGTAAATGCGTGCGTTATAGTAACCAAAGATGCGTCGAGTGGACGGTCGCCGCCAGCGCGCTAAATGGCGGGAGTGTGGTACGATAGTGCGCGGATACTGCAAGTGTGTATGTGTGGATTGTATGGTCACGAGCAGCGAGAGCGATGTCTAACGTGCAAGTAGAGACACAGCGGCAGACCCGCCAGGCGGAGGGTCTCGCCCTTACGTGGAGCCCCGTGTCAGGGGTGATCCGTTACGGCTTCGTCGTGGGTTTCCCCGACCTGCCGGTTCCCCCGGTCGATGTCATTATGAAGGGCGCGACGCGCGACTTCGCGATCATGGGCGTCCCCGCCAAATATTCCGGGGCCGTCGATCTCGGCTCACCCGTGGGCGAAGAGCGCCAGTACGGGCTCATCGCCTACCGCGGTGATGGCTCGATCGTGCCCGTACCTGGGGTGCGGTTTGTCGGCGCGCGGAGCGCCCCGCGCGACCGCGAGTACCATTCGCTCTTACCGCCGGAGCTCGTGCGCTCACAGCCCGTCGCTCCCGCGGCCCCGCCTCCGGCCGCGACGGCGCCTGAGACGCCGCCACGCACGGCGGATCCATGGGCTGCGCTGCAAGAGTTGGACACGCGTCCGGCCGAGGCGGCGGCCCCTACTCCCGCCGCGCCCGCGCCGATGACGCCGCCCCCTGCCGCGCCGCCCGTTGACCCGTGGGACGTGCTGAATACGCCTATGGACGATGAGCGCGTGGCGGCTACGGACGCCGCCACACCCGCCGAGCAGGCGCCGTCCGTGAGTATAGAGTACGCGGCGCCGCTGATCGCGCCAGCGCAACCCGCCGAGCCCGCGCTGGCCGGGGCGGCCGCCCCGCCCGCTGATCCGTGGGACGTGCTGAACACGTTGTCCTCCGATACAGCCGTCTATGCCGACAGCGCTGCGCCCATCGAAGAGAGCGCGCCGGTCGAGGAAGATGTTGTTACCACGGACGCCACGCCATCGCCGCCGCTCGCCGCCGCGCCTATCGAGACCCCTGTCTTCGCGGTCGCGCCGGTGGAAGAGCCGGAGATCAACGCGCCGGTGGAAGCGTCGATGGAGGAATCGCCAATTGAAGCGCTGGCGGAGGAACCGGCGATCGACATGCTAGCGCCAATGGAGGCTGCCGCCCCGGTAACGCCCACCGAGCCGGTGACCGAACCAGTACCGGTGACCGAATCAGTAGAGGAACTGCTACTCGTCGTGCCAGTAGGGGAACTGCCAATCGACGTGTTGGTGGAAGAGCCGCCGGTCGACGCTCTGGTGGAAGACGCCGTTGCGGCCTCCGAATCCGTCCACGAGACCGTGCCGCTCGATGAGGAGATCGTCGCCGCGCATTCCTCAGTGGACTCAGTAGTGGACTCAGTGGATCACGAACCGTCTTTACTGGAGGATGGCGTTCCACCGGAAGCGGTCGTCCAGGAGAGCCTGGAGCCGGTCGTCATACCGGAGGCGGAGCCTGTTGTGACGCCGGCAGCGGAGGTACCCACGGCACCGCTGCCTGAGTCTGACTTTGCCGAAGACGCCGTCGCGGCGCCCTCGGCCCCTACATGGGACACGCCGATTGAGGCCGCACCCAGGGTCTATGAAAAGTCGCCCTCTCTCGCCCCCCCCGCCCCCTCCGGGGGAGCCTGGGGAGATGCCTCCCCCCAGACCCCCGCCAACCAAAGGCGCGTAGGGATAGACGGCACGGCCATACCCCGACAATTCACAGACGAGACCGCGCCCGCCGTTGTTGACGCCGCGCGACGCGAAGAACACGCGCCGCCCGAGCCTGAGCCTGAGCCTGAGCCTGAGCCTGAGCCCGTCCATGAGCCTGAGCCTATTTACTCCGTATTGCAAGGGGACCAGGCCATGGCGCCACGGTGGCCGCAGGACACTCCGGCCCCAGCCACCCCGCCGGTTATGTCCGAGGTGGAGGTGGAGCAGCCGGTTATGTCCGAGGCGGACCAACAGGTTGTGTTCGTCATGGAACCAGCGGACGTGGTCGTCGTTGATGTCGCCAGGGACGCCGCCCCCATCGAGATGGAGAGCGTGGCCGAGCCCATGATCACGGACGCCGCCCCCATCGAGATGGAGAGAGCAGTCGAACCCGTGGTCTCGGAAACGGTCGAAGCGCCCATGGCGCCGCCTGTCGTGGAACCCAGCGTGCTGCAATCAGTCGAGAGCGTCGCGGCGATGGAGCCGCGTGAGGAGGCAATATCTCCCCTATGGGCAGAGCAGGGCGTCGAGGAATGGTTGGAGCCGGAGCCATCCGCGGAGTTGGCCGACGCTGTGGCCGCGTCACCCGACGCGGGGGATGTGGAGTCTACGCCGGAGCCGGTCACACGAGAGCCGATCTCGCCGCGGTTGGATATGGCCGAGCCCGACGCCTACGGACCGGCAACCATACTCGACGAGCCGGCAACCGTATTCGATGAGCCGGCGATCGTGTCCGACGAGCCCGTCATCGTGCCCGACGAGTTGGATGTATCGACCAGCGCATTGGAGCCTGAACCGGCGTGGGCCGCGCCAAGCGATGAAGACATGACCGCGGAGGTCCTCCCAGTGGAAGCGGTCGAAGGAGCGATGCCCGATCCTTTACTCGCGTCGGAGCAGGCCGCGCCCGACCTCGCGCTGGAGCCGTCCGCGCCCAATGAGAAGCTGGTGGAGACGGTGTTGCCGCCAGACGAAGCCGGCTTCTCGTACTGGACCGATAGCGACGCGGATGGCTACCGCGACCTCGCGGCCATGCTGGAGCCCGATGCGGCGCCTGCCGTCGAGGAAACCCGCGCGCCGGAGCCAGAACCCGCGCCGAGCGAATCGGCTCCGGCCGCTATGCCGTTGGATCCACGGACGGCCGCCTCCGTCGCGGCTCTGCTCGACGAGGCCGACCTCTATTTGTTGCCGAGTTGGCTCGACTACGCCGAGGCGTCGCGGCTCGTCGCTCAGGCCGCGGCCATCGCGCCGGGCGACCCGCGTGTGCGCGACCTACAGCAACAAATCGCCGAGGCGCAGGGCGGCGCGGATGGAGGGGACGTGGACGCGCTGCTGCAAGAGGCGCGGCGCTCGCTCGATGGGGGTGACCATTGGCGTGCGGTCGATCTCTACGAGCAAGTCCTGGCGCGTCATCCCGAGAACGACGACGCCCGCCAGGGGCTGGAGCGCGCCCGTCTGTATGGCCGCTGGGCCGCGCAACGCGCGGCCGCCGAGGGCGATGCCGCGCGGCTGCGTGCGCTGGGCGATGTGTTCACGTCCGCGCCTGAGCTGGCGGCGCAGGCCTACGCCGACGCGTTCGACATCGAGCCGTCCGTCGCGGCCTTGCACGGCTGGTTGCTCGCCCTCGCGCGTGACGATGTGTCCGGCGGCGGGAGGGGCCGAGTGGCCGAGGTGGCGCGCCAGGGCGTCGGGACGCTGCGGCGCGACAACAGGATCGTGACCGGCGAGGCGCAAGAGCGGGCGCTGGACGCGCTCGGGGCGGCCGTTGGGGCGGAGGCGCTTGTCGACGCGGTGACGGCGCTGGTGGAGACGCTCTAGCCGGGTCCCTGGCTCTTGAGTAGACATAATGATTGGATGCGCTGTATGATACGCGCAACGCATGGGATGGAGGCGACACGGGGAGCATGAGCATGGCTATAGCCACGGATAGCTACGATGTGGACAGTGTGGCTGATTTCACCAAGGGTGTCCATCCGGGGATACTCGCGGCCGTCGCCGCCGTCGGCGAGCGGCTGCACGCGCTTGTGCGGCAGCGGCTGGACGATAGCGGACCCGCGGCGGACCCTTTTCGCGGCATGCACATCGAGGCGGGCGACGCGGAGCGGCTCATCGCGCGCCCGCCCCTCGCCCCCACGAGCGCGCCCGCCGGCCCCTCGTTTGTCCTGCCTACAGCGGCGCTGGAGTCTCCGCTCGGCGCCGCCGTGCGCGGTCTGGAGTTGGACCCCTTCGAGGCGCTCGTCGTCGTGCTGTGTCTCTTGCCGGAGATCGACGCGCGGTACGGCACGTTGATCGGCTTTCTGCACGACGACGTGACGCGCAAGCATCCCTCGGTCGAACTAGCTCTGGCCCTCTATGGTCCCGACCCGCCGAGCCTGGCGGGGCTACACGTTTTCATGCCGGAAGCGCCGCTACGGACGTGGGACCTCGTGCGTTTGTCGGGGGACGACGCGCTGATCCGGCAGACGCTGGCGCTCGATCGTGCCTTCCTGTGGTACTTGCTCGGAGCGCGCGCCCTCGACGCCAGCGTCGAGGGTATCGCGCGTGTGTCGCGCGAAGAGCACGGCGCTGAGACCGCGCCGCCGGGCCTGATGGGTCTGCTGCGCGGCGCGGCGTCGGGGACGGCCCTGTTGCTGTACGGAGAGGATACCAACGCCTGCGTGGGCGCGGCGGCCGAGGCCGGCCGGGCGTTCGGGCGACCGCTCCTGCTCATTGATGGCGCCAAGATAGCCGCGCTTGACGCGGAGCAGGGCGCCGCCACTCTACGGCGCTGCCTGCGTGAAGCTGTGCTGAGAGATTTGCTGCCCTGCGTTACGGGCGCCGCGACGCTATTGCGCGAGCATACGCCGTCCGCGCAAGGGTGTCGCGGCGCTATCGCGGCCAGCCCGATCCCAGCGCTGTTGGTGAGTGAGAGCGCCGCCAGCGAGCTTGCCTACTCCGGCAGCGGCATCGTGCCCGTGCATGTGCCGCCGCCACGCGCGGACGCGCGGCTGGGCGTGTGGAGCGCCGCCGCCCGCGCGCACGGTATCACCATCGACGAGGCGACGCTGCTGGCCCTGGCCGAGACGACGAGCGGGCTTTCGGCCAGTGCCGTCGAGGACGTTGTCGCGCTTGCCACGGCTGGCGCGGCGGCCGACGGTGAGCGCGCGACCGGCCAACATGTGCAGCGGGCGGCGCGTGGCACGCTGCGCGCGCGGGTCAAGACGCTCAACCTGTTGGCGCCGCGCTATGGCTGGGACGACCTCATCTTGCCGCCCGATCGCTTACAGCTACTGCGGCACCTGTGCAGCCGCGTGCGCTACCGTTCGCAGGTGCGCAGACGTGGGGGGTCGGCGGGGCGACGCTGCCCGGCACGACCGCACTCTTCGCGGGGCAGCCGGGTACGGGCAAGAGCATGGCCGCCGAAATCGTGGCCAACGACCTGGGGCTCGACCTCTACAAGATCGACCTCGCGCAGGTGGTGAGCAAGTACATCGGCGAGACCGAGAAGAATCTGTCGCGTCTGTTCGACGAGGCCGAGGCCAGCGGGGTCGTGCTGGTGTTCGACGAAGCCGACGCGCTCTTCGGTAAGCGCTCCGATGTGAAGGACAGCCACGACCGCTACGCCAACCTGGAAATCTCCTACCTATTACAGCGCATGGAGCGCTACCGCGGCCTGGCCGTCCTGACCACCAACCTGCGCGCCAACCTCGACGAGGCGTTCACGCGCCGCATCGGGGTCAGCATCGACTTCCCGCTGCCCGGCGCGTCCGACCGCCTGCGCATGTGGCGGCGGGCGTTAGACAAAGCGCCGTGCGCGCCGGACCTGGCGCTGGATGAGTTGGCCGCAGGCCTCGAGCTGGCGGGCGGGGCCATCCTCAACGTCGCCGTCGCCGCCGCGCACCTCGCCGCCGAAGAGGGGGCCGCGATCAACCACGAGCGGCTGTTGCGCGCGGTACGCTGGGAGTTGCAGAAGATGGGCCGCCTGATGGACACCGCGACCCTCGACGCTCTGATGCCGCGCGCGCCCCGAGGCAATGGGAGCTATAGTGGTCACTAGTAGTTTGCTGGCTGGAAGCCGGCACAAGACATTTATCCGTCAACGGGCGGCGGTGATTCAAGTGAGATGAGTGTCGGCGTCGCGTCGTCGAACAGGGTACATGTGACGAATGCCTTGACGCTTGTGCCCTCCACGACATCGAAGCAATGGTCGAAAGGAAGGTCGAACGTCCAGCCTGGAGACGCCGTCGTGACGCCGAGCGCCGGTACCTGCGCGGCGTTCCACGTCCGCACGATGCCGTAATCGGCGGGACGCCAAAGTTGCGCCTGGACAGTCAAAGCGGTGAGATCAATGCGTAGCGCGTCCGATCCCAGGTGGACCAGACGGGCGCTCTCCCCCGCCGGGTCCACTTGTAGCGATATAGCCGCGCGTGGATGCGCCGTTAGGTCGCCGAGTAGTTGGCGTACATGCGCGACTAACCCGGCCCAGGGGCCGTCCGGAGTGTCATGTGTCGCGATCTCCCCATGCGCCCCCGAGATCTGAATGTCTTCGATCGCCGAACCGGGCATAGATATAAGATGTACATTCCCCCCCGTGCGCGCGGAGGACGCCTCCTCTTGAAGGGTAGACACGTCCGCCGAATCAAGGCGGCCACTGAAGCGTCCGACGGGGGTCGGCGGGTACGTTGCCCATCCAACCGACCGCCACAGCGTAAACGAGCCATCGTCGTCGATCGTCAAAAGCTCACGGTCTGGGGGCGGTTGCATCCCGCCAACGCGCCGATACGTCACGATCATTTGCGTTCAGCCTCCCATACGCCGCCCTTTGCATGTTGCGCGTAGGATACGAACATGCGCATATGGCGCGGCGCGACGGAGTGCGTGTGGCCCGCCGTATCCGTGGAGCCCGGCGCATTGTTTTCGTCCTTGGAAAAGAAATCGCCCATAGTACCACCGGCGCTATAGGTAAATGGATTGATGATGCTCCACTGGTCCGCCGATGGGATATTGTCCGCCAGATCGGACACCAGGTCCGTTCCAAACGCCTTCTTATAGGCTGTACCGATCCTGCGCGCGAAGTTGCCTTGCTTGAGGGTGTGGCCGGCCACGACCGCCCGGACGGCGGCGGCCCTATCGCTCCGCGCCGTGTTAAACTTGGCCTCGGTGACGTTCCTGCCGGCATCGTCCGCCGCGGCAGTGTACTCAGCCTCGGCGGCGCTCTGTTCGGCGGCCTTCGTCAACAGCGCGGTGCGCAACTTCTGTGCGATGGTCGCCGACGGGGCATCGCCGGTCTTCTTGCCCTTGTCCGGGGCCTCGCCAATAGTGCTAACATAATCGCCGTGAGACAACTGATACTCGTCCGGCAAGCCAATCAGGTGACCAAACTCATGGCCGGCTACCTGATCCTGGGCCGTCACAAACCATTGCGCCGCGTTCGAGCGGCCTGTGCCCGGCATCACCGCCACGGTATGGTGCGCGCTGCCGCCCGTGTTTTGCGGATCGAACACGATGTCGCGCGACATGGCGCCGCCCTTCTTGACGGCTTTGAACTGGTTCCAGGTCACCTTGATCGCGTTGAGCCAACGCGTAACGACGGCGTTCTTGTTCGGCGGACTGCCTGTAAAGTTGATCTTGACGGTGATGTGCACCTGGTTGTCGGTACGGCCCAATCGTATCCCGCGGTGGCGGCATAGGTGACGCCCCCGACGACCTGGTACAACCTCTCTAACGAGAGCGTCGCGCTCTTCCCGCAGGATAAGGAAGAAGCCAAGATCGTGATCAAGCCGCCCAAGGGCAACGGGGTGAAAGCGGGCTCCTACCCCTTCACTGTGACCGTGCTCTCGCGCGCGGACGCGACCGAGACGAGCCGCGTCGAGGGCACGCTCGAGATCGGGGCTATCGCGGCTTTCGATCTGGATATGTCGCCCAAGAAAGTGATCGGGCGCAAAGGCAACTACAACATCACTATGCGCAACGGCGGCAACGCCGACCTGGACGTCGAGCTTGAGGCCATCGACGCCGAGGAGGCGTGCCGCTACACCTTCAACCCGTCGTCGCCGCACCTCACCGCGGGGCAGAAAGTGGTGACCCGGCTGACCGTCAAGCCGCGCCGCTCGAGCTTCGTCGGGCAAAAGCGCAACTACGATTTCCAGATCAAGGTCAAGCCGAGCCAGGGCGACGCCAAGCAACTGCAGGCGCAGCTAATGCACACGCCGCGCTTCCGCACCTGGAAGCCGATCCGCCGTCTGGTGTACCTCGTCATTCTCCTGGTAGTGATCGCCCTGGTCGTCTCCGCTTTCAGCGGATCGGCCGGCACCAATACGCAAGCTATGCAGCTGCGCGATTCGGCCGCGCGACTCGCCTGTACCCGTTTTCATGCGTTCTGCGGCGTCGCGGGTACCGGCAGTAGCGCCGGCAGCACCCTGGGGTCCGCCGAGCGTGGCGGCTATAGGGGCGAATTCCTGGGCTTTCACCAGACGCGTCCTGGGCTCATCGGTGAGCCATTGGAGAACGAGCACAAGAATAGCCAGGGCTTCACGGTGCAGCGGACCACGCATGGCCTGCTCGTGTTCGACCCGCAAGATGTGCGCGCCTTCTTCGTCACGCGCGGCGAGGAGATGTGGGTGCACGACAACAACGGCACATACTCGTTCAAGGGGTGAGTGACGAGTGTTGAGTGTTGAGTGTTGAGTGGTTAGTTGGAGGCAAAGCCTGTGCCACTCAACACTCAACACTCCAAACGTTACGCTCCGGCGGGCACGGCGGCGCCCAGGTGGTCTTTGAGGAAGGCAATGGCTTTGGCCCAGGCGTCGCGCGCGGAGTCCGCGTCGCCCATGCCGTGCGCGGGGTTGACGAAGGCGTGGCCGGCCGGGTAGGTGTGCGCCTGGTAGTCCTTGCCGGCGCCCTTGAATAGCGAACGGATCTTGTCGACCTGCGCCGCGGGCACGCTCTGATCCTTCTCGCCATAGAAGGCCAGGATCGGGGCCTGTACCTTGGACACGTCAGCGGGCGTGGGATCGTAGCCCGCGCCATAGAACGGGCAAACCGCGGCAAGCTTGTCGCTCTGCTCGGCCGTCTTATAGGCCAGGAAGCCGCCGACACAGAAGCCGATTAGCCCGACCTTCTTGGGCTGGACATCCGGCCGCGCGAGCAGGCTGGCGATGGCGCCGTCGACCTCCCGCACAGCCTTCTCGACGTTGCCTCGGATCATCATACTCATCTTCTGCGCGTCGTCGGGTTCGGTCGCGATCTTGCCGTGATAGAGGTCGGGGACCGCCGCGACGAAGCCCTCGGCGGCGAGGCGCTGGGCCAGGTCCTTGATGTGCGGCTCGAGGCCCCACCACTCCTGGATCAGGACCACGCCGGGCCGCACGGCGTCGTCGTCGAGCCGCGCCACGAACGCCCGCGCCCCGTCGCCATTGACCTTCAAGTCGACCATCTCGGTGCGAACAACTGCCATGTTTTCTGCTCCTCGTCTTCGTTATCCGCCGATCAAGATGATGCGGCCACATAGTATAGCGGCAGCTATCGTGCCAGACGGAATACAGGAGACGGCTGATAAACTAGGAGTGTTGTCGCGAAAGATTCAACATTCCACGATTCAACAAGGATTGAGGTTTCATGCAAAGAGAAGATTATTTGTCCACGAAGATGCGCACCATCGAGGTGCGCAAGCGTAGCATCAGCGAACTGCTCGAGGCGATGAGCCAGACCGGCTTCCAGGGCAAGCAGTTAGCCAACGCCTATAAGGTGCTGCGTGCGATGATCGAGGAGCAGGACAACACCATTTTCCTGGGGCTAGCCGGCTCGCTGAGCACGACCGGACAGTGGCAAATCGTGAAGTGGCTCGTCGAGAACCGCTACGTCGACGTGCTCGTGTCGACGGGCGCCAACGTGTCGGAGGACCTGCTGGAGGGCCTCGGCTTCTCCTACTATCAGGGCAGCCAGACGGCCAACGACGAGGAGTTGCTGGAGCAGCAGATCGACCGCTACTACGATGTGTACGCGGACGAGTTGCAGTACCGCCAGCTGGAGCATTTCATCGGCGAGTTCATGGGTACGCTCGACCGCTCATACCCCTATTCGTCGGCCGAGTTCCTGCGCCTCTTCGGCAAGTACCAGCACGAGCGCGGCGTCGACAGCATCACGGCGGCGGCCTACCGCGCCGGTGTGCCGATCTACTCGCCCGCGCTGGCCGATAGCGGCTACGGCGTCGCGGCCGCGCAGCTCTACAAAGACAAGGGTATCCGCGTCACGCTCGACCAGTTCGCCGACCTCGTACAGCTCGGCGAGATCGGCGACCGCGCAGCCAATACCTCGGTCATATACATCGGTGGCGGGGTGCCGAAGGACACCATCCAGCTCGTCAGCGTGATCGTAGACCTCAACCGCGGCGGCGAGCAAGTCTTCCCGCACAAATACGCCGTGCAGATCACGACCGACTCTCCGCAGTGGGGCGGCCTCTCGGGCTGTACCTTCGAGGAGGCCATCAGTTGGGGCAAGATCGACAGCAAGGGCACGCGCGCGGTCTGCTACTGCGACGCCACGATCGCCCTGCCGATCCTCTCGCACGCCCTGGTCGAAACGCTCGACGGGCCACGCGCTGGCGCGGACCTCGACTGGGTGTTCGACGCCGTGCGCGCGCAGGAGCAGGGCCAGGAGCCGCGGGCGCTACAGGAAGCGACATCGTAGGGCCTGGCGCGACAGAAGCTCTCACTGCTGACGTCTTCGAGTTCGTCGCGCGTGACCGGGACGGCCAGCCCACGACCATGGCCCGCGCCCTCGACGGCGGCGCCATCGTCTACACACTGCCCCGCGCGTTGGTCATCCAGCGCCTGCTGGCGTATCCCGATGCGCTCGTGGACATCATCGACCTGCTGCGCGATGTCTCGGTCTACGCCTTCGACCGTTTCGCGGAACTCGCGCTCTATCGTGTCTCCGTGGCGCCATGGGTGTTCATGACTAATGCAGGCTAGCGACATATGTGCGCGCCCTGCCCGCGTCAGGGCAAAACGCGCGGACATGAGATTTCTCATAACGGGGCGAGCCGTCGCCGGTGTAGAATAGCATCAAGCCCGGCGTCAAGAACGCCGTGGAGCCTTCGAGCCGGTCACGACCGCGGTCTGAAGCCGTGTGCGCTGGCGTTGGCATGGCGGCCTGTGGGCCTGTTGGGGAGGACGAACGACAATGCGACGTCGACGATCCCTGGTTATCACCCTCATGTGCGCGGTGCTGCTGGTGGGCTCGGTGTCCGTGCCCCCCATGTTTAAGCCCGCCAACACTGCCTCGGCCGCGCCGCCTAGTAGCCCCGTGGCGGAGACCGCCGTCCCGAGCGCAACGGCGGCGGCCAGCGCCGTCGCCGACGCCACCGCGCCGGCCCTACCAACAGGCACGAGCACGGGCACGGCCGCGCCACCCACCACGATCACGGACACCACCATACCACCTACCCCAGCCGGTACGCTCGTGGGCACGACCACACCGGCATCAACCACGACGACGGCGACGGTCACGACGACGGCGACGGTCACGACGACCGCCACAAGCACGATGACCGTGCCGACCGCCGTGGCGAGCGTCATGGCTACGGGCGCGCCGACCGCGCCCGTGCCGACGGCCGCCCCGACCACGATTATCTCCACGACGACGCCGAGCACCGGGAGCGTGACGGCCTCCACCAACATACTGCCCGTGGCCTTCGAGGTCAATCAGGGGCAGGCAGCTGACGACGTGTCCTACGTGGCCCACGCCGTCGGGTACACCGCGCTCTTCAACGGGCAGGGCATGACCGTGCGGGTGTTGAGTGCGGCTACGCTACCGATCACGCCGCCGCTGCCCGTCCCCACCGTGTCGCTCGCCGATCCCACGCCGTCGCTCGCCACCCCCGCCGCAGGGCTGCCGCTCACGGAGACAGCGGCGATCAGCGGCGCCGTGCTGGGTTTTGGCGTGGCCGACGCCGCCGTTAATCCTCAGGTCGTCACGCAGGGCGCGCTGCCCGGCGTCGCCAACTACCTGACGGGGAACGACCCCACGGCCTGGCATCTCGGGGTCCCCACTTACGCCGGCCTCACCTACAAGAACATCCTCCCCGGCGTCGACCTGACCTATCAGGGGAGCGGCGGCCACCTGGAGAGCGCCTACACGTTCGCGCCGGGGACCGACCCCGCCTCCATCACGCTCACGGTCGCCGGCGCGCAGGGCCTGGCCCTCGACGGGGCGGGTAATCTCGTGCTGCACACCGCCGCCGGCGACCTGACGCAGAGCAAGCCCGTCGCCTACCAGACCATCGGCGGCCAGCGCCAGGCCGTCGACGCCCAGTATGTCCTGCGCGGAGTCGCTGGGGTCGGCGTCACCGTCGGCGCCTACGACCCGAGCCAGCCCCTCGTGATCGACCCGGTGCTCTCGTACCGCACGTACCTGGGCGGGAGCGGCGACGACGAGGCCAACGCCGTCGCCCTTGACGACACGGGGGCCTACGTGACGGGCCAGACCAACTCGACCAACTTCCCCACGACCAACGCCTTCCAGAGCACGTACGGGGGCGGGGCCTTCGACGCCTTCGTGGCCAAGTTCAACGTCAACGCCACCGCGCTGGCCTACAGCAGCTATTTGGGCGGCAGCGGCGAGGACGAGGGCTACGGGATCGCGGCGGGCGGCATCGGTAGCGCCGCCGTGGTCGGTACCACCACCTCGCCCGACTTCCCCACCACCAGTGACGCTCTGCAGGCGACGCCGGCCGACACCTACAACGGCTTCGTGACGGGGCTGGCCTCGCACGCGACGCGCCCCGGCCTGCTCGGCTACAGCACCTACCTGCATGGGAGCACCGGGGACGTGTGGGGCAGCGCCATTGCCAAGGACGGGCAGTCCAACGTGGTGGGGTGGAGCACGGCCAGCGACCTGCCCGGTACCGCCGGCACGCAGCAGGCCAGTAACGCCGGGGGCGCCGACGGCTTCCTGTCCAAGTTCATCACCACGCCGACCTGCCCCAGCGGCGAGGACTGCGTCGACATCGGCGATCCCGCGCTCACCGGCGACCAACTCCAGAGCGGTTCGCGCGCCAATGGGACCTGGGCCGTGACCGGCTCGGGCGCCGACATCTGGGGCACGGCGGACCAGTTCCACTACGTGGCGCAGGACGCCGCGGGCGATGGCTCCATCAGCGCGCGCATCCTCTCGCAGGACAACACGGGCCAATTCGCCAAGGCGGGCGTGATGTACCGCGCCAGCGAGGACCCCAGCGCGCCCTACTACCATGTGGTGATGACGCCCTACAACGGCGGGTGGCTACAGGTGCAGTACCGCCCGACGCAAGGCGCGGCGGCGGTGGACCTCACCGCCACGGCGGCGACGCTGCCCCTCTACGTGCGTGTGCGCCGGTCGGGTCATCAGTTCACCACCGACACCTCGAGCGATGGGCAGACGTGGAACAACCTGGCCAACGCAACCATCACCCTGGGGAACATGCCCATGGGGGTGCTGGCTGGTCTGGCCGTCACCTCCTACAACACGGGCGTCGCGAGCACGGCCACCTTCGACCATGTGACCATCACCTCGTGTCCGGTGGCCTGGGACTGCTCCGACATCGGCAGCCCGGCACAGGCCGGCGACCAGACCATCCGCGACGCGCAGGACCTCGAGTCGCTCGTCAACTTCCCGGTGCGCGGCGGGGGCGCGGACATCTGGGGCACGTTCGACCAGTTCCACTACGTCCACGCGCCCTTCAGGGGCGACGGCGCGGTGAGCGCGCGCCTCTCCAGCCAGGACAACACCGACGGGTGGGCCAAGGCGGGGGTGATGCTGCGGGCGAGCACCGATCCGGGGGCGCCCTACTACTTTGTGATGATCACGCCGGGCGTCGGCGTCAACGTGCAGTATCGTGATGGACAGGGCGCCAGCGCGCAGGTCGCCGCCATCAACATCGCCGACACCGTTTGCCGGCGCAAGAGGTGTGGTGGTGCTACGCCGCACAGTGGAGGGGCCGGCCGCGGCGCCGGCCCTCAAGTACTACCTGAGCA
>JAABUO010005713.1_pt1 | contig 14414 bp, 16 predicted proteins | sample 5559291 | NCBI WGS metagenome assembly JAABUO01 (sample SAMN10711878, study PRJNA513372) | rock metagenome | isolation source: Antarctica rocks | place: Antarctica: Victoria Land, Finger Mt sud | reverse complement strand
ATCACGAATCTGCCGGGCGGTTGCACCGTCGAGGTCCCCTGCCTCGTGGACGCGAGCGGTATTCAGCCAACGGTGATCGGCGACCTGCCAGTGCATCTTGCCGCGCTAATGCGCACGAATATCAATGTGCAGGACGTGACGATTGCGGCGGCGCTGGAAGGCAAGCGGGAGCATGTCTATCACGCCGCGATGCTCGATCCGCATCTCGCGGCGGAACTAACGCTCGACGAAATCTGGTCGCTTGTGGATGATCTCTTCGCCGCGCACGGCGACATGATTCCGGCGATGTCTTGAACGAAAGGTGAGCGATGGACCGACTGAACGATGCCGATACCCATTCGCGCTGGCCTGCCGGGCATCGCAGCGCGGTCATCGTCAGCGTGGACGTGGACAGTGATACCTGGCTACAGCGCGAATATGGCGACCATCGCGTCGGCAAACGCGCCATCGGGCAGTATGACCTCCGCGCCGGGGTGGATCGTCTCCTACGCATTCAGGCGGACTACGCGGTTGCCGGGACGTGGTTCTGGGTCGGTCAGGTCGCCGAGGAAGCGCCACACCTCGTGCGCCGGTGTCACGATGAGGGGCACGAAGTCGCTTGCCACACGTGGGATCACGCACATTATGACGAACTGAGCGCGGACGGACAGCGCGCCGACATCGCGCGCACCCGGCAGGCACTCGCGACGATCACGGGCACGACGCCCGTTGGGCACAAGACGGCTGGTTTTGCTCCCGGCGTGGAAACGCCCGCCATCCTCCAGTCGCTCGGCTTCCGGTACGAGATGGATTTCCCGTGGGGCGATCTGCCGGAGCTCGTGCGGCCCGATGCCGCGCTATCCCCGCTCGTCCATCTGCCGCCGACGCTCTTTCTCGATGACTACAGTCTCTATTGGGACAATTTGCTCGCGCCGGATCACGCCTTCGCTGTCTGGCAGGAAACGATTGACGTGCTGCGCGCCGAGGGCGGGCTGGCCTGCTTCACGCTCCATCCGCACCTGATGGGGCGGCCCGCGCCGAGTCGCGTGCTCGCCCGGATGCTCGAATACTTGATTGACCTCGGCGATGTCTGGATCGCGCGGGCGGATCATGTCGCGTCGTGGTGGCGCGACAACGCAGGCGATCCCGCATCACACGAACCGCTCCGCTAGCGCGCCGCTTATGCGACGGGTGGGCGCACGAGCGTGGCACAGAGCGCGTCGAGCGCTGTGGGGGGGTCGTCGCCGCAGCCGATATGGACCGGTGAGGTCTGAATCATGGCGCTCCGAGGCGCAGTGAGCCAGTGAAAGCGCTCCGATGGCGGCAACCGGGCAATCGGTCCGCCCTCCGCACTTCCCGCGCAGATGGCGACGAAGGCGTCCAGATGGCGCTCGATGATTGCCACGTCGAGGTTCGGTGCAAAGGCGCGCAATCGCGGGGGATCAAGTTCGATGCAGACTGCGAGAAAGCGGGCGGTGCGCGCGAAGAGGACGATGCCGACATTGAGAAATTCACCTCGCTCGACGCGCGGCACGATGCGGACAACGGCGTAGCTAAACCAGATGGAGGGCTGCTGCTGCATCGCGTGCCTCCTCTTCAAAGGGGCGCGGCCCGACGAGCCGGGCGAGGAAATAGGCGACGTACGCCTCGCGGTACGCGGCGGGACTGGCGAAGCGCTCCTCGCCGGTCAGCCATTCATCCGGCACCGCTGCCACGATTCCCCGAAGCGCCGCCTCGGTGAGCAACGGCGCGAGCCGCGCGCCAGCGGCGGCAATATCCCCAGCAAAGGGCAGCAAAACGTGATCCTTGATGTGGGGAAAGCGGACATGGGCATTTTTCTCCCACCCCTCCGACCGGTGATGGAAATAGAGCGACGCCCCGTGATCAATCAGATAGACCGCCCCGTGCCAGCAGAGCAGATTGGTGTTGCGCGCCGTGCGGTCAACATTCGTGATGTACGCATCGAACCAGACGATGGCGGCGGCGAGGTCGGGATCGAATGTGCGGTCGGCGGCGGGATCGAAGGCGAGCGCGCCGGCGAGATAGGCGAGGCCGAAGTTCGCACCGACACTGCCGCGCAGGATGTCTTGAATCTCCGGGTCAGGCTCACTCTGTCCGAAGCCCGCGTCGAGGTCCACCAGTGCCGACGCCGGAACTGGGAGTCCGAGCAACAGGGCTAATTCCGCCGCGAGCAGTTCGGCGATCAGCGCCTTCACGCCCTGCCCCGCGCCGCGAAACTTGACCACGTACGTCCCCGGTTCGTCCGTATCGACAATGGCCGGCAGCGAGCCGCCTTCGCGCAACGGCACGAGGTAGCGTAGGCCAGTGAGCCGCTTCACGATTCCCTCCTTCATGGTCATTCTACAAAAGTCTGTCTGGCTGGAACCTGTCATGAACTCGGACGTTGAGATGCTAGACTGAAAGCATGGACAGAAAACCCTACCCCAGTGATGTGAGCGATGATGAATGGGAGTTTGTCACACCCTACTTGACGCTGATTTCGGAAGACGCACCCCAGCGCGTGTATCCCTTGCGTGAATTGTTCAACGGCTTGCGCTACATCGTGCGCAGCGGCGCAACCTGGTGAATGATGCCCAACGACTTGCCGCCTTGGGAAATGGTGTACCGGCAAACGCCGCCCTGACCGGAAGCCGGTTACACCGGACCGCCGCCGAACCCGATCTCGTTTCCATCGGCATCACGGTACGTGGTCTTGCGCACACCGTTCGAGTAGGTTTCCTGCTCTGCGGGGTTGAGTCCCCGATCAGCGATCTGCGCGACGAGCGCATTAAGGTCATTGACGAAGAGCGTGTGCATGGCGTGGCCGGCGTGTTCCGGCCGCTGCACAATGTACACGTACCGATGTTCCGCAAGCTCCCACACGGCCTCTGTGTCGTGTGGGAGGAAGGTGGGCGGGGAGCCCAGCAGCCGTTCGTACCATTTCAGCGCCGCCGCGTAGTCGGCGACCGGAATTCCCGCGAACAGGTCGAGCTTCGTGGTATGAAGCATTCTAATTTCTCCTTTCTCTTAACAATTAGGTAATCTCAGACACAGGGGGTATGCTTTTCTGTCCATGCTCCACAGTATAACGATCTCAGTTTGAAAAGTGCATAACAGACTCTAGTGATCGGCGGCGGTGCGCCGGTTGACGCGGTGCGCGATCCGCCATCGTACGCCCGCTTCCCCAACGAGGCGGACGAGTTCTTCCCCGCCGAGCGGCTGCCGGTCGCCGTCAACCAGCCAATAGACGCCATGCTCGCGCTCCATCCAGCCACCGTTAATTAGTTCACGGCGGAGCGTCGCGGAGTCTTCGTGATGCCGCTTGATGATCTCGTTCACTTCCTTCTCCGGGTAGCGCCTACCCATCTCGAAACGGCCCGCCAGCCAGTTGAGGATGACATCGCGCTTCTTGCGGCTCATCGGGATTTGCTTCAGGCGCTCCCCCTCGAACGACTGACGGAGCACTTTCCGGTCCCACGCGTCCCCCTCGGCATCGTCCGCGAGCGAGGCGATCCGCTCCGGTGTGAGGATTTCCTGGCTCATCTGCCGCAGGATATTTACGTCCAGGCGATAGAGATGCGCGGTCCCCTCCGCACGCATCTGCACCAACCCTGCCGCGCGTAGTTTGGCGAGATGGTGCGAGATCGTCGGCGCTTTCAAATGGAGCGCGTCCGCGAGATCGTCCACACTACGCTCCCCGTTCGCCAGTAGCCCGACGATCTTCAGGCGGCTTTCGTCCGCGAGCGCGCGGAAAAACTGCAATGCGATCTGCTGTTCCTCTTCACTCATCTCGAACGCTCCAATCATTCGCCACACATCTATTTAGAAGAGTATCGAATGAGTGGGGTATTGTCAAGTGGGTGCGAATCTTCTTTCAGACATGTGTGGGGCAAGATGCATGGTGACGGGTCGAGGATTCGCCTCAACTTGACAGAATGTGTATGATAGGCGCATCTTCCGTAGTAGAAACGCGCGTGCGCTTCAAGGGGAAACCGACCATGAATCTCTCATCCCGCCGTCACACGAATCGCTGGCTCGGCGTCGCAACATCGTTCATGATTCTCGGGTTGATCGCCGCCGTGATCGGCCTCCAGTCCACGCGCGTGCGCGGCCACATCCCCTACTTGAACCGGCCCGCGCCGACTGCGACACCGGCGGGCGTCGTCCTGTCGCTCGGACAACAGCCAGCGGTACCCATCGCTGATACAGCATCCGTCGCCGCATCCCCAACGCCGGAACCGCCCGTGATTGCCACATCGGCTCCTGCTCCGACCGCGACCATCGCGCCAACCGGCGTCGCGCAAGTCGCGCCAGCAGTCGTGATTTCCACAAGCACGACGATTGCGACCGCAGTGGCAACCGCAACACCATCTCCAACCGCCCTACCCGCGACGCCGACGACTGCACCGACGGCGAAACCGGAGGCGATTGCGCCCGCTACCTTCCTCGAACCGATGTCCCACTGGTTTCAGGGGTGGAATCAGTGCGCCGAAGAATCTATCGCGATGTCCGTCTCGTATTTCGGCATCAACCTCGATCCGAATGCCGTCACCGCATTCCTGCGCCCGAACAACGGCGTGAAGGGGAGCAAAAATGTCGAGTCGAACCGGATCGTGGATTACTTGCACAGCCAGGGCGTGCATGCCGAAGCGTATCACGGCGGCACGGTGGACCGGATAAAGCGGCTCGTCGCGGTCGGCGTCCCGGTGATCGTCGGTCAGTGGCAGAATCGCACCGACCACGCCGGGATCGGTCACTGGCGCGTCGTGCGCGGCTACGACGACGCGAAGGGCGTCTTCCTCATCAACGATTCGATGGAGGGCGCGGCGGTGCCGATCTCGTACGCCGAGTTCGATGATCTCTGGCCGGTGTACAACTATGTCTACATTCCTGTCTGGAATGACCGGCTCGCACCGAATGTGCAAAAGGTGATGGGCGATGACATGAACCGCACCGTCAACATCGCGCACGACATCGCCTATGTGCAGAAGCGGATCGAGCAGCAGCCGACGAATGCCGAACTTCCATTCGCCCTCGGCGGCGCATATTTCCAGGCCGGGGAGTTCCAAAAGGCGGTGGACGCGTATCACAAGGCGCGGACCATGGGGCTGATCCAAAAGTACCCGTGGACGCTCTGGTACCAATCGTGGCCCGTCACGGCGATGGTCAACCTCGGCATGAACGATGAAGCATTGCAGGTCTCACAAGAGAATATCCACTCGGCGGGCGTCTACGCGATCATGCACGACGAGCGCGGCATCGTCTACGAGAAGCAGGGCGACATGGCGACCGCGAAGCGCGAGTACCAAATGGCCCTCGTGGATGACAAGAACGACAAGAACGCGCAGACGGCAATGGCCCGTTTGGGCGGATGAGGGGGATAAGGTTCGAGGTTCGAGGAATCCCGCTTCCAACTCCGAACTCCGAACCTCGAACCTCGAACCCTCTCCGTGTTATGCTCTCCGCACGAATCGTCCTATCGAGGGGAGCCAACGATGACCGAAGAACAGAACGCGGCGATCAAGGGTCGGGTGAAGGCGCAATTCGCGGCGACAGCAGCGAACTATGTCGTCAGCAAGGGGCACGCGAGCGGCGATGACCTCGCGCGCCTTGTCGTACTCGCCGCGCCGACGGAAGACGACATCGCGCTGGACATCGCCACAGGCGGTGGCCACACTGCGCTCGCTGTGGCACAAACGGCGGGAACAGTCGTCGCGTCCGATTTCACGCAGAAAATGTTGCTGACAGCGCGCGATTTCATTTCCTCCAAAGGGATGGCAAACGTCACCTATGCGCTCGCGGACGCCGAAGACTTGCCCTTCGCGGATCACGCCTTTAGCCTCGTCACTACCCGCATCGCACCGCACCATTTCCCGGACACCCGCGCCTATATTCACGAGGTCGCGCGTGTCCTCGAACCGGGCGGGCGATTCCTGCTCGAAGATAGCGTCGTGCCGGAGGGTGAGGCAGGCGACCTCCTCAATCACATCGAGAAACTGCGTGACGGCTCGCATGTCCGCTCGGCAACCGAGGCAGAGTGGTTGGCGCTCCTCGCCGATGCCGAGTTCGAAGTCGTCAGCATCGAGTTGTACCGCAAGGAGCACGAACTGGAGCAGTGGATTGGCCGCGCGAACGCGAACGCCGACGATGTCCGCGCCGCGTGGGCGAATGCCGCACCGACGACGAAGGAATTCTACGATCTCGTCTATAACGCGGACGGCTCGGTCTACTCATACAGCGACGATAAGGCCGTCATCCTCGCCCGCAAGCCGCTCTCGACGTATTAACACATGCATGGTGGCGGCGGGCTTCAGCCTGCCGCAGCGAGGTCCGGCAGGCTGAAGCCCACCGCCACCGAAGAATGCGCATCGGTCGGTACGCAAACCGCGGTCGCGCGGAATAGCGACTGCCCGCGAGTGGTTCGTCCATGTAGATGCTCTTTTGCAATGAACTGAAAGAAGGAAGTTCCATGCGTATCGGCGTAACCTTCCCACAAAATGAGATCACAGCGGACCCAATTGCGGTGCGCGACTACGCGCAGGCGGCGGAGGGATTGGGCTATACACATTTGCTCGCATACGATCATGTCGTCGGCGCGGACATCACAAACCGGCCGGACTGGCGCGGGCCATACACGACCGCGAGCCTCTTCCACGAGCCGTTTGTCCTCTTCGGCTATCTCGCGGGACTGACGACGCACCTCGAATTCGTGCCGGGCGTCATCATCCTGCCGCAACGGCAGACCGTGCTCGTCGCCAAGCAGGCGGCGGAAGTGGATGTGCTGACGGGCGGACAGTTCCGGCTCGGCATCGGCGTCGGCTGGAACGAGGTGGAGTATGAGGCGCTGAATGAAGACTTCCGCAACCGCGGCAAGCGCAGCGAGGAGCAAATCGCCGTCCTCCGCGCGCTCTTCACGGACGAAGTCGTGACGTTCCACGGCAAATGGCACCAGATCGAGGCGGCGGGCCTCAACCCGATGCCTGTCCAGCGCCCGATTCCGATCTGGATCGGCGGTAGTTCCGAAGCGACGCTGAAGCGCGTCGGCGAGATAGGCGATGGTTGGTTCCCACAACGCCCGCCGGACGATACCGCGCGCGAGATGATCGAGAAAATGCGGGAGTACGCACGCGCCGCCGGGCGTGACCCGTCTGCAATTGGCTTCGAGGCGCGCGTCAGCATCGCGGGCACGACGCCGGACGAATGGACGCGGCAGGTCGAGGGGTGGCGTGCAATCGGCGCGACGCACCTGAGCGTCAACACGATGAAGGCCGGGCTGCACTCGACACAGGAGCACATTGACGCCATCCGTCGCTTCAAGGAAGTAGTTGGCGCGTGATCCATCCCCCAGGCGGATGTCATCGAGATGCGCGGTCATGACGCTACGGACGAACTATCATACGCATAGCCGCTACTGCGATGGCGAGGGCGAGATTGTCGAATACATCGAGGCCGCACTGACGGCGGGCCTCGACTCGTACGGTGTCTCCAGCCACGCGCCGGTGCCCGTGCCAATGCGCGACCCGTGGATGATGCCTCTCGACGATCTCCCCGCCTACTGCGCGGAGGTGCGCCGCCTGCAACGCGAATACCGTGACCGGCTGCCGATCTTCCTCGCCCTCGAACTGGACTACGTACCGGGTCTGGATGCCTTCTATCGCGCGCAACTCTTTCCGCACAATTTCGATTACCTCGTCGGCTCCGTCCATTTCGTTGGGACGGATGAACGCGGCATGCCGTGGGAGATTGACGACAGCGCCGAGCGATTCGCTGCCGGGCTGGCAGGCGGCTGGGATGGCGATGTGCGGCGCGCGTTCGAGGAGTATTTCGCGTTGCAACGTCGGATGGTCGGCACGCCGGGTATCGCGATTGTTGGCCACGTGGACAAGATGAAGATGTGGAACAGCGGCGACTGCTACTTCCGCGAGACGGATACATGGTATGTCGCGGCGGTTGAGGAGACGTTGCGCGCCTTCAAAGCGGGCGGGCTGATCGTTGAGTTGAATACCTCCGGCCTCCGCAAAGCGATTGCCGCGCCGTTCCCCAGCCCGTGGGTGCTCGCCCGCTGCCGCGATCTGGACATCCCGATCACCGTCACGGCGGACACCCACCAGCCCGCCGATGTCGCCACCGGTTTCCCGGAAGCCGCCGCCATCCTCCGCGATCTCGGCATCACGCACGTCGTCGCGCGCGACGACGACCGCTGGGTGCCCCGCCCGGTGGAGTAGATTCCTCACTGAGCCTTCAGGACTTCCATTGGCGTGAAGAGTAGTCACGGACATTGGGAATGGCGCTATCTCAGCAGCTACATCCCTGCCATTTGCACCCACGGGAAGGCGGACTGCACTGCGTTCGCCAATCGTCGGTCCGTTGTGAGGAACGTCGCGCCGAGGCGTTCGGCGAGCGCGAGATAATGCGCGTCGTATGTCGCCGGTAGGCTGAACCGGCCCGCTATGCCGAGGGCTTCGCTACTGAGGTCGGCATCTTCAACGAGCCGGATCGGAAGCGCGAAGGCGGCGCGGAGCGCTTGATATGCGGCGACAGCACTCAACGAACCTGCCTTTTGATACTGATAGAGAGCATTCGTGACTTCATATCGCAGCAATGTCGGTGCAACCAAATGTGGCTCGCTCGCTGCCCATTGCTCCCACACGGCCTGGATCGCCGCATCTTGCGGGATCGCGACGCGTCGGACGACCAGACCCGCGTCAACGCAGATTGTTGAGGAGTTGTTCATCCCGCTCCTCTCGCATCGCACGAATGATCTCCTCGGGCGGTGGAAGCGGTTCATCGCCGCGCTCGCGCCGGATTACGGCATGGACGGCATCGAGTTGAGTGCGCCAGTCATCCGAGTGATTTGCGCGCAATCGCTTGTATTCGGCGATTGAGATCACCACGACTTCCGGCTTCCCGCCCCGCTCAACGATGACCGGTTCGTCATGCTCGACAACACGGCGCATCAGTTCACCGAAGTGAATGCGAGCCTCCGTTGCACTAATTGCTCTCTCCATCGTCGCGCTCCCATCAAGCGAATGATTAATCAATGATATGAGTATGGAGGAGGGTCGCCACTTTCGCAACGCCATACTTCAAGTGAGCCGATGCTACACGGTTGCCACGGCATCGAAAATGCATCTAGCAGAGAGCGGGGACATAACCCGGTTCTATTATTCGTCCCTCCACGAGGCGAGGCATGGGTACGGTGCAGGTTTCGGATCAACAACGGATCGGCGAGCGGTATGAACTGCGCGAGTGCATCGGGATCGGCGGGATGGCGCGCGTCTATCTCGCGCACGATCGCGTGCTGAACCGCGATGTCGCGGTGAAAATCCTCAATCCGGCGCTCGCCGCCGATCCGCTCTTTGTCGAGCGGTTCCGTCGCGAGGCGCAGGCGGCTGCTGCGCTCAATCACCCGAATATCGTGACGATCTACGACACCAGTACCACCGACGATACATATTTCATCGTGATGGAATATGTGCCTGGCCCGAACCTTAAGGAGAGTATCCGCGCGCACGGCCCCTTGCCTGAGGGCGAAGCGCTGGCAATCGGGGTGCAGGTCGCCGCCGCGTTGGGGGTGGCGCACGCGCATCATCTGATCCACCGCGACATCAAGCCGCACAACATCCTTCGCAGCCCGGGGGGCAGCGCGAAGGTGACGGACTTCGGCATTGCGCGCGCCGCCGGGGCCTCTCAATTGACGGCAACGCAGACCGTTATGGGTACCGCGCACTACCTTTCCCCGGAACAGGCCCTCCATCAACCGCTCGACGGGCGTTCCGATCTCTATAGTCTCGGCGTCGTCCTCTACGAGGCGTTGACGGGGCGCGTGCCATTCGATGGGGATTCGCTTGTTGGCGTCGCGATGCGTCAGGTCCATGATCCGCCACCGCCGATGCGCCAGATCATGCCAAGCATCTCCCCCCGTGCCGAGGCGGTCGTCATGCGCGCGCTGGCGAAAGACCCTGCAGCCCGCTACCAATCCGCCGCCGAAATGGGCGCGGCGCTGCTGACGGCGCGTGGCGCGCTACATCCGCCCACCCATGAACCGACGCAGGCACGTCCCGCCGTCGTCGAAACAGCCGCATTCGCGCCCGCGCTCCCACCGGTCATCCCGCAGGCGATGCCGAGCAATGAGCGGCGGCGCGACATACTGCCTGCGGTGACGGCAGAGCGCCGGTCGCGCCGGTGGTTGATTGTCCCTGCCATCGCCGCGCTGTGCGTGTTCGTTGGATTGGCGGGTCTGTTCGCGCTCCGCGCTGCCGGGCGCGGCACTGCAGCGACAGCCGCGCCGACAAGCGTCGCGCGCGTGCCCACCACGATTCCAGCATCGGCTGTTATCGTGCCAACGGTTGCGTCTACCGCCGCACCGTTGGCGACAGCGACGCAACCGCCTCAGGTTGTCCCGACCATTGCCCCGGCTGTCATTGCTGCCCTACCAACCGCCGCCGCGACTGTTGCACCGACCGTTGCACCGACGATACCTGCCCCCAGTCCGACACCGCTCGCAACACCAACGCCGATACCGGCGCCCACGCCAACTGCAACGGCGATCCGGTCTACCGCGACCGCTCTTCCGGCGACCACGCCACCACAACCAACGGAGCCGCCCGTACCACCGACCGCAAATGCGCCGGTTGTCGCCGCTGGTGGCGCGAGCAGCCCGGCGCAAGCGATTCAACTCTTTTATCAATATGTTGGGCAACATCAGTTCGACGCTGCGGCGCAACTCTGGACGGCGCAAATGCGCGCCCAGTACCCGCCACCGGACAACATCAATGGTCGCTTCGGGCAGGACCAGCGCGTCGAGGTGGCTGTCGGGAAGGTGACGATGACGGGTGACGGTCAAGCGACTGTTGCCGTTGATATTACCGAGTATAGGGGCGGGACAACGTTACGGTCTGTTGGTTCATGGCAGGTCGTACGTGGGCCGTCAGGCTGGCTGCTCGCGCAACCCAATTTACGACAGGCGTAGAGACCCACCTCACCCCGCGTGCGGCGGCTGATTCAAGCGCGCATCCGCTGCACCTTCGGCCCGATCAATGACCGCGCGGAGCACCGCAGGTTCTCGCTCGTGAACCACGGTGCCGGGCGCGGCAGTAGGCGATCCGCCGTTTCGGGACGGCAAGATAAAGCGGTTGACAAGCGCAAGAATATCGGCAGAGAGTGCCGGGAACGCGCCAGAGAGGCGGGCAACGACACTCGCTGGCAGGGAGAGGATGCGTTCGGCTTGGCCGCGTTGGGTCGCCGCGACGATCTCACGCGCCGCCTGTGCGACATCGAGTGCGGCAAAGGGGAGGGTGTCGCCAAGGCTGAACCAGGCGTATTCGGCTTCCTGATCGCCCGTGAATTCAGCATTGCGCTGACCGCCCGTGCGGAGGAGACCGGGCGCAATCGTCGTTACATGCACGCCATCTGATGCCAGTTCCGCGCGCAAACCCTCGGAGAATCCAGTCGTGGCGAATTTTGCCGCGCCATATGGCAGCAGGTGTGGCATGCTGATTTTGCCACCGACCGACGTGATGTTGACGATATGCCCGCTCCGCCGCGCCCGCATCTGTGGCAGGACGGCGAGCGTCGCATAGAGCGAGCCCCAGAAGATGATACCCATCGCCTTCTCGAAATCCTCGACGGCTATCGTCTCGATGGGCCCTGCCTGAATGATACCGGCATTGTTGACAAGGATATCCACGCACCCGAAATGTTCCGTGACCGCAAGTATCGTGTGCTCCATGTCGTCTCGGTTGGAGACATCGCAACGGAGAGAAAGAACCGCCGTCCCTTCACTGCGAAGGTCATCCGCCGCCCTTCTCAGTTCGTCTTCATCGCGTGCACAGATCGCGATGCGGCAGCCGACACGGGCGAACTCGCGGGCGACTTGTAATCCAAGCCCGCGCGAGCCGCCCGTCACGAGCGCCACTTTCCCGGTGAAATCCTCCTTGCGCCTCCGGAGAAGCGTTTGTACAAGCAGGACACATCCGATACCACCAGTGGCGACGAGTGGCGCGCTAAAATGTGGGCGTTTCTCCGGCATGGACTTGCTCCTATGGGTGCAGCACGACCTTGATGCATGCATCCTGCTTGTCACGGAAAATCTTGTAGCCGTGTGGCGCCTCGTCCAATGGGAGTCGGTGCGTGATAACGAATGTCGGGTCTATCTCGCCTTGCTCCACGCGTTCGAGCAACGGGCGGAGATAGCGCTGGACATGCGTCTGGCCCATCTTGAACGTGAGCCCCTTGCCGAATGCCGCGCCCATCGGGATCATGTCCACGAGACCGCCGTACACCCCCGCGAGCGAGACGGTGCCGCCCTTGCGGCATGCCTGGATTACCTGCCGCAGCACGATGGGTCGGTCCGACTCCAGACGTACTTTCTGCGCTGCCCGGTCAAAGAGGGAGAGGGCATCGGCGCCGTGCGCTTCTAGCCCGACCGCATCAATGCAGGCGTCCGGGCCACGGCCGCCTGTCATCTCCTTGAGAGCATCGAAGATATCAACCTCCTCATAGTTGATGATCTCCGCCTTGCCATGATCGCGGGCCATCACCAGTCGCTCCGGGATGCGGTCAATGGCGATCACGCGTTCCGCGCCGAGCATGTACGCGCTCTTGATCGCGAACTGGCCGACCGGCCCACATCCCCATACCGCGACAACATCGCCGGGCTTGATGTCGCAATTCTCCGCCGCCATGTAGCCGGTGGGAAAAATATCGGAGAGGAAGAGCACCTGATCGTCCGGGAGTGCGGCGGGCACTTTGATTGGGCCGACATCCGCGAAGGGGACACGCGCATACTCCGCTTGCCCGCCCGCATAGCCGCCGAGCAGATGCGAATAGCCGTAGATGCCACTCGGCGAATACCCGTAGAGCTTCTCCGCCATCCAGGCATTTGGGTTCGAGTTATCGCAGGCGGACCAAAGTTGCTGCTCGCAGAAGAAGCAATGCCCGCAGCCGATCGTGAATGGGACGACGACGCGGTCGCCTTTGCGGAGATTGGTGATTTCCCTGCCGACCTCGACGATTTCGCCCATAAACTCGTGACCGAGAATATCCCCTGACTTGAGCGTCGGGATATAGCCGTTATAGAGATGGAGATCAGAGCCGCAAATTGCCGTTGCGGTGATCTTCACGATCGCGTCGCGCGGGTTGAGGATCGTCGGGTCCGGAACCTGCTCGACCCGGACATCATGCGTCTTATGCCAGACGAGCGCTTTCATGTCGTCATGACCTTCCCGTGGGTTGACCGTTTGTCGTCGCGATTTCGCCGGCTTCCATCACCTGCTTGAAGTGGCGGAGGGCATCCTGCACCTGTTGCGTCGGCTCTTCGCCAAATATCTTGGCGACGAGCATGCCCGCCTTGCCAGCTGGCGGTTCGTATTCGAGATTGACCGTCACTTCGGTGCCGTGTCCACCCGGCGCGCTCCGGAAGCGGACGGAGCCGGCGTTCGCGACCTGCGCATCGGTGGACTTCCAGGCAATCACTTCATTGGCGATGTCGTTGATAATCACTGCGTCCCACTCGACCGACTTTTTCGCCGGGCCTTTCGCTTTCCAGTGCGAGTGTGTGTCGTCTGTTACTCGGACGGATTCCAAGTGATCCATAAAGCGCGGCAAGTTCTCGAAGTTACGCCAGAAGCGGTAGATCTCCTCGATGGGCTTGTTGATCGTCACCGTCTTCTCGACCCGTATGCCTGCTTTGTGCTCGATGCTCGCAGACGGACTATGATCACCATCGCTCGTCGCGTCCTTTCGTCCCTTCACGGCGCGCGCGATCAGCGTTCCCCCAGCGAGCGCGCACGCCGCACCGCCTGCGATGGCGGCCCAGCGCTGGACGGGTGTAGCGCTCGTGTTCACATTCACTTCCGCCGGTTGTTCGGCGTAGGCTGGGGCGCTCTGCGTAGTGCTATCTGTCGTCGCAGTCATCATTCCTCTCCTTGCGTAATCGGCTCCCGTGCGCGTGTGGCGCACTCGTCTGGCCGATGTCCCGCAATGCTTATGCCCAAACGACACACCGGTATATTGATTGCATGACGAAAGTGACGCCGCCAACCGCGCGCAAGTTACCGTGCGAGGTGCTGGAAAAACGGTAACAGCTTGGTTTGAAATGGATGGGATGGGTTTTATCTGTGGCCTGCAAGGTACACACGGTTAGTGCTGAAATGCCAGAGTCAGCCCCTCAAATAGGAACATTCCTCCCACAATTAGATAGCCGAAGGCCACCACGACGTAACCCCACGTTGAGGTGTGCCAATCCTTATGTACTCTGTAGACGCAATGGACGATGGCCCCGGCTCCTGCGATGAGAGCGAGCCACGCGGGGGATCAGCGCCGCCATAGCATGAGTTAGCGAAGACGATCATGCCTTACTCCGCTTTCTTCCCCAGCGCGCCGCCTTCTATGCATTCGCCCGGTGTTATCGCGCTGTTGTGTTAGTACCATGG
>JAABUO010005712.1_pt1 | contig 14416 bp, 15 predicted proteins | sample 5559291 | NCBI WGS metagenome assembly JAABUO01 (sample SAMN10711878, study PRJNA513372) | rock metagenome | isolation source: Antarctica rocks | place: Antarctica: Victoria Land, Finger Mt sud | reverse complement strand
CTCAACCCGGACCAGCCGACACGGATCTTCATCCCGCCGGCGTACGTCAGGATCGAGCGCGACGACTCAGATCCAATTGCGGCCGGCACGACCGTTAGAAGCAGCGGCGATCAGCGATGTCGCGATGCGCAGCAAGGCGCACTGGAATACGACGACGAGTTTCTTCTCGTATGTCGCCCGGAGTTGACGATCGCGCCGGAACAGTGTGACGGGATCAGATTGATCGTGGCCGAGCGCTCGTAAGCGATCCTCGGTTTTTATCGGCTCTCCGGCAAGCCGCCGGCGGGCACGCTCGAGGCACTGTTCGTGGATGAGCCGATGATCGGCTGTGGACTGGGTCGGCTTCTGTTCGACGACGCGGTGGCCCGCGCACGACGGCTCGGCCTCACCACGCTGCAGATCGACGCGGACCCGGGGGCGGAGCCCCCCGTCAGTCTGCGACCAGTTCGACCTGGTAGCCGTCGTCGTCTTCGAGAGAGGCGGCATAGGTATCGGTCCCACCGGCGAAGGGGTGTCGATCGGGAAGCATCAGCTGTCAACCGTGCTGATCGGCGTCGTCGACCAGCCGGTCCAGCGCGCTGCATGGTCCCGCGTGGAAGGCCAGATGGTTGACGCCGGCCCGACGACGTTCATGACCGCCATCGATCAGTGCCGGGGACTGCTCGAGCACGATATAAGTGGGCCCGAACAGGTAGCTCATCCCGTGGTCCCAGAGCCGGAACTGCTGATAGCCGAGAGCGTTGAGCAGCCATTGCCAGCGTGGCTGGGCCGCAGCCAGGTCGGGCACCCACAGCTCGACATGAAGGAGCAAACCCGCGTAAGCGTCCCGGTCGGTCATCAGGTCAACGCTACGGACGGAGCCGGCCGCTACCCGCATGAGGCGGCATTGGCCCTACCATCCCGAGATGACAATCGCTATTACCACCGCTGCTCCTGGCGATATCGCGAATCTGCTGACCTCGGCCGACGCCTTGATCCGAACCGACGCCGCGGTGTTCGACGCCGACGCAACGAACCTCGCCTGGGTGACCGGAGGCGGCCCGGCCTATTGCGCTGCACTGGTGGCCGGCGGGGATGACTTCGCCTTGCTGGCACGAGACGGCGACGAGGTGATCGGGCACCTGGTGGGCCGCCGGTGCGGCCCGACCGAGTTACATCCGATCACCACCGCCGAACTGGAAAGCATCCATGTCTACCCCGCCCATCGCGGACGTGGTGTCGGGGGACTACTTCTCAGCTCCTTCATGGATCGGATCGCGGGAGTCGACCGCATTGTCGTGTCGGCCTACGCGCAAAACACCCGCGCCCTCAGCTTCTACGCTCGGCGGGGGTTCGTGGTCAGATCGGTCATCCTCGACCTCGACCTGGATTTCTGAGAGGATTGGGCGCAGGGCCACCGCGCCGATTCATACCGGACGGGACACGAGTCTCGGCCGCCTCGCTGACCTGCGCCGGGGCAATAGGGCCGGCAAGCTGGCCGGCCCGCTCGAATTCGACCGGGGTAGCAGACTGATGGCTATGGGATCCAGCAACGGCTATGGGGTTCCCGGCCGGGACAGGGGCGGCCTGGGCCGGTGGGTGGCGCTGGGTCTGGGCTTGGTGGTGTTGATCGGGGTGTTTGTCCTGCAGCGTCACGGGCGGGGCCCCGGCGCCGCGGTGTCGACTTCGGTGTCGGCGACATCTTCGGTATCGGTGGACCGGGCCACGTCCGGGGTGACTTCTTCGGCGGGTTCCCGGCTGGCCACGACCGCCGGTGTCACCGGGGCCGACACCGGCGCCCTGTCTTCGACGGGGTTCTCGTTCGGTCCGGCCGTCAGCTCAGCAACCTCGTCTGCACTGATCGCGGCGGTCCCGCAGGGACTGCTACCCGGCGCTACCGACTGGGAACTCCTCGGCTACGGGACCTCGAGCGTGGTCGTTTACCGCCCCGGCTCTGGCCGGGTCGTCGTCACTCCCGTCTCGGGGGTGGCAAGCAGCGGTCCGCTTTTCTTCATCGCCACCGCAACGTCCGTGATCATCCGGCCACTGGATTTTGTGACCGGCTACGCGGTACCCGACGGCAAACCGGCCGCGGCACTGACCGGGCTGCTCGCCCAGGGCGGGCCGGCCTTCCCCGGCCCGGACGCCGACCATCTATGGATCGCGACCGGCAGTGGGGTAAATACCTCGTTCGTCCTGGTCGACGCGGCAGGCCGATCAGCCAACCAGAAGATCACCCTGCCCCCGCGCCTCCAGTCCAGCTGGCCGCAGCCAGACGGCGCCGGCTATCTGCTGGTCACCGGCATCGGCGGCACCTACCTGGCCCGCCCCGACGGGCTGCAGCTGGTCACCAACGGCACCGTCACGGCAGCCGGGCCGACGGCATTCCTGGTCTACGAATGCGACCAGCACGCCACCTGCTCGGCCCAGGCGATCGACCGGCGGACCGCCAAGCGCACCGCGATCCCGCACCTGTCAGCACCGCCACCGTTCCAAGAATCGGGACCGATCTCCGCCGACGGCCGCTACGCCGCGATCCTGGAAGCCATCGGCGCGCCCACAGCGAGTAGCTTTCGGCCGCACCTCGTCAGCCTGGTCACCGGCCAGGACCGCACCGTCATCCTCGACGTCGATACTTCGGCAACCCCGTCATCAACAATGGCGTTCTCCCCGGACGGCCATTACCTGCTGATAGACACCAGCGGCGGGCAGATCGTCGCAGTGAACACCGAAACCGGCCATCTCACCCGGCTGCCGGCACCCATCCCGCCCGTGACTGCCATCGTCGTACGCCCGACACACTGACCGCCCCAGCCCCAGCCCCAGCCGCGAGTCGGACCAGTACCGAGACCGTCGAGGATCGGCAACCGGTCATTCGGCAACTCCGGCGGTCATTAGCGAATTTCTTCGGAAGGGTTTATTCAGCGAGGGTCCGTCTGTCACCGTGGCGGTCATGAGCGAGTTCGAGATTCGTGCCCTGACGGTCGGCGATCACGCCGGAGTGCTGGCCCTGGCCCATCGGTTGAGCGAGCACGTCGCACCCTGGCGATGTAACACACAGGTGCTCGAGACGGTTCAACGATGGGTGCACGACGCCGTCACCGCGCACAACCCCGACCGGGCTCCCGTTGTGGTCGCCGTCGCCGCGGATCGGGTCCTCGGGTTCGCGGTCGCGGGGACCCGCACCCATTGGACCGGCGATGTCGACGGCTACCTCGGGGAGCTTGTCGTCGACCCTTCGGCGGAGTCGGCCGGCGTCGGTCGGGCCCTCGTCGCTGCCGTTGAGCACTGGTGTCGTAGCAATGGATATGGCCGCGTCACGCTGGAAACCGGTGCGGCGAACACCCGAGCCAGACGCTTCTATGACCACCTCGGCTATCAGACCGAAGAGGTCGTACTCACCCGCAGCATCGTCACGCCCTGACGCCCAACCTGCACCGAACGCTGACGGGCATCCACCAGGCACAAGTCTCCGTCGACCCGCGCCTACCGTCCCAATCTGCGGCGGGATTCACTGAGGGAATGAGATGGGTGTATCGCGGTTCCGGGCTGGCCAGCCTGGCGGTCTGTCGCCCCCCACGTCCAGGTGACGCCATGTCGCGCCGGATTCGTGGGTGTTGTCGGGTGCGTAGCACCCGTCTACCGATGGTCTCCCAGGGCTGGGGTCTGCCCTACGGTGACTGAGTGACCTCCCGGGGGGGATCATCCGGAAACCGGTGCGCCGGCGACCGGCGTCGAGGAGGTGGCGTGGTCGGTGGACGTGTTGCAGGCAAGTGTCGAGAACAACGCCAGGTGGTGCCACGCTGTCTGCGCGTCCGACAGCATTCTTGGCCACTTCGGACCGTCGCTGTGGAGCAGTCCGACACGCACCCCGCCGCTGTATCCGGATGCGATCACCCTGACCCCGCGGGTCAGCGCCGCCCAGGTCGCGGCCGCAATCGACACCAGCAGGCCGGGGTGCTCGGTGAAGGACAGCTTCGCCGATCTCGACCTGACCGACCAAGGGCTCACACCCTGGTTCGACGCGAACTGGATGTCCCTCGAGCGCGCAACGCTGACGCCGGCAGCGACCCGGTTCGCCCATTGGTGCACCGTCACCAGCGAGGCGGACCTGGACCGGTGGATGACCGCGTGGGGCGAGTCGGCGGTGTATCGATTCGCCGCGAGCCTGCTCGCCGACGCGCGGGTGAGCTTTCTCGCCGGTGATCGGGACGGCGAGCTCATCGCCGGGGCCATCGCGTTCGACAGCGCCGGCGTCGTCGGGATCAGCAATTTGTTCGGGCCCACCAGGTCCTTGACCGACGTGTGGTCCGACATGGCGCATCTGGTTCTCAACACGACCAATGCCCCGATCGTCGGCTACGAGAGCGGAACTACGCTGAAAGCAGCCCAGGCCGTCGGGTTCCGGCGCATCGGACAGTTGACCGTGTGGGGCTCATAGGCAGGCGAGCCACCCTCCTGTCAAGGGCCACGAATTTCTGACCACTGGTGGCCACGAAACCTGACCACTGGTGGCCACTGGAACGGACCGGTGGTGGCCACGAAGACCTGACCACCGGTGTCAGGTGAGGGCGGTGACGCCTTGGCCGGTGAGGGCTTGGGAGAGTCGGACGGATTCGCCGGTGGTTTGGCAGATGTGGGCGTGGTGCAGGAGCCGGTCGACGGTGGCGGTGGCCAACGTTTTGGGCATGAGTTCGTCGAAGCCGGCGGGGTGCAGGTTGGAGCTGATCGCCACGGACCGTTTTTCGTAGGCGGCGTCGACGAGGCGGTAGAGACCTTCGGCGGCGTCGGGGGCGACGGGGAGCAGGCCGATGTCGTCGACGACGATGAGTTCGGCGCGCAGGATCGCTTTGATCGCTTTGGCGACGGTGTCGTCGGCGCGGTGCCGGCGGATGAGGCCACCGAGGTCTTCCAGGGTGAACCAGGCCACGTGCAGGCCTTGTTCGACGGCGAGCTGGCCGAGCGCTTCGAGGAAGAACGTTTTCCCGGTCCCGGATGGTCCGCAGAGGACCAGGTTTTCTTTGCGGTGCAACCATTCCAACGTGCGTAGGGCTTGTTGGGTGGGGGCGGGGATGGAAGACGCTTCGAGTTTCCAGGCGTGGAATGTTTTCCCGGTGGGGAACGCGGCCCGGGCCCGGCGGGTGGCCAGGGCGGAGCGGTCCCGGCCGGCGACCTCGGCGGTGAACAGGGCCCGTAACACTTCGGCGGGTTCCCAGCGTTGGGAGCGGGCGGTGGCCAGCACGTCGGGGGCGGCGGCCCGGGTGTGCGGCATCCGCAGCCGGCGCAACAGTTGCTCGAGGTCTTCGGGTAGCGGTGGTGCCGCCGGGGTGGTCGTGCTCATCAGATGTTCTCCTCCTGTTGATGGTGGGAATTGATAGTCGCTGCGCTGCTGACGGTCTCATTTCCACCGGCGGCGCCGGCGGTGGTGGTGGTCGGGGTTGCGCCGAGGGCCGCCCAGCCGGCGGTCCCCTGGGTCAACGATTGCTGTTCGTCGGCGCGTCGGGCCGGGGTGGCGGTGGGGTTCAGGTTGGCGGCCAGGATGGAGGCGAGGTCACCCTCGCCGAACCGTTGATGGACCGCGGCGTGTCCCAGCGCCCAGTCGACCCGGGCCGCCCCGGTGAGTTTGGCGATGGACACGGCGTGGTCCATCTTGATCCGGATCCGGGAGGTGCCCTGCGCGGCGGCTTCTTTCAACCACAACACCGCCCCCTGGCCGAGTTGCAGGAATGCGGCCTCGGCCGGGGTGCCGGGTCGGGGTTCCCGGTGCAACGCCCCGGCCGGGGCGGGCGGGAAATGCGCGTCGTCGATCTGCGGGCTGCCCGGCTCGGCGCGGTGGTGCCGGGCCACCTCGGCCGGCCCCGCCTCGGCGACGTGCACGAACACGACCCGCTCCTGTGCGCCGACACCGTGGGTGCGGACCCATACCGTTTCGCCGACCAGGGTGTGCGGCACCGAATAGGATCCGCCCTGGTAGGTGACCATCGGGGTGTTGATCGCGACCTGCCGGGTTTCGCCGAAGGTGATGGTGTGCGGCGTCTCCGGCACCGGGTGCAGCTGCTGGACCTCGACGGTGAGCATGTCCGCCGGGACCCGTTTCGTGGTCGAGTGGACCCGGTGGTTGACCTTGGCCATGAACGCCGAGCACGCCGCTTCCAACTCGACGAAGCTCTCGTACTGCCCGGCGAGGTTCGTCTCGGTCGGCACGATGTCGGCCTTGGCTAGTTTCACCGCGTTCTCCACCCCACCCTTGGACGCCGGGTCCCGCGGCACACAGGTGTGCACGGTGACGGCGTAGTGCCGGCCGAACGCGACGACCTGCTGGTTGCGGACCGGGATCCGGGCGACATGATCGCTGGTCACCGATTTCTCGTTGTCGGTCAGGACGTAGGTCGGGGTGCCGCCGAGCAACCGGAACGTGGCGTCCAACGCCGCGAACACCGTCGGGATCGTCCGGTCCCGCAACGCAATGACGACCCGGTAACGCGACCAGGCCAGCCAGGCGCAGAACAGCACCGTCTTGGCCCCGTCGACGACCGGGCCGTCGCCGAAGTCGCAGGCGCAACACACAGTCCGGGTTCGGTCACCCACGGCCGGTGCACCCGCCGCCGGCCGGCCCGGTAGTTCGCCTTCACCGCGGCGATCGCCCGGCGCGAGGTTCGGGGCGCCCCGGTGAAGCCCATCGCCGCCAACTTGTCGTGGGCCACATCAGCGCGGATGTTGCCGTGCGAGTCCTCCACCCAGGCCTCGATCTTGGCCAGGAACTCGGCGATCACCAACGACCGGGCCACCCGCGGCGGGCGGGCACCGGCGGCGTCGCGTTCGGCGACCAACCGGGCCACCGTGTTGTGTGAGCAGCCCGCCAGGGCGGCGGCGCCACGCAACGAGCGTGTCAGATCGAAAGCTTCCAAGATTTCCATCGATTCCTCGGCAGACTTCATAGTCGGTCCCTCCTGGGGTTCGTCCGGGCGCGTCAGCACCGCCAAGCGGACAACAGGAGGGATCCCAACCGGCGGATGCGGCCGGTCACGGGCAGGGGCGTGTCGGGGACCGCCCACCAACAGCGGGCACCCACAGCAGAACTTCGGTCAGCGGTCAGATCCGTGGCCGCCACCGGTCAAAACCATGGCCATCAGTGGTCACTTTCGTGGCCACCTGTGGTCAGTTTTTCATGGCCGCCAACACAGCGTCAATAGCGTCGCCTGGTACTGATACTGCCCGGGTGGGAAAACTGTGGCTTGCACCTTCGCCCAGTTCACAACGAGCACCAGCGATCCGTGCGGTTCAAGTGTGGGCAGCAGGCCTCCGGACGCATAGAAGCGGAGTGCCGAATCCGGGAAGGGCCGCCCGTGACTGTCGGACACCGATCCGATAATAAGTGTCCGATCGTCGGCGTCGTTCGACCACGCCTGGTCAGAAATGTTGGTGAGTTTAACCGTTGGAGGAAGACGAGACTGACCTGTCGGCAACGTTGAGGCAGGTGTCGGCCAGCTCAGATGCAGGTAGCGCCGCCGGGTGGGCCGTCCTGCCTGAATCGAGTGGCAACCAGTTTCTCTGATCGTCCACCGATGATCGTGAGTCTTTTCCAGTGCCAGCACGGCCCACGTGGGGGCGCCTGGTTGTTGGTCATCGACTACCGCTGATCCGTGGGCCTCCCTGATACAGGGGGCCGCGATCACTTCGCGGCGGCCCCGGTAGCGGGTCTCGTCCAGCTTGGCAATTGGACGCCAGCCCGATGCCGGCAGGCCCTCGACGAACGCAGGAGTGCCGTCGATGTCTCGGGCTGGACCGCTGAAGGCCCCTTCGATATCGGTTCCTGGGCCGACCAGCAGATCCGGATCGACTTCGTAGTCTCCCAGCTGAACTAGTGAAAGTTCATGGGTCTGGCCCTCGGCCGTCATGCTCCCTATCCTGCGCCCTCCCAACTGACAGCTGCTGACGAGAGATCCTTGGGATCCTTGCGCGGGATCCGGTGAGATGACCCCTTACGCTCGTTGGCACCGGGCGAGATCAGATTCGGCGTGCGTAGTGACTAACTGCTGTTTCAGTTGGGGACAGCCCACCGGTCCGGTCAAATCCGACCCGCCGGTCCCACCTGGCCAGATAGGTCCGCGTCCCGTTTGACCCGCCCGAATTGATCTCCGGGGCGGGGGGGGGGCGATACGGAGACGGCCGCCGGGTTGAGTCCGGCGATCATCCGTCGTTTCCGGCTCCAGGAAGACACCCGGGACGACGCTGGTGGACCGAGCCGCAACCGTGTCGATGGCCCTGCACCGCAGGTCCTGTGGACCTCCCTGGATACGAAGTGAGGCCCAGGCAGGCTCGAGGTGAACACGACTGCAGCTGGGCGCTGAAGGGTCTCGGCAGCCGCGAGAACGAGCGTCACGGCCCCGACCCGCCGGGGTCGCACCGCTGCCGTGCACGAGCTGTTCACCCGAGGGTGGGACGCTGAGGAGGTGAACGAGCCAGTGCTCGACCGCCGTTTGCCGTCCCCGACGCAGCCGGCCGGGACGGATCTACTGCCCCAGATTGAACACATCGTGGTGTTGATGAAGGAGAACCACACTTTCGACAACTACTTCGGGATGCTGGGCCGCGGGGATGGGTTCACCCTCGATGTCCGTGGGCAACCGGTCAACAGCAATCCCGATGCGGCGGGCCGACCGGTGACGGTGCACCACCTGACCTCGCCGTGGCAGCCCTGGCACGGGTTGGACCAGCACTGGAACGCCAGCCACCTGCAGTGGAACCACGGCGCGAACGACGGGTTCGTCCGCACCACGAACAGCTCGCTGCCGATGGGGTACTGGACCGCGGACGATCTGCCCTTCTACTACGGTCTGGCCCGGACGTTCCCGATCGGGGACCGCTACTTCGCATCGTGCCTGGCCCAGACGTTCCCGAACCGGCGTTTCCTGCAGGCCGGCACCGCCAGCGGCCTGGTCGCGACCAGGTTGCCGAACCCGTTCGAACCGAACCCGCCGACCGGCACGGTATGGGATGAATTGGACCGGCACCAGATCAGCTGGGTCAACTACTTCGTGGAGCTGCCCGAGATCGGGCTGTACCCGCGGGTGTGGATCGACCACCCGAGCAGCGCCCATTCAATCCTGAAGTTCTACGAGGACTGTCGGCTCGGGCGGTTACCGGCTGTCAGCCTCATCACGCCAGACCTGTTGGTGATCTCCGAGGGCGAAACCCAGAACGTGCAGGCCGGTGAAGCGTTCACGGCCTCGGTCGTCGACGCTGTCCTGCACAGCCCGTCGTGGCCGAGCACCATGTTGATCGTCGTCTATGACGAGGGCGGCGGCTATTACGACCACGTCCCGCCACCTTCGGCCGTGGCGCCCGACGACGTTCCCCCGGCGATCCGCGTTCCACCCGATCAACCCGGAGGCTACGACCAACTCGGTTTCCGGGTGCCCTGCATCGTCATCGCGCCGTTCGCGAAAGCTGGGCATGTTTCGCACGTCGTCTATGACCACACCTCCATCCTCAAAACCATTCAGCACAAGTGGAACCTGCCCTCGCTGACCCGCCGGGACGCGGCCGCCGCCGACCTGCTCGACTTCCTCGACCTCACCGGGGCGCCGGCGTTCCTGTCACCGCCACCCCTGCCGCCCCCCGCGCTGCACCTTCCCTGACCGCCACGGGCAGACCGCACCGAAGCGACCGCGCCGATGCGGTCTGTCCGTCAGCTGGGCATTCGAACAGATCCCGGCGTAGCCCGAATCACCTTCTGAATCTGGCGGTGGGTCGCGTACAACGGACGGTGAAATGGCTGACCGTTCTCATGACGGAGTCGAAGACATGACCGAACGATTCGACACTGCGCGTGGTGCGACCTGACCGCCTCGACTCGGACAACAGCAGTGGCGGAGAAGAGCTGGTCAACGCCGGACTGTGCGGGATCACCGATCTCCGGACCGGTCGCGCTTGCCGGCGCCCGGCGCGGCCAATTCAGGTAGCTGGGTGTTTCGCTTTGTAGGGGATCCTGCCCGGCCCTCGCCGGGGGCGCGACTCGGCGCCGTGAGAGTCGGCTATCTGGGCCGCTTTTTGGGAGGCGCGGTTGGGGAAGAGCGGCAGTCAGATCGACTTCGACAAGTTGATCGCGGTAGCCCAGCCGCCACGCCGGGCAAAGTGCTGGCCGTCGTGAACGCTGGCCTAGTTCTGTCAACTCGACTTGGCCCCAGTCTGACGGCTTGATGTGGCCCCAGCTTCGATCGTCTGGTCTGATACCAAGATGAATGCCGTTGACGGGTCGGACCGGCGCGAAGCTGGATACGTGCTGCGGAATCCCGCCCGGGTGCGGCTGATCGTTTTCTGGGCCTTTTTCGTGGCGCTGGGCCTTTTTGGTGCGATCGCCAAGTCGGGTTGGGGGCCGGCGACACTCATGTCGGCTGGTTTAGCTTGTTTCGCGGTGTTCGCTGCTGTGCAGGGTGCCCGGTCGGCGATCCGCTGCGATGGCAACGGCGTCACCGGCACCGAAGTCCTGACTCGTCACTATGCCTGGTCTGAGATCGCGCAATTCGAACAGTGCGGCCTTCGAGGTATCGGGGTGCGTTTGACTACCGGTCGGTGGATGCGTTTGATGGGCTTCGCAACTTTCGGCGATAAATCACCGGAGGCTGCGACCAGGGACCTTGAGAGAGAGCGCATCTCGTTTCAGACGGGCACCAGATGATGGCGTCCATGTAGCCGCAGTAGCTCAGCTTTAGTGATTCGTGCGGGCATGCGCGAGCCGATAGCTGGTGGTGCCGGTTTCGATGATTTGGCCGTTGAAGGTGAGGCGGTCGACGATCGCGGCGCAGAGCCGAGGGTCGGTGAACGTCTTTGTCCAGCCGGAGAAGGCCTCGTTGGATGCGATCGCGACCGCCGACTTCTCCTCTCGCTCGGTCAACACTTGGAACAGCAGCTCGGCGCCTTTGCGGTCCAGTTCCAGGAAGCCCAGCTCGTCCAGGCAGAGCAGATCCACCCGGCCGTACCGGGCGATGGTCTTGGAGAGCTGTTTCTCATCAGCAGCTTCCACCAGTTCGTTGACCAGCTTCGAGGTGAGCGTGTATCTGACCCGGTAGCCCTGTTGGGCGGCGGCGGTGCCCAACGCGATGAGCAGATGTGACTTTCCGGTTCCGGAATCGCCGATCAGGCAGAGCGGCTGCCCGGCCTTGACCCATGCTCCGGTGGCGAGCTGGTTGACCACCGCGGCCGGGATGCCCGGGTTCGCGGTGAAGTCGAAGTCGGCGAGGATTTTGGTGCGGGGGAACCCGGCGGCGGCGATCCGCCGGGCGGAGCTGCGTTTGTCCCGGTCCTTGCATTCCACCATCACCAACTCCGCCAAGAAACCGAGGTAGGACAGTTGTTCTCGCTGAGATTCGGCGGCGATCTCGGCGAACCGGGACCGGATGGTGGGTAGTCGCAGCAGCCGGCACGCCGACCCGATCGCGGCCACGGCGGCTTCCTCGGTGACCCCTCGGCGGGCGGTCACGCCGATCCCGTCCGTTTCAGCAGCACGTCGTATTGGTTCACTGTCGGCAACGGCCGGCCGTCGCCGGGTAGTTCCGTGCCGAGTCGTCGTTCGGTCAAGCTGACCACCTCATCTGTGTTCGGTGTCCTGGCGGCCGTGGGCTTGGGCCCGGCGCCGCGTTGTTGAGCGGTCTTGCGGGCTTCGACGGCCACCACATCAGGGTTGCTGGAACCGACAGTCAGGGCGGCGGTGATCCCGGCGATCACATCGGCGGCGGCGAGGTGCCGGTGCAGCAGCAGCACCTCGATCAACGCTTGTGTTCCTTTGCTGTCGCCGCCGGATTTGCGGGCGGCGGCCCAGAACGCTTCGTGCGCCGCGGTGAACGCGCCGCTGGCTCTGGCCTGGGCCAGGGCCGTCGCCCCCGGCAGCGCGCCGGGTTTGCGCTACAGGATCTCCAGGTAGTGATCCAACTGCAACGACTGCCCGCCGGAGGCGATCAGCCGTTCGTGGCGGGCCACCTCGGTGCGGCCGTCGAAGATCACCACCGACTGGGCACCCAGATGGACCCGGACCCGGCGGCTGATCAGCCGGGCCGGCACCGAGTAGTGCCGCTGCCGCACCGTGACCCGGGCATACCGGTCGACCCGCGGGGTCAGCGACAACCAGGTCGGGAACACCTCGAACGGCAACGGCCGCAGAGTTTCCTCAAAGGAGAAGTCGTGCCCGACGCTCTGGGCGCGGTTTTCGATGCGGCGGTGGTTGTCCTTGGCGTCGGCGGCGATCAGCAGCTCGTTGAGCTGCTCCAGGGAGTCGACCTTGAGCATCGGGACGCAATGGTTGCGACGGAACCGGCCGCCCTCACCCTCCACCCCGCCCTTCTCATGCGCACCCTCGACACCGGGGTGGCAATAGAACGCGTCGAACCCGAAATGGGATTTGAACGCCGTCCACCGGGCTGATTCCTCCCGGCCCCGACCGAACAGGACCCGCGACACGGCGGCCTTCAAGTTGTCGTAGCGGATCTTGTCGATCGGGGTGCCGCCCAACTCGGTGAACGCCGCGACATGACCTTCCAGGAACGCCTCCTGCGCCTGGGTGATGAACGCCCGGTGCACCGACTTCCCGGAGTAGGACATGCGCAAGGTGAACAGGAACGTCTTCGTCTTCACCCCCCGCAGGATCACCCACAGGTCAGCGAAATCGACCTCCGCCTCACCACCCGGTTCATGGGTCTGCGGCACGAAGCCCAGCTCCAGGCCGCGGCCGGCCTCCGTGGCGATCTCCGGACGCCGCCTGGCGAGGTAGTCACGGACCGTCGAGTACGAAACATCCACTGCTGCTTGTTCATCGACCAGCCGGGCCAACACCCGCCGGGCGGTATGCCGCTGCTTCCGCGGCGCATCCAGATCATCGGTCAGCCACTGGTCGATCACCGGTTTGTGTTCCTCGAGCCGGCGAGAAACCCGCACCGGCGTCTTCCGTTGCGGCGGCAACGCCGAGGCCAACGCCTGCCGCACCGTCCGGCGGTGCACACGATGCCGATCCGCCAACTCCCGGATCGACAACTCCTCCACCCGCGCATCCCTCCGGATCGCAGTGAACAACTCCACCCTCGACTCCATCCCGAGCCCCTTCGACGAGTGCAACACCGACATCGGTCGGGTCCACCGTCAACTGGGGCCACATCAAACCGTCACAACAAGCCCGGCGTGTCGAGATGGGGCCAAATCAAACCGTCACTGCCAACGGTCCTGATCGGCCCAGGTGGAGCCACATCAAACCGTCACCCCGGGGCCAAATCAGACTGTCAGGGCCACTGGCCCGAGGTCCGAGCCAGTGAGACGGTCCCACACACTGCACCAGACCCCGGGATCGTCGCTGACCACGTAGATCACCGGTGGCGCGTGACGTTCGGGTCGCTCAGTTCACCTCGCCTCCCGCTGACCGTTGGGATTGCAAGGCTGCGGCGATCAGCGCGGTGCCCGGTCCGGAGCGTCCACCCGGACCGGGCTGCAGGTCGATGTCGTCGGGGGTGACCCGCTGCCGACACGCGGTGCAGGCCAGCGCGAGCGACGGTTCGCCACAGGCGTGGTGGGTGAAAACGAGGGGAGGACCTGCGGGCGACATCCACGTGTCACCCCACTGGGTGATCGCCACCAGGACCGGCAGCAGATCGTGACCCTTCGCGGTCAACGCGTAGTCGTGTCGCGGCGGCCGGGACTGATACTCGACGCGTTGAATCACGCCGTGAGCGTGCAGGTCTGTCAGTCGTTGGGTGAGAACCTGACGCGAGATTCCCAGGTTGGTCCGGAGGTCTTCGAACCGGGTCAGTCCAACACTCAGATCCCTGACGATCATCCAGGACCACGCATCACCGAGGACGTCGACAGTGCGCGCGATGGAGCAGGCAACTGCGGCGAGGTCGACTCTGGTCATGGAGCCATGATAGACAGTCTGTTAACAAGACTGACTAGGCGAGAGGTGAATGTCGTGGTGACCATCAAGCTCAATGATCCCAACCCCGAAGTGCTGGACGGCAGGAACATCCGGGCGAGCGCCTTCGAACCCGCGCAGCGGCAACTGGCCCGCCGGCTGGCGCAGGCTTTCGACCCCCAGGTTGTCACCCGCAGAGCTCTGACCGTCAATGCCGGTTACTCGCCGCTACCGGCAGTGCTGACCGATCACGGATTCACCGTGAGCGGCATCGATGTGTCCACTGCCGCAATCGATGAAGCCCTCGTGCGGAGGCCGGCGATCACGCAGGAATTGATCGATGACCCCGGCCGGCTACCTCATCCGGATGGCAGCGTCGAGTTGGTGTGGTGCATCGACACTCTGGAGCACACCGATGATCCCGAGACGCTGATCGCCGAGCTGGCCAGGGTCACCGCCCGGGGCGGCCGCATCGTTCTGGACACCCTGAACAACACGTTCCTGTCCCGTCTGGTGTACCTGCGATTGTTCCAACAGGTCCCG
>JAABUO010005711.1_pt1 | contig 14418 bp, 20 predicted proteins | sample 5559291 | NCBI WGS metagenome assembly JAABUO01 (sample SAMN10711878, study PRJNA513372) | rock metagenome | isolation source: Antarctica rocks | place: Antarctica: Victoria Land, Finger Mt sud | reverse complement strand
CTCCGCATAGTGCCTCTGCTGAGGACTGAGCAGCAGGCAGCTGTTTACAAGGCCTTCCTCCAGTGCATTGTTGAGCCCCTCGAAACAGGCAGGCCCACATTTCCATGTCTGCTTTGAGGCACTACTGACATAGCACACAGTAGAGATTCACGTGCACAAGCCCTGGCCATGTGCTTGCCAAATACAGCACCTTTTTTGTGCTAAGGAAGATGCAACCTGCTGTCACTGCGTGCAGTGTCATGTCAACTGTGTCATAGAATACAAATTGAGGTAAAACCTACTGCCTATCAAGAGTATTGAGTTGTAGTGCCCGCTTGTTTGTTTACTAAATCAAAATGCTTGTTTTTGGATCTGACACTTGAACGGTCTCCTGTCAAAAGATTGGGAAAAGTATGTTTTGCTGCAGGTGCAAGAGAGCACCAGGCAGTGACATCCATGACTCAGCACTGCCATCGGCAACTGGAACAGTTTGTCCTGTCCAACCCCATCCTGCCGTCGCATCCTGGTCAGCCTGTGTTACCAAATCTGGATCCCCACCCAAGACCGGATTCTCACAATGACTGCCATGAGGCAAGGGTAAGGGTAGTGCCTCAGCTGCCGGCCCTGCTGGCTCTCTGTTTGGCACTGCCTCACTGGACAAGCACTGTCAGGTCACTCAAGGGTAAGATCTGCAATGAATCTATGTCATGAAGTTATGTCATGCCTTTCACACGTATGCTGTGAAAGTATGCCATGCTCTCCACCATTACATTGCACACAGGGCCATCGTGTATCTGTAGGAGCTGGTGTGCTGTGTGTGCAATTGTCAATCAGGCAGCAGCATGGTTATATTTCTATACAAAGCTTGCCTCACAGCCAGTTTGTAATGTTTGGAAAGGCTGTAATCTGTCATTGATCTGCAACCTCAAGCATTTTGCTCTGCACTCTTCACAAGTGATCAACACGGCGTCACCGCACACAAGCTGCTGATGCTTTTACACTGGCCGCCAGACTGCATCTTATTATTATATTTATTTTATTACATTTATATTCTTATATTTATATTCCTATATTTATATTCTTGTATTTATATTCTTATATTATATAAACCCTATGCCTTCTTGTTCTGTGGCTGCAGGTGTTGCTGCATCAGCCTGTCCATGCAGCCAGTCTGCATCCTGTGCTGTCACCACCAGCACAACTGCTAGCTCCCCAGGCTCTGTGCTGTCTAACACAGATGCAGCAGCTTCTGTCCAGTCTGTCTCTGACACTCAGTTCAGCACAGCGGCACCCTCAAACAAGCTTACTGGGGGAACTGGTAACGCAGCTGCGATAGGTCAGGGGCCTCTTACAGATGCAGTGCTTGGGGCAAGCAACCAGGAGGCTCACAGGCAGGTTGATACCACTGCTTGTGACACCATTGTTGCAAAGGCGGGGCTGTTGCTTCAGCACCTGATGCATCCGGCAGCACTGCTCACAGTGCTTGGCCTCCAACATCATCAGCATCAAGGCATGCCTGCTGGAACACAAGCTGTGCAGGCACCATCACAGCAGCCTCAGTCTGCACAGATACTAAGCACACCAAACAAAGCATGTGACAGGGCAGCTTTCAGCGTACCTGCACCTGCCGATCAGGCAGCTTCTGGGATAGCTGCTGGTCACACAGCTTCTGCATTAGCTGCTGGTCACGCAGCTTCTGGGCTAGCTGCTGGACGACCTGCTTTTGAGGTAGCTGCCGAGGCGTGTCCAGCTCAGGCAGTAAAAGGGCCTCAACATGTTTTGCCTGAGCCAGCCAATTTGGCACAAGCTAGCAGCAGCGCCCTGCAGCAGCAGCAGCTGCAGAATGAGGACCCCAGGCCCAGCTTGCTGGCTGTGCTGGGGTTGGTGGGGGGCGTGAGCAGGTTGCAGGGGGGTCAAGCGGGTACAGGGGGTCCTGAGGATCAAGAAGAACATGTAAGGCAGCGGGTCGCTAGACTAGGAGGGATGGTCATGAACCTGGTGGAGGTGTTTCTAAACAGCCTGATGACTCAGCCAGAGGTATCCATCTTCCATTTGCCTAGCACCATTCCTTGTCAACTGTGTGATCTCAATCGTGAACAGACTTTGGCTGTGCAAACCATATGCAGCTGCATCTATTGCTGCGCTGCAGAGTCTGCAGTATGATGTGGTTGCAAGCATGTGCATGAGGGTTGCAGCAATACTGCTGGCGTGCAAATTTTCACCTTATCTCACCAAATGCCTACTGTTTGGCAATGCTTGGGCAGTAACTGCATCCCCAGATCATCTACACTCTCAGTGACAACACTGGTCTGTGTGTTGGTGCAGACCTTGGCCACAATACTAGGCAACTGCCTGACGTCTGAGGGCTGCACAGCAGCAGGCAAAGACAGTACGTCCAGCCCCTTGGAGAGCAGGCTCTCTCCTCAGACAATGGCTGCAGTGCTGCAACTGCTAGCGCTGCACTCAGCACTGCAGGCAGCTCACAAAGCAGGTAAGCTTGTGTGCTTTGTTGGGCATCAGTGAGCAGCCCAGTTTCTATGCTGAGGGATGGTGTGCATATTGACCTTGGCCAGCCTGCAAGCTCAAGTCATGGCTTGTTCTGTCTTGACCCAGCAGTTTTTTTTCCAATGCTTTGCTGCTGCTGCTGCTGCTGCTGCTGCTGCTGCTATACTGTAGTCTCCCTGTTGTACAGCAGGCACCTTTCATTTGCAACTCACAGCTTGTGCCTACATGAGGTAGTTGTGTGTCACAGAACTGTCCAACTTTATATACTCACAGGGCCATCTGCTTGCAGGGAAGACCAAGACATGTAGAGATCCTGTGTTCATAAGCTTGAGTGGCGCACATGGCCTGCTCAAGTTTGCAGTGCAGCTGCTGACGGAGAAAGCTGGCAGCAAGCCGCAGCGCAGGTATGTGCCAGACATGCACATCGCATGCAAGGCTGCAAGCTCAATTGCCCCTCCCACATGTTGTGGTTTTCAAGCATTGGCAACATATATTTTCAGCTTCTGCTAAACTCAACTCTGAACAGTTGCAGCACCATGTTAGCGTTGTATCAACCAAAAGCAGCTCACAATACTCTCTCAGCACAGGTCTGGCGTTAGAACTGTGTTGATCAGCAGTATTATGCAGCAGTCTTATGTTGCTCCCTGCTAGAAATGACAGACCAGGACCTGATATGCCACCAGTAAAGCCGGCTCATGTGAGCAAAGTTTGTACTGCTTTGAGCACGATTGTGAGACAACTGTCAATCGAGTCTGAGAAGACTGTATGCTGGCTGTGTGTAGATCGTGCACTGGCTTTGGGTTGACTGTATACTGGCTTTGAATAAACTGTACACTGGCTCTGAGTGGGCTGTATGCTGCCTGTTGGAGCCTGTAGCCTGGCCTGTTCATTCGAATATCACTGAATGCTCTGATGGCAGGCATTCAAGGCATGTCACCAGCTGGGCCTCAGACTCCACTCCAGCTCTGGACGCACATCTGGCAGCCTACCTGTTGACCCTAGTGGGTCATGTTATTGAGAGGGGCAGTCTTGAAGAAGACCAGCAGCTTGGACTTGCTAGCCAAGCTGTCACAGTGTACAAGCTTGTCAGGCAGGTCAGTGCTCAACAGTGTCTACGTTACCTGCTATGCCACATGTTGGGCTGTCTTAGTCACAAAGTAGATCTGACCCCATGTGATGGGCGTCAAGTGTCAAGTGTTTTCAATGGTCTCAGACTTCATCAACGTGCATGTGAAAAAGAAAAAACTGCACCTTTTGGCGTCAATTCAATGAGAAGCCAAGTATTATACCAGGCTGCCCGGGGACGTGCATGGGCCTGCATCAGCAAGTTTAGCTACTGACTGTAGCATTGCCCCTTGTTGGTAGATGAGACTTGCAACAACTGTGCGTGTGTGCAGGAGGGCGTGCTCAGCAGCAGATCAACATTTCAGTGTGCGTCAGCACAAGCGCTCAAGTCTGCATTGCTGAGCTTGCACTCCTCTTCATCTCCCCCTGCTGTAAAGACTGGAACGTCAGATGCAGCTGGCAGCCCTAGGGCATTGCCTGCCAAACGGCCTGCCTTCAAGTCTCCGGGCCAAACTGCCCTGTCAGCGAAGAGGAAAAGGTCTGGGCCCAGCAGACTCGGGACCTGTCCAAAGCCTGACTCAGGCATTGAGCCTGACTCAGCGCAGTTGACTCATCCTGCTGAGAGTCAGCTGCTGGCACTGCATGAACAGCCTGCTGCCACAGCCCCACCTATGTCACGACGAATTGTGCCACTGCAAGTAGGGTCTGCAACTCAGACTGCAGCAACAAGTCTTAGTACTCTTGGAGCAAGTCAGGCTGCCAGTCACAGGGTTATGTCAGAGCAGACCCAGATTGGTCATAGTAAGAGGGGCAGCAGCAGCAGCTCAAGGCTGAGTCAGCAGGAAGAAGAGGATGACATGCAGCAGCCTAGACCTGCTGGGAGAAGCTTGCACAGGCAGACATTAGACAGTGCCAGTCCTGGGGTGGGGTCAGACAGTGGGGTGGAAGAGGGGCTGCAAGGGGCGTCACAGGAGGGGTCAGAGGGGGTGGAGCCCAGCAAATTGCTTGTAGAGTTTGGGTCTGCTGGCGATGCGTGGTGGCATGACTTCATTGCAGCCAAAGAGGAGATGCTGGCTGAAGTCCTTCAGGTAACACCCAATCACGTTGTCTGAAAGTCTGTGTGTGCATCTTGTCTCATCATTAGGCACGGATGTCACTGCTGCTCTTCATCACAGTGCCCTGCACTTTGTGACATGCTGCAGACGTTGCTGCGTGTGCTGCTATTCCACACTGTGCATGATTTCAACAAGAAAGCAGGGCAGGGGTCTGTTGATTCGCTTCAAATGATCTTAGACCCATACATTGAGAGTCTTGTCTATGCCGGGGTTTACATTTTATCAAGGGCCACGTCATATGCCTGAAAGCCTCATTATGTTGAGAGCGTACTTGACAAGCACATTCATCTTTGTCTGCTCTCAAGAATTTACTATACAGCCTGTTCTGTTCAGGATGATCCAGATCAGTATGTTGATGATGCAAGCCCTGCCGAGGCCCTTACTCATTTGCCAGCTGACCCTCTTGCCAGCACATCCTCTGTGCCACCCAAAGCCAACGCGCCGCCTGCTCTCCGCTCATCGTCTTCTGCCTCAGGCAGACGGCGCATCCTGACTGCAGACGAGGTTGCCCATAAGCGGCAGCACCAGAAAGTGTTGCTGGAAGCTGTCACGCTGCTGACAGCTTGCCTCGAGCATCTGCAAGCTTCAGACACACCACCTCCTCTTCAGACACAGCCTAAACAGCAGCAGCCTGCCACAGCTAGGCTGGCAAAGCATGACGTAATGGTCAGGCAGGAAAATAGCAGTTGTCAGTTGGCTTTAGATCACATGCATGCTGTGTTGATCATGTTGCAGGCTCTGTGCGATCAGCAGCAGCTCAAGGCACATGTCATGACAGCCTGCCAGCTCATCGACCCGAGTATGGGCTATGCCGGCACCACCGCTGCAAATGCAGGTACACGCTGGCTCAGCAGCAAAGCATCAGCTTTGTGAATCACTGCAAATGCTGTCTAGCAGGCATGCAGCGCTTTGCAGTACAAGGGCACGCAACTGTGCATCCCCCTCTGTCTCCTCTCAAGTGCATCTTGGTAGTGATATCTAGTCACTACATGACTCAAATCCCTCGCCAACTGCACATTTGCTACTGCACATTTACATCTATACACATACAAAACAAGTGGGGAAACGTACACAATGCAACTCTTCTCAATGAAGCTGATGACTGGGGTGAGAGTGCTGCTGCAGGTGCTAGCACATATGTCATGGGGTCAGCTTGCCTTGTGCTGCTGGGTCACTTGGTGGGCTGCTTTGCTCAGGACTTTGCCCCATCACCTATGCTGGTTGAAGCCCATCTGAGCCTGTTGGGCTTGGTGACTGCAGCAGGTCATCATGAGCACTGCACCCTCACACCAGGTGGGTCACTTTTTTCCATTTTACTTTTATTAATTTTACATTATTTTTAAAGTTTATTGTAAGTTATATATTATATCATTTGCTCTGTGCAAGTAAGCTGTACTGAGGCAACATGAGATCAATCCTGAGATCGCATTGGTGCAAGCTCTGCATAAGATACTGCATGCGTGTCGTTTGAGTACTGACATGATGTTGTGTTGTCCTGAACGACTGATCAGACATGACAAGAGCTAGTTATCAATGAGCAAGCCCACGTGCTGCACAACTTATGCTGCTCAGGTCCAGTACTGCATGACATCATGCATTTGCCAGACTGTGTGTCCTGCAGACCACCTTGTCTGACATGCATGGCACTGAAGTATGCACAGGTCATCAAAACATATTCACGTGTGCACTTTGCATTTGTTCTTTTCCAATTCATCTAGCTAATGCAGCTGCCTTGTCCAAATGCATAAATACATCTCTTCCATACGCATTCGCTGCTCACCTGTACCACAACCTACTTCTGCAGCAGCTGTATTTTGATTGCCATATCAGGAAGATCCTGTCAGTGTCCCCCAAATCCACAGAATTGTCTATATTTGAGACTGACAAGTGCCCAATGCAGGGAAGGCATGCACGCCACCACACAAGGTGTTGTCAGATGCCCTACAGGCCTTTGTGGCCAAGATACCTCTGCCAGCTCTGAAGCTGCCAACTGTCAAGAGTCTGCTCAAGGTGACACCCCCAGCCTGCCACACACTGCATGTAGCATCTACAAGAGTTCAAGCAATAAATTCTAGTTTGCTATAGCCATTTTGCTTAGCCTAATTTATCTACAGTGTATTGCTAAATGCTAAGTCCAAGCACAGACATTGCAGCACGGCTGTTACACATTGCCTCTGATCTGTCATGTTTGCATGGAAAACATGGCACAACTGCCTTAGAGAATCCCAATCAAGTGCAACGCCTGGAGGATAGCATCAGGCATAGTCTGAGATTTGTGCTGTGAAATAGGGGTTCACCACAAGTATTGACATTTCTGTATTTCCTGATGGCCAGATTTGTCTTGCAAGCATATGCATGTGGATCAGTGCACCTTGAGCAATCCAACAGCATAAATAATATTAAAAAAACTTCAATTGAAAGGTGTCACATCTTGGCATGGCTTTGCAGATGGTGCTGGACCCTCTTCCTGACTCAGACTCAGCAGCAATGGGCGCTGCCACTCTGTGGGCTGTTGTCCAGGTACTCACACCCCTGCCTGCTTCAGGATTGCTACCAGTTTGTGCACTTTGCACTGTCCAGCACATACGCCATGTTGCCCTTCCATTTTTGTATGTCGGGTTTGTCGCATCTGCTAAGCCAGGGTCGCGCTTATTCTAGCAGGAGAAAGCATGCATTGCATGTTAGGCGCTGTCATTCACTCACTCACTCACTCACTCACTCACTCACTCACTCACTCACTCACTCACTCACTCACTCATTCACTTATTCATTCATCCATTCATTCTTTCATTCATGCATTCATGCATTACATATATGTCAGTCTCTAGGGTCAGGTATGTACAGTCCTGAGTAGGCAGTGTTGCAGGGGTGTGGGGTGGGTCCTGGAGGGGTGACATGGCCTGACTGGGCACAGTGCGTCAGTGAGGCTTGGGCACATGCCTGGATGTACAAGATCTCCACCAGGTATGGCTTTCACCCAAAACCCTAACCCCAACCCTGAATGGTGACCCTTAACCCTACAAGATCTCCACTCCCTGTCTCAGTATGGCCTGTCTGCTGACATGTGATGTCGACCTTGGGCGTTTCATTTGTTATAGGCTGCACCTGCTGCACACAATCTGATGCTGTCCCAAAGACACAGACGCACATGCAGGTTGAGAGTCAGACCATGTTGCTCTGTGATGTTGCTGGACTGCTGGTTGTTTCTAGGGACAACAGCAATATCAGACGGCCACATTTTGCACACATCTGCATCAGAGACAGTTCCAATCGTGTCCTCTCAAGTTTGGCAGTTTCATAATAAAGCTGTGACTCTCCACCACAAACGCCTCAAAATGCTATTGTGAGTAACCTGTTTCTAAGGCATGTTGGGTCCTTTCAAGCCTGGCAGTTTCAGTACAGAGATGTGTTGATAAACAACAAATGCCTCTAGTGCTTCTGTGAGTAGTTTTTTGTGGCTGACAGGCACAGGAGGACAGCGGTGGTGCACCTGATCAGCCATTGCAACGCACGGCTGCAAGCCATGCTGCCTGATCTGCCTCCAGCTCAGCATCCCCTGCCTTCTTCCTCATCCCCACTGGCAGCTGCCAAGGCAACCAGCAACAGCCCTGAGGCCAGTGCATCAGAAGCACAGGTGCAACATCAGAAGCTGCCTAGTTTGTCCCCAAGCCAAAAGCTGATGAGGGGTATGGTAACAGAGCAATCGATACAGTCATGTCATGCCTCAGCTGCTGAAGAAAAAGGCAAGGAACAGGGCAGCAGGGCTGATGGGCAATGTGCTGTTCAAGGGCCCTTGGTGGATGCTGAAGCAGGGCAGGCAGTAGCTGCAGCAACACTTGAGCTGATGCTTGCAGTTCTGCGTGGATCAGAGGATACAGGTCTGTTGCATCATCTACCTCATAGGCAGTATGCACAACTTGCTGTTCAAACATGAGTGTGCCTGCCAAACAAGTTCATGTAGGCCTCAAGATTGTTCATTGAAGTTGTTCTGATGCCTGCATTGGGTATGCTGCAGAAAGAAGGAGAATTCAAAAGTAGAAATCTGCATCTTTGACTTTGAGCCTGTGTTGCCTGCTCTTCTTCTTGTCAGCATGTGTAGCAGCAGTATTGGACCAACACCACAACATCATGAGTCACATGACTTGTGGTTTACTCACCCTGACAAGTAGTCATTCTCAATGCAGATGCAAATCCCTTGGGCGGCAAGGATGTCCTGTCTGGACTTGTTCAACTGGCAACTCACGTCCTCAGAATATGCTCAGCTGCTCAGTCCTCACTTGTGCAGTGGCTCAGCACAGCAGTCTCAGCGCCCCCTCAGCCAGCAGCTGCCATGCCAGCTTCTGAGGATGACTCAGGGTGTGAAGTCATTGACCTAACAGCTGATGATGACAATGACAGCGATCATGATGCTGCCAGGTTGGCGTGTATGCAACATCAGAACAGTGCACCTCCACTCAAGGCAGCAGACACAGCTCAGGCAGTTGAAGCAGCAGAGCTAGCTGCAGCCAATTGTTCTGTTGGGCGGCCGCCTGAAGTGTCAGAAGCAGGCACAAGCAGCAGATTGCCTGATGAAGCAACAATGGCAGAGCTATGCATGTTGGATGCATATGGCATGGACCTGGTGGCTGTCATCTCCTGTATGCTGCAACACTTTGAAGACTGGCCAAGTATGCACATGGATCTCTGTGTGTGCGCGTGCGTGTTCGTGTGTGTGTTTGTGTGTGTGTATGTGTGTGGAGGCGCACTGGTGTCTGTGTTGATAACTCAGGACAATAGCACACCACAGCAAGCAACCTCATGCAGCTGGAGGCAACAGAGTACAAGAATTCATATAGTTGCTCTGCTTTTCTTCTGTCGTTCTTTGCTGCCGTTGCCTGTTGTTGTTAGATATGTGAACTAACATCCCTGAACAGGGCTGCTCGTCAATGCAAAACACGAACCTATTAACAGGAGATGCTCAAAGACAGCGGTTTAGCGCATGGTTTAGAGCTGCTGTGTGCTTGCAGACAGCAGTACTTCCAATGTTGAAGACTTGAGGGGCGCAACAGCGTCTTTCAAGGAGCAGAATGCGGCTCTCCTAGCTCAGCTGATGCCTCAAGATGACATGCTAGACATGCCTGTCCAACAGGCAAGCTTTCATTGTCGCATGTGTCACACTGTACCTGCACCAAAAGGCCCCACTGTAACATGCCCTGAGCTTGACACCACATGTTTGATGGCCTGCTGCAACCACAGTTTGGCAGCTTGATACTTGTCAGGATGAACCAATGTTTGCAAAGGATGTGGTACAGCATTCAGTCTCATGGTCTGAGCTGCACATCACAGAACCTGTTATGCTCAGCCAATTATGCCAGACATACACGCCTATATGGGGCCTCTGGAGTGATACTGATGTGTGCTGCTGTGTCAGGCATAGGGGAAAGCTGTTGTGACTTTTGAGATTGTGTGCTCAGCTGCTTCTCTGGGCTGCTGCCTCAGGAGGCTCCCGTTATGACCGCTGAAAAGCTTGACTTTTCCTTTTTTCTTGTCTTTGCTCAGCTGCTTCTTGCTAGCTGTCACAGGCTGTGTGTATAGGCTGCTTTGCATGATGCCTTGGGATCAGCCATTCAGCAGCACTGCTGCATTGTGGGTCAAGACAGCTCAGACCGACAGGACTCAGCCTCCGAGGCAGGATCATATCCACGCTCAGATGACTCATGGTCTGAGTCAGAGTCAGAGATACCTGGCACCTTAGATATTGTGAAAGCTTCATGCTGTGAGTCGACCCCAAAGGTAGCAGGTGAGCTTTTGTTGGATGCATGGCTTGCATGAGATTTTCAAAAATGTATTTGTGGTTTATCATTCAATCAGTGATATGCCAGCTCATGTTCACAAACAACTGAATTGTGCAGTCGCTTGCCTTTGACTGAAGAAAGATTTGCAGCAAGACAATATCAGCAGCAGCAGGCACATGCCTTCCGTCTGCAGTTGCATGCATACATCAGCTTTCACTATTTTGATGTTGCACACAGGGTTGGCAAGACAAAAAGTTGCCAAGAAATCAGCAAACCCCTTCATACAAGCAGCTATGGCAGAAGCTCGTCAAAGTTGCACAAACAACTGCCAAGATTTGGAAGGGGACGGTGGGAGTTACTCAGACCTTGAGGACTTCATCGTTTGCAAACCTGACAGGAGTTATACATCCTTGTTCTCCAAGCACTACAAATACTCAGCCTTGGGCTGAAATTTTTAAAGTGCCTAATCAGTATGGACCTTTACTGCATTACGGCCATTCCCTTGATACAGTACATGCATATGCTCAGTACATATGTTGGGGTACGCCCTGTAAAGTATAACTGCCGGAATGCTTCATCTTGCATATTGTGAGCCATACAGACAGTGTTCCTCTGCACTGCAACGTGGCATGAGTTGTGGCACAATGTGTTACAGCCTATGGTTTGTAGGCTTTAGTGGAAGACGTAGTGAAATGCGTAAGGTTTGCAACACGTGTGGTCATACCGCTCAAGCAACACGAGCAGTATGACCACAAAACAGGCTGTGGAGCTACTGCCAAAATGTGTGACTGAATATATGCATGTACTGCAGCAAGCCTGTGTGACATAGCAACAGCACGTTTTTGCAGACAGTGTGCCTCACGCATAGCAGCTGCTGTCATTCGTGTATGCTCTGCACAGGCCCGCACTGATCCCACATTGTGTACTGTTCAATCAACTTACAAGTGCCAAGGCGCCTACCCTGTATGCTACAATTATGGTGTACTCTAGCTTAGTAAAGAAGCTGCAAGCAGTGTCTTGACATTGCGCATATGATTTGAATGTGTGTAGATGCACATCCCAAATACACTCAAAGCACCATGCACCACAACACTGCTAAGGCAGAAGGCTTGGCCCGTGTGTACTTCAGCTGTTGTGAAAAGGAGGCTGCGCAAGGGGCATCAGTGAGCACTGTCAGGGGGTGCATACCCATAGCAATTCCCAAGCAAAATCACTGTAAACTATGGGAACAAGACTATACCTACAAGTAGGAGCCCTCACCCCCAAGTGCGTTGCGTTTGAAAGCTTGGAAAGTTGTCTGACATGCAGCTACAAGCAATGGTGTCAGCAGGCTGGCAGAAGCACAATCTGTGGTGCCAAAGGAACTGCTAAAAGGTCATGTTGTGTGAGAAAGCACGGCGGCTGCATTTGCTGACTACCAGGTCAGCCAGGCATCCTTTGACCTTATGCCCTATTTGCATCATTCACAAGGACATCGCCTAAGGTTCATCAACCTGACTGTTAATAAAACTGTAGCAAATGCACAGCACATACTGCAGCAGTTGTTAGGATGGCAGCCATGACAATGGCATCATAATATATGGCTCTTGTGAGTGATCTGTAAGGCATGCTGCCTGTCCCCATCTCCAAAGGGACCAAGACAGGTTCATTGAAGACATCATGAGCTATGCTGCAAAGCAGCATATGGAGGGCCACATGCAAGTCTAGAAGGACTCTATGTCCCCACACCCACAGTGTGTGGGCAATATTCTGATCCTGCAGCAACAAGCAGCAGAATTGTTAGCAGATCTGGTTGCAGCATGCACCAACATAAAGAGGCATCAGTCACAGCACTTCAGCATGATTTGTGCTTGCACAGAATGAGCAACACGGTACCTCTCAGTTATGTAGAAACATGGACTTGAAGACATGCTGATGGGTTGTCCTGGGCGCCCTTCAGACTGGCCATGGCTCATACTGCATTCAATGTAGATGCAAAAGCCAATCATTCCGTTCCGAGTCTGTTCAAATGGAAAGATTGGCTTTTGCATCTACATTGAATGAACAGACTTGGCCCTTCATGCAGACACCAGCTGCCATGTAATGCCTCCATGCAAAGCAAAACAAACCGTGTACAAGCCATGAGCCTCACAAATTTGAGCAGCAACACTTGATAGCAGAAAGCTGAAGTAGCTCATTGTCCCTGCTTGTTGCAAGTAGAAGGCACAGCTGCAGAACGTGTCGCTGGACAAAGCTGAATGCGCAGTATCCACCTGAGATGCAATCCCCATACCAGAGGCCACTGCCTCATTGATTGTCAAAATGGCGTGGATGTCAGGAGTGCGTTCTGTATTGAAGGCAGGCAGAGCACTGTCTACATTGCTTCCATGGCATTCAAGGCATTGCACAAATAGCATTGCATCTTCCAAACCGACATTGAGCCCTTGACCAAGCACTGGATGCATTGTGTGTGCTGCATCACCCAGCAGCACAGTCTGCAAACAGAGCACAGAAGATGGTTGAAGCTATGTGCTGTCAAAAATGGCAGAAGTTCAGAATCTCAGCTAGTGTGGAAAGGTAGCTGGTCAATACCTACACCTCAGCCAAAGCAATTGACGAACCAGGGATTAACACTCAGTGTTATGTGTGTGTTGTGCAGTGTAAAACTAGCACAACACACACACACACACCACTGAATGTTAATGCTTGGTTTGTCAATTGCTTTGGCTGAGGTGTAGGAAGTTGATTGCTGTCTAGCTGCAGTGGCTAGCCAAACAAGAAGCACAGCTAATATGATCACAACTCAATTGCATACATGCATGACCATGACAAGACTGACTGCAGACACCTGTGGCAAGAAATTTTCAAGGGTGCAGACGGCTTTAAAAGTCTGCACACGCGTGAAAGGCCGTGTCAGTACCTTTGGTCCATGCATCTGAGATAGGTAGGTCCAGCTTGGCACAGGATGGAAGTTTGCTTTATGCCTCACAAGATCAATTGATGCTGTGCGAGCACAGCTTGGCAGGTTTGGGGCAACTTTCTCAAACAATGTCAGGAGTTGGTCCACATTGTCGTCCCTGCACATGACCAGTCATAATGTTCAGTTCATAGTGAGGTCATTTAACCGCTTGACGTGAATTCAAAGCATGCATCAAGGATGATGTGATAGACCAATCGCTGAATGCTGACTGTGCAAGGCTGTATGATCATATGCGTGAAAGGTAAAAAGTTTCAGTTGCACCTGATGGCATCAACCTGGTGTTTAGGCAGCTCCAGCGCAGCTTGATTGTAATGGTCGCCTCGGGCATCCCACATAACAGTGCCCCCCTGCAAAGAGTACAAGGGTACCCACTCAATCAGCAAGAAGTCTTGGAACATGATGATCAAAATCATTCTGATGCCTTGAGGTGTTGCATCAGCCTTCAACGACACGCAGAAGCCTACTAGCAACAGCTAGAGGACTGCAGTATTTATACAGTGTGCTGATGTACCTTGAACAGTGGATGGCCTTGCAGTGATGCATGCAGTGGGTGCCCTCCCGAGACAGGCGTGGTGATTGGCGCTGTGCAATAAGACTGATTATGCCTGTAGCGCCGCTCATAATTTGAGGGCATGAGCTTACTGAGGGCAGTTCTGACAATGCTTCCAACACCATCTGCGCCAATGAGTAAGTCATATGGTACCTGCATGGACATGAGCATCATGTTTGTATGCTAGAAAGCCATGCTAGAAAGCCTTGCACATAATCAATTTAGCAAGCATGGTTGTGTAGTAACATTCAAGCTGATGATGCCTTCAAGGTGTCTTGAGGAGCTTTCTGGCTATCATGCATGCGCCAACATTGCTATTGCCTGGTATCACCAGCTGGTCACGTTTAATGCCTAAGCAGCGCAGGTCTTCTGTTGATGCTAGTCTGCCCAGAACACATTGTATGATGGTCAACAAACATCACATCACACATGGATTTTGGATGAGGAACGAGTATGGTATTTAAAACAAGG
>JAABUO010005710.1_pt1 | contig 14418 bp, 17 predicted proteins | sample 5559291 | NCBI WGS metagenome assembly JAABUO01 (sample SAMN10711878, study PRJNA513372) | rock metagenome | isolation source: Antarctica rocks | place: Antarctica: Victoria Land, Finger Mt sud | reverse complement strand
GAGGGGAGCCAGATAGAGGGGAGCCAGATACAGAAGAAGGAGCGGAGCCTGCCTCTTTCCTCACCCCTCTCCCACGAAGTGGGGGCAGGGGTCGGCGCGGAGCGACGGGAGTGGGGGTCCTCTTACCGCCCATGCAGCGCCCTTGCGACCAGCACCAGCCCGTCCGCAAGGCGCGGCCCAGGCCGGGAAGTGAGGTCCGGCGGCAGCGAGTAAACCCGCCCCAAACGCACGGCGGCCAGATGGCTCAGAAGCGGGTCGGCTTTAAATGCCGGCGCAACCGACGCATCGCCCAAAATCACGTCCGGGGCGTCCGCCAGCACTTTCTCTTTCGAGAACGGCCCGTACCCGCGCACCGCCTGCCCGATGTTGACGCCGCCGGCGCGTGTCACTAGATCGTCCATAAACGTCCCGCCGCCTGCCGTCCAGAGCGGGCCAACCTGAATGACGATTAAAACGTGCGGGCGCGGGCGCTTGTCCGCCGCCGCAATCTGCGCCGCCAGCCGCGCTTTATGCTCCATCTGCGCGACGATGGCGTTGGCCTCACGCCCCGTTCCCGTTCTAGCTCCAATCTGCCGCAGACCTGTTTCTACCGCCGAAAGCGAAGTCGGCGCGACGGCCAGCACCGGCTGATGCAGCGCCGTTAGCCGTGCGATGGCCCGCGCATTCGCCGTGCTGTCCGCGACAATTAAATCCGGCCGCAGCGCCAGCACTTTTTCGTAGCTCGTGTTCACGTCCCCAACTTTGGCAATGGCTTTTGCGGCAGGCGGATAATCGCAGTAGACCGTATCGCCGACCACATACTTTCCCAATCCCAGCGCAAACAGCATCTCCGTCGTCCCCGGCGACAGCGAGACAATCCGTGTGGGCGGCGCGGCAAGCGCGGCAGGGGCGAAGCAGAGCAAAAAGCAAACAGTGAGGAAAAGGCGTCGGAACATGGATACACTATAACCGCAGAAGAAAGATAGTGTCAAGAGATTGGGATGTTAGCAGATTGCCACTCGTGTTCTAGAACCGCGTAAGTGCACATATCCCACCAGCGGCCCTTGAACCATGTGGCTTCGCGCAGATGGGCTTCTTGCTGCATTCCCAACTTTTTCATCACCCGAATTGATGCCGCGTTGTCGGCGACGCATTCCCCGAAAATGCGGTGCATCTGTAACTCTTTAAAGCCGAAGCGGAGCATCGCGTGGGCCGCTTCCGTTGCCAAGCCTCGGCCCCAAAAAATTGGGTCCAGTTCGTAGCCTAGGCTTGCCTGCCGCCCTTCAACATCATGGACACGAACACCGCTAGAGCCGATCAGGTGGTTGCCAGCTCTGAGGGTGATGGCAAGCTGAAACTTCCGGCGCGGCTGCTCCACCTGCTGCGCGAAAAAACTGCCGACGAAGCTTTGGACCTCCGCCTCTGTGCGCTGCGTCCATGAATAAAATTGCAGGTAGCGCGGGTCGGACTGATAAGCTAGTGTTGCTTTCCAGTCATCTTCGGTGAACTCACGCAAAATCAAGCGGTCTGTGCTGAGTTTAAGTGGATACGTCATAACTGCAAACCTTCTAGGAAGTGCTGCACCTGGCTCGCTGACTGCAACTGAACCAGCCGCCGTCCTTCGGCGTACTTGTTCATGCGCGTTAAGATGTCCGGCCGGCGGTCCCGCCGGTAGTTCCAAATCCAGCGTAGAAACATCCAATCCAGTTTCTCCGGGCAGCCGGGGGCCATGTCCGGGCGGCTTTGAGAGCGGTACTGCCGCCAGCGGCGGACGACGCGCCAGACGCACGTCTGCGGCGGCAGGTCCAGAAAGATAATCGTGTCCGCCGCCGCGAGGCGCAGCTCCATCGTGCCGCCGTAATTGCCGTCCGTAATCCATTCGGGCTGCCGGGTCAGCTCGCGCACCGTCTGTTCCCAAACATCTTTCGGGGTCTCCGTCCAGCCTTCGTGCCAATAGACCGCGTCCAGATGAATGACCGGCAGCCCTGTCTTCTCGCCCATCTGCCGTGCCAGCGTAGATTTCCCCGCCCCACCAGGGCCAATGATTGCAATGCGCTGAGGTTTCATAGTCAGACACCATACCATAGATGGCACGGCTGTTGGGCGAAGACGCCGAAAACTACCGCTTCGCGGCACTCGGATTATTTTCTTTGATTTTGTCTTAACCCCGCGAAGCGGTGTTTTGCAGCGTCTGCGCTGACTAGCCGTGCGCTTTAACGCATGGTCCCTGATGGCGCAGCCTTATTCACAATCCCCGCTTTGCCTCGGTGGCTAACTGACTTTGTACTGCCTTTTCATTGCGGCATGGGACGTTGGCTTGACGTGCTGTGTGTTTCCTGCCATTGACGCTCTCCTGCACTGTGATGGCGGCGACACAGACGCCGTTTTTATCTCCTTCAGAAACGCTGATGTTCTCGCTTGTGGAGCTGCTGATGCTTCTAGTTGAGCGAGGGGAAGAAGAACAGCCGCTCCCAAAGACAACGCTGGCAGCGCAAAGGCAGACCAAGACGGCGTAACGGTTACTCATTGAAGTCTCTACCTCCGTTTCGCAGTCAGTGTCGTGTCTGCCGGAGCGGGCGCGGTGCCGTTGGTTGGGGGCAGGGCAAGCGACGGGTCGGGGGCGTCTAGGCGAAGCTGGCCGCTGACGAGCTGGGTTGCCAAGAGCGTTTGGATGACGCCGGTGATTTGGTCGGTGGCTCCGCCGGCTGCGCCGCGTCCGTCGCCTGCGCCGCTGATGTTGATGAGCTTGGCATTGGCTAAAGCCTCGGCGATGGCGGGGACGATTTGGGGCAGGATTTCAAGCTGCCGCAAAGCGAGGTACGCATCGCCGCCCTGGCGGATGGCTTCATTGACGGCCCGAATCGCGTCGGCTTGGGCCAAACCCAATGTACGGACTTTGACCGCTTCGGCGTCGGCGGCGGCTTCGGCCTGAACCCGGACACGGGCGGCGTCGGCATTGGCCTGGGCGATTTGCGTAGCTTTTAGCTCGGCTTCGCGCTGAATGGCAAGCGCGGTCTGCTTTTTGGCTTCGGCGGTGGCGACTGTCGCGGCGTTCTCAGCCCGGCGCTGCTCTAGGTCGCGCTGCTTGTCGTTGATGGCCTGCTCCGCGCCAAGCTGTGCTTCGCGGGCGCGGCGCTCCTGGTCGGCGGCGACAATGTCGGCGTTGGCTTTGGCTTCCACTGCGGACTGACGGCGGCGGGCTTCGGCGACTTCGCTTTGGACTTCTTTGATGTTGAGGGAATTAAAGACAAGCCCCAAATCTTGAAGCTCGCGGGAACACGCCCCTTTGATAATCAGCGCCAAACGGTCGTCTTCCTCGACGGGGACCGCCGCGAACGACTTGGCGATGTCGGTGCCGGGCGCAAGCGAGGAGATGTTGCGCTGGGCTTTGGCTGAGAACAGCTCGTCGTGGTTCAAGAGGTTCACGGCCCGGCGTCCGGTAGAAGTCAGCAGGTCGCTGAGAGTCGCCGTCTGCTCGGCGGGCGGCTTGGAAAAGAACTTGTTGGCGGCGGTCGTGATCATTTCGCTGGAGTCGCCGACGGAAACAATCGCGGATGCCAGTACCCGCACTTTAATCGGCTTCGGCTGCCCGTTGCCGTCCACGTCTGCGGTCTGGTCGGCGATGTCCAAATCAATGTTGATGGCCTTTGAGGGAATGGTCGTTCCCGTAGTCATCAGCGGGACTTCGATGGCCTTGCCCGGCCCTTTGTAGATTTTCGTGCGCCCGTTCAAGGACGAAACCAAGCGAATAGTTCCCGCTTCCACTCGCGTGAGAAACCGGCTGATAATCAGCGAAATGAAAAAGACCGCCAATACGACAGCCAGTACGACAATTATCGTAGTGATCATAACAAAGCCTCCTACAGTATTCTTCTTTGCAGGACAGGCACAGGGGCCTGCCCCTACACCGAGCGTGAGGGAAGAACGTAGGGGCAGGTCCCTGTGCCTGCCCTTTCCCTCGGGTGACTTTACAGCCGCGCCACGCGGCAGGAATTGGCGCGGCCATCCACGCTTACCACCGTCAATTGTTCGCCGAGCATAATAGGCGCGGCGTCAGCCTGAGTATCATCTTCCAGCGTCGCCAGAACGCGCACCCATTGGCCGTCAATCGTCAGCCCGACTAGCCCGCGTCCCCGTTCGTCAAAGCCCGTGACCGCTTCGGCCTGTCGGGCGACCATGCCTTCCAGTGCCGCGCTCGGCTGAGACGCGAACCGAAACAGCAGGTTCCACAGCGGGCGCACCAGTAGGCCGAAGAAGACCAGGCCGCCGGTTACGGCTGCCAAAGCCGTCAGCGCCGCCGCGAGATGCGCGGGCCGCAGTAACAGGCCGGTTGCGCCTGCCCCGAGGCACAGGCTGAAGATCGCCAGCGGCGACAGCAGTGTCCATAGCGGCGACGGCCCGCGCTCTCCGTGACCTTGTGCGCTGTGTCCCTGTTCGCTCTGGCCTGCATGTCCGCCGTGACCCTGCCCCGCATGTCCGGCGTGGCTGCCGTGCGACATTCCCAGCGCGGCTTGGGCAAACAATCCGACCAGACCAATTAACAGAAGCGTCGTGTAAATCATAAGCGTTTTCGCTTTCGTTTGCGTCTTTCGCGGCATCTACAATCACTATGACACGGCAGGCGCGAAAAGGTTGCAAAAGCCTCAGCGCAGGCCATTCACGATAAATGCAGTTAGCTCTGCCGCGCCTGCCGCCGTCGTCACTTCCGATTTTCCGCGGAGCCACTGCATTCCCGACGTGACAACTGCACCGCTGATTGCGGCGATGAGCGTCAGGCGAGCGGCGGGCCTTGCATCCGAAAGCCACCCTTCCAGCAGGCAGTCGAGTTCTTCGCGCATGGCGTTTACGACAATGCCGTTCCACTGCCGCGCTGCCTGCGGGCAGCGGCAGGGCATTTCCGCAAAAAAGTTTAGGACGCACTCAATGAGATGCCGCCAGGCTTCTGGAGAGGGAGTCTGATGCGGGGGCAGTGCGGCGGACAAGACCCGGCGGCACTTCTCGCGCAGCGTCCATTCCAGCAGGTCGTCTTTGTCCTGGAAATGCGCGTAAAATGTGGCCCGGTTGACACCCGCACGCCGGGTGATGTCGGCGATGGTGACGGACGCGAAGCTTTGTTCGGTCAGCATCTCCCCAAGCGCCTGCTGCAAAAGCAGCCGTGTTCGCTTGGCTCTCGGGTCTTGGAGATTAAGTGTGTTCTTCATGGCAGTTTCGCTTTTAGGCCGCTTCCACAACACTTTGGCGCTTTCGTTGCTTAAGCGACAGAAACGCCGGTTTGCGGATTGAAGGGCATGAGGAGTACGTTCTATAATTGTGACATAGAACGCAATCTAAACGACATCTGTTGGAGAAAGGACACTCAGCCCATGACGGCGCAAGAAGCAATGACCAAGTTTACAGAGCTTATTCTGCAAGAGGACATCCCGCAATGGATCGAGCTGTTCCATGAAGACGCAGTCTTCGAATACCCATTTGCGCCGCCCGGCTTCCCGCAGGAAGTTCGCGGCAAAGCGGCGATGTTTGAGCAGTTTAAAGACTTCCCGAAAGTGTTTCACTTCGACGAGTTCACGGACATGCAGAGGCACCAAACGCTGGACCCGGACGTGCTGATTGTGGAGTTCTTAGGCCGAGGCGAAGTTCTAACCACAGGCAAGGCGTACCATCAGCGTTACATCAGCGTCGTGCAGATGAAGGATGGTAAAATCTTTCACTACCGCGACTACTGGAACCCGCTCGTCGTGCTGGAAGCCATGAAAAAAGCTGAGTAAAGAAAGCGAGGAAATTACAATGACAGGTAAAATTTTAGTGACCGGCGGAACCGGCAGCACGGGAACGGCCTTGACCGCACGGCTGCGGGAAACTGGCGTGCCGTTTCGCATCGCAAGCCGCCGCCCGGCGTTAAACACAGACGCGGAGCGGGTGCGCTTTGATTGGGAAGACGAAGCAACCTACGGCCAGGCGCTGGAAGGAGCAGAAAAAGTCTACTTGGTCGCGCCCGAATCTATCTCCGACCCGGAGCGGCTGATGGTGCCGTTCCTGCACCGCGCCTTAGATGCCGGAGTGCGCCGGGCGGTGCTGCTGTCGTCGTCGGCAATCGCCGAAGGCGGTCCGATGCTGGGGAAAATCCATGAGGCGGTGCACGCGCTGATGCCGGAATGGGGCGTCTTGCAGCCGTCCTGGTTTATGCAGAACTTTGTGAACTCGCTAGGCCCGGCCATTCAAGCGGACGGCGAGATTGCCACGGCGACCGGCGATGGCCGGTTGGGCTTTATTGATGTTGGGGACATCGCTGAAGTCGCCTTCCATGCGCTGACCGACGCCGAGCCGCATAACCGAGCATATATCCTCACTGGGCCACAGGCGCTGAGTTACGCCGACGCCGCCGCGATCATCTCAGAGGCCGCGCAAAGGCCGGTGCGTCATGTCAGCATCAGCACGGAGCAGCTTCAAGAACGCTTCGTGGGTTTCGGAATGCCGGCTGCCTATGCCGCGCTGCTGGCGAGGCTGGATGAGGGGATCAAGAACGGTTCGGAGGATCGGGTCATGCCGACCGTAGAAGATGTCACCGGGCGGCCTCCGAAGTCATTTGCAGATTTTGCCCGCGAGAATGCCGAGGCGTGGCGGCAGGCTGATTAGGAGCGTTGCTCCCTGGCTTCGCGCACCCGCTCAATCGCTTCCGCCAGTTGGGTGCGGTGCCCGGCGTCGTTGAGCCAGGTGGAAGCGCCGGACGAATGGGGCAGGGGAATGAAGTGCAGGCCATCTTTGTCGAACGTCCGGCCAATGCACTCTTCCAGCGTCATCTTCGGCAGGAACGTATCAATGGACAGCTTGCCGAACAGCAGAACGACGCGCGGCTGGACCAGCTTCCACTGGGCGTCGAGCCAGGGACGGCAATTCGCACGTTCTTTAGGCGACGGCGCACGGTCTGTGCTTTTGCCCGGCAGTCGTCCGGGAAAGCACTTGGTCAGCGCCGTCATGTAAACCTTCGTGCCGATGTCGGCCTCGTCAAAGCCCGCCTCCACAAGCCAGCTTATCAGCTTCCGCGCCGCCGGGCCAAGATACATCCGGTCCCCGCGCCAGTCCGACAGCCCCGGCGCTTGTCCAATCAGCATAAACGGCGCAGGGGCCAGTCCCCACGCCAGCGGCGGCGGCGCGATGGGAAAGCCGTCCGCTTCGCAGCGGCGGCAGGTGCGGATCGTCTCATGCAGTGTTTCGATTTCGGTCATGTGAAAAGTGTACCAGAAAAAGATTTTGGAAAAAGTTTTCGCAGGGCTTGACAATCCGACGACTATATGCCATCATTTTAATGAACAGCGTTAGATAAAAGATAGGCATTAGAGAATGGGCGCGAAAGAGCGGCGGGAACGGCAAAAAGAAGCGACACGGGAGGGCATTTTAGCGGCGGCCCGGACGATTGCACGCACGGAAGGCTGGCCCGCAGTCACCATTCGCCGCATCGCCGACATTATCGAATACAGTCCGCCGACCATCTACGAGTATTTCGCAAGCAAAGACGCGATCTTAAGCGAAGTGCAGCGGGAAGGCTTTGACCAGCTTACGGAAGTCCTGCGTCATGCCGCCGAACAAACCACAGACACGTCGGAGCGCCTGGAGCAGATTGGAAGAGCCTACTGGCGATTTACGCAGCAGCAGCCGGAGCTGTATCAGGTCATGGACGGCACGGACAGCGCCGGGCTGCCAACGGCAGAAGCGCTAAACGGCGGGCGCAAAGCGGCGGTGATCGTCTACGAAGCGTTGGAGCAGTGGGCGCAGGCCCACGGGATCGTTTTGCAGGACCCGCAAGGCGCAGTCGAAACGCTCTGGGCGCTGCTGCACGGCCTCATCGCCGTGACGCTGCTGGACCGGGTCAGGGGCGGCCCGGAGCGGGCGGAGCGGCTGGCGGTACAGGGGATGGGGGATTTACTGTTTGCGTGGGCAGCAAAAGAAGTAGAGTAACGCAGCTTTTTATTTCGCTCTTATCTAATGCAGTTAGATATATTACCAAAGATAGAAAAGGAGATCAATCGAACACTTCAGAACAAAACAAACTGCACGTTGTTCTCGGAACCGGCCCAGTCGGCCTTACTTTTGCCGATGTTCTGCTGGCACGGCTTTCATAGACAGTGAGAAAGAATTGGAGTAACCCGAAATGACGAAATTCCTCGATGTCCCCGGTGGACGCCTTGCCTACAGCGACGAGGGAACAGGCCCGCTCGTCATCGCCGTGCCGGGCATGGGCGATCTGCGGTCCAGCTACCGGTTCTTGACACCGAAGCTGGCGGCGGCGGGCTACCGCGTGGTCTCGCTCGACCTGCGCGGTCACGGCGAATCCAGCGCAGCTTGGAACGACTACTCGGTGGGGGCGGTTGCCGGCGATATCCTCGATCTGGCTCGAGCGCTCGGTGCCGGTCCGGCTCATGTGATCGGCAACTCGATGGCGGCTGGTGCGACCGTGATCGCAGCGGCACGCGAGCCGCAGGCAATTTGCAGCGTGGTTCTTGTCGATCCGTTCGTGCGTAACGTGATCCCGCAATGGCTCACAGGCGCGATCTTCGAGCCGCTGCTCCGTAGGCCATGGGGCATACGTTTTTGGCGGACGTATTTCAAGAAAGCGTTTCCGACGCGCTTGCCGGACGACTTCGGTGCCGAACAAGCGCGGCGCGAGGCGAGTCTTGCCGAACCCGGACGGTTCACGGCGTTTCGCCGTATGGCTGTCGCCTCGAAAACCGAGTCGGAGCGCTGCATCGCGGACGTCAAGGCACCGGCACTTGTGCTGATGGGCACATGCGATCCGGATTTCCCCAATCCGCCCAAAGAAGCGCATCTGGTGGGCGCACTGGTCCACGGAACGGTGGTTATGATCGAGGGTGCCGGCCATTATCCGCAAACCGAACTGCCTGATGCGGTTGCCGCCGTACTCGTCCCTTTCTTGCAGTCGGTCAACAACTAGTCGGCGACAAAACGCCCGAACAACTCAGCCGTGCCGCGTAAGCCCAGCCTCGATCTGCGTGTGCTCGTCGGCAAAGCCCTCCCCTAACAGGGGAGGGTGGCATCGTTTGACGGGAGGGGTTCTACGGCACCGGCACTTCAAACGCATTCAGCGCGGCGCAGGTGACGAGGTACAGGCCCGTCAGCATGACGATGTCTACGAGGCCCTTGTCGCCGAACTCCGCTTTTGCCCGTGCATAGGTGGCTGCGTCTACCCGGTGCGTCCCGGCAAGCTGATGCGTGAACTCATAAGCGCTGGCTTCGGCTTCGGACACGCCTTCCGGCATTCGGCCCGCGACAATGGCCTCGATCACCTCAGCCGGCAGGCCGATTGACTTGCCGACGGCTGTGTGGGCGTACAGCTCATACGCCGAACCCCACGCCGCACCGACGGCTAAGATGACAACTTCGTGGACACGCTCGGACAGCGACGTGTTCTGCTTCTCGGCAGTAAAGTAGTTCAGATACGCCTGCCCAACTTCCGGCCCGTACAAAAGCGCATTGAACGGTCCCAGCAGCTTGCCGTCCGGCGTCGCGGCGGTGAAGCCGGACTTGTTTGCCCACGGCACCTGCTCTTTCATCATCCGGTCATAGACTTCGCGCTGGGTTGGGGCCAGCTCGCTGGACGTCAGCAGCGGCAGCCGGTCGGTTTGTTCGTCACTCATTTTGTTTTCCTCCATGCCATTTTTGCCGTGCGGCAGGCTACGCTAAACCTTGCCATTCACCGCCGTCATGTGTTACACTATAAGCCGACTATGAAAATGGACGTGCGGTTAATTGAGGTGCTTGGCAGCGGCTTAAAGCAGAACGAGCCGATGGACCGGCACACGACGCTGAAAGTCGGCGGTCCGGCCCGGTGGTTCTGGCAAGCGTTGGACGTGGAAACCCTGGCCCATGTCTTGGGCCTGTGTACGCAGGCCGGCATCCCTTACTTGTTTATCGGTCACGGCTCCAATCTACTAATGAGCGATGCGGGCTACGACGGCTTAGTCATCCAAAACCGCTGCAAGGGGTGCATTGTCGGGGATGAAACGCGGGCGGAAAGCGGCGTTTCGTTCGGCTCGCTGTTCTTGCAGACGGCGCGGGCAGGCTATGCGGGCTTAGAGTGGGCCATCGGCATTCCCGGCACGGTCGGCGGGGCATTGGTCAGCAATGCTGGGGCGTACCGGGGCAATATCGGGCCGCTGGTGTCGTCGGTGCGGGTCTTTTCGAAGGGGCAGGACCAGACGGTCGGCCCGGAATGGATGGAGTTCTCGTACCGCGACAGCCGCCTGCGCCGCTCAGGGATTGACGGGACTGTCGTGCTGTCCTGCACCCTGCGTCTGACGGAGCGCGGTGACCCGGACACGATTGTCGCCCAGGCCAAAGAGTATCAAGCCCAGCGGCGGGCCAAACAGCCCTATGCACCGTCGGCAGGGTCATTCTTCAAGAACGTCCAGAGTAAAGCGCTGGCCGAGGGTTTAGAGACGCTGCCGGCGGGCATGAAGGCCGCAGGCGTGGTCCCGGCAGGCTTTCTCAGCGAAGCCTGCGGCCTGAAAGGCCTGCGGGGCGGCGGGGCGGAAGTGTCCGAAAAGCACGCAAACTTTCTGGTCAACGCGGGCGGCGCGACGGCCTCAGATCTGCGGGCGCTGGCAAGCAAAGTCAAGTCTATTGTTTATGAGCAGTTCGGCGTGACTCTGGAAGAAGAAGTGCTGTATGTCGGTGACTGGTCGGGGTGGTCGGATGAGCCGTTGGAGCAGGGGGAAAAAGCGTGGGAATAAAGAGCGTGGGAATGAATTCCTACGCTGTGGGGCGCAGACGCCATATACGAAGTAATGCCGCAGGCATAGTCTCTACCTGCATGGAGAAAGATAAAATCGAAGAGAAAGAGAAAAAATACTCTCGGCCCTTTCCTATTCTTTGTCCGCGAAGGCGGACACTGGGCGCTTCGTCCCACAGCGTAGGAATTTATTCCCACGCTCCTTATTCCCACGCTTCTTTGACTCTCTGCGCGGTGCTTTGCCTGACGCTCGGCGGCGGATGCAGCCACAAGGCGGCGAATGAGGACACGCTGGGTGGCAAATGGGTCGGGAAAATTATCTGGAATGATGCGTCGGGGCGGCCTTATCAGCAGACCATGCGAACAGCGCTGTTCTTCCTGCCACGTAATCGGGCCGGTATCGTCATCACGTTCCCGACCGGGGCCATCGGCGGGGCGGGCAGCTACACGCTTGAGGGCAGCCGCTTGATCGTGCGCTGCGAAAGCCTCAGCGTTAATGGCCGGTCCCTGCCGCCGGGTACGTTTGTCGAAGCGCCCTGGTATCGCAGCACGGCGTCGTACACCGTCAGTTATCACAACGGTAACCTGGTCCTGACCCCAGCCGCACCGGGACCGACGCCTGCGCCCTGCTGGCCGCTGCTGGTCTCGCCAAAGCCGCTGGTCCTCAGCCGAATGGAGCCGCCGCAGGAGGATGTCCCGGCCGCGCCGCCGCCGCGTGAGTGATAGACCGGTTTAGGCCGCGCCGTCTGGCTGGACCGGGGCATCGTCATCGGGAACGACTTCAATCTCAACCGCCTGATATAGCCTTACCGCGAAGCCATCTTCCAGCATAGCGTCGCGGACGCCCAGCGCGATTTCTAAATCTTCGCACAGTTCAAACGCCACATCTTCGCCGGCCTCGCCGACAACGATGTACGTTTCTTCGTCTTCGTCAATGTCGTCGCTCTGGTCTACAAGTGTCAGCGGGACCGGCGGCCTGCGCTGGGCATTGCCGTTCGGGGCGCTTTTGGGGCTGTTCTGTGCCATCGTCAATCGGCTCCTTCAAGTTTCAATAAAAGTTCAGCGTACTGAACAAGGGTTCAGTGTAATGGGTTAGCGGGAGTACGCTCCTGGGCGGTCAGCAGGCCAATCACCAGACGATTGAACGCCTGCGCCTGCTCGTCATGCGGCAGGATGCCGCTTTTGTCCAGCACGGTCAGCTCTGCGCGGGGGTTAGCGGCCAAAAACGCTTCCGCGTCGGACAGCGGCGTCAAACGCGCCTCGCGTCCCCAAACAATCCGCAGCGTCTTCTGCGTGAGTGCCGGGAACACGTCCGCAATGCTGTGGTTTAAAAGGCCGCTGTAAAACGACGGCGGGGCGTTCTGCGCCCCATACTGATGCGCCGCCGTCGAGTAGTGGTCCAAAAGCGCCTCGTCCACAAACGATGGGTCAAAGTACGTCTCGTTCATCAAGTAGTAGCGCAGGGCCGCAAGGGACGTTACCGCGTTGTGCAGCGTCGTTCCCAGCAGCGGCGCATGAGTAAGCTGATACGCCGCCTCGGCCCTCGCGTCCGGCGCTTTCGCCAGGTGCCGAAAGCCGGTCGGGCAGATCAAGACCAGCGTCTGCACCAGCTCCGGCTGATCGGCCGCCGCTTGAACCGCATACGCCGATGCCAGCGATGACGCGACAATCGTGCATGGCTCTTTGACCACTTCGCGTAAAAACTGGTTGAGCTGCTCAATATACTGCGCCGCCGTGTACCGGATGCGCGGCTTGTCGGACAATCCAAAGCCCAGCCAGTCCGGCGCATAGACCAGCTCATGCTCCGAAAGCGCATCAAAGTTCTTGCGCCATTCATAGCCCGACGCGCCCGCGTACAGCCCGTGCAGCAGCACCATGGGACTTGTGCCCTGTCCCTGCTTCGTGTAAAACACATCGCCGTAAGGCCCCGGCCAGAAGCGGGCATCGCCGCCGAGCGTGTTGCCGAGCGCCTTCGCCTGAGCAAACACCGCATTGTTCGCCGCCGCCACTGCCGCCGCGCCCGCCCCGGTCCAAAGCAAGTTTTTCAGAGTTTTGTTCATGGAAGTATTCAGATGAAGATTTTCGTTTCGCCGTGCTGACGCCAGTATACCCAAATTGTCGCAGGAGCCACGAGTTAAAACCCGAGGCTGAGAAATACCCAGTGTCGCGGCGACATAAGAACAGAGAACGCAAGAACAAAAAATGTCGGTGTCTTCTTCCGTCGCCCTGACGGTAAGCGCTTTTCAGCCTCGGAATTTGTTCTGTGACTGTTGCGATTCCGTCCGGCTAAGGGCTGTATTGTTCAACCAAATAATCTTTGGTGTCTGAAGAAATTTTGCCAGTCCAAAACCTTGAAGGTGGCCCGTTCGATGTAACCTCAAAGACTGCTCGCATTCGGATTTTGTGAACTTCGCCCGCCTGCATTTGCGGAAAGTTCTGATAAGGAATGCCGAAAAAAGAATTGTCTTTCGTGAAGTGAAGCTCACGCACCATGACATCCCCCGGCTCTAGAGTTACTACGTTCTTGACGTTGCTTTCCCAAGACATGACACTGCGTTGGACAATGGTAGGCGGCGAAAACGGCTTGCTATCAATGCTGAGCAGTTCCAAATGAAGCGTATCATATCCGAGCGAGTTAGTTTCTGCGGCGAAGTCAAGTGGCTGACGCGAGATGTTGCGGATGACGACATCAAAATGCGGGTCTGCCGTAGACAAACTGATGACGCGTTTCCCACTGTCCTCCGGCACGGCGATGGAAACACTGAGCATAGGCGTTTGTGCAGTCTTGGCTTGAAGCTGGTTCGCCCTTGTGGAACTCTCTAAGTTCAGAGTGCTAAGTAGAAGAAACAGAAAACATGTCATCATGGAAGGCTCCTGCTTCATTGTACCGTGTGCTGTTTCACTTTCCAAGAAGGGCGCGACAAGCAGCGCCCCTGCGAATTGGGCAGCCACCGGGTCTTGGCGGCGGCGATGCGGGCAAGGGATTGGTCTAAGCGGGTTTCAGGGAGGCGGCCTGTTTGAATGGCAGTCAGCAGGGCGGCGTGGATGGCCCGCTGCGTCTCCCATTCGTGGCAGCAGAGGAGGATGTCGGCCCCGGCTTCTACCGCAAGCACGGCGGCTTCGGGTGCGCCCCAATGGGCGGCGACGCCTTTCATCTCTAAGTCGTCGGTGATAATTAAACCGTTGAAGCCGAGTTCCCGGCGCAGCAGGCCGGAGAGGATGGCGGGGGAAAGCGTGGCGGGCAAGGCGGGGTCGAGGGCGGGGAACAGGATGTGCGCGGTCATAATCGCGGCGACGCCGGCCTCTATGGCGGCGCGGAAGGGGATGAGTTCGACGGCATCTAAGGCGGCGCGGGAGCGGCGAATGGTGGGCAGGGCGAAGTGGGAGTCGGTATCGGTATCGCCGTGGCCGGGGAAGTGCTTGCCGCAGGCGAGGATGCGGGCGTCGTCCTGGAAGCCGGCGACAGCGGCGACGCCGAGCGTTGCGACAGTCTGCGGGTTGGAAGAATAGGCGCGGTCGCCGATGACGGGGTTCTGCGGGTTGCTGTCAACGTCTAAGACCGGCGCGAAGTCCCAGTTGAAGCCGAGCGCGGCAAGCTCTTTGCCGATTTCCCGTGCGGCAGTGCGGGCGGCGTCGGGGTCGGACGCTGTGCCGATTTCGCGCTGCGCGGGGCGCTTGGGGTAGCGGGGCGGGCC
>JAABUO010005709.1_pt1 | contig 14418 bp, 13 predicted proteins | sample 5559291 | NCBI WGS metagenome assembly JAABUO01 (sample SAMN10711878, study PRJNA513372) | rock metagenome | isolation source: Antarctica rocks | place: Antarctica: Victoria Land, Finger Mt sud | reverse complement strand
TACCTAACCAGCGCTGTGATCGCTTTGCGCGGCGGTCAACCCCCACACGCATCGTTACATAAGTCGTTTACCTGTCCTGAGTCGCAGCATCGAATAGCTCGGCAGCTGTGTGCTCTACAATAGTCTTAAACAGACCTGCTTCAGACTCTGGACACCACTTTTGACGAGAGCTGTATGATGCGAATCTGATGCACAAAGCACACATGCACAGACATTCCCAGGAACAGGTTTGAACATTAAGCAATCTCTGTACATCGACTACCCACTGCAGCATTTGAGCCGAAAGGAACGCACAAATGCTATTCGACTACAGAGCTGTCATGATAAACAACATTTGCCGCTGTTTGTAGCATATCGACGTGTTCGATGTACAGACCGAAATTTTGTAAGTTTTTGGCATGTCTCTGAACTCCGACCGTGCTAAGCATACCGCGTCCAAGTACGATTTCGTCAAGGTGTGATGATTTGCGTAATTGTATGAAGCCTCCTTTGCTATCATCGAGAGGCGTGTTTATGGATGTTTGCAGGTGAAGGTATGGCTTGGAGAAGGAATGAGTCACTACTATGTGCTGTCTCGATTTCTCATCAGCAGGATGCTGACAGTCACGAAAATTCCTTACATGAAGGTTAGCCGAGGTGATACAGAACCTCTGTGCTGTCAGACAGTACTGCTGACACACTAGCACGCCTTCAGGCAGTCAAAATAGCTCTGGAGGTCAAGAAGTACCTTATAGACAATGACCAGTTTGATGTGTCTCAGGTAAAAAATTGGCTATTTCTTCACGCCATACACCAGACAGTGCTGAATTGCGAGGTCTTCTCCTGCAGGAGAACCTTGAGGCCATATTGTTTACTGTCATGGAGAGCAAAGGCTTTGGCGCAGAATACACCAAGCGCTACAAGATGGTCAATCAATTCCATCAAGAGAGACGGCCCTTGATCATTGTTGTCTGCGGAGCTCCATGTACAGGTACGATGCTCTTGGAAATGCTGTGCACTCTTGTTGAACACCATGTTGCTTGTCGCTGTGGTGTGAAGTGAGTGCATGTGGCCTTGAGACTGCATGTAAGCATTGGCAGAGGTGTGTGTGTATGCGCCAGTTGCTTGTGTCACATCTATAGTGACTGGTGCACAATCACCTTGCACTGAGTGGGGCATGTGATCACATTCTTCTCCCCATCATTTATGTGCAGCAATTTGACTGGATGTGCTCAACTCAAGCAGGCAAGTCATCGCTGGCGCAGCAGCTTGCCTCCAGATTCAACATGCCAAATGTGCTTCAGACAGACATGTTTTATGAGGTGGGCCAAATCTTGACATTCTTGGCAAGGTCTGCTGCGTGACTAAAAGACCCAAATCAGACTTGCCTATGAGCAAGCCTGACAGCTGCTTTTACAGCAGCTCTTGTACCTGCACAGTGGCCTTCTAGTGTGGCATGCTGGGTCCTGTCACTGTTGCTGCTGCTGCTGCTGCTGTTGCATATCTCAAGTATCTGCAAGATGATGGTTTCTGCTGATCGACCACAGAATGAGCGCCCACAGCATGCACACCACAGTGACAGCAACACTTTACTGTCCCATTCACATTCCTCAAACCATGTGACTGCATTGAGCACAAGAGTAGCAGGTCCTGGCGCATTGTGCTTTTCAACTGAACACCAGGCCATGGCTCATTGCGACAGCAAGCGTTGAGGGAGTACTGGACACAATGTGCAGCTTTTGAGGACTTCAAAAGACAAGCCGCTGCACAAGCGGCCCTTGTGGGAGCGTCCTGATCTGGACCATGCTCAACTCATCAGTGAGTTCCAGCGAGAATGCCACGTGGTCAGAAGAAGCATTGATGGTGACCTTGTGAAGGCAAGCCTCTCAATCCCCCTCTTAACACAACTACAGAGCTATTGCTGCTATGATGGCTGCAATGATTGTACTCAGTTGCACCAGGTGTGCAAACTGCTGAGTAGCTTCCATCTTTCCAACTTATGTCAGCGTATGCCTTTCAGTGAAGAGCATATGACGGCCAACTCTCAAGCCGGCAGGATGGGTTGCTGCTTCAGTCTGCCGCCACTGGCACAGCAGATTGCTGTCGGTGCATGCATTATTTCCAGAATGACAGTCAACATACACTTGCATTACATAATTTCCTGCATCACCCTATACCAAACTTTGTGCTGCATGCAGACTATACGCGATGGTAAGTCAATCATCATTGAGGGTCTACACCTTGATCCAGGCTTGTACCTGTATGAATTTGGCAAGTACGGCATCCGCCACTTACACACCAGGAATGACAGTTTGCTGCCCAGTCAAGCTAGTGCAAGGCAGGGTGATGCCGTGTTGGTTGAGCCTGTGAATCCTGAGCCCATCAACCCAGATGCAGCTGTGCAACAGGGAGCTGAGCTAGAGCCCAACAGCAGGTATACTTGCTCTTCTGGACCGCGCTGCACCTGTCTCTTCATCAAGACCCTTTCACATTGATACATCAGTATGTGACAAAATGTAGTCATGCAGTAGACTTCAAGTACATATGTCATTCACCTAGTTGGCTGACAGCAAGGCATTTGAGAGACTCACTGCTCGCAAGTTCAATAAAGTGCATGCATACACTCACCACATTTGTCCTAAGCTACTGAAACTGCGTCACTGCTACCTGAAGAGCTGACTGGTGCTCAGTGTGACAACCATTAGCCTGAAGATAGCCTGAATAGTGCATTGACATCATCAGCCATTGGAAGCCTTGTGTTTATGCTGCATACTGTTGTCACATACAGCAACACAATCCTCCAAATGCTCCAACCATGACTGTCTTGCACGTTATGGCTGCTTGCAAAATACTGCCTCGTTGACAGTCAGTCTTTCAGCCTGATGAGAACGCTTCTGTTGTTGCAGCCAAGCAAAGGAGGCACATGCGCCTCCTCCAGGGCCACATAGAAGGTCAGAAGGGTCCATGACGGGGCTGTTAGGTTCTGCTCAAGGGCTGTTGCAGTCAACGCCCGGCAGACAGGCAGCATCTGCTGGCACAGGCATGCTGTTTGCCCTGAGGTCAATGGCAAACCGTATGAGCCCTGTGTTGTCAAGCTACGTTTCCCACCGGCTTGCTGAAAATCAGTCTGTCATTGGGCAAAGCAGCCATGGTCAAGGTATGACCTCCTGTCATGTACTAGAAGACACGAGTTACAAGCAAGATTCACTGGCAATCTTACAGTTATGAATCTGCAAATTTCATTGTTCATCTGTGTGCAGCCCTACCATGCTGTTGGGTATGAACTCACTTTGTGTGTGACCACCAGTGTACCATATCAGCACAATGCATCATCTTGCGTATGAGTGCATAGGTCACAAAGCAGTTGCAGCACATGCCGAGCGCCAGCACTTCATACGCATGTGCGCTTTGTGTCGACAAAGACTTCTCACGTCTCTATGGAGGCTTCTTAATTTGGGTTTGTGCTTGGACTCTCTAGCCAACCTGACCAGATACTGAACGGCTTGTGTGTGCAGGCAATCCGGCTGGGCATCCCCAGCTAGCCCATTCTCCTGGCTCAGAATGGATTGCCCAGCAGCTGCAGAAAGCCTATCATGGCTTGACAGCCACTGTCACACCCAGCAGCAATGCACAGCTAGCTGAGCCAGACTCACACACATCTGCTCAGCATGCGCGTGAGCAAGAGGACCTGTCACCTCCAGAACAACAGCATCAGCATGCCTTGCAAGCAGATTCAGATTCACAGCATGCTGGTCATCAATGCATAGGCTGTGAGTCACATCTCAGTCAGTCGTCTGCCTCACATCCAGACTCTGTCAGTCAAAAACAGTCTGTGACATCTTCCAAGCCTGAAACTACAGCGCCCAGCACTGGGAGTCCTGCAGGTGCATCTCTGCTCAATGCCACTCAAAGCAATTCCAGGCACCAAAAGCAGGTGCAGCAGCCCCAGCAGCTTCAGCAACAACAGCAGCAGCAGCATTCACAGCAGCCTGATCATCAACAGCAGCAGCCACAGCAGCCTGATCATCAACAGCAGCAGCAGCAGCCACAGCAGCTTGATCAACAGCAGCAGCAGCAGCAGCAGCAAAGGAGCAATGATGGGGAGCAGCCGCCAGCTGCTGGCAACGAGGGAACACAGGCTGCTGTTGAAGCAGATCAGCTTGAAGGGGTGCCTGACCGAGTGCCGGCAGCTGTAGCTTTGGAGCACCCTGAAGACTCCCAACAGACACCGCCTGAGAACACAGTCACACTTCCAAAGCCTTCTGAGGAAGCTCCAGCATCGCCAGATGCACAGACAGAAATTGGCCAGCCACAGGTAAAGGCGACTGAAGGACAGGAGCAGGCTCAGAAGAAGAAGAGCAGTTCTGCACCTGTGTTTGTGCCCATTGTGGTGGCCATGGATGCCCGTGATCATAAGCTACTGGTGGAAGAGTGGTACTCCAGGCAGATGGTGAGCACCACCTCTCATCACCGTTTCACGTGAGATGCTTGCTCTAAGTATCTTTGCATCTGTATTAAGCTCTCGTTAGAATCTTGCATGAGATGCTTGCTGAAGGTACCCTGGCATCTGTACTTGTGCACTGGATCTGTATGTACCAAGGGCTTCCTTGTGCAGATGGTGCCTGGCTCACTTATCATAGTGGTCTATGTTTGTTACTTGGTTCCTTGATGTACATATGGCCGTAGAGCTGACAGGCAGTTGCACGCAGGCGATGTCTGGGCAGCTGAGTGACAAAGATGTGTCTGACAAAGACATGACAGACTCTGCCAATGCCACTTACAGCCGGATCCGCCTCCTTCAGGATCACTTGTGCACATACGCTGAGCGCAATGTACCAGTTGTGTCCATCAACTTTGCGAATTTCTCAGATACCTTGGATCAGCTGCATGACTACCTGCTGCAATGCATTGAGAGTGCCATGGCGCAGCCCTGAGCTAATGCATGCATTGCAGGCCCATGATCTGCTCAGGTGCAAACTGCATGGTGTAATGCTGTGTTTCCAGCAATCCCATGCACTCAGAGCTTTTCCACGACATCACATTGTAGGCTAGTTGCAGCAGTAGGCTCTGTTTGGACAGACATGATGTGTATTCACTTAGATTAGTAAGTCACAGAGGTTAAGATTAGGTCTGTTCTCTTTTGAATCAGCTGTTGCAACAGGAAGTGTACAGCACAGCCCAAATTTACGTGTAAAGAAGACTGACGTGAATGCAAGACAACTTTGAATTGCAACAACAGCAGACAGCATCTACAAGGACAAGCGCAAGTCCAATAGCAAGTGTACGCCCTTTGTACACACACAGTAAACGGCAGCTGTGTCTGCAGCACATGACACTGCACACCATTCTGCCGAGTCTCATCTAATTGTAAGCCACTCATGGTTGATATGACGGCGACACCCGCGGATACACGCCAGATGGCCTCTGACCTCCAAACGTGTGAGTGGACTGTCCTCGTGGTGGGACTGGGCCAGAGCTTACATACTGCTGTTTAGGCCGTGCATTCATTTGCTGACCACTTTGGTACATGTGCTGCTGATGGTGGGCAGCAGGTAAGGGCCCAAAATACGGATGCTGCATGTCTGAATACATGGCATGGCGTGTAATTGGCTGGGCATGGGCGTGATACTGCTGCCTGTGCATGTATCCTCTGCTTTGAGGTGCTGCAGCCGACTTTGACTGCTTGTGTGCATCAGCTTGCCCAAACAGTGGTCCAGGGGGCCATCTAGGGCGGTGCCGCTGTGTCAGCACATGTGCCGGTTGACCGAGGGCACTTGGAGGCAGTAGCCCTGACCCTGGAGCCGCCACCTCAGGAGCACCTGAGAAGCCATACACAAGACGTCGTGGTATGCTTACACTGCTAACAGGATGAAGGGGAAGTTTTGATGCAACAAATGCAATTGCATTTGAGGTGCAACATTAGAAACACAAAAGATTGCAAGCTGAGCGAGTTGCTACCTCAAGACCAGGCAAAGGCACAAGCATGCATTGCACCTGCCTCCAGCAGTACATCCTGATGCTTTTTCTCAAAGCGTAACACAACATCCCAACAATGCCCCCAAAGTATTCCCTGATGGTGCAAGCCCACAGTTGAAACACAGGCATGGCACAGCTGTCGCACCAGTATCTCTGAGGCGCTGCATCTGGCTCATGCTGGTCACTAGTGGTGGATGCCTTGGCATGACATGCGGAGGCCCACCACCGCCTGACAGCCAATCCTGCTCTTCCTGAGCAGCTGCCATCCAGCTGCCTGAAGGCACAGCTGGGGGTCTGCCATAGCCATGGGGGGTCCTGCCATAGCCATGGGGGAGACTGCCACTGATTGCAGCATGACTTGAGGCATGGTAGTAAGGCTCACCCATAGCAAGGTGAGGACCATGCAACGGCAGGGGTGGCATAGCAGGGTAGGCTGCGCTGGGATGTGCGTCTGGGCCTGCAGTCTGCTGATGCTGCGTGACAGCAACAGCAGCAGCAGCAGCAGCAGCAATATTGCTAGACGTGTTTTGGGCAGGAACAGCAGCATTGTGATGTCCCTGGGCATCGTGCAAAGGTGCTGCTGCTGCTGTGTCAGAGACAGCTGTGGCTAAGTCAGAGACAGCTGTGGCTGCTGCAGCCTGGCTGGCGAGCGAGTCAGCAGCTGCAGCCACAGCATGTGCTGTCCTGGGTGCTGGCAGGGAAGGAGGCAGCAGTGATGATGGAACGGGGTCTGACTGACCATGACCTTGATGTGTAGGTAGCTGGTGGCCTTCAGAAAGGCCCTGGCTCGACAGCTGCCTCAGAAGCTGCTCACTGGCAGGCATCTGGCCCTGCAGCTGCTGTGCAAGCTGCCCATGAACATGAACATTCCCTTGACGCTGCTGCGGAAGCTGCCCTAGCATGGGCATCTGGTCTGAGGGGCGAGACTGCTGCTGCTGACTGGCCATCTGCCTCTGGCTGTTGAGTTGCCGATGGCGTAACAACTGTTCTGACTGTTGCTCATGTGCATGCGGCCTCTCATGGCTGATACCCGGGTTCTGCTTTGCAAGCTGAGTCAAGCCTGACCCTTCATCTTGGACCTCAGGGCTAAATGGCGCAAAGGGATCTAGCCTGTAAGCTGAAGTGAACGGCACCCCCAAGGGCAAACCATTGGCCCTCTGATGAGCTGGAACCCCTTCCATCAAGCCTGCCTGACTGGCAAGGGGCCAGAGGGGGTCTCTGCCAGGCGGGGCATGGCTCAGGCGGCGGGGGCTAGCATGTGCTCTAGGTGTCTGGGTTGACTGATCGTCAGTCAACAACTCTTGCGCCTTGACTGGTGTTGTGTTTTCAGCAGCAGTCATTGTCTGCTGGGCAGCATCATGCCTGCTCTCCAATGTTTGGACAGGTCCCACTGCATGTCTTGTTGCTTGTGCAGCAGCTGGTACTGCCCAGCTGTCCTGCGCTGGTGGCTGGGAGTTTTGCACAGGTTGATCCAGACTAACACCCGGCTGAGCAGGAATTGCCTGTGTCATGCTTGCTGGTGCAGGCATGACAGCATTAGCAAGCTGGGTGACAGGCACAGGTGCAGCACTAACTGCAGCTGGTGGACTGCTGCTGCTGCTGCTTTGGTGCCTGCTGGGTTCTGCCATGGCATGCTGCTGGCTTTGCCCTGCCCTGCTTGATGCAGCCCTACCTGAAGCCATTGCTGCCGTGGCAGGCGTCCTGACTGGGGACTTGACAGGTTCACTGGAATCCATCTCAAGATCGGATGAGTCCAGCTGATCCTCAGGATCATTGTCAGGGCTGGGTGAGCGCATCTGAGACAAGAAGTCCCGCAAGACTTTGTCCAGCTACAGGTGCAGGCACCAATGTCAGCAAAGGCAAAATTAATGGGTCAGCAAGTCCTGACAACGTTCACAGCACCAATGTGCAACTTCCTTTTTGCAAAGGACTGGGGAGTGCCTGCATGGCTTTGTGTGGTTGCACGACGTGGGATATGCTTCATTTGGGTGATATCCAATCATGCATGATGCTACTGTACACTGAAACATGATCTGCTCCACACTGCACATGTACGACGCGTGTGTGACAAAGCGTGCCAAGCTGTCGTCGACTGGGGCGCCACACGACTATGTATTGCAGTGGAGCCCTGCTGATGTCTTGCCTCAGTCGAAGTTTGTGCTATACAGGTGTACCTGGCGTGACACCTGACGCGCTGTCTGACTCAGCTCCTCCACTCGGATTCCACTGCCATCCATGCTAAGACCCCATTCATCTGCGTCACCTGACTGTTCATCTCCATCCTGTGGACCACCTCCACCGCTATAGGCTTATCAGATGCACCCACGACAATGAGATGAGGGCAATGAAAGCTGAAGGTGAAATGGTGTTGAGCAGCAAAGTGGTCATCAAGTCACACAATGAGTCGTGATGCATGCATTCCTCTTGGGGCCAGTCTGATTTGTGCTCTGTTTTACACATGCATTGCACATTGATAGAGAGTTCTGCACAGAGTAACTTGCAAGTTCCCATGCAAGCTGCATGCAGTTGGAGAGCCTCAAGATTGGCACTGTGCACCCAGCTGTGCACACAAAGTGATTGCGCCAGAAAATATATGCCCTGTGACATGCAGACCAGTGATGCCCAAGTCATCACACAGGCCTCAAATCGGTAGAGGTAGCGACTTGCCTGAGCAGAAAGTGGCAGAGGAGCAGATGGCGGATGATTGCGCTCCAGCTCAGCAGCATCCAGGCTCAGCCCAGCTAGCTGGCTTAGCAGCTCAGGTCCCAGGCAGGACCCGCCTTGCATGCTGCCATTCACAGAGGGAGCTGCAATTAAGATGCTTGAAGACCCTGCCTCAGACACCTGAGGCAACACCTGAGGCAATCCTCAATGCTACGTAGTAGTGCCTGAGACACAGGCAAAGCTAAAGCAGTGTTCAGTGCTGTGTAGAACACGGACGCTGTGACCGCAGAGCAACCAGGCACAGCTAACATCGCAACAAGAGTCAGTCCAGCAGACGTGCCGTGCAAGCCCAGTCTGCACAATGAGACAAACAGGCTGCGCAAACAGGCTGTCAAGTATTGGAAAGTATGCTTTGGGGTCCACAGCAAGGCTGAGGGTCTGTAGCTCACAGTCAGATGCAATCGGCCAGACTCACCAGATGTGGCTGAGATGTGAGGGCAGTAACAGCTGTCTGGAGTTGCTGAACTTGAGCAAATAGGGAAGCCATCGACCCCCCATCTGCTGCCAGACCAGAAGCACACAAAAGCCCATTTGTCTGCAGCTCCTGCACCTCAAGCATATGTGTTTCTCCAGCCTGCGCTAAGGGTTTGTAAAATCTGGTGCATATGACAAGACGGCCGGGCTTGCTGGCAATGCAATGCCTTGTATACACTACATACCATTAGCCTCTGCTTTCTAGTGATCATGCAAGACAAGCATGCAAGACAAAGGCATTACCTGTATTTGTGCACAGATGCAACGCCGCATGTTGCAGTTGTGCAGGCAACAATGCATGATCAGACACATGCATGCATGATCATCACACAATTCCAGAAAACAGAACTGCAAATGTGTAACAGGTTTCACAGTCATGCTGGGTGTGACCCTATTAGGAATTGAAGCATGAGTGTTGGACCGACACAGCCCTCTGCACTGCCTGGTTGCTGGATATGATCCCCCTGCACTGTATGCACAATTTGGCCAGGTGCTAGGTCGAACCAAGAGTCACTTTACCTTGTAGTCAGGGCTTGCCTTTTTGCTTGGCAGCTCAGCTGAGTCCACCTCCAAAACGTCAGTATGCACTGAAGAAGCAGCACAGCTGCTGCTTTCATTATCAGCCACGTGTTTGCTTGCTTGGTTGCTCCTATTGTCACCCAGCACGCTGCCTGAGTCTGAGGCAGCAGGACTCACAGACTCTGCTTCACTGAGCTGTGCATCTTGATGGGGTTGGCTGCTTGCTGACTGGGCTTCTGCCATGCCCTTTGCTTCAAGCTGTGCTGCCGTTGCTGCTGACACTGGCAACGGCAGCAGCGCAGGCGCAGCTGTCAGTGAAGCTACAGCTTTCTCAGACTGTAACCTTATTTTCTGAGTTGCAACTGGTACAGGCTCTTCAGCTGGTGCACTGCCAAGCCCTGTGCGGCTGCTTTCTGACGCTGACATGGCACCATCAGCATCTGCTGACAAGGTGACAGCATCATCATTGATAGCACTGTCAGGCATGTAAGCTGAACCAGCCACAGTATGGGCATCTGCAGCCATACTACCACTGCTGGGGTCTCCCGATGCAGAAACAGATTCAGCATCTGATTGAGCAGGCAAGTCAGGCAAGCTGGCTTGTGCATATGGTTCTGGCTCGCCCAAGATCATATGTTGAGGTACTTCCTGTACTTCATGCTGTGCAGCAGTATGGTTTCTAGCTGGAGTATGCTTCCTCAGCACACTTTCAGCTGGCTGCCCCACCGCCACTGAAGACGAGTGCTCCAGACTCTGTGCACCACCTTTGACTGTGGCATGGACTTGAGAAGAGTCCTGTGGCAACAGCTCTGAGGACATGTGATGGCCTGCAACTGACGGCAGGCTGTCAGGACTCTGAGCAGCGCTGCTTGTAGTGTCAGCATAGTTCTCCTGCTGGTTAGCCTGCAATGGCCCAGCGCTGTTGAGACTGTGTCTGCCAAGCAGGTTCCTGTCAGGGCTGCTGCTGTGGATGCTTGCCAAGGGGCTGCTGACAAATGCATGAGCAAGACTGCTTGACTGCCATTCTGGGCTCCGGCGCACTGCGCTGCTGGGTGACTCAGTTGAAGCTGCTGGAGAAGCTGCAGTGGAAGCAGCCACAGCAATTCCTGAGTGGGCTGCTGGCACACTGCCAGTTGCTGCAGCTGCTGTGCCAGTAGCCTTAACCCCTGCTTTGCTAGCAGCTACATTGGTCCATATGCTGCTTGGCTGAGATCCTGAGAGGTCCCTAGACTGATCTCTACTATGCGTATGAGCAAGCATCTGCTCTGAAGTGGCATCTGCATCATGCTGAAGCTCGTGCTGTCCACTATCAGGTGAATGATTGAGGCTGCTATGAACGACGCTTGCTCTGCTGTCTGGTGAATGTATTCCTCTGCTTCCAGCCTGCTCTGGATTGTTGCTGCTTTGCTCAGCTTCTGCATAAGGCTCGTTATCAGCCACATCAGATCCAGCTGGGCTGTGGGCACGTGACCCAAATGAGTCAGCATGATCCTGCCTGCCAGCAAACAAGTCAGGGCTGTGTGCACGAGAGGGAGCATGACTGGTGCTTCTGCTGTTGGCTGCAGACGCTGCACCCTCCATTGCTGCTTGCACCTGAATCGCATGCAAAAGAAATGGATGCACATTGCGGACCGGACTGGTTGGCATGCCTTGATGGAGGCTGAGCCATACAAATCTGGGACAAACAAATTGTGACACGCTGGCAGGTCAGCCACATGGCTCAACACCGGCCTGTTTTTTTTGTACGCATTGACTCTGTTGATATGAGACTCTTACGTGAATGACAACGAACACGAAGCAAGGTCTCTTATGGGCAATGGTGCAAAGTATAGGCATGATAAGATGCAAGACTGCGTAGGTTGGTTGCTCTGCACATCATGCTTTGTCTTACTTGCATAAGTGTAGCTGTGCTGATGCAGCCATGGCTATCCTTCTTCATGCCTAGAAGAGCTTTGTACAGCTTGGGATTGCTGGCAGCAAGCCTTTGCAAAGCCTGTAGGGCAGTTCCTGTAGCCAGCACAGGAACTGGCATTGCTTGCAGCACAGAAGAAAAGACATAGAGACATTGTTGCAAAAGCTACAGGACAGACAGTGCTGATCCACTGCATGCAGCTTTGCACAGCTCCTCTGACCAGTGAAGTTTTATGCTGTGCCTGCTTCAGGCTGCTCACCCTTGCTGTGCAGTGAAATGCTGTCTGAGGCAGTCTGCTTTGTTTCCAGTGCCGCCACAGGAGCAACCTTTGCAGACAATGCTGGATGAATCCTGTCCTCGACACCGTCGGCAGTGTACTCCACGACATGAACAGGGAACAGAGCTCGCTTTTTTGGCAGCTCATTACTTGTTTGCTGTGGGCTCTTTGGTCCTTTTTGCCACCAAAAGTGAGTGGGGCCCTCTGTGATGCTGTGCCTGTGTCAGAGACGACATGGCTTGCCACAGATGATGACACGGGTCCATGCTTGACCCAGCCTAACGTACGGTGCCAGAGATAGCAACTCAAGTTCAAGATACCTATCTGCTCGTGGTGCTGGAGGCGATTGTCTGAAGTTGCCTATCCTATCTGCCAATACTCCACCCCTGGAAGGACTTGGGGGCTGCTGATACGCCTTCATGCTCGCTGAAATCTCCTGGTGACTAATTTTATTCGCCCGCACAGAGGCAGGGGGGAGTCAGCCAGCGTCAGTCAGGTCAGGCCTATTTTCCGCTACTTAAGGACCCAGCGCATGCGTACATAGCCACGTACCGGCACGTTAGAGCCAGGCACTCAGCGGCCCTGCAGGTGCGTCACAGGCGCAGTCGGGAGCTCACAATGCCCTTGAATATTTTTGAATGGGTCAGGGTTTTTCAAACCTACTGTTGAGATCAAATCTGCTCTACAGTCAATAGCCAGCTGCCATTGGTCCTGCAATTGCTTGTGGGCAACAGTACAAGCTGGAAAATGCTATCACAAGCTCTGCAAGCATTGTGCAAGGTGTATTGCTGCTCAGGGACTTGCAACTCAGGTTTTGGGTAACTGATGTGACATGGCGGGATGTCACAGATGTCTGTGGTTCCCAACTTGCAGTCAGAGTGTACTCATTGGTCTAGTGGACTCCAATGGCATGTGCCAGTAACACAAACATTGTTCTGAGCTTTGCTCACTTGCCTATGTGACTGCCTTGCAGCTTGACAACAAGCTTCATTCTATCGTTCATACCATCAAACAGGTCATGCAACTGTGTGAGTGTGATTGAGTCCCTAATGGCCATCAGCCTACATTGCAAGTCATCAGTATTGTTGATGCCCTCTCTGTCACCCAATTGCTGCTCCATCCAAGCCCATAGATTCTCAATGGGAGACAAATCAGGTGAGTTGGGGGGCCATTCCAGGAAAAGCCCTCCTAGGACATTATCGCTGATGCATTGAATGTTTTCCTTGGTCTTATGAGCTGGAGCATTGTCCTGCTGTAGCTCCCACTTCTCTGCCCTCCTGCCAGCTTGCTGGAACAGTCTCTTGCCTTCTGGGATGAGATGCTGCTGCAAAACATCATTGTACTCTTTTGAGCCAACTCCCTCAAACGCCCGCTTTGTCTTGGGGTTGATGTACTTTTGTGCTAGTTTGTGTGTGCCTGTCACAAACTTGAGGGTGGTGACACCCCAGTAGGTCATGCCCATTTAACAATGCACTCCTAGGCTGTGCTTGGGCCTCCCTACTATTCCCCTTGTGGCTTGGGTACACCAGCTGCCAGCTGGCTTTCCCATGGGATGCATTCTGGAAATGCTGCTGTCAGTGATCATGGTGTCGCGCCAACACACAGTGTCTGTTCTCTAGGCTGCAGTGCCAAATTTGATCCTTGTGTGTCTCTGTTTTGCTGTCAGCATTGGCACAACCTTGGGCCTGAGGTGTTTCAGGCCCTCTCTTCTGAGAGCGCGCTGCACTGTACTAACACTGACTTTCAAGACAGATTTCTGCTGAACTCTGGCTGCAATAGCGGCAGCAGATTTGCATTGCTTTTGCTTTGCTGCTGCCAGGATATGCTGGATTGCTTCTGCATTCAGTTTGTGTGGTCTGCCTGGCCTGGGCTGATCAGCGACTGAGCTGTGCAGCCTAGCAAGCCTGATCCACTTGCTTGCAAAGGTCTGACTTCTGCCAATCTTGCTGCCAATTTGCCTGTAAGACAGCTCTGGATGAAAATCTTTGAGGTTAACAGCCTGCCAACGTTGTTTGTGGGTTGCTGGGTGGTTTTTGGCTCCAGGCATTTGGCTGTAATGGCACTGAAAGCTGCTCAAGCAAAGCTACAAAGATGTGCAGTTTGACCAAGTGATCACAGCTAAGCCTGGCTGTTGCCGCTTTTCTGGTGCCGCACAGAAAGCAGCATTTGATGCAAACCCAATACAATGCTAAATGCGCAACAGGCTTGTGCGAGACTGTACAAGCTGTACAAAACGCAAAGACTCGTTGTGGACGATCTGTCGCCCACCTGAAAGCACAGATCAACACAGCTGCTGTCAAAAGTCTGCTTACAGTAATGGCACTGCTTCAGCAGAAATCTTAGAATGAATGCTGTGCACAACGCAAGTGGCGGTGAGGCCAGCCAGTGTTAGCAGACAAGCCTGCGCACTTGCTGCTGTGACCGTCGCCTTTGAAAACGCTTGTGCCGCAAGCTGCAAGGCTTTGGCTAAAGCAGGTGAGTGAGGCAAGAAAGCTGGTGTCAGCCAACAGTCAGGTTCGAGGCTGCCCAGCAGGCAAGATTCATAGGAAGCAATACC
>JAABUO010005708.1_pt1 | contig 14419 bp, 16 predicted proteins | sample 5559291 | NCBI WGS metagenome assembly JAABUO01 (sample SAMN10711878, study PRJNA513372) | rock metagenome | isolation source: Antarctica rocks | place: Antarctica: Victoria Land, Finger Mt sud | reverse complement strand
CACCAGGAAGCCGCCCTTGCCCACCTGCTTCTGAGCAACTGCTGGCAGATGTTCTGCAAGAGCCTGCATGCCTCAGCAAGCCTGTGATGCTGTGCCAGCTGCTGCCAGCAAGAGCATTGCTTGCAAAGCGCAGGTGGTCAAAGAACTGACACACAGGTGGCCAAAGAAATGACACCTAGGTGAATTGCAAGCAGATCTTGGCTGTGTGGCAATGTGAGACAAGGAACAGTGAATCTGAAATGCGCTTGGATGTTACCTTGTAGAAGAGCTGCTGGTCAGCATGTTGCCAGTGACATACATATACTGAACAGAATTGCTGAAAGGCTGTGACTGACCTCCACATAATCATAGCTGTCCATGACACAGGCAAAGATGCCCATGCCAAACTGGTCTATCATGTTTTCCAGGGCTTCCCGCTCAGTGCGCCAGGCAGTCATGACACTGTGCTCTGTTGCAGGTATGCTCATGGCCACTGGCTCTCCATCATTCAGGTGGAACTGCACAACGCAGCGTACTTTGCGCAAATGAAGCACATGCTGTCATGTCAGCCTGGCAGCACAATTACATACCAGGGCAGCCATAAGGGATCTGCTGCTCAAATTTCAAAGCACCAGTTTGCTTCTGCAGCACAGGTGAAAGCAGATGATTTGACTCAACATTTGTATGGCTTGACCTTCTGACGGTCTGGTAGCATATGATGCACTGTTTTTTATGAGTCTACGGTCTTTTTGGCATGACTACATATGACAAGGTCCGGCCGAGAAGTGGTTGCTGATATCATTGTGCTAAAACAAGCTGTCCACTCACCTGGGCATAGTATGCTGCTGACAATGTATCTGACCCATCAAAGTTTAGCAAATGCGCAATACCCCCAAGCACGCTTTGTTCCACACAGGTGCAGCCTCTGAAGCCAAAGTCATGCAGCCTGGTGCCTACAAGAGGGTTGCTGCTACCTCCCTCTACACTTTGATCAAAGGCTGCCTCTATTCGATCTCGCGCTCTTCTGCTGAGCGTGGCTACAGTTGTTGGGTACCTACAGATAAGGCAAGCAGGTCATGCACGCTACCAAAATTAACACTGTCTGCAGTCAAAATTGCCTTTCTGACAGTGGGCAAATGAGGGTTTGCTTGCATTCCCAATTGCAAGCTATTAAACAGAGTGCAGCAATGGGGGCATCTGAAACATTGGCAGGTACAGTTGACAGTCAGGCCACTTGTCCTAAATGCATCTGCTTACCAAAGCATCGTCAGAATTGTCTCCAGGAATGTACATAAAGGGGCATAACCGTCCTCAGCTGTGATCTGCAAAGACAAGATATCATGCACAGGCAAACAGATGGCAATGACTCCCTGCATAGCTTTGTTGTACACAGCATGCACCAACTGAGAGCAAAGAATGATTGGTGCTTGGCATGCCTGCCTACCTGAAAGACTGGACAGTGTGCATGTACACATGTGCCTTCAGGAAGTGTTTCCAACACCACAGGAAAGTACCCTGTGTCGCAGTAAAGAGTCAGCTGAAAGACAGAAGTTGTAGGAGAGCTTGTGCTGGACTTTTATGGTAGAGGCAGATAATCTACATGCCTCAAACTTTCTAACGTCAAACGCAATGAGACTGACCATTATTCTGCTGGACAAATTTGACCATCAAGTCTTTGGGGAATGGAAAGTCTGTGAAGTTTGGCGCCATATGTGTACTGCAGCACATGACTAGCTGACCTCATCAACAGCTGCTGGGCAAAGGCAGCAGCATCTGACAGGATGCATAGCATATCAACCCGAAGAAGGTGGCTGCTTTGTCGACGTCTTGCTGAGTCCACTGCCTGGCAACGAAGCCCTCAAGCAAGTATCGGATGCCATAGAAGACAAGTCTTGTGTCTTTTACATCTTTGTCAAAGCCGTTGCGAAATTCTGCATACTGAAACACAACTATCTTGGATGGGCAAAGCCAAATGGTCACGGTCAGGGCCTTTCAGACAGCAAGGTCACATACCGCAACCATCTTTCGGCTTTCTGGATACTGCATATAGTGCGTCGTCTTGTAACTATCAGTAAGGACGCTGATAGGGACAAATGAGAGCAAAGGCTCTGCTGGCTTGACATTGATCTTTCTGCTCACGCTTCGTGACTGCTCAGGCGTGCTGGACATCATTGTGAAGCACTTAGCTGCTTTCTTATTTCATCTGAAGATGCATATCGCGTGATGTGCATCTGCGTCCGGCCAGCAGCACTCTCACGTCAAAGATTGCAGTCAAACATGCATGCGTTGGCCTTGTTCGTGGTCGGCTAGTTGGAAAGCTTGAACAGTCCGTGTAGCTCAGGCTGATTGATGCAAGTACTTGAGTCAGCCAGAGAAGATCTAGCACGCGAATGGCAATTTTAGGGATGCGATGCAAAGTCTCAGGTCAACTCAGGTCAACATCATGCAGATAGGCAATAAGAGCACCTGCAAGTCCCAAGTGCACACCACCAGGCTGCCCGTTTTGCTGCCTTGATGCATCAGACGTTTGATGAATGGGCTGCGGTCCACCTGATATAGTACAAAACTGACAGTAGTGAATGTCGGTTCTGTATCAGTGATAATGAACATGACATGCACATGGCCATTTCATCATGGAGACATGCTAGTGGCTGCTGTTGTGTCAAAGTTTGGTACCACTGTAGCCAGGCACCCTGAGCAGTTGTCTTTGACATAGAACGTGTCAACGTGCACCTGGTACGCTCCCTTGTCAATGTATTCAACACAGCCTTTGTGGTCAGGCTGGTTAAAGGGCCAGTCAGCAAGTTGACAACTAGTTTTTTCATATGATGCAGAGTTTTCAGCGTCCTGTTGGCTAAGCTGGCTAAGCCATAGCCAAGCTTGGCATTATCTGTGAGCAGTCTCGTCAGGACACACGCTGGTGATGACTAACAATCAGACCCATGTCAAGATTATCCACCCACAGAAATGCTAAAGATCAGCACCTTCAGCAACACCTACCTGCTCAAGTAGTTCTTCTGTACCTAAACAAGGATAAGCATCCACAGCTGCTGTATTACCCATTGTAGGGTAATGGATGAGCTGCAGGGCTATCCAGCAGATCAGCAGTCATAAAAGTGCTCTTGGTCCCAGGACCAGTCTCCAGATAGCTCTGGGACTGCACCAAAGCAGGTTCTGGAGGGATCATCTTGGCTTAGCAGTCTGAGCCCAACAACATTACTGTTGCAGACCATTGACTGCCTCAATTTGACTAAGGGAGAGCTAAGCTCTACTGTACGAGTGATGTGAGAAGACAGAAATGATCTGACAGTCAGACTGTGACTAGTTTTAGCCCTCTGGCTGCTGTACGAGTTTGCTGTTGTACACCTGAGACGATCCGTGAAAGTCTTTGCCATTTGGAGCAAAGCCGCGTCTTTATCATCGTCGTGATGATGTGCTTTGTGGTGCTGCAGGCACTCACGCAATTCTGCTAGTTAGATAGATCTTAGTGATCAAAACAGCTTGCCATGACAACACTGCTTCCCGTGACGAACAGCGTTTGCGGTTTAGAGTACTCAGTGCATCGTGAGCTTAGTACGGAATGTTTGCTGTATCGACTGGTGTTAAGGAGTCCCAAACAACCCCCGTCGTTTGCGCAGAATGCCCACCAAGGCATTGGAGAGAGGTGTCTATGATCTTTCCCGGTCTGACGGCTGATGGTTCGTTTTCAGCTGGCCTTCACGCTGCACGATAAGCCCAAAACAAACTGTCTTCGACCGCCTGCCCGTCCCAATGCAGGATTGCTGATTGTGCCAACCTGTCAACACTCCAAGATGGACCTTGTGCAGACAGGAGAAGCTGTAGAAGAAGAGAAGGACGACTTGCTGGAAAAGGTACAACGCAACAACTTGCTTGTACAGGGTGCTCTGCGGCTTGTTTCCTGCTTCTGCCTGTCCAACTCTGACTTGTTTGCAGTTCATGGAGTTTGCCAAGGGAGTATGCAACAAAGCTACTGACAGGGGCCACTGGGCTGATTACATTGACCCATGCTCAGGCCTGCCAGTGAGTAGATGCCCTGTTGCCTGGTGTCTCAGCAGTGGTACACTTTACGCTGCGCCTTCTGTCTTGCTGGTTGCATATGTGGTGCTTTGTTAACCTGGAAGTGAAGCTGCTATTGGCCATCACCGCCGACCACTGCACTGCTTGCAGATGATGCATACTGACTGCACTGTCCCTTATGGTGAAGTGGATGGCTTTTCTGCCTTACTTGGGTACCAGACAGCTAATGCAGCTGGTTGCAAGGTACAGACAGCATCGCCATACTATTAGTATTATATTATTATTATTAAGTTGTGATAGGCCTATTGTACAAGGCATAACCCGATGTTTGCCGGCATAATTTACAAATCCTGCCAAGACTAAGGCCTTACCCCATCAGGGGGCATTCGCTCACTATCTTCATGTGTTTTGTGCAGTCAGTTCACAATGTGCAGCGCTGCAGCAGCGACGCATTTCTAACATGATGTCAAGCTCTGTTTTGCAATTTGCAGGTGCTGATACATCCGCGCTGGGGCACATCAGTTTACCCGGCAACCTTGTTCACAAAGGCACCATTGAATGTACTCAAGAAAGTCATTGAGGAGGTCGAGTCAGAAACCACAGACACAGGCTACTATCAGAATTTCATGTCAATCTGAGGGACACATGCCATAGCAAAGAACACGTACGTCCCGCTGGCAGCACACATTGACCAGGCTTGACCGCATTAGCATCAGGCACACAGGAGGGCAGAGCAAGCCCAGCAGATGCAGCATGGGGTGGGATGCAGAGCTCAGCAGGCAAATGTATATTGGGGGCAAAATTAGCATGCCTTGACTGGCTGACGCAAGCCAGCTGTAGATGTGCAATCTGTTCTGTTTCAGTTGCATGCTGTGTGCGTTGCTTGCTGCCTAGTTTTGGTAAGGCAAAAGTGCAATGCCAATTGGCTTGTCCTTCTATTATTGCAGTTGGTGCCAAAATGCTGCCGTTGCAGCTTGATGCCTGTCCAAGGAGGTTGCTGATTGCAGATCATGCATGCATGCATACATACATGTGTTGAATTCAAGACCAAATGATGCATCTGCACTGAATTCATGCGGCTTCAACTTGTTTGGATGCTGCAGCATGCCATGTCCTCGTGATCATAGCTGCTACAATGTACAGCAGCAGCCATTTAGCCTCAGAAAGTTGGCTGATGCTGACTGTGACAAGTCACATGTCGCTGTGCAGGCTCAAGTGGTAGTTGAACGGCTGTTTTCGTCACCTACAGTCACATATTGGGCGTAGTAGGCCTGCCGTACAAACAGGACAGCAGCTCAGTACTGCCGTCCTCTGTACGACAGGACACGTCGTACGCTTGCCTTTTGGACAGCAACGGCACAAAGTTGTACGACTCCAGGCACCAGGGACATTTTAACATCGTGCGCAAGATAGCGTCATGGAGCGGTCAATCCACAACAAGTCTTTCCTGGGATCCCGATTCTCCTGACTCTGTTGGCCACTCAACATTCATCTGCAGTGCAGACTTTGAACATGCAATGCTTGTGTAGTCACATTGCAAACATGCCCAGTGTTCTGTTGATCTGACTTCTTTCGTTACTATTCATGTGTCATACCGATCTGCTGCCAAAACCTCAGTCGGTATCATGTTTGCAAAATTGTATCAGAAAGTATCCCCATGCCATGATGCATAATTGTGATCAAGCTCCAGCTGATGCAGTGTGTGTATGCTGCAAACGTGAAAGAGCTGAAAATGAACGCAAGCGTTTGCAACAGACCGTATGTATGCATGTACAACAAACATAATACATTCATGACAGTGTCATGTCTGACAATGCATCTTGAAGGGTATGATTACACATGAGTTTTTTCATGTAAATGCTGTTGTTGCTGCTGTATAAAAGCTGCGAGCTTCTGGCTGTGACACTCATCTGAGGACCCACAGCAGACTGACAAGAAAGCCGCAGGAGTGCCTCAGAAGCAGCTAAGGTGTCACCCTGCACTGTTGACAACTAAACCAGTGTACAAAGTCATTCATGCTATGCTCAATCAGCATGTAAACAGGGAGTTTGGAGAACCAACTTAATTGTCAAAAGAATTAATTGCCTGTGCAGTCAACACCATCTCATTGTTTCCTCGACTTGAGCAATTGTTTGCCAATCTACCCCGCTATGGCATGCGTCGCACTGTTGGAGTGAGGGCAGCATGCTGATGCCACATTGAAAGCTATGGCTTACTGTGCCCTATGAGCGCTGCAGGTAAAAGACATTGCCCTTGTCATCCCTGCCTATTCTGTGAGTGTCATCAACATATGTGATGTCCAGCCAGCCTTCAGGGTTGAAGATGGAAAGCAACATATCGTAATTGCTTGCAAACAACCTCTCAAGGGCCTTTGGTACCTGCAAGCCACAAAAGGTGTCCTTGAGCCTACAATACACACATAAAGACTAAGGCCCTGCATCATGAGGCTCAACATGAGATCAGCGTTGTGGTGTTGAAGTCAGCATCACAGCTTATGCAGTGCACAGGGTGACCATATATGTTGCATACACCCCGTCCGCATGGCATTTATTGCAATGAGAAAGGCTTTACGTGTGAGCTGCAAGAGACAAGAGGCAACAAACATGCAACAGCTGCTCATCAGATTGTTTGTCTTGTGACAAGGCAATGCATACCAGGGCTGCTGATTCATAAGTGATTTGGAACCGTTTGGTAGAGACTGGCTCAAACTTGGCAATGATTGTCAATGATCCTGACAGATTTCCTAGTCCAGTGACAGAGAAGTGAATCCTGTTTGTCTGCAGCATAGGCAGCAAAATCAACACTCCTGATGCTCTTTCCTTCTCATGCAGTCTAGACAGACACTACAATGCGCAGCCTGCACTGCATTTCATTCAGCTTGCATTGCAAGGCATCATGAATGCCTTGCATGCATGCCATATGTTCATGATATGCAGGTAGCTGGCGATGCTCGTGGCTTGAGGAGACATGCACAGCTTCAGTAATGCATATGTGAAGCAACACAGTCTCAAGATGAATAAGGTCTCACTGCTGTCTTGCTGTCAGTGTCAATGATCTGCTCAAAGTCACCCAGAGAGACAAACTCCCGTAGTCCTAGTTTGGTCTTCCTTGCGCCCTGCAGGTCTGATATAGGTGACACACAAGCAACAGGTGCCTGCTACTTTGAAGCCCACTGTGCACACAACAGCACACTGCTGACTGATCAAGGGGTCTGACAAGCCTACCTTGATAACCAACGAGGTATATAAGAGGTTCCACTTGCCGCTCAGTTGGGTCAAGTCATCTGTTGGGTGTTGGCCAACAGCAGACTGCTGTAGTTCACTTAGAAGTGTGTCAATAGCTTCAGTTTTGGCTGCCTGTCATGGTGGATGCACTTTCAGAGATGAATGAACTGCCTTTGCACCGTAACTTTGGGTCCTTAGTATTTGCAGAGGAGAAAGATATGCCCCTCAGATGCAGCTGAACATTATATGCAACCTCCTCACTTTGATGCCGAAAATCCCCCGGTTGACACCGACCAGTTGCTGTTGCAGGTGAAGTTTACATAGCTCTCTGGCTTCTCCTGAGCTGTCGGTCCGAAGATCAGCGCGGATCAGTTGTATTGGCCGATGAAAGACTCTCAAAGCCTGCGTTCGTAGCGACTTAACGCGGTGGTGTTGCCGCTCGGCTGTAAATGCATGCCTGGGCGTATGCTGGCGGCCTTGAACTATTCGGCTTGCAGACATGCAAAACAGGCACGTCCAAGTACTCGTCAAAGGGGTGGCGCTCATGGGCTGTGGCAAGTCACGATTTTTCGCAAAATTTCCTTGGTTCCGGAGCTGCTATACGCTTCCTGGATCGATATCGTGGTAATAGAACAGCAGACATCATCGATGGTCATCTAAATGTTGTTCATTCAATGAACAACAAATCCTGTGGCGTACAATGAAAAGAAGCACTGAACTGCACAATCAGATAGTTTCAGTCATATGACATGCATGTACACACGTCGCGCGATGTCAATGCATCATACAAGCTCGGCAAATTATACGAGTCTTGCAAGATGATCAATTGATGTGCATGAGGGAACGCATGAAGTTGGGGGTTCATAGCCGACTGAACCCTCGCATGAGCATAACATGCCGCATCACTGCACCGTGCACATGTGCAGAAGAGATCAATCAAAGTGAGCCCCGGTGCCCATGCATGGGCCAGTATATACGTACATATATGTGTACACAAAGTGTGCAGTCGTGATTTACTCATTAAGTTTGGTATGACACAAGACTGTGTGCACAATCACAATGCCTAAAAGCTCTTTTGGTCTGCGCTCGCGCAAGATCTGGATTATGAGTTAGTCTAGTGTGATGCTATCAAGCGAGATTGCATATTGCCTTTCTGATCTGCAGATCAGTGCATCATTCCGAAGGAAATTGCTTCTCTGTAATTGGGATTGCAGTTTGGGATGACGGGTGATAGTCAGCGTTAGTCAAATCACATCTGGCTGTAGTCACGTACAATCGTAGTTTGTCGTACAACTTTGGGAATTTTGAATTCTGTGCAGATGTATAAAACCAGCTCTCGTGCACACCACAAGACATTCTGCGCCCGACTCGACACACTTCCCAAAGTTGCTTCCTTTCCTCCTCTACATCCATCACTATGAAGGCCTCAACTCGTTGTGTCGTACTTGCGCTCGCTCTTCTGCTGCTTGCAGCCTGTGCCATGGCCCGACCAACGTCTACAGGTAAGCTGATCTTCACACCGTAAAGCAGCCCCGCAAGCCTCCTGTTGACGTTGTGTCTGCTTATGCCTGATAGCATATCCATAGAACCGCATGATGCACCACTGTCATCAGTGTATATTGCTCGAGTCGACCGTTCCCCATGTTGAGACTCTATAAAACTTTTGCAGCTGGTCGTTGGCATACAAGCAATACGACGTGTCGACAATTGACGTATTGAATGAACTTAATCAGTGCTGTGCTGGTTGCAGGTTATGGAACCTTCACAGAGGAGACATATACGGTGAGGCCATATGTGATCTGTGGCATCTGCAGACAACCTTGGCTTCTTGACCCCTCCAGCTCGAAATCTGAACGACACTCATGTCCATCCCTTGCGCGTTTCACGTCACTTAGCATGTCTCCGATGCGCTCGACCCTGTGTCTGAATGTCGTCTGTTATGAGTTTCTGCGGGTGTGCACTTTTTCGGAGCGTAGCTCTCATCGATGCTTTCACCGCTGTTTGTGGAGATCAGCATTTGTTTTGATTTCACCCATGCGTCAGTTGTGTTTGTTGGCTGTTGCTGCACGCGTGGACCACACCATAGCCTCTGTTCATAATTCGCAGTCGCATATCGAATTTCGAATATCCTGCAGGCGAGGAACGAGGTATTAGAGGAGCTGCCATGGGGACGACAAGCCATAATCAGAGCTAGAGTGAGTCATCGGTCTGCCTGCTGCTTTTGCAATCAACTGGCTGAGCTTGCTCAAAGCCGAGCCCTTATTGCACATTACACGCCGCTTGCAGTAAGGCATCTCCTTGACTGTTGGCTCAGCGAAGCCTGACAGCGTTGCTACAGACTTTTGCGCCTGCGACACGTTATGACGCACCAAATTACAAGAACCCACTGCGTGGCTGTGTACGTTGCTGCCTGTATGCCCAAACCTAATCATAACGCAACGCGTGTCTTGCTCTGCACTCAGTAGTTTGGATCTGCAAACAGGATCACTTCTGCCTGAATTGCTGCAGGGACTTCTCTCGCCAGCAGTCCCTTACTGTGGTGCTGGCAGCTGCTATGTCTGGTGTGTATGCCAATGACATTTCTTTAGAGGAAAGAGGGGATCAGCAGTGCAATGTCATCTGGCCAAAGCCTGCAGAGCAAGCTTGATGCAGCTGTGCTTTCATCCCTGGACGTCTTGCCATCATAGTTGCTGTTTACAGACCAAAGTTTCAAAATGACAAAAAGTGTTATATAGATTGCAGCTTGCCGTTTCTGCTTTGGTACTTTGCGTTACTTTGCTGATTGTGTGAATGGGACGCTGTTTCTTCTAGACATATTTTGTTTGGGTGGTGGTGCTAGCATACTGTATGTTGTTAGCTGTGTTCGCTAGTGACATGTGTATTTTATGTTGCCATGAGAGTGTTGCAACTCATGTGTCGTGTAACTACCCTATAATAGCCAGAACAGATCTGGTGAATATACCAGATTGACAACGTCGATGTCCCCAACCAAACTTAATGCTAAGTTTTCACAGTGTGACGTGCGCATGCTTTGTTGCTGTAAGCCAGTCATTAGTTCAGAGGGATCAGCTGCAGCATGCTGTAACGTGTCTATCATTTCGCTGGGTGCTGCATATCTGCTGAACAGAAATTCCTGGATCTTCATAGTTCAATTAAACGACAGGAGAGTCTGTTTGAGCACATCCTACAGGCACTAGACATGGCACTGTCATGAGCAGTGCCTCTGCTGTTTGGGAGGCAAGTTATGTGCAATGACTCTGATGATATCAGTTGCAGCAGGTCTGCTTTCTGGCCGCTCTTCCTGACACTGGGCCATAAGGTGGAGAATTGCTTGAGGACAATGCTCTGGGACCCTGTACATACATGCGTGTTAAATGCAACAGCAGCACATGCTTTATACTTGACATAAGACAACAAGGTATGACTTGATGCACTAGTGCAAGAGTGCATTGCAACTTGAGCATGCCAAGGGAGAGCTCACAGCAAGCCATGGAATTGGCTTAGGCTGAGTGGCCTATGGGTTGAGCAAAATTTGAACCGACATACATTGCTGCAATACTTGTCAGCTGTACATTAATGCAGATACAAAGATGTCACAGTAATTTGCAGACCTGAATGTGTGACATTGACACAGCACTAGGCACCTTCTTGCTGCAATTGGTTCAGGCGGAGATTACAAAACTTACTGCACTGCCTTCAATCGACCGCGAATAGGTTGCTCAGCAGTCAGGATCTCATGTAACACAATCCCAAAGCTGAAAATATCAGCTTTTTCTGTGCATCTCCCAGCAGAAATGAGCTCTGGCGCCATCCAGTGAAACGTTCCAGTGTTCTGCACAGCGTGGATCAGCTCACAAGAAGAGCCTGGCAACTCTGGCTTCCCATTTCATGATTTCAGACAGACATGTTCACAAACAGAGCACAAGATCGTGAGAGCATGCTAAAGCAGAAAAGTAGATGTAGATGTGTGTAACATTTAGAGCTGAATGTTTCACATTGCAGTTGCCTGTGTATACAATTGTGTGGAGCCATTCAACAAGATTGCTCACCTTGGCAACAGGCAGTGACCGCGTGGTGAACATACGTGACAAACCAACATCTGCAATCTTGGCTGTGCCGTCTTGTGCCAGCAGGATGTTGGGGGATTTGAGATCCAGGTGCATGACATGATGACTATGTAGGAAGTGCAGCCCTTTGGCAATGTCCAACGCTATACCAGCCCCCCTAAACACAGTCCATTTTTGCTTTGCACATCAGATGTTGCTACAGATGCAATGCTGTCATAGACACACAGTGGTGTCCAAATCACATTCATTGTTGGTATACTGATGCTGGTGCATACAAGGTGCTGTATTTTACACCTGCTCATGCCAGTGTTGCACAATGCAGCAAGATGTCATCACAGGCCAACATACATGTATTGCAGACACAGACAAGAAAGAATATAAACAGTACCTGTTGTACCATGTGCACAGGCCCCTGCCATATGCCAAAGCGTTATACAGATTCCCTTTCTCTAGTAGCTCCATCACCAGCCAGGCATCCGACCCTTTGAAGGAGACGCCGTAAAAGTGTACAATATTGCGGTTGTTGCAGCTGCGAAGCACTGCAATTTCTGTTTGCAGTAGCTCAAGATCTCTAGCTGTGCTGACTGATTTGAAGATCTTGATGGCAACATCATGTACACTGTCCTTGATGCCCTTGTACACCTGCAGCAGCCCTGAGTTCCCCTACAGCTTGCAATCATGCCACACAGACATGGAATGCAAATGCAGGCAGAATCTCTGATCTGAGGTTGTAGTTCCACAGGCATGATGGATCATCAACTTTATTTGGCTGCTATACTGCAGCATATCAACAAGACCACAGCAGGTTGCATGTTTGCACACCTAGCCAGACTCAGGACTGTCCATGGCCCAATGTTGATAGCAAGCAACCATACAATGCTTCCTTGCTATCGACATCAAGTTTTTGATACTGCACATAGCTAAAATGGCATATGAGAGAGTACATGACTGGTGAGACATTGCCCAGGGGTGCTGTGAACAAGTGTCTATGAACAAACAGCCTCCAATAGCAAGCATACCATGCCATAGGACCCTTGTCCCAAGATCCAGTCAGCGCCAGCAGCAGTCTGGGCAATGCTGATGTGATCTGGTAAGATTTCGACGTCTTGCCACAGAGGGGCAGGTATTGAAAGCCTCTGCTGCACGGGTCCCACACAAGGCCAGGTGATCGGTCTGACATCAACTATCTCCGTCATGACTGGCCTTGTACTGAAGAAGGCAGTACTTGCAGCTGCCGAGGCGGTGATGGTCTCACGAGAAGAAGCGTCGACTGTTGGTGTGACAGCTGCTTTCATGCTGTATGCAGAGCGGTAGCCAAAGGATGTTCTGCTAGCAGGGATCTCAGGAACTGAATTGGACTCATAGTCACCCAAAACAGTGCTGAGCTTGTCTATGCTGTGTTGAGGTTCAATTTCATCAGGGTCACATGCATGCCAGCTCAGCATGTTCCACCGTGTAGACTTTTGGTCACCTCGCACTGAAGCATACGGCTTGATATTGAAAAGGGTCTTCAGCCGCCAAACACACCACCAGAACACAACAGCCAGAGCAGCTCCGGCAGCAGCAGCTGCTGCAGACCCTACAAAAATAAAGTCTGGCTCAATTTTTATTGGAAGAAATGAAAAGCTACAGAAGCGGCTGCATTTGACAAATCTCAAAGAGAGGACTTGTTTGCCAAGAAAATATTTTGTACTTGTACTATGGGCTGTTCATTTAAGTTTGACATCTCTCAGATTGTTGCAGACAGCTCATGCTGTCTATCTTCATTAAATTGAGTTGCAGCCATTGGCCTCTGTGTGCGTAGCACAGTAGTTTTACTATCCAGCTAAATGGAAAAGGCACAATGAGTTGCCTTGAGATATGAACCTGGCCATGTTCGAAAAAATCCTTAACAGCATGTGACAGCACCTGCCATCAAGCATGCCCTCATGACAGGTTGCCTCTGACAAATGCTGTGCACCTACTGATGAACCATGACGCAACACTGGCAAAAGACAAGCTGCATACCTGCAATGGCAAGCTGATGGCTCTTGCTGCCTGGCTTAGAAATGCTTGTGGCACAGCTGTGATTGAAGCTTGTCACATTGTTTAGTACTTGGAAAGGGCCATCATTACCAGCGTAGTTGCGCACCACCCCACGAAACTCGTGTGATATGTCACCACAAAAACTGTTACCTGAACAACACTGCAGCGTCAGTGTTGAAATTTCTTAATCAGCCAAAAACATTCATCAGTATGTCTAAATTTATATGCTCTGGATGAAAGCTGACAGACTCAGAACCCGAATGCTTAATACCACCAGTGATAGCAAGATAACAGTGCATGCTCAGCTAGAGCATTACGCACCTGGGAGCAGCACCAGATTGTGCAAACTAGGCATGTCGGCAAGCTTCCATGGTATGGAGCCTGTGAGTTCATTGCCGAACAAATCCAGTCTGCTCAGATCATACAATGCTTGGATGTCTGACCAATCTGGTGGTAACTGGCCAGTCATCTGATTGTCACTCAAATACAGTCTCTGAAATCTTGGACCCCATCCGAAAAATCCACTTCCCCAAGCCGCTGGCAGACTGCCAGAGATGCTATTGTTTGAAAGATACAAAGCAGTCAGTGCAATGATACCTGCTGAGCTGTTGGTGAACTTATACGGTAGATTTGCTGGCAAGGCACCTGCAGATCAAAGAGGCAAAACCTGCTTGCAAAGGCGGCCAACACCTCACACTGCCACGATCTGCCATTCAATGTATGGCAGATCGTGAGAACCAATTCACCTGTAAAGCTGTTATTTGCGATATTCAGGAGCTGCATGTCTTTGAGCGGGGCCAAGTCCCGCAACAAGCTGATATTGCCGCTGAGGCCATATCCCGGGAGACTAAGGCAGGTGACGTGTCCATCTGGGGTGCACGTGATTCCTGTCCATGACTGGCTGGCCTGGTCAATGTCTCCAGGATATCCAGGCTCGCACAACACCTCCTGTGTGGTACTGATCTGAGCAGAGGGGCACAAGGTATTGTTGTCAAGACCCCAACCATGCCATTGGTATGCTGCTGCAATGTCCTGCAAATACACTCTGACAGTGTCAGGTGCTATGTACCTCAAGGAGCTTAAATT
>JAABUO010005706.1_pt1 | contig 14421 bp, 21 predicted proteins | sample 5559291 | NCBI WGS metagenome assembly JAABUO01 (sample SAMN10711878, study PRJNA513372) | rock metagenome | isolation source: Antarctica rocks | place: Antarctica: Victoria Land, Finger Mt sud | reverse complement strand
ACAAAGCAAGCATCACGGGTCATCTGATCAGGCCTCCCTTTTAGACTCCATGGACTGTATGCAGTCCCCTGGGGATGTGGGGCTGGAGTCAACATCAGGGCAGGGCAACGCTGCAATGCAATTTGACTCATCTGATCATGGGCTGGACTCGCTGGATTTGCTGGGTGGACCTGATCTTAATCTGGATCACGACGCTGAGCTGGATTTCGATCCTGCAGATTGCTTGTTCTAAGGGCACAACTATCTGATTTTTATTTTCGGCCCTGCCTATTCAGAATAGTCTGCGGTGGTGCTTGGTATGCACCAGATGTACATACTGTCAGGATTTATTATTTGGGAGCAAGCAAGCTGGGACACGGTCTGGAGAGCAGTGATGCTGATCCACAGCAGTGAGCAGCAAACCTAATTTGGCAGCAAATGCTAATTCATGACCCATTGCTTAACCCAAATCTTTTCATGTTGCAATTCTTGCTTTGAAAGTCAACAGTGCCTATCTGCTGACTTCTCATTACTAGTTAGTCTTGGGTGAAACTGCCCAAAAGCATTTGATAGTATGATGTAGATGACTATTCCAGTCGAATAATTGCGCTTTATTATTGTAACCTGCAGGATGGGTTGCTGTTAACACTACATGTGGCTTGCCCAGTTATGCTTCTCAAGTGAGTAAGCATGCTGACAACACAGACGCATTTGTGACATCTGACCTAGGAAAGCAAATCGATATTGACATATGTACGGATTCTGTTTCAGAAGTATAGCCTCTTCATTATATGGACTGGTCAGCTTGTATGTAGATCTTTCCCTCTTTCTGAGGGAGGTGCAGGCATGAACTGAAGGGGTACAAGACAGTAGGGGTTGAGTCTGCCTACAATGGGTGGAGTGCTCTCGCCTGTACTGCTGCTGCAAGCCTGCATTTTAATGTGGAACGTGTGCCATGCCTGCACCTTTCGAGTGTTCTGTGTGAATACTCCATTACAGCTCTGTAATCATCTGCAGTCAATACCAGTTCCAACTCATGCAGTTTCCTCTCTCAACGGACAGCTAGCTTTTTCAAACCATTTATGCTGTTGTGGTTGTGGTGTCCAGCCGCTGGATCTCATGCATGCGAATTGGTCAGCATGAATTCTTGAGCGCTGTGTCAAACTTTAAGCACCAGCCATCAAGTCAGACTGAGCTGGGTACTTGGGGTGGGGTCGGAGGAGGCTAGCGCTAAATGGGATTTCACAGTTGCAATTCGTCGCTGCGCGCATGCATGCAGGACCTGAGCTCGGACATCCATGAAGGAGGAGGAAGATGAAGTCCTGACTGGACGTCACATGCTTGCTTTGGCAGAAGACATAACGGCGTCAATGCTGCATACAACAAATGTGCATGCCATTGATCCTCTGCTCACTGCTGGACCTTTAGGATCTATTTAAGAGCATATGCTACTTCAGAGATTCCTCTGCAGCTGGTTCAGCCCATGCTGGCAATGAGCAGCTCGTGCAAACTTGTTCCCTGCCTATTTGCTGTGTTAGCCTGATTGGCCATTGGACTGGCGTTGTTTGAGACAAGCTTAACTAAGAGGCCTCTCGACATAGGCTGAAAGAATAAACAAGTCCGCTATTGTAGAAAATGCAGTGCGCTGCTTGCCATGCACTGTGCAAAATTTTACCATTCAAGAGTCCAGAATTTGGTTTACAAAGGCGGCACATCAACATTGAGAGCACACGCCACTTGAGGTGACACGCACCAAGCAGCCTTTGTCAAACTCATGCAGGAGCAGTGTTGCAGATGCTCAGCATTCACGCATGCGTTCCCATCAACGACAGGGCCGTGACAGCTGTCATCCTTGAAATAGTCAACTGGCTGCAACCATCCGAGCTGTAGACCCCCACCAGCTATTGCAACAGGTCTTGATGTAGCAATTGATGGAAATGAAACATTGGCCTCTCAACGCTGGGGGCATACCTGAAGCAGCAATACAGCATTCTGGTACATCATGTACTGACTGATGCATATATACGCTGCGCAAACTAGGCACAGTGTACATAAGTGGACCAGTCGGTCGCGAAGATGCCACAGCAGAATCAGCTAAACGTGATGCGGCCCTAAAACATCTCCACAATGTAGAAACACGTTTTTACTGTCCCCAGACGTTTCTGAGTTTAGATTTCCAGTGTAGGGATGACATTTCTGAATTAAAATACTTCCCCAGACCTTTTTGGGATTGAGAAGAGCTACTGATCAGCAACGGCGCAGAAGGCTCATCAAGTGCCATCAGCTCAAGGCGCTGCAGCATAGCTTTGCAAGGTACTTTGTGCGTGATGTCTACATGGGTCTGCTGTGCAGCAGGCATTGCATGCTGACTGGTTTTCTGTCAGCTCAATATGATTTTCTGTCAGCTGAGAATGATTTTCTGTCTGCTCAACATAAGGTCAAGCAGCTTAAAATGCCTTGACATGTGTGTGTAAGACGCTTGTTGAACAAACGAACGAGCAAAAAAACAAGGGAACAAGCCAACATAGGACAGAAGGACAGGTTGACAATTCACCGTGTTGCCATCACAAAGAGCTTAGTGTTTGTGCAGGGACAAGGACTGACCTGCCACTGTCATAAGCCGGGGACCGCAACCCCCTCTGCACAGCCTCACACAGTCTCACATCCTCCTGCTGGACTGCGTCACTAGCTTGCAAACTCTCTTCCACAAACTCTTCCTCATCTTTGTGATCCCGATGTAGGAAGTACTCAAACCGAACTTGGCAGGTTTGGGGTCCTGTGGGCTCTACTATGTTGATGTCCAGCCAGGGGCCATAACGATTTAGCATGAGGTTGGGATACACAAAGGCATACTCTGCAGACTGCTCACCTGCATGAACACATGCAGATCTGTCAGGTGTGATGCAAAGGTGTGATGCAAATGTGTGATGCAAAGGTGTGATGCAAAGGTGTGATGCAAAGCTTTTGTATGCTCAGTAGCTTCATTTGAAACGGTGTCATGATGCACATAGCTGGGAGGTCAGATCAGCAATCTGTGTCTGATGATACTCTTCAACCTTGATTTGCACAAACTCAGTGCTTAGTGACATTTGCAAAGCAGATTGGTTTGTCCGGCGCTGATGGCTCAACCAGTGTTTCAAATCAAGCACAGCGGCACAGCAGCATCAACATAGTTGCACTGTGGCATGACAGATCTCTTTTGCTGCACACATATTGTAAAGCCACAATGCAAGTCGTCGTACACCGTGTGATAGCTCAGCTTACCGAGTCGCTGATCTGCTTCAGCTGATGCTTGATGAGGAGCACATGACTGTATGGACGCGCGCTCATACAGACTGCTTGTGTAAGAGTCTAAATGCAAGCCAGATGCCAAGCCCTTGTGAGCAAATGGCACATGATAACCCCCATCCTGCGTGCATCATGTCTAATAATAAAAATAATAAAATTGCTTTCCAGCTCATGATGAGCTAGGTACGTGCGGGACAAGTCTTGTCTCTCCAAAGCAGACTGCATCACATCTGCTTGTTCAGTAAGCCAGCATTCAATTCATCATGGCGTACACTCCACAAGGTGTCACATTGGGCTAAGCGTTGTAATTAGTGCATGCAAACAGTTGTAATGTCGAGTGTGAATGAGGGTGTGTCAAGAATGTTACAGACAAGAAAGAAGAGGAGGTGTGGATGTACAACAGGGAGGCACCCACCAGCTTTCTCTGCGCAAGCTCGCACAGGGTCACACATGGCATACAGCCACACAAGCTTTTTGAGCTTTTGCTGAAATACTGTATGCTGAAGATGTTATTCATGTCCAGGAAAAAGCATGCTGTGTGCAGTCAATCCAGTCAGGCCAGCTGTTGGGACAGGTCCTTGCAATGGGCATCCAAAGCAAATACATGGCTGAGAGCCGCACCAAGTAATTGTCACAAAAGACTTTCCAGTTGCAGTTGATCTGGTAGTGCTGGGTCTTGACATGCTTCATGTTGGCGAGGCTGATATCAGCTGCCTTCATGGCATCACCACCCTTACCCAGCCATTCTGTCAGAGATGTTGTCCTGCAAGCAAAACACTGTTGACCAAAAAACTACTTTTTTTAAATGAAAATTCATAATGATAAGTCATATTTTCAGGAAAAGCATCATTTTTTAATGATATTATCCAACGAAACATACAAGGGATTCCTAATATTTCCAAAGAATTCTCTTTGACATTACACTTTGTGAGGTCATTATATTGTATTGATACAATCAATCATGTTATATCGTGCACACATGAGACCGAAGCCCACCCAGCTGTATGGCACAGCACATGTGCGCAGGCTCAGTGAAGCAAGTGCTGAGATGCTGGGATGAGGCTAGCCTGCAATTTTTTTGAAGCTAGGAACAGAGCATGCGTCCTCATTGGTTGTGCTCACCCAATGAGCAAGGCATGTGCGCAGGGGGTCTTGCCACTTGCCAGAAAGACCTACATGGCCATCAGATTTGTGCATTACAAAGACACAGACAAACAATGGAGTGTCATGGCTGTGACTATGCACCCATTTAGTACTTGCCTTTGTTTGCCAGGTTGGATGAATGCAAAGCCTTGCCACGTGTCTATAGGCACAGGCAGAAGACCCATGTCAGAGGCCGTGAAGTTCTTGATACCTTTCAGCTTTGTTGCCTTCTGCAATCTGCCATCCAGGCCTGAAATAAAACAGCTGATTCGGGGCAAACTCAGTAGGATGATTTCCTCTCTTACAAATCTTCCATTCAAATTCAGGAGCTTTCTGTGCATATGTGAAAGAGCAGCTACGACCAAGATGATGTCAAGGTCACTTGACAACAGAAAATGGTTCAGTTGCATCGAGCAAAAGGAGCTGCGCTGCCATTGCTACGTAAATATCATGACAGTGTTGGAGACTTGACGACAAGGACGAAACTCTCAATTGCATTGGGCAAGAGGAACTGCTCTGCAGTTTGCTGCATGCATGTCACTGCAGTGATGTTGACATACCATATGTCCAGCCATGATAGGGACATGCAAACTGCGTTGCATTGCCATGTGCCTCATCACAAACAGCGGCTGCATGGTGCCGACAAACCTGCAGCAGAGGCAATGCACAGTCACCAAGCGGAGCCATGAACCACAGCTAGCGGCAACAAAAACAGAGCATGTGATATGCATATCATGTCGTAGCGTACATTGTGATATGCTTGTAGCTGTCCCTGCTGGTCAATGCAGGCTACAAATGGCCTGTCGGTGACCAAAGAGCTTATGAAGTCCCCAGGCTGCTGCAACTTGTTACTCTCACCCATCAACTGCAGGACATAGGCTGTCTGAGTCCAGTGCAAGAGATAGAGAACCCTGCTGTGACAGGAGTGTCAGCCAGCTCACTTACCAGCCATGACTTCTGGAATACAGTGGAATGCTCAGCTTGCAACACAGCTGGCGAGGTGTACCAAGAAGAAGGGGGTGTGGCTGCCTGAAAGACAATCAGTGCTTGGATAACAAGGGCCCCTGTGTTGCCACAAATGTTGTGCTCAAATGATTGTCAAGTTTTGTTTAAAGGCTGAGCGGAAGAAGGCTTTAGGCTTCGAGGTGGGCCCTACCTCCTCGATGACGCTCGCAGCGTACGGCCAGGGCTCAACTTCTTGCAAGCCCGTCTGATATTGTCTGTGGCTGGCCAAAAGCCCCTGCCGTGCCTGCAGCAGCTAGAACTTTCTCGGCTTACCAATATTTCATACCGGATCACCACAAGACCAACAGCGTGCTCACCAGGCCGCCCAGCTGAAAATCAGGCAGACATTGTGCAGGCTGAGGCTGTATTCTACCAGCGTATTGCAAAATATGCTGCGTGAGACGTCTGCGCATGTTCGCCAGCGTTAACGAGCGTCAGTGATCACAGCCTGCTGTGTGTCACAGCGACTTCTGATACAAGACTGTCATATGTGCTGTCAGATCTCATTTGACGTTGGCAGCTCATCGTGAGAAGCAACACACCGTGCGCTTGAACGCACGCGGTGGGCTAAGCGTAACGTGTAACGCACAGCTTTATCGCAAATAGAGATTTAACCTGTCGCAGGTCGCACGAGACGCTCAGTCTAGCTGTAACTATGTTCATCACTCGTCATGACGTCAAGTTGCCTGCATCGACTGTCGCATGTCCAAATGCTAACCAGTCTGCGCATGTCACATCCCATCACAACATTCCATCGTTTGGTCCCTTCGCTTCCCTGTCCAGCGCCATCATGACGCATTTGCCTCAATCAGGTGACAAGAGGAAGGAACAAGCCACGGGGATGGAATTTCCTGAGGAGTGCTGTGTGCTTACCCAGAAGGATTGCCCAGTCCTGACAGGGTTTGGGTAAGCAATCTTGTCAGACAGGCTTTTAATGAGCTGTCTTTTGCCGCACATGGCCAACATATCAACAAAGTGCATTTGGCAGTACAGAGTGAGAAACAAAAAGCTAATGGGAATGAAAACAATCAAGGGTAAGCTCAAGGGTGTGTCTGACAAGTTGCGCCCTTGCCCAGACGTTTGAGACTGTCGTCAAATCTGCAGTGTACGCCGTCGGCCTGTACGTGGATCCCAAGGCTGCCAAGAAGTTGCTGAGCAGCAAGCAGGCTGATATATCTGCCGTACAGGGCATTCCTGAGCAAGCAGTGTTTGACGGTGCGCACACACTGGTTTCACATCTTCAGCCAATCAACCACATTGTACAGATGTGCCAGGCTTGTCAGGATCCTTGTCAAAAGTATTGGTTTATCATGTTCGAACAGTCTGAAACAAACGTACAACCCTTCTGGGCAAAGAAGGATTGCGTTGAAGAGGTCAAACTCAGTGGGACATACCTGTTGAGCCATCATACCTCACACATTGCTTATGATTGTTCGCTTCAGTTTTGACAAGTACATGTAGTCAGCAAGCAAGCATTGTGACCTGATCACGTGCAGATCTGGTCACATCAAACGATGTTGAGAAGTCCCTACGCATGGTGATCAGTTTTGGAGGTGTCAACAAGAAAAACTTCTGGTCAGCTTTGGAGGAGCGAATGGAGCCTGCCATGAAGCAGGTCAGCAGCAGCAGTGGTGTACATTCCTGCCTGAAGTGGACTTACGTACCTCCCAGAGCGTTTGCTATCTTGGGCTCAGTGTCTCTTTTTGTCTTTGCTAGCCTGGCCATGTTTTTTGGACTTCTCAATCACTGGTTTGCAACACTTGTATGGTCCTACATGCACTTAAGAAGGGGGAGAACAACATCAGCTCAGTTGCTGCTTTTCCAAGATTGCGTTCTCTTGCTCATGCAATGCACATGACACCTACGCATGCATGCTGTGTGCAGGCTGGGGACGTTGCTCCTCTGCAGGAGTTTGGTGCTTTGTTTGATGATGTCAAGTTCAGGAAGGGCTTGCAGCTGAACTTCACCTCCAGCAAAGATGGAGCTCTCATCACACAAGTTGACAACAAGGAGGTACTTGTTGACGGAAGTCAGCTGATGCCATCTGTGATCTGTTGCATATAGTGTCAAGACCTGAGTCTCAGTTCCGCCAATTGTCCAATTTCTATACGACAATGCATGTATAGAATGCGAATCCCAGAAAGCAAAAGACCGGTTTACTTCTTTTGGTGAAAGGGTGGACCTCCTGAACAGCCACAGACTAAGCCCATAGGTGCCCAACAGAGGCGAAAAAGCCCAAGCAAAATCCCCGAAGTAGGGTCACCTCACTCCTGGGCAGACTTTGCCCTGTTTGCAACTGTGCCTTCTGTTGTCATTGCTCACAAAAGTAGTTGCTTTTTCTTCCTGCATCTTTGCCGCTGTTACTGTGGTGAAGACTCAATGACTGGCTGCATCCATCATGCGCATATGTACAAGACAATCCAATGACATGCAAAGCTTGTTTATGTCTGCAGGTTGGCATCGTCAAATCATCCTTGCTCACCAGGACGCTGTTTGATGTGTACTTGGGGCGGGATCCTGTTTCTCCAGATGCCAAACAGAGCATAGGCAGAGGCCTCGTCAATTTGGCTATTGAGGAGAATGCACAATAATGTGGCGGTCCTTCTCCTTGCATCAATTGACAAGAAGACGAGACTGCTTCACCTTGAAAGTTGGTCAGAAGCTATCATTGTCGATTCCTACAACGAAAGCAGATTCGGTGAGAAGCAGAATAGAATCCTGAGCATGAGTGTGTGTGTCTTTGCAGTACATACTAGTAAGAACGTGTTTGTCAGGCACGTGTGCTAATGCATCTGGCCACATGGGTAAGATTGTAGCAAGCCAACCCATTGCAGCAGCAAACACAATGATGCTGGTCGTAAGCCTTGGCAAGAGTCAGACATGAGTCTCTGTGCGTCTCTGCCTTTCCTGGAGGATCTGTCTGGAATTGCAATGAGTAGGATGATGCATGCTCAATTGAGCTTACGATCACCATCACCACAAACGGAATTTGAGGCGCACGGTTACCGTGTAGAACGTTCAGCGAGCACGGAGATAAGACACCAGGCCGCAGTCTGCGCTGTGTCACTGATCAACACGCACAAATACAAAACAGCAAGCATGACAAGCCTTTGTGCATCGGGGCAACTGTTGGGCTCTCGGCCTTCCGTTAGGTTGAGCCGACACGCCAACAGGCAAACATGCAGGTGGGTAAAAGATGTATACGCCAGCTCAAGCCCTTGTTGCGCGGCTTTAATGAAAGTCGCGTGTGCATATTTGCAGGCCGTCACGACATCAACGGATGCAGACTCAAGCGCTGTTCGGCAATAAGGGTGGTGCAGACGGGGTATGGCTTTTGTTGTTTGAGCCAAGCAGTGACACATAAATTGTTCGTTATTGCTCAGCGTTAGCAGCATCCTCTGCTGCTTTGCAGGGAGGTGGCAAGAATCCCTTTGCTGCATTGGGCAATATGGGTAACATCATGGAGAATGTCAAGAAAGCGCAACAGCTAGTACAAGTGGAGGCTGCAAAGGCACAAGAAGAGCTGGCAGCGTAAGTATACCATACAGTGATGTGACGCATGCATTGTCTGGTGTGCCTCGGTTGCTTGTGTGGTTCATACTGCCTGGTTTTTTAGTAGATTGGTCTTTGCATGTTGCAGAGCTGAGTTTGAAGGCTATTCAGAAGATGAAACAGTGAGAGTAGTAATGTCTGGAAACCAAGAACCCAAATCTGTGGAGATCACAGAGACTGCAATTGAACAGGGATCAGATGTAAGAACATCTTATGTATTGTCTTGTGTTTGCGGTGTATCACCATTGGACATTCAAGCATGCCAATCCTGGCCAGTCCATGGTATGACATGTCTCGGCATAACCTTCACGGATCCTGCTGTATTGCAGAAGCTATCAGCGCTAGTTACAGAAGCCATGCGCGATGCTCACTCCAAAAGTGTAGAGGTGAGCGAGCCATTACCCTAATTCTGTAGTATAATTTTAACAAGCTATCACTGTGATACTTTTGTGAGTGTGTTGATGTGTGGGTTATACATATTGTCAGCTTGCCTATGAGTGATGTAGATGAGGCACGGATCCACTGCCTTTTGGTATGCAGGGAATGAAGTCAAGAATGAAGGAGCTATCGTCCAACCTTGGCCTACCAGCAGGAGCAAGTCTTGGCCTTTGATATGATGATATATAATGATATACTTCTTACTTGTTGGACACCACAAGTATGCACAAATGGAGTTGGGTACTCAGGACCAGACGTATTGTGACCCCAACCAACCATTACGTGGCAAGTTGAAGCTATCCACAGTGTTGTACGCAGCAGTGCAGTGTGTTGCAGGCTTGTTAGTTGACAGATGTGTTTTGTTTGATACACAGTGTTTGTACCTTGCCCTGTTGGGCTACTGACGAATTCTTTGACTGCCACCAAGCCCTATCAAAATGCATTTTCGACAATGACAGCTTGTGTGAGCCGCAGTTGTTCATTCATAAAACCCCAAGGGTGTCAAATCGGTGCTCACAGCAAAGCACTCACATTGTGTATGACAAGCGTGACCACTGTGATGTATACACAGCCACAAACTTCAAGCACTGTGACCTGGCCACGCAGATCAACACACTTTGTCAGGTCTCAGTAGGACCATGTGTACGAATGGTTCCTGCCATGATAGGGGTCGAAAGTGTATCCATTTGTTCAGGATCGCTTCTGCTGTCTTTGGGGCCTGAGCTGCTGCCGTTCGGACCAGTCCCATTCTGCACATCAACAGGAATGTCAACGGGCATGGACATGACATTTTCAGTGTGTCAAGCTGCAGCTAAAAGGGCCAAAACCAATACAGATGGTTTCGACAGCCTATCTGGCTGTTTTTTGTTGGTCAGGCAACTGCATGACAGCATGTAGAGTAGCCAGCCGCAAATCACGGAATTTGAGTACACGCAGGCAGCATCAGACACTTTAGGACAAGCAGTGTCATTACGACTGTAAGTCATGGCCGCCAGGCATACCTGCATGTGCGGTGGGTCCTGAGGAGGGTGCTCAGCCATGATGTCCCTTATCTCCTGCCCAGTCAAGCTTTCAGTTTTCAGAATGGCAAGGGCAGCCTGTCTTAGAGCATCGCTATGCCGCCTCAACACTTTCTGCAGCACAAACCTCGATCACTCAAGACTTGAACACCAAGCCATGTCCTGCTGTGATGTTGGTCGGCTCACTCGTGTGCCAGGCTAACCAGATCTGTTGTAACCCAACAGCTTGCAGTGTAACTTGCAAACCTTTGTGACGAGCTACAGACATTGCGGTCTGACTAGCATGCTGACCTGATTCATTTTGGTGAACATGTTTCTGACCAAGCCTCGTGCCCAAGTTGATGAGACAAGTAGGGCTCTAGCAGTGCAAAGTTGCTGTGTTCAGTATACATGCTGACAACCGTGAGCAGGACAAAACAGACCCAAAAGCTGCACACAGCTCTTGCCATATCCTTGTTGTAAGCCTTGATGAGAAAGCTGATGGCTTGCGCCTTGATGGCATGCAAGATGTTGTTCTCACCATGTCCTTGTCGTATGCCTCAGTGAGCAAGGTGATGGCTTGCGACTTGATGGCATGCAAGGTGTCATCTGAAGGCTGGAAGCTGCCCCCACGCACTCCCCGCCCAAATAAATCAGCATCAATGTTGTCCACCGACACCTGCAATGCAGCATGCTTGCTGAGGATGGGTTACACACAGACACACAGACATTTGTGCTGCAAGATGAGGGCTTGGAATAAACCACCTGCATGTAGGCAATGCAGCATGATTGCGGAGGATGAACTACACACAAATACAAATGTGTGCTGCAGATTTAGGGCTTGAGCAACCCTCCTGCATGCAGGCGGCAGGCCGCTGTTCAGCCCAGCCATTACGAGACAAACTTGAAGACAGAATGCAGACAGATGGGCAGACTCATAGAAAAAATAAGCTACTGTTTGATGAGATCAAGGGGTGCCGTCTTGTGGGTCGCCCTAGGATCGCTTTCAACTAGCCTGTTTTATCTGGCTGTGAATATAATTTTGATCTTGGTGCCAAATTGCATAAGCACGCTCAGGACAAGCTGCTCTGAGAAGCAAGATCAGCCTTGTATATCTACCTAGCTTAAACTGGCAGAGATTAGGTCATTACTGTTGCAGCAACAACAGTCCATGGTCACTAATGCCGCCAAATGTCAGCTTGCTTACCTCAAAACTTTTGCGCATGTAGCCCAGCGACTGCCCCGGCGAGGCATAGGTTGTGATGCCAGCATCGGACAGAGCATAGTTGGTCACAATCTTGAGTGCCAGCTGTGTCGCATCCTGCACAATGCAAAACAGCTTCACAGCATGGTCACAAAGCTGGGCGTGAGCTGCACAATCCTGTTGCCGTGTCAACATGCATGCAGAGCAGGCTTAAACAATAGACCAAACAGCCTCAGGGCAAATGCAATGGAAAGTGTGCCTGCATACTTGTTTGAAAACTGCAAGCTTTGTGGCCCATGTACTTCTTACTCAATCATGTAAGCAGTCTTGAGGGCTGGGTGTTTGTGTACAAATCATGTATGGCACGCAACCTGCATGCCTCAGGCTATGCCAGACATGTGCAGGCTGTTGGGTTCAACAGCCAAAACTGTTTGATATTTACAAGGCTGAATGACTTGGACAAAGCGACAACTCATGCTGAATGCTTGGCAACAGTCCACAGCTATATGTACCACATGCATCTACAGGCCTATACAATGCAACACACCCCATGCAAAGTGCATTTCCTTGTATGCAGATTGTGCCTCTCTTGTGGCAGAAGATAGCATGGAAGTGTGGCCTGGCTGCACACCTTGAGATCATTGATGCTGTAGGAGGAAGCAGAGGTGAAGGCGATCTCCTCAGCAGCTCTGCCTGCCAGGATGACCTGCAACCGCTCCATCATGCGGCCTCGTGTCGTCATGGTGTAATCCTCGTCATCGCCTCTCAAGAAGATCGTGCGGCTCCAATCCCTGTACATAACAGGGAACTTTAGCTCCCTATGATGAGTAGCCTAAACAGGTCAATCCATTGTGTGGTCATCCGATTCAGCCTTGTGTAGCATCCTTGCTTTGAGAGTGCTCTGCTGTTACAAGATGTCAGCACTGCAGGAGAGTGACCGGGTGTGAGGGAGGCGTGCAGAGTTAACATACTGACGCAGAGAGCGTCAACAATTTTACACAAGCAAGCAGCTACCATGTTGATCCTATTGCACCCAGCAATCCCTGGGCAATCTGCCAGCACTGACCTGCATTGACTCAGCATAGAGACAGTTGTGTAGACATCACTTACAGGGGCGTCACACCCCAGCTCAGACAATCTTACAGCAACTACACAGGGCAACTCTGCTAATGCTGCACTCCAGACATTTATCGACGAGTCAACACATGGGTGTTTGGATGTGCAAACACAGCAGGCAGCCCTAGCATGCATGGCAACATGGGGCAGAAGCTGACCTGCCCCTGGGCACAATGGAGACACGCTCCACCTGCTCAAGGCGGCCTGTCTGATCCCTGAGGATGGTTGCAACCACGGCTTTGCCACACTCATGCACTGCAAAGCACTTCCTGACTTCAAGGTAGTCAGGCAGAGGCGGTCGCCTTACACCCTGCATGCAACTACCCCAGTTTGTACCATGGTTGCTGACTGTAATGGCCTGTAGGAGCTCTGTAGACAGAGCTGATCACTGGCAAGTCATGTTTATTGCTTCGGCTCAGCCCTTATGCTGACTCTGAACATGCAAAGTGGTCTAACCAGACTGGGACACTGGCACAGCAGGCATACAGCAGAATCAAGGTTGGTGGATTGTACAAAAAGCTGTCTGAGCGGTGTGATGCCATACAGCTTGCTCCAAGGTTGCATTAAACATGTTTCGTATATCGCATGCTGTGACTAGGTGGCATCGAGCTGCTTCACAGGAGGCTCAGTGCTATGTGAAGACATGATCTGCAGGTCTGACCTGGAGGATTCGGTCCATGGCATTGTAGATGTCTGCCGTGCTGACTACAGATCCATTTCGTCGGACAGCTTCTAAGGCAGCTTCATTCATGACGTTGGCTAGCTCAGCCCCTGTGCCCAGCAAGCAAACATGCGATGAGAGGAATCCTCTATGGCGTGTGTCGATTCCTGGTCAATCTGATGCTAACGTACAGACACAAACATCAGCTACAAGTGCCATGGCTATGCAAGGGCTGATGCCAAGCGCTGGTCAACCTGATACCAATATGCAAACGTAAACATCAGCCACAAGTGCTGTGCCTGTGCAAGGTTGTATGTGAAAGTGGTACTCAGATGGTGAGCAGGACCCACCTGATAAGCCTGGTAGATCCTGTGCGACCTGCGCTAGGTTGACGTCATCTGCCATTGGCCGGTTCCGGGTATGCACCTGCAAGTTGTTTGCACAAGGAACTCAAGCCTTTGCATACTAACAACCACTGGGCACTGTCAGCTTGCCAAACATGATATGTGTCACTGGGATTGTATGCTGTGCTGCAGTAGCAGACGTTCTGTGGCTGGTGGCAGCTCAGCAATTGACTGCTGGACAACTGTGGGGGTGCATGCAACACTCAGATGACACACATACCAGTTGGCAGCAGCAACATTGTAGTTGCATGATGGGCAGACTCATAGGCTGCAGATCTGTGTGAGGTTGACTTGCCTTGAGAATAGCCTCCCGGCCCTCTTGGTCAGGCTTGGAGATGAAGACTCGCCAATCGAACCGCCCTGGCCTCGTCAGGGCATTGTCCAGCAGGTCAGCCCTGTTGGTGGCAGCCATGAAAACCACGCCCGACCCTGAACGCATCAGGAGCAAGATTGCAACCAATGTCATGCCTGAGCTCAGACCCAGGTGTACCACAGCAGCAGGAAATGAAACAGCAGGTTCAATGGTACTGCTGTTTCTGGGCAGATTTGTCACAAACAGCCATGTGAGCCCTGAGGACCTTGCAGGGTAGCAAGGGGGGGGGGGGGAGAATATGCCAGGGGAGGCATCAATAG